>MPMB02157586.1_pt1 | contig 12674 bp, 7 predicted proteins | sample 1617371 | NCBI WGS metagenome assembly MPMB02 (sample SAMN05944808, study PRJNA350692) | marine metagenome | biome: marine; feature: ODZ; material: water; isolation source: 300 m water sample filtered on 0.2 um supor filter | place: Pacific Ocean | collected 2012-04-08 | depth 300m m
CCGTCGGCCTCGTAGACGAGCGTCTTGACCTGGTGCTCGGGCGGGTGGCCGGCTTCGGCAAGGGCGGTGATCGTGCGGATGCCCGGTGTCGGGAAGCGTTCCGGGGCGTCGCCGCCGGGCCGGTTCTCGACCGGTGTGGTGGCCGCCGAGGCCCGCTCGACGTTTGCGGCGTAGCCACAGTCGGTGCAGCGGGCGACGTCGTCTTCGCCGGCGGGCGATTCGACCATGAACTCGACGGACGCACTTCCTCCCATGGCGCCCGAGGAGGCCTCCACCGGCAGGGCATCGAGGCCGAGCCTGGCGAAGATCCGGGTGTATGCGAGGTGGTGGAGGTCGAACGAGCGGTCGAGGCCGGCGTCGTCGATGTCGATGGAGTACGAGTCCTTCATGGCGAACTCGCGGACCCTTAGGAGGCCGGACTTGGGACGGGGCTCGTCGCGGAACTTGGTCTGGATCTGGTACCACATCTGGGGCAGGTCCCGGTAGGAGGAGAGCTCCAGCCCGATGAGAGCGATGACTTCTTCGTGAGTGAAGCCGAGGACCTGGTCGGCTCCTTTCCGGTCGACGAGGCGGAACATCTCCTCGCCGATCGACTCCCAGCGTCCCGACCGTTGCCAGACGGATGCCGGGTGCATGGCGGGAAGCAGAAGCTCCTGGGCGCCGATGGCGTCCATCTCCTGGCGGATCACCTCGGCGACCTTGCGATGGACGCGCCAGCCCAGCGGCAGCATGGAGTAGTGACCCGACTGGAGCTGTCGGACGAAGCCACCGCGTACCAGCAGGCGGTGGCTGGCCGCCTCGGCATCTGCCGGGGCGTCGCGCAGCGTCGGGATGAACAGGGTCGACCAACGCACGGGCTGTGCCTCCTTGCCGGATACGGACGCGCCACCTTAGCGATCGGCCCCCACTACACCGCGGCGGACTGGCCCGCGCGAGACTTGCGTCATGAGTGACATCGCCGCCGAACAGGTCCGGGAAGAGCTTTCCAACTGGCTGGACGAGAACTGGGATCCGGACCTGACGGTTCACGACTGGTGGATCCGTCTCGCCGCCGATGCCTGGGCACATCCAGCCCTCCCAGAGGCTGCCGGTGGACGGGGCTACGGAAGCGCACAGATGTCCGCCTTCAATGCCACGATGGCCGACGCCGGAGTGCTGGGTCCGCCGATGGGCCTCGGCTACATGCTGGCGGCACCGACCATCGCCATGCACGGCACCCAGGAACAGGTCGACCGACTGGTCGCACCGATCCTCGACGGTTCGGTCGGATGGTGCCAACTGTTCTCCGAGCCGGGGGCCGGCTCCGACCTTGCCGGTCTGCAGGCACGGGCCGTGCGAGACGGCGACGAATGGATCGTCACCGGCCAGAAGGTGTGGACCTCGGGTGGACAGGTCGCCGACAAGGGGATGCTCATCGCCCGAACTGATCCCGACCAACCAAAGCACCAGGGCATCACCTACTTTGCCATCGACATCGACCAGGCGGGTATAGAGGTCCGTCCCCTCCGCGAGATGACCGGTGAGGCGCTGTTCAACGAGGTGTTCCTGGACGAGGCCCGGGTGTCCAACGATGACGTCATCGGCGGGCTCGGCAATGGCTGGGCCGTGGCCAACACCACGCTTGCCGTCGAGCGCGCCAGCCTGGGTGGAGGCGGCAGGCGGCCTGCTGCGGTCACAGGTGGGCCCAAGGCCGGCCGACTCGAAAACCGGGTCGGAGACCTTCTCGAGAGACTGCCCAGGGGACCCGACGGCTCTGGAGGTCGGGGGATCACCACCGACATGTTGGTCGACCTGGCCAAGAATCGGGGAATGCTGGGTGATCCGGTCGTCCGGCAGGCGATGATGCGCCTGCACATCCTGGGCGAGGTGAACCGCTGGAACATGCTGCGGGCCCGAGCCGGTGCTGGCCGTACGGGCGGCGAGGGCAACATGGCAAAGTTGGCCATGAGCGAGTTGGTCCGCCAGAGCCGCGAGGTCGGAAACCTCGTCAACGGCGCCGACGGCATGCTCGACCACACCGACAGCTCCACCGGCGGCATTGTCCAGGAGATGACGCTCTTTTCGCCGGCGCCGTCCATCTACGGGGGCACCGACCAGGTTCAGAGAAACATCATCGGCGAGCGCGTGCTCGGTCTGGCCAAGGAACCGGGCCCGGCGAAGGGCACACCCTTCCGGGACCTGCCGCAGAACTGACCCTCGGGCCTACCGTTTCAGCAGGCGGCGAGGTGGTCGAGGATCGCCTGTCTGACCGCCGCTGGTTCCTCCAGCATCAGCATGTGTCCCGAAGTGGCCACCTCGACGATGGAGGGAGGCCGGGTGAAGGCCTCCTCGAGTGCCCGTGCCGCCTTTCGGGGGGTCATGCGGTCCTGTGATCCGAGGACCAGCGTGACCGGACAGGACACGGCAGCAGCGGCAGCGGCCGCCTCGCCGTAGGCGGCGCAGGCCGAAAGGTCCGCTGCGAGCACACCGGGCGGGCTCGTCTCGAGCATCGCCGTGACGCCGCCCATCATCCAGAGGCCCGGCGTCGGGTTGAGGCCTATGTGCTGCCGGGGGCCGTGCGCCCAGGCGGTGATGAGGGCCGCCGCCTTCGGATCGTCGATGTCGGCGGCCGCCTGGAGGTCCGGGTGGACGGGCATGGTGGTGGCGATCCCGAGGAGCATCGCCGAGGCGACTGCGTCGTGGTGCCGGGCGGCGGCGTCGAGTGCGACTAGGGCACCCATCGAATGTCCGACGAGGTGGACCGGACCGCCGAGCGCCGCGGCGAGGTGGGCGACCCAGTCGGAGATCGCCTCGACCGAGCCGAGAGCAGGGCCCTCGGAACCCCCGTGGCCGGGCAGGTCGACGGCCATGGCGCGAAAGCCGTGGTGAGCGAGGAAGCGGGTCTGGTGGGACCAGACCGAGCGGTTCATGCCGGAGCCGTGGAGGAGCACGACGAGCGGATCGTCCCTGCCCTCGAGGGGAACGGCGCCGGTGGCGGCGTGAACGGAGCGATCGTCGACGACGAGTTGCATTGCCGCCTCAGCGTTGCGAGGCCCGCAGGGCCTGGTCGAGGTCCCGGCAGATGTCGTCGGAATCCTCTAGGCCGACCGACAGGCGGATCAGGTTCTCGCCGACCCCTGCGGCTTCGAGGTCGTCGGCGCTCATCTGCTGGTGGGTGGTCGAGGCAGGGTGGATCACCAGTGTCTTGGCGTCCCCGACGTTGGCCAGGTGCGAGGCGAGTCGGACCGCCTCGATGAACCGTCGGCCTGCTTCACGCCCGCCGGCTACGCCGAACGACAGGATGGCTCCCGCGCCGTTGGGGTAGAGGCGGGCGGCCAACTCGTGGTCGGGGTGGCTGGGATGCTCGGGATGCCGGATCCATTCGACGGCATCGTGACCGTCGAGCAGGTCGAGCACGCGGCGGGTGTTGGCGACATGGCGGTCCATGCGCAGCGACAGGGTCTCGACCCCCTGGAGCAGGTAGAAGGCGTTTGCGGGGCTCATACAGGCGCCGAAGTCACGCAGTCCCTCTGCCCTTGCACGCATCGACAGGGCCTGTGGGCCGAACTCCTCCGTGAACGTGATGCCGTGGTAGCCGACGTAGGGCTCGGTCAGGGTCGGGAACTTCCCGGAGTCCTCCCAGTCGAAGCGCCCCCCGTCGACGAGCACGCCACCGATGGCGACGCCGTGGCCACCCAGGAACTTCGTTGCCGAGTGGATGACGATGTCGGCCCCATGTTCAATGGGTCGCAGCAGGTAGGGCGTGGCGAAGGTGGAGTCCACCGCCAGCGGCAACCCGTGGGCATGGGCAGCCTCGGCGACGGCCGAGACGTCGAGCACCTCGATGCCGGGGTTGCCGAGTGTCTCAGCGAACACCAGTCGGGTCTCGGGTCGGATGGCGTCTGCGAAGGCCCGGGGGTCGCGGGGGTCGACGAAGGTCGTGGTGATCCCGAAGCGCGGCATCGTGAGGTTCAGGACGTTGTGGGTGCCGCCGTAGATGTTGTGACTCGAGACGATGTGGTCGCCTGCGCTCAGGAGGGTGGCGACGGCCAGGTGCATCGCCGCCTGTCCGCTGGCGGTGCAGACTGCCCCCACACCGCCCTCGAGGGCGGCGATGCGCTCCTCGAGTACGGCGACGGTCGGGTTCGAGATGCGGCTGTAGATGTGTCCGCTCACCTCGAGGTTGAACAGACCGGCGGCGTGGTCGACCGAGTCGAAGACGTAGGAGGTGGTCTGGTGGATGGGCACCGCCCGCGACCCGGTGGTGGGATCCGGCTGCTGGCCGGCGTGGAGTGCACGGGTGTCGAAGCGGTGGACGTCGGGTTCGACCATGGGTGGAGGTTAGGTGACGGGGATCAGGAGCAGCGGATCAGCAGGTGACCTGGCCTGCCAGTCGGTGGTTCCTCGTGCTGGGAAGCCGGAAACGCAGCATTCGGGCAGGGTAGGCGCGATCACGGGGAGGTGGTATGGCTACCGGTATTCTCCGCGGTGTCGCCTACCGGCGGCACGTGTCGCCATGTCGATGCGCCGCCATCGAGGAGTGGGAGTCTCGCCATGCGGATCGGGTTCATCGGGCTCGGCAACGTCGGTGGAAAGTTGGCGGGCAGCCTGACGCGCAACGGATACGACCTGATGGTCCGCGACCTCGACCGGGATGCGGCCCAGGCGTTCCTCGATGACGGAGCCGGGTGGGCCGACTCGCCGAGGGAGATGGCCGAGCGGTGCGACGTCGTGATCACCTGCCTGCCGTCACCGACTGCCTGCTCGGCGGTCATGGAGGCCGAGGACGGGGTCATCGCCGGGCTCTCCGCCGGCAAGGTCTGGATGGAGATGAGCACCACCGACGAGTCGGAGGTACGTCGGATGGGCGCCCTCGTCGAGGCCGTCGGTGCGCTGCCGGTGGACTGTCCGGTGTCGGGAGGTTGCCACCGTGCGGCGACGGGCAACATCGCCATCTTCGCAGGCTGCGAGCGGGAGGCCTTCGAACGCGTCCTGCCCGTGCTCACGACCATGGGGCGGCGGATCCTGCACACGGGCCCGCTCGGCTCGGCGTCGGTCCTCAAGGTGGTGACCAACTACCTGGCGACCGCCAACCTGGTCACGCTCTGCGAGGCACTCACCACCTCGGCGGCGGCCGGCATGGACCTCGCCACGGCCTACGAGGCGATCCGGATGTCGTCGGGCAACTCGTTCGTCCACGAGACCGAGAGCCAGGTCATCCTCAACGGCAGTCGGGACATCAACTTCACGATGGACCTCGTGGTCAAGGACGTGGGCCTGTTCGACGGGCTGGCACGGAAGCTCGACGTGCCGCTCGAGGTGTCGCCACAACTGCTGGCGATCTTCGAGGACGGCCAGCAGCGCTACGGCGGGCGGGAGTGGTCGCCCAACATCATCCGCCGCCTGGAGGAAGCCACCGGACTCGACATCCGGGCGGCCGGATTCCCGGCCGAGATCCTCGACGACGAGCCCGAGGAGCCCGGCTACGAGGTGGTCCCGGTCGACGGTGGGGTGGCCAACGACGGGGGGTTCGCCGTCGCCCCGGCCGATCCGGGGATCGGCGCCGTGCCCGACGAGCAGGCACCGGGCGACCCAATGGCGGTGTTCGAGGTGGGGGAATGAGTTCGATTCCCGAGACGATGACGGCCGTCCAACTGGTCGGCCACGGCGGACCGGACATGCTGGTCCTCCGCGACGACGTGCCCGTCCCCGTCCCCGGGGCGGGGGAGGTCCTCGTCCGCGTGGGTGCCTGCGGGATGAACAACACCGATGTCAACACGCGCGTGGGTTGGTACTCGAAGGCGGTGACCGGCGAGACCACGGGTGAGGCGCTCGACGTCTCCGACGGGGACGCCTCCTGGGGAGGCAGCGGCATCGGCTTTCCCCGCATCCAGGGTGCCGACATCTGTGGTCGGGTGGTGGCCGTCGGCGCCGGTGTCGAGGCGGGCCTCGTCGATCGGCGGGTGCTGAGCGATCCGTGCCTCCGGGCCGCCGACGACCCGGGTGACCGTGACCGTGCCGGCTATGTCGGATCGGAGTGCGACGGGGGGTTCGCCCAGTACTGCGTCCTGCCGGTGCGCAACGTGCACGCCGTCGATTCGCCGTTCACCGATGTCGAACTGGCGTCGTTTCCGTGCTCCTGGTCGACCGCCGAGCACATGCTGACCAGGGCCCGCCTCGGCGACGGGGAGACGGTCGTGGTCACCGGGGCCTCCGGCGGCGTGGGCTCTGCGCTGGTGCAGTTGGCCCGGGTCCGGGGGGCCCGGGTGGTGGCGGTCGCCGGTGCGGCGAAGCTCGGGGAGGTCGCCCGGTACGGCGCGGACGCCGTTGTCGACCGAAGTGCCGGGAACCTGGCCGGCGCCGTCGCCGAGGCGGCAGGTGGACCGATCGACGTGCTGGCCGACGTGGTGGCCGGCCCGATGTTCGCCCCGCTCCTCGAACTGCTCCGCCGGGGCGGTCGCTACACGACGGCCGGGGCGATCGCCGGACCGATCGTCGACCTGGACGTGCGCACCCTGTACCTAAACGACCTCGAGTTCCACGGCTGCACCGTGTACCCACCCGAGGTGTTCGCCTCGCTGGTGTCACGGATCGAGTCCGGCGTCCTCACGCCCACCGTGGGAGGGACGTTCCCCCTGGCCGAGATACACGCCGCCCAGGAGGAGTTCGTCGCCAAGCGCCATGTCGGCGCCCTGGTCATCGAGGTCCCCTGAGGTCGACCAGGGCTGGAATTCAGTCGGCGTCAGGGGCGAAGAAGTCGAGGTTCGGCTGGAGCAGGTCGAAGACGGTGGCTTCGGTGGAGGGCAGTTCACCGTGGTGGGTGCCCAACGACTCGACCCGGTCGCCCCAGCGCATTACGACCGAGCCCCAGGTGACGCCCCCGCCGAAGGCGGTCAGCACGACGATGTCGCCCGGAGCGATGCGACCAGCCTCGAGTGCGTCGTGGAGGGCGATGGGGATCGACGCTGCGGCGGTGTTGCCGAAGTGCTCGATGTTCTGGAACACCCGCTCGGGATCGATGCCGAGTCGTCGGGTGGCCGCATCGATGATCCGGACGTTGGCCTGGTGGGGGATGACCACGTCGACCTCGTCGGTGCCCAGGCCGGCACGTTCGAGTGCCCGGGTGGCCGAGCCGGCAATTCCCTGCACGGCGATCTTGAACACCGCCTGTCCCTCGAAGTGGAGGCGGGCCTCCTCGGGGTCCACGGTCCGGCTGGGGTCGCCCTTCGAGCCCATGTGCCCCCAGACCATCGTCCGGCCCAACTCACCGTCTGAACCCAGGTCCACGGAGAGCACTCCGGCGCCGTCTGGGGTGTCCCGCGCCTCGAACACGGCACCGCCGGCCCCGTCTCCGAACAGGATGCACGTCGAACGATCGCGGTAGTCCAGGATGTAGCGGAGCTTCTCGGCGCCGACCACGAGCACCCGCTCCACGAAGCCGGACTGGATCATCCCGGTCACGACCGAGGCGGAGTAGGCGAACCCTGAACAGGCGGCATTGAGGTCGAAGGCGGCGGCATTGTCGGCACCCAGGCGCTCTTCGAGCATCGCCGCCGTGGTTGGGCACAGGATCTCCGGCGTACAGGTGGCGACGATGATCAGGTCGAGGTCGGCGGCTTCGATGCCTGCGCTTGCGAGCGCCCGTCGGGCTGCCAACTCCGCCAGGTCGGTGGACTCGACATGGGAGATCCTGCGCTCACGGATACCGGTGCGCTCGACGATCCAGTCGTCATCGGTGTCGCAGAGTCGCTCGAGGTTGGCGTTCGTGAGACGCACCGGTGGGACGCACCTGCCCCAGCCGGTGATCACCGCTCGTGGCACGACCCGGCTCCTCCTGTCGATGGTCGCCTGCACTGTTTCCTAGCACCTCGGGTGGGGTTGTCGCGCTGACATGCCATCGGTTCGAATGGGCGGATGGCTTCTCTGCGTTCGCTTCTTGCCGGGGGCCTCCTGACCCTGCTCCTCGTTGCGTGCGCTTCGAACGAGGCGTCCACGGCACCGACGACGGTGGCGCCGACCACGACGACGACGGTGGCGCCGACCACGACGACGACGGTGGCGCCGACCACGACGACGGCGGTGCTGACCACGACGACGGTGGCGCCGACCACGACGACGGCGGTGCCGACCACGACGACGGCGGTGCCGACCACGACGACGACCACGCCGACCACGACGCTTCCCGAGCCGGTCGTCGCCGAGGGCTATCCGGCGCAGTCCGGCGACGTGGCCTGGCCGACGGGGGCCTGGCCGCTGGCGGACCTCCCCTCCGTGGCCGCCGACGAGGTCCTGGAGCTCGTCGATGAGGCGTTGCGGGATCCGGGTCGTCCCTATGGGGTCATCGACGCCGTGGCGATCGTCCGTGGTGGCAGCCTGCTGCTGGCCGACAGCCACGAGGGCTACGACCCGTCGACGCCCCACTGGTCGTTCTCGGTCGCCAAGAGTGTCACGCACGCCGCCGTGGGAATCCTCACCGGTGACGGCCTGCTCGACATCGACGCACCCACCGGACTGGCCGAGTGGCCATCCGGCGACCCACGTTCGGAGATCACGATCGATGACCTGCTGCGAATGCAGAGCGGCCTCGAATGGAACGAGGCGGCTAGCGATGCCGTGGAGATCGTCGCAGGCGCCGGGCGCGCCGACGCCTCGGGCTATGCGGCGGCCAAGCCGCTCGTGGCCGAACCCGGGACCGCCTTCAACTACAACACCGGCAACACGGCGATCGTGGCGTCGCTGCTGGCAGACGAACTCGGTTCCGGAGAGGCGCTTGAGGCCTGGTTGGACGACCGGTTGTTCGGCCCCCTCGGCATCACCTCGGTCGAACTCGAGTTGGATGGCACGGGCAACTGGCTGGGCGGCACCGGCGCCAACATGTCCCTCGAGGACTTCGCCCGCTTCGGGCTGCTCTACCTGCGCGGCGGCGTCTGGGAGGACGAATGGCTGCTATCCGAGGGTTGGGTCGACCATGCCCGGACACCGAGCGCCTCCTTCGCCGGCTACGGGGCCGGCTGGTGGCTGGGTGAGGGCTCATTGGCCGCCGTGGGCTTCCTCGGCCAGCAGATCTCCGTGGTTCCGGAGATGGACCTTGTCGTGGTCGTGCTGGCCACCGGAGGAGATAGCGGCACACTGTCCGGTGACCTGGTGGCAGCCATGGCCGGAGGCGGTTGAGCGGCCGCCACCAGTTGCCTGCACAGGTGATCCACCTGTCCTCGCCCTGCCTTTCAGCGCCCGGCGATCTGACTTCGTCACACGGGGGGAGTATAATCACAGTGGGTTTCGGTCCTCTTTCGGAGGGGTCTGCTCTACTGCCGGTAAGCGGCTGCGGACCCGATCGGGGCAGGGCAGTAGGGAGTTCTATGAACGGGGCCACTACCCGTGGAATTGCAAGGGGCCTGAAGGGGCTCCTGGCCACCGCGGTCCTTTCGATGGTGGTGACGGTCGCACCCTTGGCCGCCGAGCCAATCGCCCAACCGAACGCAGCCTCGCTCTACGAGGACGGATCGGTGCTGCCGCTCTCCGCCCATGGAGAGGCGCTCCTCGGCTTCCTCGGCCCCCTTCCCACGGGACTTGCCTCTGACGATCTCGCCAAGGCGGTCCTCGCCGCCGGCAGTTCCACCGAGCGGAACCCATTCGGACTGCTCGTCCGCTTCACCGAGTCGGCCTCGGCCGTCGAGGTCGTCGAGGTGCTCGGTGCCGTCGGCGGCAGCCTGACCGGAGCGTCTCTCGACGGAGCCGGCCTGTACCTGGTCGAGACGCTGCGCGACCTCGACGCGGCCCTGGTGGTGCTCGGCAGGTCGCCAGTGGTCAAGTGGGCCGGACCGGATGCCGTTTTGAGCGTGGCCGACCTTCCCTCCGACCCGAGGCTCGACGAACTCTGGGGCCTCACCGGCGCCAACGGGATCGATGCACCCGGCGCCTGGGCGCACTCACTGGGCGACCCTTCGGTCGTCGTGGCCGTCATCGACACCGGCGTCGACCTGGACCATCCCGACCTCGAGGCCAACATCTGGACCAACTCCGGCGAGATCGCCGGAAACGGCATCGACGACGACGGCAACGGCTACATCGACGACCTCCACGGCTGGGACTTCGTCAACGACGACTCCGACCCGAACGACGACCACAACCACGGCACCCACGTGGCTGGCACGATCGCCGGAGTGGCCAACGACATCGGAGTCGTCGGCGTGGCACCCGGGGTGCAGATCATGGCCCTCAAGTTCCTTTCGGCATCCGGCGGCGGCTATTCGTCGGATGCCGTCTCGGCTCTCTCATACGCCATAGCGAACGGTGCCTCGATCTCCAACAACTCGTGGGGTGGCGGCGGCTCCAGCGGGGCGATGTCGGGCATGCTCGACCAGGCCGCTGCTGTCGACCACCTCTTCGTGGCTGCAGCCGGAAACAGCAACTCCGACAACGACACCTGGCCCACCTATCCGGCGTCGTATCCCCAGGACATCGTTCTGACGGTCGCTTCCACGCAGATCGACGGCAACCGCTCCTCGTTCTCCAACTACGGCGAGTTGGGCGTGGACGTGGCAGCCCCCGGCTCGGCCATCCTCTCCACGGTCTTCGGCGGCGGATATGCGACATACAGCGGCACGTCCATGGCGACCCCCCATGTCGTGGGCGTCGCCGCCCTCGTCCGCTCGGTGGCACCGGGACTGACCGCACTCCAGGTCAAGGAGCGCCTGATCGATTCGTCCACGTGGGTCGATGCCCTGTCGACCGTTTCGGGTTCGGGTGGCCGGGTCGACGCCGCGGCGGCGGTGGGCGCCTCGGTACCGGCGGCACCGGCAGTTTCGATTGCAGTTCCAGAGGGAACGATCACCGAGGGAAGCCCGGTGAACCTGCTTGCCACGGCGACCGGCTCCGACGGCACAGACATTTCGTCGAGTGTCACCTGGACGGACTCGGCGGGCACGGTTCTGGCTACGGGCGCCTCATTCGATTGGACGCCCCAGGTCGACGGCGTGCAGCGCATAAGGGCAGCAGCCTCCGCCGGCGGCCTTTCGGGCCTCGACGCCGTCTTCCTCGACGTCCAGGAGGTGCAACGGAGCCTCACCCTCACGGCACCGAACGGTGGGGAGGCATTCCTGCCCGGCGACGAGGTGGTCGTCGAGTGGACCACCGAGGGTCCTGTCGGTGGCGTCGACGTCTCGATCGAACGAAGGGCGCAGGTGTCGGAGGAGTTCGCCGGTGACGAGGCCCTTCCGATCATCGACCACCAGACGCTCGACATTCCTCTCGTGGTGTCCGATGCCGGCGACATCGGCACGGTCGAGTTGGGCCTCCGCCTGGCCCACACATACGACGCCGACCTCCAGATCTCGCTGGTCCATCCGGATGGCACGACGGTCTCGCTGGCCTTCGGCGTGGGTTCGTGGCGCAACGACTTCGGTGAGGGAGCTGCGGACTGTTCCGGAACGCTGACCGTCTTCGCCGACGACGCCGACACCGCAATAGATGAGGGGACAGCGCCGTTTGCCGGCCGCCACCGGCCCGCCGATGCGCTCTCGGTGTTCACCGGCAAGTCGGCCACGGGAACCTGGACGCTCCGGATCCACGACCGCTGGTCCTGGGACCAGGGTGAGGTGTACTGCGCCGACCTGTCCATCAGTTCCGAGATCGCCGAGGTGGCGACAGGTATCGACCCGGCGGTCGGGTCTGCCACCTGGGTCGTGCCGGACGGCGGGGTCGAAGGTCCCCTGATGGCCTCGGTCGTCGCCGGAAGTCTGTCGGACCGATCGGATGCCTGGTTCACGGCCGCCGCCCCAGCCCCGCCCACGACGACGACCACGACTGCGCCGCCGACGACCAGTTCTACGACGACCACGACTGCGCCGCCGACGACCAGTTCTACGACGACCACGACTGCGCCGCCTCCCTCGTTGGAAGTCAAGGCGCCAAATGGCGGCGAGTCGTTCGCACGTGGCGAACAGGTCTTGATCGACTGGTCGGCGATCAACGTCGAGGGTGACGTGGACATCCTGGTGCGTCGGGCCGGAATCCGGGAGGAGGAGTCCCCGGGAGCGTCGGCCCTGCCGATCGAGGACTACGAGACGATCGTGCTGCCATTCGAGGTCGACGGGACCGGAACGGTCGAGGTCATCGAGGTGGGACTGCGCCTGGACCACACCTACACGGCCGACCTGGAGATCAGCCTCGTCGCGCCGGACGACGAATCCGTGCGCCTGGCATTCCACAACGGAGGCTGGCGCAACGACTTCGGGTCGGGTGCCGACGACTGTTCCGGCACCCTCACCGTCTTCGCCGACGATGCGGTCGCCTCCATTGATTCCGGGACCGCACCCTTCGCTGGTCGACATCGTCCCTATGAGTCGATGGCCGCCCTTGCCGGCCAGTCGATGGAAGGGACCTGGCGCATCGAGATCACCGACCACTGGGGTTGGGACCAGGGATCCCTCTACTGCGCCCAACTGACCGTCTTCGGCGAAAGCACGACGGTTTCCGAGGGAATCGACGCCGGAGTCGGGTCGTACGCGTGGACCCCACCAGAGGACCTGCTCACCGGGGACTTCCTCGTCGAGGTGGCAGGGCTGCTCAGCGATCGGTCCGACGGTACGTTCCACGTCGAGGGCGCCTCTCCGCCCACGACTACGACGACCACGACGTTGCCGCCCACGACGACCACGACCACGACGTTGCCGCCCACGACTACGACGACCACG
>MPMB02017936.1_pt1 | contig 12604 bp, 12 predicted proteins | sample 1617371 | NCBI WGS metagenome assembly MPMB02 (sample SAMN05944808, study PRJNA350692) | marine metagenome | biome: marine; feature: ODZ; material: water; isolation source: 300 m water sample filtered on 0.2 um supor filter | place: Pacific Ocean | collected 2012-04-08 | depth 300m m
CTGTGTGCCTCATCTTTTTCGGTATCATAAAGTATGCAGCCGTCATCAAGTTCCTCAATTTCAACGCATTTCTTTGTTGCAGGTACAAAGTCCTCATTTATCTCCATTTTAAAACATATTACTTATTCTTGTCTTGTTTAATATGCTTGACGTAAAGGTCTTCAATGAATCCGTATGCATCTTCCAGCCTGAACATCAGTTTCTTTAGAATACTCAGGGCAACTAATGGATTGCCTGTTACCAATGTTTCCAAAACATCCTTACTTATAACATTCAGCCTGCAGTCGGAAACAGCCTCAGCCGTAATCGTCCTTGGTTTGTTTGTGATAACGGACATTTCCCCGAAGAACTCTCCAAAACCTAATGTTGCCAGGACTACAACTCCTTGTGTTGTTTTTCTACTCAATCTAACTTCGCCCGAATTTATTAAATACATTTCTGTGCCAATATCGCCTTCTTTAAACAACACAGTTCCTCTCGGGAAATCTTTTCCGGCATCTTTGAACGTTGTAGCAGTTGCACGCATATCAACTTCTCCACTTTAGAGTGAATTTCTATTTCGCATAAAATACTTCTGTAAAACCACAAAGTCAAGTTATAACTATATAATTATCAATCTGTTTCCGCACTCAGCGGCCATATTATGTACACCTTAGTTTAATGTATCTTGAGTCTCTTTTGGGTATTAACTTGCTATTAAGCCTTGCAGGCTTAACTACTACTGATAAGTGTAAACATCTGAGAATTTGATACTTATTGCTTCCCTGCAGTGAAGTTTTTTCTTGACGAAAGCAAAAAACATGGTAAAATTAATAGTTTTAATAATTTCAACCTTATTGCTTAAATAATGGCAAAACGCAAAGAAAAAACAGTAGAAGATCTTGGCCCATTCCAACTGACTTCTTTATTAATAAGAAGGGCGAGGGAATTGATGTCCGGTTCGCCGGCCCTGGTTGAGACAGATTCAAGTGAGCCGGTTCAAACGGCATTTGAAGAGCATGCAAGTGGAAAGCTTAACATTACTGAAGAGGCTGTAACAAAAGATTAGAATTAAGGGAACTTAATTGCTCAAAGTATTGTTAACCAAAAGAAGCTTGTAGCATCAAGAAAGCCCGATCTAGAGATTTGTAATATGATTAATGTAAAGAATTTAACAAAACGCTACGTAAATATCAACGCGGTAGACAACATATCTTTCAATGTGGAAGAAAACGAAACGGTAGGACTTTTGGGCCCAAACGGTGCAGGCAAAACGACTACCATGCGGATTCTAACCTGCTTCATGCCGGCAACAGCCGGTACGGCAACCGTAGCCGGTTTCGATGTATTCACAGATTCACTGAATGTGCGACAACAGATTGGATATTTACCTGAGAATGTTCCGCTTTATCTGGATATGAGGGTAAATGAGTATCTGATGTTCCGCGCCAAACTCAAAAATATTCCCAGGAGAGAAAGAAGAAAGAAAATAGATTATTGTCTCGAGTTAACTGGAACAAGTGATGTGCAAAATCAGATTACAGGCACCCTGTCAAAAGGTTACAAACAGAGGGTTGGCCTTGCTGACACCTTGATTCATGAACCGAAAATCCTTATTCTTGATGAACCCACCATTGGGCTCGATCCTAACCAGATTATGCAGATAAGACAGGTAATCAGAGAGTTAGGTGAAAAACATACCGTCCTGCTGTCAACACACATCCTCCCGGAAGTTGAAATGGTCTGCGACAGAATCATGATAATCGACAAGGGTAAAATAGTGGCAATGGACACACCGGCAAACCTCATGAAACAGTTGAAATCAAGTTCAAATGTAATTTTAGAGATGAAGGGTGATGGAGAAAAGATAAAGAGCAGTTTGTCCGGCATAGACGGTGTACGTTCAGTAACATGGAATGAAAAGGGAGATGCTAATGAGTTTTATGTCGAAGGTTCCGGAGAGGATGATATCAGAGAAGATATATTCAAGTGTATTGTGAAAGATAATTATATACTGCGTGAAATGAAACGACAGCCCATTACTTTAGAGGAAGTCTTTCATCAAATCACTACCAAGGAAACGGAGGAAGTCTCAGGCAATGCGTAATGTTTCTACTATTTATCAACGAGAGATCAAATCCTACTTCTATTCACCTATAGCGTATGTAGTAATTTCAGTTTTTCTTATAGCCTCGGGTTTTTTCTTTGCCGGTAATTTACAATTCTGGCAGGAAGCATCCCTGAAAGGCAGCCTGGATTCAATCCAATTTTTCCTCCTTTTACTCACACCTGTAATCACCATGAAGCTCTTTGCAGACGAAACAAAATCCGGAACGATTGAGACGCTGATGACTTCGCCGGTTACAGATTTTGATGTGGTATTTGGTAAATTTCTCGCAGCCCTGAGTTTGTATGTTGTGATGATCTTGCCGACATGGATATTCGTCTTATTCCTGACTATTTTTGGAAACCCGGACTTCGGGCCAATCTTTTCCAGCTACATAGGCCTGATACTTATGGGAGGACTATTTGTTTCTGTTGGCCTGCTGATATCATCATTCACACGGAATCAGGTTGTTGCCGCTGTAATAGGTATAGTTTCATTGATAATACTCTGGGTAGTTGGGTTTTTAAGTACATATGGTGACGGCTGGTTTTATGAGACTCTCAAATATGCGGGAACTTTTGATCATTGGGAGTCATTTACAAAAGGCATTGTAGATACAAGGGATGTAATATACTATCTAAGCTTTTCGGCATTACTTTTGTTTATTACGGTAAGAAATGTTGAAAGCAGAAAATGGAGGTAGAAAAGTCATTGAGTGAAGAAGTAAAAACAGCAGTGCAATCACAGAACCTGCGAAAGCAAAAGACCCTGATCGGCGCTAATGTCATTTTTATGATACTTATCGCTATAGCTATCTTTGTCTTTGTCAGTTATTTAAATGACAGGCATTATTACCGTTTTGACTTTACGGCATCCGGAAGATATACATTATCAGCCAAAACAAAGAAAATCCTGAAAAACCTTGACCAGCCGGTTTTTCTATCCTCACTTCTGGTACAAAATAAAGACTATCGCTTTTACGGGCAGATCGTAGATATACTTGAAGAGTACAGGTATGTAACAGACAAGGTAACTGTTACTCTCCTGAACCCTTTGACCGATCGTACTAAAATAACAGAGCTGGCAGAAAAGCTGAAGATGGACCTGGAACAGTTGCAGTTAAATTCAATAATCTTTACATGCGGAGACAAAAGTAAGCATGTGCCGCAATCTGAGGTAATCGAAAGGGAATTTCCTTTTAAGTTCAAGGGAGAAGAGGTTTTTACATCTGCAGTATTAAACGTAACACAGGAAAAACAGACAACCGTCTATTTTGTCAGAGGGCATGGGGAAAGAGATTCCGGAGATTTTGAGCGTGCAGGCCTGGGCAACCTGGCAACTTCGATAAAACGTGCTAATTATAACATTATCCCCCTTGATTTATTAGAAAAGAAGCGGGTTCCTGAAAATTGCGATATACTCTTCATTGCCGGACCTACAAAGAGTTTTTCGACAGAAGAAACAAACTACATTCGTAACTACCTCGGGACGTCAGCAAGACTACTGGATGAGAAAGGTGAACTTAAAGAAGGGAAATTACTGGTAATGCTTGAACCGGTTGTGGGTGCGAATAAGCCTTCCGGTTTAAAGGCCATGCTTGGAGAATATGGTATTGTTGTCAGGGATGATGCAGTTGTATACAACAAAGTGAATATGCCCCTTTATGGCATGCAGACTGTTGTTGAGATATATATCAGTGACGAGAAGTATTTAGAACATGATATAACAAAAGATATCGAGAAGCTGACATCAGTATTTTATGGTTCAAGTGTCGTCAGTGTGGCTCCATTGACTGATACAATGGCTTTCTCTGCAAAAGCAATTGTTCGGGCACCAGACAGTAGTTGGGGCGAAACTGAAATTGCCGGTAAAAAAAGACCGAAATATGATGATGGTGCAGATATTTCCTCTCCTATTACTTTAGCAATAGCAGCCGAACTGAGAGTGCCGGAGGTGACTCCACACCAGGATGTTACTACCCCGCCGCATGCTACTAAGACGTTCGAAGGTATAGGGGAAAAGGGGTCGCGCATTGTGGTATTTGGTGATACGGATTTTGCCGCAAATGCATTCTCTGACAACCCGGGGAATCAGGACCTTGTATTAAATTCCATAAGCTGGCTGGCTCGCAGGGAAAAAGAGCTTGGTATATCACCTAAAGCTCCCGACGTCAGAAGGGCTGTTATTAAACCCGCACAACTAACTCTTATTTTCTGGTTGTCTATTGCCGGGCTACCATCTGTTGGTATTATAATTGGTGGTTTTGTCTGGTGGAGAAGAAGAAGGTAGGCAGGGATGTGCCTGGATCTGCAGAAGCTATAAACTTATCCTTGTTAAGATTCATAATTATAGAGAAGAAAACAGTTATTTTAATATAAAATTATGAAGTTTAGAACAACCATAATACTCTTAATAATTGCCGCTATAGGAGCCGCATACATATTCCTGTATGACAGAAAGCAATACAGGACAGAAGAATGGGTGCAGCGGCAGCAAATGGCTCTTCCCGACTACAAGATAGGCCAAATCAATAAAATTGAGTTAAAAAAGGAGACAGGCTCAATAGTCCTCGAAAGCACCGATAACGTGCGATGGAAAATGCTGCAGCCTTTGCAGTTAAGGGCTGACGGAGCCGAAGTGAAAGACATTCTCTCCCAATTTGAATTCCTGAGAAAAGTAGGCACCATTAAAGAGAGCGAAACAGCAAACTTCAGCCTCGGGAATTACGGCCTCGACAAACCACAAATTATAGTCAACCTCTGGATGAAAGAGAGTGCAATACTAAAGGGAACTGAGGTAACAACAGGTGCTGAATCTAAATATACTATTAATATAGGTGACAGGTTGGCCGCCGGGCAAAACACTGTCTACATAAATATTGAAGGAAGCAATGACGTTATAGTTGTTGCAGCAAAACTTCTGGAAAAGATCGACAAGGGTATAATTGATTTAAGAAATAAATGGGCATTTGAGTATGACATAGATGCGGTAGAAAGGATTAGAATACAGAGTGGTTCGAAAGAGCCTATAGTGTGTTCCCGGGCTGATCAGCACTGGTGGGTGACACAGCCGGTGTCGGACCGCGGTGATACTGCAAGAATTAGAGACATTCTCAGCGAATTGAAAAATTTAAAGATTGCTAAAGCCGATTATGTGTCAGATAAAGAAGAGGACATCGCCAGACACGGCCTGGATGAACCCAGGCTTACCATCAGTATAGGTTCTACAGAAGGGGATGCACAGAGCCTCCTCCTGGGACACGGCCTAGATGACAAGATTTATGCGAAACGCGACGACGAAAGCTCCATATTTTTTGTACACGATATAGTCCTTAGCGACCTTGATCTGGAAGGAAATGACCTGCGAGACAAGCAGTTATTGCGATTTGACTCAATAGGTACATATGGGATTGAAAAGGTTGAACTGGAATATCCTGATACAACCCTGACTATGATAAAGACTGAACAGTATGACTGGATGATTACATCACCAACTGAAATCTTAGCGGACAGAGACACCATTAGAAAGTTCGTAGAAAAAATTAAGGATTTGCAGATACAGCTATATGAGGACGACAGCGGGAAAAACTTTGATAAATATGGGTTAGGCGATTCAAGTATAGGGGTTTCTGTCTTTAGAAAGATTGGAGAGGGTGAGACTGTAAAGTTTATGATTGGAGATTCTGATCCTGATGGCGGGTTGTGTTATGTAAGGAAGGACGGAGAAGATGCTGTTTATTCTGTACCTACAGATGAGTTCTATGACGTTGCTAAAGCCGGGTTTGTCGCTTTCAGGGACAAACTGGTTCTGGAATTTCCTAAAGAAAGTGCACAGGAGATTGCTATCGACAGGGATGGAAAAACATTCGTATGTAAGAAGAACGAAGATGGCCATATCCTGAAATGGAACATGACCAGCCCTGTTAATATGGAGGCTGATATAAATTCCGTAAATCAGGTGGTCTGGAATTTGTCATTTTTAGTGGTTAGTAAGATCATTTCCCTTTCCGCAGAAGACCTTGGTGTATATGGGCTTGACAGTCCAGTTCTGAAAGTATCTGTAACATATGAAGATTCTGGTAGTGTTTCAGGTGATATTGAAAAAGGTGACTTAACAAGGCCAAAGGAGAGGGTAACGAAGACACTTCTGGTCGGGGGAAAATTAGAACCTGAAAATGAAAAATCAAATTACTATGCAAAGTTTGCCGGTGAAGATATAATTTTCCAAATAGGATGGCCTGATGTCAGGGATTACAGTGTTGAGCTTGTAACAAAGACGCTGTTTAATCTTGACACTTCAGAAGTAAAGTCATTAAAGATAAAACTTCCTGAAAAGGAGATGTCTTTCCTGAGAAACAGGGATAATAAATGGGAAATGATGCTGCCTGAAAACAAGCTTTTAAAAGGAAATTTTGCAGACCGTATCGTATCTGCAATGAACTCATTAAAGGCTGTGTCTATCGTCCAGTATTCAAGTGATAATTTATCTGAATATGGACTTGATATGCCGCTATTCAGTGTTACAGTAAGCTCCGGAGATGGCGAAGACTCATTACTGGTAGGTAAAGAAGATGAGTCTAACTGTTTTGTTATGAGCAAGGCCACAAACTTTATCTACCTGATACGCAAAAATAAGATAAACGATATTATAGAAGAAAGTGTGTCAACTGATATTCAATAAAGGAAAAGTATTTAGCCGTAGGTTAATACAGGTAAATACTGGGGTTTTTCCGCAACTTTAGCTCACTTCAAACTTCCTGCCCGAACTGATTGGCAGGCGGGTAGGCACTTTTAACTTTTTATGACGCGAAAAAAACTTTCTAAAGCTTTATACTACACACATAAATAGTTTTTTTGTACAATCTTACTTATGGAATCAAAAGATATTAAAGATATTGCAGATGTCATCAAAGAAGAAAGCAAAATACTTTCCAACTTGATTGATGAAATGGGCAAGGTGATTGTAGGGCAAAAGCACCTGATAGAAAGGTTGTTAATAGGCATCCTGGCAAATGGCCATATCCTGTTGGAAGGTGTTCCCGGGTTGGCAAAGACACTGTCTGTTATGACGATGGCAAAAGCAATGAAAATAAAATACCAGAGGATTCAATTTACGCCTGATCTCCTGCCTGCAGATTTGATAGGAACGCTTATTTACAATCCTCGCAGCGGCGAATTTACCACAAAAAAGGGACCTCTTTTCTCTAATATTATTCTTGCTGACGAAATAAACAGGGCACCCGCAAAGGTACAAAGCGCACTTTTAGAGTCTATGCAGGAAAGGCAGGTAACGATTGGTAACAAAACCTTCAAACTTGATGACCCGTTTCTCGTATTGGCAACTCAAAATCCAATTGAACAGGAAGGCACATATCCTTTACCGGAAGCACAGGTAGATCGATTTATGTTAAAATTAAATATAGATTACCCAAGTAAAAGTGAAGAGCGCGAAATCCTGGAGAGAATGGCAGTAACAGAAACAAACATAAAGGTGAAATCGGTAATATCGCCGGGTGACATAAAGCGTTTACGTTCGGTAGTTGACCAGATTTATATCGATGATAAAATAAAAGATTACATAGTAGACCTGGTAATCGCTACCAGGGAACCGGGAAAATACAATCTTGACCTGGACGAGTTCATTGAGTATGGTGCATCGCCCAGAGCGACCATCTATCTAACCATTGCATCAAAGGCATATGCTTTCCTTAAAGGCAGGGGTTACGTTACTCCTCAGGATGTAAAGTCTATAGGAATGGATGTCTTGAGACATCGGGTAATCTTGACTTATGAAGCAGAAGCAGAAGAGATGACCCCTGAAAAAGTCATACAAAACATCTTTGATAATATAGAAGTACCATAATAACGCACAACAAAAGGCCGTCATTTTATTTATCCTGCCTGTTCCCGCCGATTGGATTAAACCTGGAGAAGATTATATGAAAAGCAAATGGCTGATCCTGCCAGCAATTTTTACATTAGTAATTATTCAAAACTGTACCACTACAGAGAAAGTTACTAAAGAGGTACAGGGATCTAAGACCGATCCGGTCGATAAAGAAATACATGACGATCTTCAGAGGCTTAAATCAATGCTTGGTTACAAATACGAGGACGCCCCAGCCACCACCACAGATACAAAAAGGAGTAGCCAGCCAATCGAGTTTGGATTAAGCGTGGCTCAGATACAGGAACAGTTTCCCGCTCCTGATAAATACGAATATGATCCCATGGTAAACAAGAAGGTAACCATGCTTGCAAGGGACACTGGAAGCGGGAGATTTACCTTCTTTTTTTATGAGGACAAACTATATAAGATTGTCATAGTAAGTAAATGGAGTAATTATACAATACAATTTGCTGAAGAAAACATTAAGAAAACTGAAGCAATTTTTATAGAAGGAAATGGCGAGCCGGATTTAGTAGAAGAAGACGAAGTACATAAAAAGATGGTGTGGTTAAATGGCGACGTTGAGGTGACACTTGAATTTCTAAGCTTGATGACGCATCAGGGGATGAGCAGGGTAATGTCTTTAATGTATGCAGACAGAAATATTGGTCTACTGGCAAAAGACTTTGAATCCTTCGAGTTATACAAAACCAGGGCGAAAGAGGTTATAGATCAGTAGTAAGAAGCTTATCGCACAAAATATTCTCTTTACGTCCCCGCCTAACAGACTGGCGGGCAGGTCTTCGGTTGACAGAAATGTTGCCATCCGGCTAAGCAAATTACCATTGGCTGCCGGCATACCATTCAGACCATGGCTCCCACTCTACATATTTTCCACCATCTGACAGCCAATATTGTTCACCCTCTCTCCATCGCGAACTTGATAAAAAGTCTGTAGTTCTTTCCTGTGTCTGCTTTACCTTTGCATAAAAGTAACAATCTACCTGATGGAAGTTGATGTTTTTCTTGTCTTTTACCACTGTAAGCTCGAGGTCGTCCATTGTGACAGAATTTGATGCTACCTTTTGCTCGTCAACAACGACTTCGTATGTCATTACCTCTTTTACCCTGACAGTAACACCTCTGGGTTTTGGGTCTGGAATAACTATTTTATTTGGATACGGCTCAAATGACTGATGATGGGTTTCCGATGGTTTTTTAATATAATCTGCCGCCTGTACCTTAGTAAGTCCACCGATTGTAAAATTTAATACAACAAACACAAACAAAGTTGCCGTCGGGATTATCAATCTTTTAAGTATATTTAACATAATTTCACCTTCCTTTTTCTAAAAAAATACATATTTTTATGAACATTCTTTAAAGCCGGATATGCATCAATTTTACATTAAAAATAATATTTGTCAATATACTGAAGAAAATGGTGTTCACAAGAGGAAATCAGGTAGGTATTTATAGATATATTTGTGATTTTATTGGACGTTCCCTGATATCCTTTTTGATACTTCTTTTCAAGCTTTCCAACCTCCAGGTGTAGATCGAAAGGAGCAAAGTAGTTTTCCCAATTTCCCATATCCGGCGGGAGTAGAAGAGGAGCGGATTCTCGAGAGGCATACCCCACCGTCTCTGGCAGCGTACTTTTTTCCTGAAGGCACCGCATTGAAAAGGATGGGCGTTTTCGTATTTGATACCGAACTGGCAGGTCAATAACCTCCAGATCAATCTTGATGGACTGATCCCGTCACGGTTGGCCCGGCGAAGCACTTTTTCGACATGCTTCGGAGAGTAGAAAATGTCCCACGCTTTCCTGAACACCCCCTCCCACTCCTCCCGGGTCATTTTGGGGTGTTTTATTGTCGCGTGTTCCGAGTCGTATTTATTCATGTCCGACTCCATCCACTCCCCTCTCTGGAGGATTCCCTTGTGATCCATCGATCCGGGCAGGGGAACTAACATAAAAAACATGAGAATGTCGATGGGCAGCTCTTGCTGGATTGTCCTGATATCATTTTCAATGGAACCGGGTGTGTCCTCCGGGAAACCGAGGATATAGCCCGCCATTGTTACGACCCTGTTGCTCCGCCATATCATCAACATCTTACGGTATTCAGCAACATTGTTCTGCGTCTTATTAGCCGCCTTGAGGTTCTCCTTGTTAATACTCTCCATCCCGATAAAAACGGTGTTGCAGCCCGCCCGGGCCGCCTTGTCAATAAACCGGGGGATCTTGTGCGCATTGGCATCGATTTGCATGCCGAACTTCAACTTGAAGCTTTTCGTCTCTCTCAACTCTATCAGACGGTCAAAGATAGCCTCCCAGTTTCTATTCCTGGCAAAGTTATCGTCTGTAAAAAAGAAGTGGGGAGTCTTGCCCCCTTTCCGGGGGTAGGAGCGGACCATCCTCTCGACATCGTCGGCGGTACGGAATCGTGACGTCTGTCCCTGGATGTTGATGATGGTGCAGAAACTGCAATCGAAGGGGCACCCTCTACCGATGTCTATATGAATGTTTGAGCTGAGGCTCTTTTCAATTATCTCCTGAGGTAAAAGCGGTGTCCGTTGACCACGAAGGTCCGGAAGATCATTGGCTACATTGTAAACAGGTTTAAGCTTCTGATGGTAGGCGTCAGAGAGGAGTTGGTCAAGGTGCCCCTCCGCCTCTCCTGAGAAGAGAGTGATACCCATGTCCAGGGCCTTCTGGGCATCCGGAGGGATTTCCGTCAGCACGGCGATGGCAGCGCTCACATGGAAGCCTCCGATGACAACAGGGATACTGGCTTCCCGAAAGGAGCGGGCGATGTCTACAGACCTGGGAAACTGGTTGGTCTGAACTCCTACAAGGGCAATTACTCCCCGGTTTCCTTTTTGCCGAATTCTCCGGATTATCGCCGGTATAGGGATTACGGTGCTGTACTCGTCGTGAAGGTTCGCGATGATTTCGACATCTTCGCCCAGGATTTTCCTTTCAGCACTGTCGAGCGTGAGACTGTATAGACAGGAAAGGGAATTGGAGATACTGAAGGACCTCCACCACTGGATTACGTAACCGTCGTTATCGTAGTGGGAGGGTTTAATAAGCTCAACAAAGAACTTATCTTTTCCACTCTTAAAACTGTTTTTCATGAATTACCTTAGGCCGCAATCAAGATATTTAACAACAAGAATTTTCTCATATTTAAAACCTCAAGTCTAAAAGGATAAAATACCATATTAGAAATCGTAAAGATAATGATTATAAACTCAGGAAGAAATCAAGCAAGTATTTTCTTAATCAGACTTCGACGTGAGTGGATTCGGCAAGCTCACCACCATAGAGTTGGAAACAAGCACACCCCTAAACCAACTAATGACATAACCATCCTCATCGTATCTGGAAGGTTTTATCAAAATAATATGAAATCGCTTCATCTATATTTCTCCGGTTCATTAATCTTATCAAATATTCCTCGGCCAATACATTATGACAAAGACACCAATAAGGCATATTATACCGCCAATCAGATCATACCTGTCAGGAACTGTTTTGTCTATTTTCCATCCCCACAGGATCGACATAACTACGAATACTCCACCATAGGCAGCGTAAACCCTGCCAAAATGGGCCGGCTGAAGAGTTGGGATTATTCCATAAAGCACCAGAACTACCCCTCCCAATATACCAACCCAGATACTATTCCCTTTTCGCAGCCACAGCCAGACAAGGTATCCACCGCCTATTTCACAAAGCCCGGCAAGTATAAACAGTATGATCGACTTAGTAATTAACATTGTATATTGATAAATCAAATCTCGGCTTCAGCTTGATCTCTAAATCAAACCTTTGTATTCACTCATAAGCTGTTGCGTAATCTTTCCCGGAATTGTCTTTCCTATTTTATTATCTTCAATCATTGAAACAGGCATTATCTCCATCAATGAGTTGGTAATAAATACTTCATCTGCTTTGATTAATGTCTCTATCTTGAAACATTCTTCTCTGGCAGGGATACCACTATTCTGACAGATATCAAGTACCGTACTCCTCGTTATCCCCGGTAATATGTTGGTATCAAGTGATGGGGTAACAACACTCCCGTCCTTGACCATAAAGATATTACTGACTATGCACTCGGCTACATATCCGTCTGTATTGAGGACAAGTGAATCATGTACCAATCTCTCCCTTGCCTCTTCCTTCAATAGAATACTTGTCAGGAGATTAGTTGTCTTGTGACGGCAGATCGGACTCGTCGTACTCCTCCTCTGTTTTGAGACACACAGTGATATACCCTCTTTATACAACTGTTCATCATATGGTGTAAACGGTTTGACCTGTATCAGGATCGTCGACCTGAGGCCAACACTCATTTGAAGCCCACTGCCGTCTTCACCCCTTGAAAGTGTAATCCTGATATAAGCATCCCGAACACTGTTTTTCTCAAGCAGTTTCGTTATACTCTCACTAATTTCTGTATTTGTATATGCGGGAAAGATCTTGAGTTTCTCTGCAGAACTACGCATGCGCTCCAGATGTTCAGTAAGTTTAAAAGGTTCGCCTTTGTACGAACGAAGCGTCTCAAAGATGCCGTCTCCGTAAAGGAACCCTCTGTCTCCCGGCGAGATTGATCC
>MPMB02057780.1_pt1 | contig 12593 bp, 10 predicted proteins | sample 1617371 | NCBI WGS metagenome assembly MPMB02 (sample SAMN05944808, study PRJNA350692) | marine metagenome | biome: marine; feature: ODZ; material: water; isolation source: 300 m water sample filtered on 0.2 um supor filter | place: Pacific Ocean | collected 2012-04-08 | depth 300m m
AGCCACCTGGAAATCGTCAAGGCGCACATCGATTCGATGCGCGTGGTGATCAACGACCGCATCGAAGGCGACGGCGGCCGCCTCGGCCTCGAACTCAGCAAGGGCCTGCAGGTGGCCATCGCCAAGCACACCAAGGTCGAGCAAGAACCGACCCCGGCCAAGCGGACCGCAAAACCAGCGCCAAAGCGCTGAGCGGCGGGGCGGGAGGAGCGGCCTCGGGGATTTGACAGGGTCCGCCGACGGTCTGTATATTAGGAAATCATAATATTAAAAAAAGGCCGGCCGCCTGGCTGGGTAGGGAGTGAGTTGATCGTGTTGACACCAAACTTACCGGGACCATCGACGGCTGCTTCCGGCGGCGTTGACTCCACCGGTCTCGTCCGTTAGAGGGAGACTCCACAGAATACTTGTGTGGAATTCCGTCGCCCCGGGGCGCACCGGCTGGACCGGATCCGCGCCGCCGAATTCAGGGAGAAGAGTTGATGCCGACGTTTGTGCACACCGACAAGTGTGACGGCTGCAAGGGCGGTGAGGTCACTGCCTGCATGCACATCTGCCCCAACGATCTGATGATACTCGATACCGGGCGCATGAAGGCCTACAACCAGGAACCCGAACAGTGCTGGGAATGCCAGTGCTGCGTCAAAGCCTGCCCCCAGCAAGCCATCGAGGTGCGGGCCTACGCGGACGTCGTGCCGATGGGCGGTGCGGTTATCCCGCTGCGCACCGACAACGCCATCATGTGGACTATCAAGTTCCGCGATGGCGAACTCAAGCGCTTCAAATTTCCCATCCGCACCACCCCAGTAGGCTCGATCGATCCCTACGCCGGCAAACCGGATGCGGACGATATCGAGAGCCAGAACCTGTTTACCGAAGCGGGCCGCAACCTGCCCACCATTGCCTGACCGGCAGTTTGCACTCAAGCCAGCGAGACACCCGACGGCGGCGCCCGGCGCCCAGGCCGTCACGCAGTTGGAGGAGACACCATGACCGAGGGCACCTTCGGTAACCCGGAAATCGTCGAGATCGAGACCGATATCCTTATCATCGGCGGCGGCATGGCCGCCTGCGGCGCGGCCTACGAGGCCAAGCGCTGGGCTGGTGACGACGTCCGCATCACGCTGGTCGACAAGGCCGCCATGGACCGCTCGGGCGCCGTGGCCCAGGGCCTTTCCGCCATCAACACCTATCTCGGCGAGAACTCGCCAGACGATTATTGCCGCATGGTCTCGGCCGATCTCATGGGGCTGACGCGCGACGACTTGGTTTACGATGTTGGCCGCCACGTCGACGACTCGGTTCATCTCTTCGAGGAATGGGGCCTGCCCATCTGGAAGGACAAGGAGACCGAGGGCGTGGCGCTCGGCGATGGCGGCAAACCGGTACGCTCGGGGCGCTGGCAGATCATGATCAACGGCGAGAGTTACAAACCCATCGTCGCCGAGGCGGCCAAGAAGGCCGTCGGCATCGAAAACGTCTACGAGCGCGTCTTCATCGTCAAGCTGCTGCTCGACGAAAACGAAGACAACCGCATCGCCGGCGCCGTCGGCTTTTCGGTGCGCGAGCACAAGCTCTATGTCTTCCGCGCCCAGGCCGTGCTCAATGTCTGCGGCGGCGCCGTCAACGTCTTCAAGCCGCGCTCCATCGGCGAGGGCATGGGCCGTACCTGGTATCCGGTGTGGAACGCCGGCTCGACCTACGCCATGGCGGCCGAGGTCGGCGCCGAGATGACGATGATGGAAAACCGTTTCGTGCCGGCCCGCTTCAAGGACGGCTACGGCCCGGTGGGCGCCTGGTTCCTGCTCTTCAAGTCGCAGGCCACCAACGGCTACGGCGAGAACTACATGCAGAAGAACGCCCACATGCTGGAGGAGTTCGCGCCCTACGACAAGGCCGCCGTGGTGCCCACGTGCCTGCGCAACCACGCCATGCTGCACGAGATGAAGGAGGGTCGCGGGCCCATTATCATGGACACGCCGACGGCCATGGCCAACCTCTCGGAGACCATGACGCCGAAGGAGGTCAAGCACCTCGAGGCCGAGGCCTGGGAGGATTTCCTCGATATGTGCATCGGCCAGGCCGGGGTCTGGGCCGGCATGAACATCCGGCCCGAGGAATCGCCCTCCGAGCTGATGCCCACCGAGCCCTACCTCTTGGGCTCGCACTCGGGCTGTTGCGGCATCTGGGTCTCGGGGCCCGAGGACATCGAGGCGCCCGACGACTGGAACTGGGGCCACAACCGCATGACCACGGTGACCGGCCTCTTTACCGCCGGCGACGGCGTCGGCGCCTCGGGCCACAAGTTTTCCTCGGGCTCGTTCACCGAAGGCCGCATCGCCGGCAAGGCCATGGTCCGCTTCGTGGGCCAACAAAGCGGCTTCACGCCGGTACTGAAGGCCGACATCGCGGCCATCACCGAGGAAATCTACAAACCGGTCCGCACCTACCTCGAACACAAGGACAAGACCACGTCGGAAGACATCAACCCGCACTACATCTCGCCCAAGATGTTCCAGATGCGGCTGCAAAAATATATGGACGAATACGTCGCCGGCGTCGGGCCCTACTACCAGACCAACGGCAAGCTGCTGGAGATCGGCCTGCATCACCTGGAGATGCTCAAGGAAGACAGCCAGCACCTCAAGGCCAAGGACCTGCACGAGTTGCTGCGCGCCTGGGAGAACTACCACCGCCTGCGTACCGCCGAGGCGCATTTGCGCCATATCCTCTTCCGCGAGGAATCGCGCTACCCGGGGTTCTACTACCGGGCCGACTTCCCCGGCCTCGACGAGGACAACTGGAAGTGCTTCGTCAACAGCCAAATGGATCCCGAGAGCGGCGAATGGACCATGAAGAAGGTGGCGCACAAGGATCTGGTGGAAAAGCACTACGGCTGAACGGGCCGTTCACCTCGAACCGAAGGGGCGCCCGCGGGCGCCCCTTTTTGTCGGCTCGATGCAAATCCCCTATATCATGGCGCCATCATGGCCAAAGCTTCCGAACACACCATTTTCGATGCCGTACGCGACGCCAGTGCCGGGCCGGTGGAGCCGGTGCGGCTCAAGGAAACGGACACGTTCTGCTTCCACTGCCGCCCCGAGGTGGCTTGCTGGAACGTCTGCTGCCACGGCGCCGACGTCACGCTGACGCCCTACGACATCCTCAGGCTGACCAGCCGGCTCGAGCTCGAGGCGGCGGATTTCCTGGCCCGCTTTACAGCTCCCGCGATCTGGGGCCCGGCCGGCCTGCCGGTGGCCAAGCTGCGCATGGAGGGGATCGAAGGCGAAGGCCCCTGTCCCTTCATGGTCGAGGCCGGCTGCACCGTCTACCAGGACCGGCCGGCCACCTGCCGTTACTACCCGCTGGGCTTCGGCTCCTTCAAGACCAAGGACGCTGATGCGGTTGATGATTTTTTCTTTCTCGTCAAGGAAGGGCATTGCACGGGCCACGCCGAGGCCAAGACGCAATCCGTCGCCGAGTTCCATCACGAACAGGGACTGGCCGATTACGACCGCCTCAACCGCGGCTGGATCGACGTGCTGATGAAGATGGCGTCCTGGAAGACCATGGGCGGCCCCGGCGGCGAGGACGTCAGCCAGCAGACCAAGCAGATGTTCTTTTTGGTCTCGACCGACATCGACGGTTTCCGCCGCTTCGTTTTCGAAACCAAGTTCCTCGAGAGCTACGACATCGACGACGAGGTCATCGAGCGCCTGCGCCACGATGACGAGGCGCTGTTGCAACTCGGATTCGACTGGCTCAAGTCCGTTATGTTCCGCGAGTCCACGCTCAGCCTACGCCCCGACGTGCTGCAGGAATCCATCGCCCGCGCCCGCGACGACATGGGAGCAAGCTAACAGGCTGCGAAACCTGGCTGTCGATGAAGTCGTACAGCCTCGCCGGCACCACCGGCCCGGATTCCCGGGTCCATCGCAAGAGCGATGCATCTTTTCCTTGATATATTGATCTGACTAGTCATATAACTAGTCAGATCAAGGAGCAGCGGAGGACGCATGGGTAAGACATGGCAGGTTCAGGAGGCCAAGGCGCGTTTCAGCGAGTTTCTTGAGGCAAGTCTCAAGGAAGGGCCACAGATCGTGACCAAGCGTGGCGTGGAGGAGGCCGTACTCATCCCCATCGAGCAGTGGCGGCGCTTGGAGAAGATGACGAAGCCGAACCTGAAAGACCTTCTTCTCGCGCCGGAAGCGCGAACCAAGACTCTTACGCCGCCGCGCGGGAAGCACCGCCACCGCGCGACACCGGTCTTCGAGTAGGCCGGTGTACCTGCTCGATACCAACGTCGTTTCAGAGTTGCGCCGCCCAAAGCCGAACAAGGCCGTGCTGAACTGGGTCGAAGGGGTATCGGCGGACCAGCTCTTTGTCTCCGCCGTGACGATCGGCGAAATACAGGTTGGGATTGAGATCACCCGAGATCAGGATCCAGCAAAGGCCGAAGAGATAGAGGTATGGCTCGATCAGGTCGTCGCCGGCTACGGAGTATTGGCGATGGACGCGTCTGCCTTCAGGGAGTGGGCGCGGCTCAAGCATCGGAAGTCGGATACGCTCATCGAAGATGCCATGATCGCGGCAACCGCGTCGCTTCACCGACTTACCGTAGTGACTCGTAATACCCGTGACTTCGAATCTCTTGGAATGAGTGTAATCAATCCATTTGGAAAATCCTGATGACCGGGATATCGCGAGGAAGCAGCAACGCCTGATCCCGAACACAGTCTGCAAATTTGCTCACAACCCGTTTCTAAATCAAACCGCCCAACAAAACCCGACAGACTGCTATCCCCGGCGGCCGGCGACCAGGCGCACTTGGCGCGGGCCGGCCAGCCACATGGCCAGGATCGAGATGACGGAGACCGCGATGGCGACCACGAAGGACTGGTCGTAGCTGCCCCAGTGGTCGAACATCAGCCCCATGGCCCAGGGGCCCAGCGCCGCGCCGGCGCCGGCCGCCGAGGCGATGACGCCGAATATCAGGCCGTAGCGCTTGCCGGCAAAAAGCTCGGCTGGCACGGCGCCGAAGACCGAGGCCGCGCCGTAGCCCAAAAAGCCCTGCACCCCCACCATAACGTACATCAGCCAATGCTGCGGCCACTCGTGCAGCAACAGCAAACAGACGTAGGTGGCGACGAAGCCCAGGCAGGCGAAGCTCCAGGCCCATTCGCGGCCCACCCGGTCGGAGAGATGGCCGATGGCGATCTGGCCGGCGATGCCGCAGAGCCCGACGAGACCCAGCGCGTAGGCTGCCACTTTGTCGCTGAAACCGATGTCGATCAGGTAACGCGTCTGGTGCACCTGCACCGCGTACCAGGCGTAAAGCCCGGCCGAAAACGACAGCATCAGCCACCAAAAGCGCGCCGTGCGCATGGCCCGGGGCAGCGTCCATTCGGTTTCCACCCAGGCCCGGTCGACGATGCCGTCGGGGGCGGCCGGGGCGCCGCCCGCGTCGTCGCCGGGTCCGGCGCTGGCGCCATCGGGCAGCAGCCCCAGATCTTCCGGCCGGCGGCGCTGAAAGAACAAATTCAGCGGCAGCACCACGACCAGCAGCAAGATGGCGACGGTCCAGCAGCTCTGGCGCCAGCCGTCGCTCTCTATGATGCGCTGCATCCAGGGCAGCAGCGTCATCGAGCCCACGCCGACGCCGGCAAAGGCCAAACCCAGCGCCAGGCCGCGGCGGCGTTCGAACCAGTTGGGCAGAAACAGCGTGTGGCCGATATAGCTCATGAAAACCGAGCCCCCCACCACCAGGGCGCCCAGGGTGACGAAGAAATGCCAGGGCTGGCTGGCCATGGTGGCGCTCATCAGGCCGAGGCCCACCAGCGCGGCGCCCAGCGGGATGGTCAGGCGCGGCCCGAAGCGATCCATCAAAATACCGATCAGCGGCGTCAGCCCGGTCGAGACCATGAAGCCGATGGAAAACGTCGCGGCGATGGTGCTGCGCTGCCAGCCGAACTCGTCGAGGATGGGTGGAAAGAGCAGCGAAAAGGCGGTGCGGGCGTTAACCCCGAAAGCCATGGTGACGAAAGCCACGGCAACCACGATCCAGCCATAATAGAAGGGCAATCTGGTGGCCCAGCCGAGCGGCTGCGTTGGCCTATTCATATGCAAAAGCCTCGAGAAAAGGGGCGATGTCGTCGTGAACCGCTGTGAAGTCGGTGGCGTAGTTGCGCCAGCGAGCGACAGCCGAGGTATCGATAGCCTCGGCGACGCGTTCATAGCTTGGCGTTTGTACCACCACACCCTGACTTTGGCGGCGCGCGTCCAGGACCAGGGGGTCAGCCTCGAGGCCAACGAATTCAAGCACCTGCTTCAGGGTCTCGCCACTGTCGCCGGCCAGGTCCTCGTAGCGGTATTCGAGCCAGGGTATTTCCAGCCCGTCGCGCGCCTCGAGCCAAAGCTCCATGGCCCGGCGATAAAGCTTGGCGGCGGCCGCCAGGCTGTCCAGGTTGCGCATGGCCGGATTGGGACGAAAGCGCTGCAAGAGGCAGCTCAAGACCGCGTCACGCGGATCACGCAACGCCACCAGCAACTTGGCCTCGGGAAACAGCACATCGATCCAGCGGCCGTAGACGATGTTGAGCGGCAGCTTGTCGACGACGATCAGCGCGGACCAGTCCGGCCTGTCCCTGTGACAATCCGCTCGCAAATTGTCGAGATATTGTTTCCGCGCTGCCAACAGATCGTCCCGCCTGACGCTCTCGGCCAGGGCCAGGTCGCCGATGGCGCTATGGAGATAATCCGCCTCGGCCGTGGTGCGGACGCCCGGGTCGGCGGCCAGAAGATTCTCCATCAAAGTCGTACCCGAGCGCGGGAAGCCGACGAAAAAGACCAGCCCTGCCGGTAGCTCTGCGCTGCCCTCACCCGGCGCCAGGCGCGGCAGCTCGGCAGTGCGGCCCAGCGCCGCCAAATGCTCGAGATACTCCGCACCGTCGACCTCGGGTGCCAGTTGACGCCATCTTTCCTTGGCCTTGGCGGCGGCCGGCAATACGGCTGCATGGTCACCGACCAGATCGGCCGACAGCGCGACTTGTTGCCAAAGATCGCCCAGCGTGCCGGCATCGATGCCGCCGGTGGGCTTGGCCAGAAAGGCCCGCAATCGGGCCAGCGCCTGTTCCGGCTGGCCCCGGCGCCGCGCCAGCCGGGCACCGACCAGGGTGGGCTCGGGGCGGGCGCCGTCGCGCACCCGGGCCAGTGCCGCCACCGCCTCGTCCAAACGGTTCACCCGTTCCAAGGCGTTGGCATGGTTGCAATGCGCGATATCGGGAGCACCAGGTGTCGCCGTGGCCGCCTCGAGATGGGGGAGCGCGGCGCCGTATTCACCCTCTTTGACCAGCAAGGCGCCCAGGTTGTTGCGTGCCGCATTGAGCCGGGGCTGCAACTCGACGGCGCGTTCGTAATAGCTCCTGGCCGCCGCCCGATCGCCGCCGGCCGCCGCCGCAACACCGGCGTTGAAGGCCAGTTCGGCATTTTTCGGTGCCAGCGCCAGCCCCTGCTCGAGGCTCTCCCGGGCCCTGTCGGGGTTGCCGCAGCTGAGCTCGGCGACGCCCAGATTGCGCCAGAGATCGGCGTTCTTCGGAGCCTCTCGGCAAAGTTTCTCGAGTGACACCGCCGCCGCCTGGGGCTTGCCTTCCTGCAGATCGACCAGGGCCAGCAAATGGCGGGCGTCGACGTCGCCGGGCCGGTTGAACAGCAGACCCTGGCAAAGCCGTCGCGCCTGCCCCGTCTGACCCCGGGCAAGGAGGTCGAGAACCTTCTGCATTTGCTGGCGGGGAACAGCCACGGGCAGGCGTCAAACGTAACCGAAGGCCCGGGCGAACGGCGCCAGGCGGTCGAGGGCCGGGGCGAGTTCGCCCTGGTAGGCTTGCCAGCGCCCGATGGCGCGACGGTTGAGGGGGTTCTGCACGGCCAGATAGCTGGGCGTGGTGATGCCGCGGACGGCGGCCTTTTCGCGGTAGCCGGCGAGATCCGCATCGGTGTCCAGGCCGAGGAAATCGAGGATGCCGCCCAGCGTCCCCTCCCGATCGGCGACCAGGTCTTCGTAGCGATATTCCAACCAAGGCACGGCTAGTTCGTCGCGAGCCTCGAGCCACAGCCCCATGACTTCCTCGTAGAGCGCGACAGTGCCGTCTAGGGTATCGAGCTCGCGCATCGCCTGGTTGGGCAGGAAACGCTGCATCAGACAACTCAACACCACGTCGCGGGGATCGCGCAGCGCCACTAGCAGGCGGGCCTCGGGAAAAAGGGCGTCCAAGAGGCGGCAATGGCTGAGGTTGAGAGGCAGTTTGTCGATCACGGTGACGCCAGCCGGAACTTCTCCGAAATGCTCGGAAAGTGCGCCGAAATAGGCTTCGCGAGCCTGCCCGGCATGCTGCGTCAGATCATCGCCGGCACCCTCCACGGTTTGCTCAACGGCGCCGATGAGGCCGGCCTCGGCCGTCGTCAGGGTGCCGGGGTGAGCGTCCAGCATGGCCTCGAGCAGCGTCGTGCCGGAGCGCGGGAAGCCGACGAAAAAGGCCAAGGAGGGCGCCGCTGGACCGGCGGCGGCGCTGCTAACATGGGGCCGCGCCTGCCGGCGCTCTTTGATCTCGGTTAGGTAGCTGCTGTTGGCGGCCTCGGGGTCGGCCGCCGCCAGGCAGCGCTTGGTGGCCAGGAAGGCGGCGAAGGCGCGGGCGGCCAGACCGGCAAGGTCGGCGGCCCGGCCTAATTCGTGGTGGAAATCGGCCGCCAGTTCGGGATTGGCGCCGGCGGCGAAGTGGGACTCGAGCGGCGCCAGCAACTCCAGCGCCGCGCCGCTGTCGTGGCGCTGCCGCCGGTGACGGGCGCGCAGTATGGTCAAGAACATCTCAATGGGCGGCGGCAGGGATGCACCTTCAGGAACGCGGCTCAGCACCGCCTCGGCCTCGTCGAGCCGGCCCGAGCGATCGTAGGCCGAGGCCAGATTGACCAGGGTTTCCGCCTGGCAGGCGGGATGGGCGGCGGCCGCCTTGAGGTGGGGCAAAGCCTCGGCAACGCGGTTGTGGCGGCTGAGTAGGCTGCCCAGGTTGTGCAGGGCGCGAAAGTTGCCGGACTCGATCTCCAGGGCTCTTTGGAATCCGGCGATGGCCGCTTCGTGGCGGCCGCGGGCCAGCTTGGCGGTAGCAGCGTTGACGTGGAAATCGGCCGCACCCGGTTCGACCTCGACTGCCCGGGAAAAGGCTTTTTCTGCCGCCTCGGGCTGGCCCAGCGCCATCTCGGCATTGCCCAGGTTGTTGTGGTGCTTGGCCTCCCCGGGCGCCAACTGGCAAGCCCGTTCGAGCAATTCCTTGGCCTCGGGCGCTCTGCCTTGTTGCAGACGCAGCAGACCCAGCAAACCGCTGGTCGGGCCATCCTCGGGGTCTTGGGCAAGCAAAGCCGCGTAAATCGCTTCGGCGGCTTCGAGATCGCCGGATTTGTGAATTTCAAGGGCGCGAGCCCGTTCGCTTTCAGGGTTTGCAAAAGTCATCGCCTAATCGCACATGTTGGGGCTGAAGGGGGGCCGCAGAAGGAGACCATAAGAGGGAGGCAGCAGTGTGACCAGATCCTTTGACGAAGTTGTGGTATTTCTCAAACAAACACCCCTAACATACTGATTCCATTGCCCTACCGGCACTGTTGCAATAGCGCAACACTGCGGGATTTTCGGTACACTCCGAGCCCAACGACCTTGACCTTGGACCGGGTAGCGGGCTTAACTGGCGCCACTTGCGGCACCGTTGAGGAGGGTTTCCACGCCGTTGCATGCAAGGTTTGCGTTGTTGCCACGCGCCGTTGTTAGGCAAATCAGTATTTTGCTCCGCAATGAACGTGTTGTTACCACGCTTTCGGAAACAATAGTTAAGCGCATAAGCACATGCGTTGGAATAAGGAAAAGAGGTGGAGAATGAATAAGATTTTGTTGGGCACAACTGCCCTTGTGGCTGCCGGCGCCATGGCCGGCACTGCTGCGGCGGCTGACAAGGTCAAAATGGGGGTGGGAGGTTACTTCCAGGCCCATTTTGTTATGGCCAGCCAGGATGATGGTGCGGGCCCCGACTTGATTGCCGGTACGGCAGACGACGAACCCGGCTCCAACCTTCGTTCGCACAGGCTGTCGCGTGAAGGCGAAATCATCTTTAACGGAAAGACCGTGCTGGACAGCGGCATCCAAGTCGGTGTGCAGGTACAGCTCGAAGCCGAGACCTGCGGCGATCAGATCGACGAAAGTTTCATCTGGTTCTCCGGTAGCTTCGGCAAGATCCAAATCGGCGCCGAGAACTCGGCAGCCCAATTGATGGGTTACGGCCCTGGCGGTACGGCTCCTCACACCGGTTTGAACTCGGCCAACTTCCGGCATTGGGCCCCAGGCACTAACGGCGCTGGCGTGCCGGCAATCCGCATCGGCTTTGAGGGTGACTCCGAGAAACTTACCTACTTCACGCCACGTATGCAGGGCTTCCAGCTCGGTATTTCGTACACTCCCGAGGCCTGCGAGGATCAAACCGGAGGTTGCGGTGGCAGCTATGCCGGCATGCTGAATGACCACGGTAGTGGGCAGCAATCCGAGATCGTCGGGTTGGGTGCCAACTACAAGGGTAAGATGGGTGCGGTGGATATCGCACTCTCCGGTTCCTATGCCGGCGGTAACACCGAAGCCACGGCAACCGGCGGCGCAATGCCCAACTCCGAAGATCGTGATGCCTGGCAACTCGGCGGTACGCTCGGTATCAACAACGTCACGTTCGCGGCGGCCTACTTGCAGGACGACATGGGTACCTCGCTCGCCAATGGCGAGCGCACCCATTTCGGTCTGGGCTTGACGTACAAGATGAACAAGGACTGGACCCTGGGCGCAGAGTACGCGAGCCTTGAACAAGAGATCACCGGCAGCACCGGCACCGATGACCTAACCGGTTTCGAGATGGGCGCCAAGTACGCCTTCGGACCCGGCATCACCATGGGTGCCGCGATACAGTTCGTGGAACTGGACGATAATGCCGGCGCCGTGAATCAGGAAAACGACGCCACCGTGTTTATTCTGGGGACCCACATCGGCTTCTAGCCAGGCTTCGGTCGTTACGGATATTGGGGAGCGGACTTCGGTCCGCTCCCTTTTTCGTAGCTGACGGCCGGCCACCGCCGCCAGCACTTAGGAAATGGCCCTGAGGAAATTGCCATGGGGAGATTGCCATGGGCGCCATCATCTGGCTCGCCTCCTACCCCAAGTCCGGCAACACTTGGATACGTGCTTTTCTGCACAACCTGCTGCGTAATCCCGACCGCCCGGCCGACATCAACACGCTGGACCGTTTCACGCTGGGCGATGCCCAGGGGGCCTGGTTCGAGATCGTTTCGGGCCGGCCCTGGGGCGATTTGAGCGACGAGGAGATTGCCAAGCTCAGGCCCCGGGTGCATGAGCGAATGACCCGATCGTTCCCCGATTCGGTGTTCGTCAAGACCCATTGCGTTCTCGGTGAATTCAAAGAGGTGCCGCAAATCACCATGGAACATACCGGAGGCGCCATCTACATCCTGCGCAGCCCCTTCGACGTGGCGATCTCGATGTCCCACCAATTCGGACTCGACATCGATAACGCCATATCCTGGATGGCCGATCCCGATTTCGTTGCCGCCCGCGATCCCGAGACCGGACTGGTGCCCCACGCCATCAACTCCTGGTCAAACCACGTCAAGAGCTGGACCCGGGTGGAGCATGATACGTTGCACGTGGTGCGCTACGAGGACCTGCACCAGCATCCCGCAAAGTTCTTCCGCGGCATCGCCGAATTCCTCGGCCTGCAGCCACCGCGAGAGCGTCTCAAGCGGGCCATCCGGCATTCCTCCTTCAAAGTGCTGCGCGGACAGGAGGACAAACACGGCTTCGTCGAGCGTAGCGTTCATGCCGAGCGTTTCTTCCGCCAGGGCAAGATGGGGGTCTGGCGCAAGATCCTGACCCCGGGCCAAGTCGAGCGCGTGGTCAAGGCCCACGGCGAGCAGATGGAACGCTTCGGCTATCTGCCGTAAGCGACGGGTGCCATGGAATACGACGGGCTTAACACGCGGAGCGCCCGCAGCCTCTTCCAACAAGCCGCCGCCTGTCACAAGGCGGGCGATTTGGTTGCCGCCCGCCGAAAATACCAACAGGTGCTCAAGCGCGAGCCCTATTTGGTTGAGGCGTCATACCACCTGGGCATGGCCCTGGTGGGGGCTGGCGCCTATGGCAAAGCGATATCCCAACTCGGCTGGACTTTAGTGCTGGAACCCGGACACCGAGATGCGCTTTTTGCCCTGGCCCGGACGCTGCAGATCACCGGCCGCGAGGGACAGGCCATAGAACGTTTCCACGCTCTGGTCAGTGAGGTTCCAGATCACGCCGAAGCCTGGCACGCCTTGGGGGTGACTCAAAAGGCGCTTGGCCGACTGGACGATGCGGAGGCGAGTTGGCGCCGGGCCGTCGAACTGGCACCACTGCAGGGCGAGACCCGGGCGCTGCTGGGCAGCCTGCTGCAGAGCCTGGGCCGGGAGGCCGAGGGCGAGGCCGAACTCGACCGCGCCCAGGCCCTGGATCCGGACAATCCCGG
>MPMB02167069.1_pt1 | contig 12591 bp, 14 predicted proteins | sample 1617371 | NCBI WGS metagenome assembly MPMB02 (sample SAMN05944808, study PRJNA350692) | marine metagenome | biome: marine; feature: ODZ; material: water; isolation source: 300 m water sample filtered on 0.2 um supor filter | place: Pacific Ocean | collected 2012-04-08 | depth 300m m
AGGCTTGCACTGACCTCTAATGGGATGGTGAGGTATCATTTAAAAACCCCTTACCGTGATGGTACTACACATGTCATATTCGAGCCTTTAGATTTCATTGCCAAATTGGCTGCTTTGGTTCCAAGACCGAGGGTCAACCTCGATTTCCTTGAAATCATGGTTTTCCATATCGTGTAAGGTATAAAACGGTTTTATCGGAATGCCGCCGGCCGTCTTGACCTCCATCTTCTTTTTATCTGTTCTGCCGGACACCCTTTCATGCTACACTCCGGAGGCCATGTGTTGGAAGACCAGCAGATCATCCCTAGTTCCAAGAACACGCCGATCGAGGCGGCGGAAGGCGAGATCGTCGAATCCTTCTACCTCAGCATTCCCGGCGACTGCCTGGCCATGACCAACTCGGGCAAGGAAATGGTCGAGCCGACGCCCCCCGGCATCCCGGTTTTGAGCGAGCCGGAGATCAGCAACAATCTCGTCGCCCTGATGAAGGTACGCGACGGTGATGGCAATCTCATCGGCCTGGCGAGCCAGTTGGAGTCCTTCGGCGAGGCCGAACCCACTGATGAAGGCCCCCCTGCCTGGGATACCTACGCCACCCTCATGATTCCCGGGCGCGGTACCCTGTTGCTGCACCACGCCGCCGTGATGCCCGACGCGGCGCGGGCGGTCGTCGGCCCGATCATGGCGGCCAAGGAAGATTGGCAGGGCAAGATCACTTTCGTCACCTCTGTCGGCCCGCTGGCGAACGGCCGGGGCCGGATCGCCGGCGGCACCGGCGAGTTCGAGGGCCTGACCGGCTCCTTCGCCGGCATCCCCAGTTTCACCAAGTTTACCGCCGCCGGGGATATGTCTCTGGACCCGGTCGAGCTGCGGCTCTTCAAGGAAACCGGCGATGGCTGAACGTTTCAAGGACAAGGTGGCTGTCGTCGTCGGCGCCGGGGCCACGCCGGGTGATGAGATGGGCAACGGCCGGGCCACGGCCATCCTCTTTGCCCGCGAAGGGGCCTCGGTCGTTCTTGCCGACCACCGAGGCGAGGCCGCCGAGGAAACGAAAGCCATGATCGACGCCGAGGGCGGAACCTCGTCCGTCATCGAGGCCGACGTGACCAGTGCCGGGGACTGCGAGCGCATCGCCGCGGAATCCATCAAGGCTTATGGCAGGATAGACATTCTCCACAATAACGTCGGCATCGGCGGGGACGGCGGCCCGGTAGAGACCAGCGAAGAGGACTGGGACAAGGTCATCAATGTCAACCTCAAGGGAATGTTCCTGACCTGCAAGTACGTCCTGCCCCATATGGTCAAGCAGGGCGGCGGGGCCATCGTCAATATTTCGTCGATCGGGGCGATCCGCTGCACGGCCATGCCAATGGTTGCCTACAACACGTCGAAGGCCGGGGTGGTCGCGTTCACGCGCTCGGTCGCCATGCAATACGCGGCCCAGGGTATCCGCGCAAACGCCATCATGCCGGGCGTATTGCTTACCTCCATGGCCATGCATGACATAGACATACGCATGCCGGGCGACAGGGAAGAAGTGTTGCGCGCCGGCCATGAGTTGGCCCCGATGAATCACATGGGGGAGGCCTGGGACGTCGCCAAGGCCGCAATGTTCCTGGCCTCGGACGATTCCAAGTACATCACCGGCGTGGCCCTGCCGGTGGACGGCGGTCTTTCACTCAAGTTCTGAACAAAAAGTGGCGGAGAGAAAACAAATGGACGAAACCAAGACCTTGGATCCCATAACTGTTCAAGTCGTCAGGAACGCCCTGATTTCGGCGGCCAACGAAATGACGGAAACCGTGATCCGGACGGCGCTGAACCCGGGGCTCTCCGAGATGCTCGACTTTTCCGCCGACCTTTACAACGCCGAGGGCGATCTCATCGCCGAGGGCAAGGGCGCGGTCATGTTCATGGGCACCGTAAGCTTCGGCATCAAGAACGTCATTGAGCATGTGGGCCGGGAGAACATCAACGAAGGTGACGTTTTCGTCGCCGCTTACAGCTACTTTGCCGGTTCGCACCATCCCGACGTGCTGGTGTTCAAACCTATCTTCCTGGATGGCGAACTCTTCGGCCACGCGGCGGTCAAGGCCCACTGGCTGGGAATCACACCGAGCTTCGGCTACGGCGGCCCCTTCACCAACATGTTTCAGGAAGGGCTGATCCTGCCCGGCATTAAGCTGGTCAAGAAGGGCGTTCTGGACCAGGAGATCGTCGATATCATCTGTTATAACTCGGCCTTTCCGGAGATCGCCGTCGGCGATATGACCGCCGTGCTCGCCGCCTGCGATGCCGGAGAGCGGGGCCTGCTGGCCCTAGCCGAAAAATATGGCGGCGAGACCCTGGCCGAGGCCATAACGACAACACTCGACAACGATGAACGCACCATGCGGCGGATCATCGCCGACGACATACCCGACGGCGAATATTACGCCGAGGGCGGACTCGACGACAACGGCATCGGCGACGAACCCTTGAAGGTTTGCATGACGGTAACGGTCAAGGGCGACCAAATGACCTTCGACACCTCGGGCTCGTCACCGCAACAACAGGCGCCGAAGAACTGCCCCTATCCTTCGACGGTGGCCGTATGCCGGCTTGTCGCGAAAATGCTTCTCGATCCGCACACGCGGGCCACCGAAGGGCACTGGCGGCCGGTTACGGTCACGGCGCCGGAAGGCTCCATGTACAACCCGTTGCCGCCAACGCCGAGCATGCTGTACGGCTGGACCGCGGGCCCCCTTGGCGAGTGCATCTTCAAGGCCCTGTCCGAGGCGATACCCGACAAAATCGTGGCCCGGTCCGGCGGCGATATTTGCGGGGCGCCCATTTTCGAGGCCGTCAATCCAAGGGATGGCCGGCCGTTCATGTGCATTCCGGGCCAGGGTCCGGTCGGCCACGGCGCTTCCATCGAGGGTGATGGCGGCGACGCCATTATTTTCTTCTGTATGAGCGGCAGCGAATCCATCCCCATCGAGATCGTTGAGGAGAAATACCCCGTGCTTATCGAGAAGTGGGGATTGAGACAGGATTCAGGCGGTGCCGGCAAATTTCGCGGCGGCTTGGGCGTCCAACGGCGGGTAAAGGCCCTGACCGACGGGCTTGTAAGCGGCGTTGTCGAACAATCAAAGTTCCCACCCTGGGGACTGTTCGGCGGCAAGAGTGGCCTGGCGAACGCCCAAGCGCTGTGGCCCGGAACGGAGAGAGAAGACACGTCGGCGAAGTTTGGCGATGTCCCGTTCAAGACGGATGAGCAGCACGACCTCTATACCGGCGGCGGTGGCGGCTGGGGCGATCCTCACGAGAGAGACGTCGATGCCGTCCTCACCGATGTGGTGAAGGGCTACGTCAGTCTCGACAACGCCCGGAAAGACTACGGCGTGGCCATCCGCGAGGACGACGGTGAGTACACGCTGGATGAGGCGGCAACCAAAGAACTGCGCGGTAATTAGTCGAAACAGGGAGTATCGAGGATCAACATGGGAAATTCACCGAAACTACGCTTTGCCATCGATACCGGCGGGACCTTCACGGACATCGTGGTCCTGGACGAAGACACCGGCGCCTTTTACTTGGAGAAGTCGCCCTCGACGCCGGAAAACACCCTGATCGGTATCTTGAACGTCATCGAGAAGGCGAAGCTCGATCTGCCGAGCGTCGAGAGTTTTTTCGTGCACGGCTCGACCACGGCCATGAACTGCCTGCTTGAGCGCAAAGGCGCACGGACCGCTTACGTGACCACCAGGGGCTTTCGCGACGTTCCGGAAATCGCCAGGTACGACAGGCCGGAGCTTTACAACATCAAGTACAAGCGAACCCCGCCGCCGGTGCCCCGGGATCTCGCCTTCGAGGTCACGGAACGGCTGGACTACAAGGGCGACGTTCTAACCGGCCTGGATGAGGACGACGTGAAAAAAATCGCCGCGATCCTGAAGAAGAAGGACATAGAGGCCGTGGCCGTGTGTTTCCTTCACGCCTTCAAGAACCCGGCCCACGAAAAGAAGACCAAGGAGATATTGCTTGAGGAATGCCCCGGCATTTCGGTGTCCATATCGTCGGATATCGTCAAGGAGCACCGCGAGTACGAACGCAGCATCACCACCATTCTCGACGCCTACCTTAAATCGACCATCCAGGCCTGGATTCGCAACCTGGAGAGCGAGCTTGCGAGCCGGAAATTCGCCGGGCGCCTGATCATCACCAAGTCGGACGGCGGCGGCATGACCGGCGACCTGGCGGTCGAGAACCCCATCCACACGCTTTTGTCGGGGCCGTCCGGCGGCGTTACCGGCGGGCTGTTCCTGGCCAACCATCTTGAGCACAAGAACTTGGTGACCCTCGACATGGGCGGCACCAGTTGCGACATCTGCGTCATCAAGGACGGCCTGGCGACGGTCAAGCGCGAGGCCCGCATCGACGAGTGGCGGCTTTTGCTCTCGACCATGAACATCAGCACCATCGGCGCCGGGGGCGGCAGTATCGCCTGGCTCGACCGCGCCGGCGCTTTGCAGGTGGGTCCACAAAGCGCCGGGGCCAGCCCCGGCCCCATGTGCTACCCGGACGGCGGCGCCAAGCCCACCGTCACCGACGCCGCGCTCTCTATCGGCTATATCGACCCGGATAATTTCCTCGGCGGCGACATACCCCTGAACCTCGCCCGCGCCCGGGCCGGGATCGAGGCGCAAATCGCCACGCCGCTGGCCATGGACCTGCCCACGGCCGCGCGGGGGGTGCTCAGGCTGGCGGTGAGCAACATGGCCGAGGCCATCAGGGCGACGACCATTCATGACGGCGAGGATGTCAGGGACTTCGAACTGCTGTGCTACGGCGGCGCCGGGCCGCTGCTTGCAGCCTATCTGCTGGACGACCTCGAGATGCAGTCGGCGATCGTGCCCATCGCGCCGGCCAACTTCTCGGCCTGGGGCATGCTGACCATCGACATCCGGCACAACTTCTCCCAGACCATCGCCGAGTCCCTGGACGGCCTCGATCTCGGTGACATAGAGGCCAAGTTCGCCGCGCTGATAAAGCAGGGCGAGGAAACTCTGGCCGCCGAGGGCGTTGCCGCCAAGGACAGGACCATCCTGAGAACCCTGGACATGCGCTACGCCGACCAGGAACACACGGTGGACGTCGCCGTCGACTTCGCCATAGCCATAGAGGAAGGTGGCTCGGATAAAATCTACGAGGCCTTCACGACACGCTACAAGCAGGTCTGGGGCTACGCCCTGGAGGGCCAGTCCGCCACCATTGTTAATCTGCGGGTCGTGGCCATGGGTAAGGTGCCGAAGCCGAAACTCAAGACCCTGGAAAGCGGAACCGGAGAGCCCGATGAAGCGCTCAAGGGCAACAGAACCGCGTTTTCCCTCTTGGACGGCAGGGCGGAGGATCACCGGGTTTATGAACGCGCCCGGCTGCGCGCCGCCGACGTGGTCAAGGGGCCGGCAATTGTCGAGGAGCCCACCTCCGTGACCATCATTCCCGAGGGGTTCCGCTCTGAGGTGGACCCGGTCGGGAACCTCATCATCAAGAAATTCGCATCGTGACGGCTGGAACGAACATAGCCATGACACACGGACTAATAGGAGATTGGCACTATGAGCATAACCCGTCGTGGGTTCGCCGGATTGGTGGGCGCCGGCGTTGTCGTCCCTAAGGTGACGAAAGCGCTGGTGGCAAGCGCCGCCGTTCCGGAACCACAACATCATCAAGAGGTAGAAACCATGGGACTCTCAAGCATCGTCGAAAGACCGAAGTTCGAAGACTACAAGAAGAAGTACGAAGAGTATTTCATCATGGAGCGCAAGGACGGCGTCATCCTGCTGCGCATGCACACCGAAGGCGGCCCGGTGCAGTACAGCCTCGCCGTGCATAACGCCTGGGGCCAGGCCTGGCACGACGTCGGCAACGATCCCGAGAACGAGGTCATGATCCTGACCTCCACCGGGTCGACATGGATCGGACAGGCCGACCAGTCGAGTGCCGAGGACGATGATAAGAAAGTCGGCGGTTCTTCCCGCTACGACGTTTATTACGACGCCGCGAAATTGGTCGAGAATTTCCTCAACGACATCGACATTCCGACCATCTCCGCCGTCAACGAGTATAGCTTGAGATAAAAGCTAGGCCGAGTGAGCTTCTCCGATCTCATCAGCGAGAACGCTATTCGGGCGATTGACTGTACTGATTAGGGTAAAGCTTCTGTCTGGGGAACTCCGAGCAACCGGGATTGAGGTTCCGCTTTCAGCTGATAGTAAGCGCATTGAAATCCCTGAGAGGCTCTGGCCAGTGCTTACTCTCCGTTACGAGGAAGCAGTAGCCAGTGGCGAAGGCCTCAAGTTTGTTGATGTTCATTTGCTGGAGCCGCCCAACATCCAAGCGAACGTCAGTTCCAGGTCCGCTGCAATGAGCGAGTGCATAGATTGGATAAATAACAAAGTAAGTGATCCAAATTATAAGTTTCACAACAAGAAAACCCTGTTGGGGCAAGTTCGGAGCGAAATAGCAGGGTTATCTGAGAGGGAGGCTCTCGTTGCTTGGGGATTAGCGGCTCCCGAAGAGTGGCGGTTACCTGGGAGAAAATAGGTATCTCCGCACCGTATCGATACGCCAATATATCGTGGCACCTATTTCTCGTCAGCAGATAGGAACAAAGTGGTTTCCGTAAGCACGAGCACTCAGCCGTGCAGCAACATACGGAGACAACAATGGAACCCGAAATTCTTGTGCCTATCTCAGAAGGCCAACGCCTCTTGGGCGGCATCTCCCGGACCAAGCTGTATGACATCTTAAGCGATTTGCAGACCGTCAAGGTCGGCAAGCGCCGGATGATTATCCGGGCATCCCTAGACGATTATGTGGCGAAGATCGCCTTTCCCCATGAATGAGCCGTTAGCCGTCATCCCGAAGAACGCACGGGAGGTTATTCACGTATCTTTGACCGTGATTGGCGGCTGCAATGTGATTGACCTCCGTGTTCACGAAGTAATTCGCGGGAATAAGCTCGTGCCCACAGAGAAGGGTATTGCGATGGATATGAAGAAGTTACCAGCCTTCGTTACCGCCTTAAGGAAGGTAGAGCGCTATGCCCGAAAGGCCGGACTACTGGACGACATCAAGTAGGGAAAGGCCCTGCGACGAAGACAACAATTTTACGCACGACGTGGACGGTTTAGAGCCAGTGGCGCGTCGTTTGAAGCTGCAATACCACGGGGCGCGACCATATTTGCGAGGGTAGTCCGAAAGGCGTAGGCCCGGTCGCCGGGGAAATGTCCTTCCCTGTTAAGCAGACGCCAATCCTGACGCGGGACAATTCGTAGTCAGGAGCCGAAGCGACAGGCCGGCTCCGAGGAGCATCCTAAGACGCTGCGGGATATGGACTAGCCTCTTTAACTAGGGGCTAGTCGTCCTATGCCTCGCCCAAACCCCACCAAGGAGCATCGGGGATTGGTCAAGAGGAGTGGAAAATATCGAAAAGACCCTAAAAATACCCTCTATCAACCCTCACCAAACACTAACCGGATAATTGGGCCTAAGCGGGTCTGGCCGGGACATACAGGAAGATTTCTCAGTTCACCCTCCCCCTATTTCCTCCACCCTATTCCCACACCAATATTTCTGTCCGGTCTTGAGGTCCGCTTTAGTGTGCAAAGCAGCCTTCAGACAGGCGAAGAAACGAAAAGACCCAAATAAAGTGCATTACAAGTTTATTAAATCACCCATTGATTTGATATGCCGCCGCAAGGCTATCCGGGGCGTACAGCAGGATTTGACGGGTCAACACCCCCATGTATCCCTGACGTCTGCTTATACGTACAAAGCAGACATCAATTGGGGTCAGAAACTGGCTTGCACCGTGTCTGCTTATAGCCAAAAGCGGACATGGGGCTACTTGAGCAATATTGTGGATCAAATCGTACCCGATATAAGTGGGATAACTCATGGCCATAGCGCCACCATCGTAAGACCGATAAAGGTACCAATGGCATATCCCAATACGCCGACCAGGACACCGGGGGCAATAAGTTCGCGCCATCCGCGGGCGCCCGCAATGGCCGCCGCAACCGGCGGACCCGTCAAGCAGGCCGCTGAAGCAACGATCAGCTCGGGTAGCTTGAGCCGTAACCTTGAGCCGACAAAAAGCAAAACAAGAAAATGTACCGTCAAAAGTATGATCATGAAGACCATGAGCAACACACTGAACCGGCCCATTTTCTCGAGATTAGATCCGGCAGCGATGGCAATGAAGAACAGGTACATGCAAAAAATACCGATGTCCTGGGCGACATCCAGCGAGCGCAGTTGCCGCGGAAACAGGTTCGCCACCACGATGGCGAGGAGGCCAATCAATACAATTCCAGAGGACTCAATTCCTATCAGGGACTCCAAGGCGAAGCCCACCGTGCAAATCACGAGGCTCAGGGCAATTGCAGCTGACAGCGAGAACAGCGAAAATGATGACCGGTCGTGAGGTGGACCATCGGCTTGCGCCGGAATATCCGGGGCTGTCGGGTTTGCCTGGTACTCGGGAAACATTCTGGAGATCAAGGGAATCGACGGAATTACGTTGAGCGCGATGACGCAAAGGTTGTTGGGTACGATCGCGGCGATGAACATCGCGGCCATCAGATCCTTGTTCTTGGTCATGCCAAGTGCTTCGGCTACGGTCATCATATTGACCCCTCCGCCGGTATATCCCGCCGTAATCGCGCTTGAAATCGCCGCCTCTTCGGGGCCCAGGGAAACGAGGACTGCGGCGGTCGCGGCGCCAATCGCGGTGGCCCCGACGGCAACAAGGAAGGCCAAGAGGACCGGGCCTGCTTCCGCTGCGATGCGCCGTATATTGGCGCGAAAGAGCAAAAGCGGTATGCCCAGGGGAAGGACAAAACTCAACACAAAGTCGTAAGCCGGCGCCTGGTGGGGTATGACGCCCGCGTTCGCCAAGGCTATGGTGAGACAAATGGCAATGACCGGGCCGGAAAGACGATTGAGATACTTCTGCTGTCCGCCCCAAATGGACAAGGCAACGACACCGAAAACCACTGCCCAAAGAGCAAAGCTGTCTTGCGCCGATATAAGAGACTGCGTCATTTACAAACCCCTGAATCGCAATTCATGAGACTGAGATTTTGCAAGTAGATTGACGCGCGTGCCTAAAGCTAGAAGCAGTTGATAATTATGAAATTGGGGCTGTTTTTCGGGGCCTTGATGTTTGCTCTTAAGTACAAAGCGGACCCAGGGATTTAAACATTGGCATATCAACATAACTCGACTAGCCCACGACTTCCTTGAAGATCCTCAGGAAATTGTCTCCAATAATTCCCCTGATCTCATCATCGTTGTATCCCCGGGATACCAGCCCGCGGGTGATGTTGGGCCACTCTCTACGGTCCTTAAAACCTTGATATTCCTTGTCAATTCCAGGCACCATGCGGTCCACTTCTTTCTTTTCCAGGCCCGCTCCGGCAATCCACTCAATAATCTTGATAACCGCGAGCTTGGGCACCATGCCAGGCCAGTCGGTACCCACACCGACCTTGTCGGCCCCCATGACCTCAACGATGTGGTCTATGTGATCCAAAAAGGCATCTATGGTAGGCTCCTCTTGGGACATATCAAGGATAACGTGAGGAAGCGCCTGCACGGCGATAAGTCCGTCTTTGGCGGAAAGCGCTTGGAGCTGCTCATCAGTCTTGTGGCGCGGGTGGTTGTACACTCTACGTGACGCAGCATGAGTAATGATTACCGGTGCATCCGAGACCTCAATCACATCCGATGTTGTCTGGTCCCCACAATGGGACACATCAATGAGGATGCCCATCTCGTTCATTCTCTTGACCAAATCCTTGCCCAGAATACTGAGCCCCCCACCTGCCGGCTCCAGGCAGCCGCCGCCGAAAAGATTGGCCGTATTGTAGGTTGGCTGAATCATTCGCACGCCAAGGTCATAAAACACCTGCAATCTGTCCAAATCTCCGCCCAGGCAGTCCGCTCCCTGCAGACCCATGATTACCGCTCGTTTTCCGGCCGCCTTGGCCTCCTCAATATCCTTGATGCAGGTTGCTTTCACCAAGTAATCGAGACAGTCAATCCTCCTTTGCCAGAGCGCCACACCTTTGACCGTATCCTCGAAGGAGGACATATCCAGCAACGGGTTGGCGACGGTTGTGCCAAATACATCCACGCCGCTCGCTTCAATCCACTCCCTCTCAATGCTGCTCTCTCCGGTTCTCTGTTCCTCCATGTAGATGCGGTCGATGTCCTCGTATGCCACTCCAATAGCTCGACCAGCCGGAACATTCTCCAACGACTCCAGCCTCTTCAGCATGTTCGGCGAGTACTGCTCAATCGCGATCATCACGCTTTCCAGCCCCAGGCCATCCACGACGATTGTCTCCTCATGGAGACGCATGGCTCTTTCTTCCTGCTCTTTTGTTAGATCAAACATGATGTTCTTCCGTATCTAAAGTTGCTTGCGGCAGCTCCACGGCGTGCTTTCCCTCAACCGCAAGCTTGTTCGAACGCACGCCGGAAATTGCCGCCCATGAAACCCTTGATTTCCTCGTCGGAATAACCGTGGGCCACGAAGGCGCGAGTCAGATTGGGAAACTCGGCGAAGTTCTTGTAGTCCTCCATGACGTAATTGGCCGCCGTACCGAGGTCCGATTCCTTGAAGCCGAGTTCCGCCACGCCAAATTTTCGAAACTCCTCCGCGAGCGGTGGCGGCATCTCATCAAAATCCGATCCAACGCCGACATGCTCGGGCCCGGCGATCTTTACAGCGTGATTGAAGTGCTCCATGAAGTGGTCGAGCGAAGGTGGGAGGTCGGCGGTGAGATAAAGAGGAAGCACAGTGCAGCCGAAGTAGCCGCCGTTTTCGGCAATGGCCCCCAGCACCTCATCCGATACGCCCCTGATGTGGTCAAAGACAGCCTTGCAGGAAGAATGGCTGATGGCGACGGGCCGCCGGGAGGCGCGGATGGCGTCAAGCGCCGTCGGCTCGCTGGCGTGGGCGACATCGACCATAATGCCGAGTTCGTTCATGCGCTCGACACAGCCAAGGCCGAACTTGGATAGGCCCGCCGGGTTTCTTTCCGTGCAACCATCGCCCAGCAGGTTCCGGGGGTTGTAGGTGAGTTGGATGACTCGAACACCGAGGTTGTAAAAGAAATTCAGGTTGTCGAGGTCGCCCTCAATATGGCTGGCATTTTGAAAGCTGAAGATAATGCCTTTCTTGCCGGCCTTCTTGATCGCTTCCATGTCCGTGGCCCGGGTTACCTTCGCAAGCCAGTCGAAGGCATCAATCCGGCGCTGCCACTTGGCAATGTCGTGTACCGCTTGCAGGAAATTAAAGAACCCGTGCTTACCGGAACAGCCCATCGTCAGGCTGACGACATCAACGCCGGACTGGTACCAATCGTCCTTGATCTTCGGATATTCACCTTTGTAAATCCTATCTTCGATGAATACGCTCATGGCCATCATGGTCTCCGGCGCCGACTTGCCTGCAGCAAGCAGTCCTTCAATATATTCGACCAGTTCCGCTGACGCCGCAGCTTCGAAAGCGCACAGGCTGTCGGCAACCAGCGCTTCCTCATGCAGCTTTACAGCTCGTTCTTCCTGTTCGGGTGTCAACTTGTTCACGATGCAGTCCTTTGTCACCTTGAGTGGAACGGCTTAAGCCCTATACAATCGGAATGATCAAACCACCACCAGAGTATAAGTCGGACAAAGGCCCTTTTTCTACCAAATTCAACTTACGTCAGTGGATAACTGATAATTCATCATCGGACACTGAAGGTATTAAGAGGGTGAATGCTGGAATTTGGTAAAAAGTGCCTGATATTAGCTTGAGATAAAAGCTAGGCCGAGTGAGCTTCTCCGATCTCATCAGCTTTCTGATTACTCGTTGATAAATAGCAACCCTTGCGGAGGTGCCCGGGACTGCCACCAGCCAATTTGCTCCTTCTCTCCCATAAATGCCACACAGATGCGCAGCTTCACAATATTAGGTGCCAAGTTTTTCATTAATTATCGTTTCCAAAGTTCATATCATTCTCCGCATAATTATTTAATTAGCTGGTACATCAATTGGAGAATTGAGAAACACTATAAAAATCTAATAGCTGCCGCTCTGAAAGCTCACCACTTTCCAAAAAGTGCTTAAGATATTGCTCAGTCGACACTATGTATTGCGATACTTTTTTTAGCGATGCTTCTATTTTGTCAGCACTTTTTTTGATACTGCTGACTTCTTTTTCTACTGACTTGTAATCGTTAAGAAGATACAACAAACGCTCTACAATCATTGTCATGATCTGTCCATCTGCAGGCTGAGCATATATATTCGCTAACGCCATTTCCCTACTGATTGAATAAACCACAGCCAGATTTGAGAAGTCACCACGCCTAGTGCTAATGATCACGATAAATCCAACCGCTTGAATAAATTTAACACCTCCTGTACAGGGGTAATCCCCCCATTAATAATGGTTCTCAGCGGTAGAATTTCTTATGCTGCTTCATTCAACTTTTGTATTGGGGTAATACCTCCAATAGCCATATTAGGTCGTTCATTGTTGTAACGCC
>MPMB02132989.1_pt1 | contig 12589 bp, 8 predicted proteins | sample 1617371 | NCBI WGS metagenome assembly MPMB02 (sample SAMN05944808, study PRJNA350692) | marine metagenome | biome: marine; feature: ODZ; material: water; isolation source: 300 m water sample filtered on 0.2 um supor filter | place: Pacific Ocean | collected 2012-04-08 | depth 300m m
GTGGGGAGCAGCGGCGAGATCGGCACTCCACCCGACGCGCAGCTCGTCGATCTGACCGGGCGGACGGTGATGCCGGCGCTGGTCAACACCCACGCTCACCTCGGCTGGGAGCGGTACACGAGCTGGGGCTCGGAGAACTTCACGCGCGAGAATCTCATCGACCATCTGCGCCGCCACGCCTACTACGGCGTCGGGACCATCATCTCTACCGGCAGCGACATCGAGGAGATCGCCCTCGAGGTGCGGCACGCGCAGCGGCTGGGGGAGGTCGACGGTGCCCGTTACCTGGTGTCGCCCGGTCTCGGTACACCTGGTGGTGGGCCGAATCCTCGCTTCACCGACGACGCGGGCTGGTGGGGGCTCCACTCGGTGACGGGCCCCGCCCAGGCGCGCGAGATCGTGCGGGCCGAGGCGGAGCGCGGTATCCAGATTCTGAAGATCTGGGTGGACGCCCGCGACGAGCGCCGCGGCGCGGCGGTGAAGCTGCAGCCCGAGATCTACGCCGCGATCCTCGACGAGGCCCAGGTGCGGGACATCCGGGTGATCGCCCACGCGACCACGCTGGAGGACCACAAGCGGCTGATCGAGGCGGGCGCTCGACGCTTCATCCACATGCCCTACGATGCGGACGTCGACGACGAGTATTTGCAGCTCGTGGAGGTGCGGAACGTCTTTATCGTGCCGACGCTCGGCATGGTCACGCGTCGTGAGCCGTTCCGGCGTCCGGTGCACGAGGATCCCTTTTTTCAGGAGCAGGTGCCGGACGAGGTGATCGCCATGCTGCGCGCTGGCACGGCAGAAAGCGCCAGCCCGGACCGACCTCGAAGCCCGGCCGCCGAAGAGCGTGCACGGGTGATCCGGGACAACTTCGTTGCACTGCGTGACCACATCATTCTGGGCATCGACGCCGGAGCGGTGGGAGACTTCTTCGGGTACGCCGACCACCTGGAGCTCGAGCTGTTCGTGCGGTTGGGGATGACGCCGTCGGACGCGATAGTGGCGGCCACGACGCGGGCGGCACACGCGTTCGGGCTGAACGAGATCGGTGGCATCGAGGCGGGAAAGCGCGCAGACTTCGTGGTGCTCGACGCGAACCCACTCGACGACATCATGCAGACGCGGGAGATCGCCGCGGTGTATCTGCGCGGGGTCGAAGTCGATCGGGCCGGTCTTCGGGCAGGCTGGGTCGAGTAGGCGTAGGTCAGGGGGGACGCGATGCGGACCCTCGGACGGCGATAGGGGCGTTGTCAACTTGACGAACGCCCGCGTTCGGAGCAGCCGGTGATGAATAGACCGCAGTAGATGTCAGCCCACCCGAAAGAGATTCTGCACTACACCTATGGACGGCGGCGAACCGTTGCAGATGAGCGGGCGACTTGAAGCGGCGCATCTGCCGGACGCGCGCGCTCGCACTCCCGCCAATTCGCGACGCGGCATTTGGTTTTGTCTTTCGGGTGTACTCGCGAGTTCATGCCGAGATCATGCTCTTTCGGCCGTCACGACGGCCGGAAATCTCGACAGCGCCCGCCGAAGGAGCAGGATTTGCGCACCAACGCCTCTACGGAGCGTCGTGACGGCGTGGCGCTCCGATCTGCGCTCGCACCAGACCGGTGAGATGGTCGCGGGTGTGGGCGTCGAAGTAGAGCTCGCCCGCTTCGAACGCGATACGCTGGCTCCGCGTGAGGACGACCGTGCCCGAACGTCGAGCGTCGCCCGCACGCGACAGCATCACGGTCACCGGACCGATGTCGCCCGCCCGGGCGCGGTGCAGGTGCATGAAGAGCACCTCGCTGTCCAGCACGCCGTAGACGCGGGCGTCGTACCCCAGCTCGCCGGTGGCCGCGTCCCAGGTGAGCCGCACCTGGGCCGTGGCGTCCGTCTCGACCGGTGGCACATGGTCGGCGCCGGTGGCGACCCACTCCTCGCTCATCCGGCGAGGCGCGTCCAGCGGCGGCGTAGTGTGGGGCGGCCGACGATGGCCCGTCAGCTGCTCATAAGAGTAGGCGAGTCGAATCAGCGCCCCTTCGCCCCACGCATCACCGAGCAGCTCGAGCCCGACCGGCATCCCGTCGGCGGCATACCCGGCGGGCACTACGATGGCCGGCAGGCCCGCGACCGAGGCGAGCACGCAGTTGGTGCCCGGCTGTGGCTCCCCGATCGGACGGGCCGTGCGACGAATCGTCGGATAGGCGATCGCGTCGATCTGCTCGTCGGCCATGACCTGGAGGACGTTGCGACGTACGACGTCACGACGGGCGACGACCTCGAGATACTCCGGGTCATCCAACCCCGGCGCCGCCGCCGACCGTCGGTATCGTGCTTCGAGGGCCTCGTGGTAGAGGCCCGTGTCGAGAATCTCGTCGATCGACTGCACGGGTGTCCCCGGAGCGCGCAGATACTCGGCGAACTGCGTCTTGAACTCCTGCCGCTCGAGTGACGCTCCCTGCAGCAGACCGGGCAGCTCCGGAATCTCGAGCGGCACCACCGTTGCGCCGGCGGCCTCCATGGCGTCGAGCGCTTCCTGAACCACGCGCCGCACCGGCTGGTCCGGTGGCGTCGTGCCCAGTTGAAACTCGAGGGTGCCGATACGCGCCCCCTCGAGCGCGCCGGTCTCGAGGAAGTCCGTGTAGGTCGTCGGGATGTGCCCGACGCCCAGCTCCGTGATGGTGTCCGCTGGGTCTGGACCGACGGTGGCATCGAGCACCAGGGCGAGGTCGGTGACGCTCCGGGTCAGTGGCCCGCCCATGTCCTGAGTAAGCGCGAGCGGGATGATGCCGTCGCGACTCGACAGACCACGCGTGCCCCGCAGCCCGACCAGCGCGTGATGAAACGACGGGATGCGGATGGAGCCACAGGTGTCACTGCCCATACCGGCCGCCGCGAAGCTGGCAGCGACGGCGGCGCCGGTTCCCCCACTCGACCCACCGGGGTTGCGGGTCGGGTCGTACGGATTGCGTGTCTGCCCACCCAGCGAGCTGATGGTCTCGATGCCGTAGGCCAGCTCATGCATGTTCGTCTTACCGATGATCACCGCCCCCGCCGCTTTCAGCCGAGCGACCTGGTAGGCGTCGTCGGGGGGATACCAGTCGGCCAGCGCGACCGAGCCGGCCGTCGTCGGCAGGCCCACCATGTCGTAGTTGTCCTTGACCACGACCGGCACGCCGTGCAGTGGGCCGCGCGAGTCCCCACTCGCTCGCTCCTGGTCCCGTGCGTCGGCTTCGTCAACGGCGGCCGGATTGAGGCTGATCATTGCGTTCAGCGACGGGCCCCGCTGGTCGTAGGCGTCGATGCGAGCCAGGTAGTGCTCGACCAGTTCTCGGGATGTGACGCGCCCTGAGGCCATCGCCTCCTGCAGCTCCGGTATGGTCTGCTCGACCACCTCGAACGACGGGCCGGCGGCGGGCTCAGGCGCCGAGCCGCACGCGGCGCCGAGCGCGGTCGCCACGCCCGCGACGACCGCCGCACTGGCCGTTGCGCGACGTGCCGCGGTTCTGGTCCTTGCCTGTGCGAGACGTCGCGCGCTCATTGCGCCAGCAGCTCCTCGAGCTGGTCGCTGACCCAGCGTCGGTCTTCGGGATTGCCGCCGCCCCCTGCCAGGTGCCCGCGGATGCTCGGAATGACCCGTAGCTCGGCGTTCGGCATTTGTGCCACCTCGATCTCGTTGTCCTCCGGCGGGAAGTAGAGATCGGTGCGCGACGGCATGACGGTCGCCCGAGCCCGGATAGCGCCGAGTGCCGCAGCCAGGTCGCCCGCGAATCGTGGGTGGGCGGCGATGTCGGCCGCTTGCCAGGTCGCCAGCATGGCGAGCAGGTCGTTGGCGTCGAAGCGGCCGAACGACCGCTCGGCCCCCGCCAGAAACCCCTCGACCCCGCCGCCGGTGTCGTGCAGGCCTTCGCGGAAGAAGCTTTGCGACGTATACCAGCCGGCATACACGCGTGAGAACGCGCGCAGACCCGCCACGGGCGGACTGGTGTACTCGCCGCCGGCCCAGGCACAGTCGGCGGTCAGCGCCGCCTTGATGCCCTCGAGAAACACGAAGTTGTGCACCGCGGTCCTGGCGCTGCCGCAGATCGGGGCGATGCGCTCGACCATGTCCGGGTACAGCGCGCCCCAGTGGAAGGCTTGTTGCCCGCTCATGGAAAACCCGACGACGAGCTTGACCCGGTCGATGCCGTACCGCTCGGTGACCAGCCGATGCTGGGCACGGACGTTGTCGTAGGGATGGACCAGGGGGAACCGCATCCGGTCCTGAGGCGGCGGGCTGTTGCTCGGCGACGAACTGAGCCCGTTGCCGAACTGGTCGGGCACCACGATGAAATAGCGGCTCGGGTCGAGGGCGAGGTTCTCGCCGATCGACCCTTCGTTGCTAGTGTGCCGCCCGGCATACCAGGTGGGATAGACGATGACGTTGTCCCGGGCGGCGTTCAGGGCGCCATGGGTCTTGTAGGCGAGCGACGCCGACCGCAGAACCTCGCCCGACAGGAGCGGAAAGTCCCCCAGGTCGAAGGTCTCGTAGTCTCCGCCCGCCGGTGACCGGGGACGGTTCTGGGCGCCGCCACCGGCCTCGACCGGCGGCGCGCCGCCGGACACGACACCGACACCGGCCGCCACGGCCGACTTCAACAAGTCTCGGCGATTCATGCGGTGCCCTTTCTCCCTGCGAAACGAGGCCTGAATGATATTGCGCGGCCATTGTATCGTCATCGCGTAGACGGGCCGACCGCGGGCCGACGAGAAAGCAAAGGACGGCCAGGCATTGTCAGGCGGAAGAGGTTCGGGACATGCCGTGCACCGAGAGAAACCGGATTCTTCTCCTCGTCGACCAGAGTGATCGTGAGGTCTCGATGCCCGGTTCTGTCTAGGTCTCTTTCTCTGAGCCGGACGTAGAGCTCGTTGTCGCCATTGAGCACGCCACACTTGAGCGTGATGTTTCCGTACTTCGGGATGCCTGGCTGCTTGAACCTGTGCTCCTTGCTCAAGCCGTCACGGTATTCGATCATCTGATGCTCGAAGTTGAGCCCGGATACCTCCGAGAAGCCCAGGGTGGCTTCGCCCCATCGCACTTCGAAGTGCAACGCCGGCCCTGGATGGGGCATGTTGCCCTCCTTTCGATTGTTGTGGACCTCACGGTCATGGATTGGCCCTCCGCTTCCGAATTCTTGTGGGAGAAGCGCAAGACGATGAAGCTCGCTGGACAGACTGCGGCCATGCCGATTTCGACGAACATACGCTCCTCCCGAGATATCCTGAGGCGTCATCATTTGGTCCGGACCGACGTTCATGAAGAACAACCGATTCGGCAGCTGCCCCTCAACTTGACAATGCCAGGACGTGGGGAAAGCGGCCGAAGCCGGCACTTCCGCAGAGCTGGTGCTCGTCCAGAACTGGTTCGAGGAACTCAGGCGCGTCGTCGCTAGCCCCTGGCCCTTCAACCCGGCGCCACCCTCGGTCCGCATGAGGTCCCCGCCAAGAAGGTCGAAGACGGCTACAATACCCACTGTCACCCTACCTGGAGGAGGTTCACATGTGGAGTCGAATCACGCTTTGTCTCGGCGGGCTGGCACTGGTGTGTTTGGCGCTCGCGCCCTTGGCCACGGCCCAGAACGGCGACATTCCCCGGACACCGAGCGGACGTCCCGACCTGGCCGGTACCTACGACGTGTCGACGCTGACACCGATGGAGCGGCCAGCCGAGCTTGGCGAGAAAATGGCGCTGACCGACGAAGAAGCGGCCGAGCTGGCGGAACGCACCCGGCAGGCAATGGCGTTCGCCAACCGGCGCAGCGACCCCAATCGTGGCGCACCGCCTCAGGGTGGTGACGGGTCGACGGGCGCGTCCGGGAACGTGGGCGGTTACAACGCTTTCTGGATCGACCCCGGCGAAAGCGCGTTCCAGGTCGCCGGCCAGTGGCGCACGTCAATTCTCATCGACCCTCCCAACGGCCGGTATCCACCGCGCGTGGCCGGGCCGAGCACCCGGGGTGGGGGCGGAGGCCGGGCGAACGACGGCACTGCGTACTGGCTCGAGGCGGGGCTCGATGCGCCCGGACCCTATGACAACATGGAGCAGCGATCCTACGCCGAACGCTGCATCCTCAGCTTTGGCTCGACCTCGGGTCCCCCAATGCTGCCGTCGCTTTACAACAACCACAAGCGGATCGTGCAGGGTGAGGACACTGTGCTGATCCTCATCGAGATGGTGCACGACGCCCGCATTGTCCGGATGAACGGCGAGCACGATCCTCCCGAGATCAAGAAATGGCTGGGCGACTCGATCGGCTGGTGGGAGGGCGACACCCTGGTCGTCGAGACCAGCAACTTCGTGGATCGCCCGGCGTTCGGGCGAGGCAGCGGAAACATGACGGTGACCGAGCGCTTCAGGATGGAGAGTGCTGACACGCTGATCTACAGCTTCACCGTCGAGGACCCAACGGTGTGGACGCGGTCGTTTACCGGCGAATATGCGTGGCCGCGGAGCGACAACAAGGTGTTCGAGTATGCCTGTCACGAGGCGAACTACGCGCTGGAGGGCATCATGCACGGCGCGCGGTTGCTTGAGGCGGAGTTCCGCGGCGAGGAGCCCGAAGGAGTCGCCAATCCGACCCGGTAGCCGGCGATCGGCCAGCGCCGATGGAAGAAGGAGGCGGGCTACCATCAGCAGGCCCGCCTGGAGAACGCCTTCTTCCGCTACAAGTCGGTCATCGGGGAGGCTCTTCGAGCCTGGGTACCAGACCGGCAGGTGGTCGAGGTGTTGCTCGCGTGCAACGTCCTCAATCGAATGACCAAGCTAGGCAGACCGGAGTCGTACAGTGTCGGCCGGTGAACGGTTTACATTCGGTAGGGGCGCTGCGGGTCGGCACCGATTCACGCACTAACGCCACAACCCCTCGACGCGGCACGAGCGCTCAGTCGATGCCGCCCGCCGGTCAGAGCGCACGTGCGCCGAAGTAGATGAGGAGCACGCCGGCGATGACGCCTGCCAGCCCTCGCATGCGCAACAAAGTGAGGGTTGTGCTTGCATCGGAGGGCATTGCCGCGTTGAACAGGGCTCGGTAGACGCCTGGGAACACCACCATCGCCGGTGTGGACATCACGACGAATGCCCAGCCAGCGAACGATAGGATGAATGCCAGTGTGCTGTCCTCGGATGCGCCTGCCCACGCCATCGTCGCCCCGAGGATGACGGCGCAGGTGCCCATTACTCGGATCGACCCGTTCGTGCTGATTGCCCCAGTGAACCAGCGCAGGGTCGCCGCCGGCGCCACGAGTGTGGAGGCCCTGAGGCAGAGCGTAAGGACCCCGACTGCGATGCTCACGACTCCAACCGCGCTCACGGCATGCACCCCATGCTGAAGCTCGTCAGGGTCTGTCTATCTATCACTGCCCTGTTCTTATTGCTGCGTGTTGGACGGAGGATCTAGACACTCTGCATCGCAATAACAGCGTTGACCGATGTTGTTGGCTGTCTTCCGTCCGCCCTCCGCACGGGAGGGTTGAAACCGCCTTCCGCGAATTTCTGAATTGTGAGGCGTCAAATAGATGTGGACCAAGTGAGGCCTTGAAATGAGAGAGACTTTGCAGCCAGGCGGCCGTTTGCAGGAGCACTGCGTCCCGCGCTACCGTGGGCGAGCGTCACGGCTTCGGACCATCTTCTGAATCGGTCAAGCTTGGTTCCGGGGTCGTTTCAGACGGGCTCGTAGTCGCCCGCCGTGGAGCACGGTTACCTGTGGCGGCCGTCGGGGGAGGACTAGACATGGCGACAAAAGGGGACCATCCCGACAACAACCCGAAGATCGAGAAAGAGAGGGGTCTGAACAGGCGAGATTTCGTCAAGACGGGAGTTGCCGCCGGGCTGGGTTCTGGCGCGCTGTTGGGTTCGGACGAGATGCACGCGCAGGTCTCGGAGACCGGCGCCACACAGACTGCCTGGGACTACGAAGCCGATATCGTGATCGCGGGAGGCGGGTGTGCAGGTCTGACCGCTGCCATTCGCGCGAGGGATCTGGGGGCCACCGTGCTGGTGGTCGATCAGAACTTCGACCTCGGCGGCCGGATGCTGCACAGCGCGGGCCGGCTGTCACTGGGTGGGGGCGACCCGGTACAGCAGAGAGACATAAACGGCGAGAGCGACCGGGAGGGGCTCGTCACGGTAGATCCCGTCGAGGACCCGGAGGAGCTCGATGACAGCATCGAGCTTCTCTTCACGGACATCACCGACTGGTCGATCGTCGACCCCAAGGGGCAAAGCCCGTACCGGTACAACGAGCGGGAGCTGGCGCGTGCTTGGGCCGAGAACTGTCCGGAGACTCGGCAATTCCTGATCGACAACTACGTTCGGTTCTCGAGGGTCAGCGGCACGCATGGCGGCGGAGGGTTGTCGCGAGCCCGGTTGGCGACCTGCTTCCTGATGCTGGGCGACAAGACGGACATCAAGGCGGGAACCATCACGGCGGAGGACGCGGGCGTCGCCGATCCCGAGCGCTCGAGCGCGTTCGCGCCGGTGCGGATGAACAACGCGAGCCGCTCCGTCGGACCCAACGCCGTGGCGAACGGTGCGGCCCTCTCCCGGTCGCTGGAGTTCTCGGCAAGGGAGAAGGGCGTCGAGTTCATGCTTCACCGCCGTTTCGACGAGATCGTGCGTGAGGGACCCTTCTCGGGCAGGGTTCTGGGAATCACGGCGCACTATTCGCCGCGGCAGCACCCCGAGACCGGCGAGCTCCTTCAAAGCCTTTGGCAGGAGGGCAACATCGACGAGCGCCGGGAGACCGTGAGCGTCAGGGCCCGTCTAGCCGTCATCCTCGCGAGTGGTGGTCATGCGGGAAATCCCGAGATCCGCAGCATGTTCTACCCGGCCATGCGGGAGCCCGCCTTCCCGACGAGTGGCCGGGCCCTGCTCGGCCCGGGAGGTCAGGACGCATCAGCACTCATCGCGGGCCTGCGGGTCGGCGCCAACCTCGCGGGGATGCAGCAGAACGTCTCGTATTTCACCACGTTCCACATCTCGACGCGCCTTGGTACCCGCGATGCGTACACCGGCATGATGCCCGGCCACCCGACGTTCGCTTTCCGCGGGTCCGCCGGCTTCAATGTCGGCAATGCGGGCTTCGAAGAGTTCATCGCCGTGAACCAAGTCGGGAAGCGTTTCTTCAACGAGGTCCGTCTTCCCCGACGGCCCGGTCCCAGCGCGTACCCCGGCGACGGTGGCGCCCCGGGGCGGGGGCTCGCTCACACGCCGCTCGACTGGCGCAATTGCCGCAAGGAGTGGGTCCGGGAGATGTACAACTACAACCACGGTCTCGATGCCGCACTGGCGCTGAACGAGGGGTCGGAGCCTCCCGACTACTTCTCGGGGCCGCTGTGGGCGGTCTTCGATCAGGATGCAGTCGAGCGTAACGGGTGGGAGCTGCGCTATCCCTACGTGTCAGACAACGGCTACTTCTTCCGCGCCGATACCATCGAAGATCTGGCCGAAAGAATTTACGCGGGCCATGAGTTCCAGCGGGTGCCGCTGAGTTACTTGGCCGAGACCGTGGGCACCTGGAACGGCTACGTGGAAGCCGGTGCCGATCCCGACTTCGAGCGCGAGGCGGAGGCTCCGATGAGTCCCATCATGACGCCGCCGTTCTATGCGCTTTCGATCATGGTGATCTGGCACGACTCCTACGGCGGCCTGCGGGTCAATGGCCGACAACAGGTCGTGGACATGCAGGGCCAGGTCATTCCCGGTCTCTATGCGGGAGGCGAGGCCGTGGGAGGGTTCAACAAGCATGGCCTGGGCAAAGGGCACGTCCACGGCTACATCGCCGGCACGCATGCCGTCGATGAGCCGTCCAGCTAGCGCCATATTCGGGTAATGGCTGAAGACGACGAGCTGACGGGCGAGATCCAACCGCACGGCACGCGGGTTGTCGTGTGGGACGTGCCGGCGACCATCGAATGCGGCGAGACATTCAGCGTCAAGGTGGGGGTCAAGTGCTCGTCCGAGTGCCGACCAGACGGTTGGACGGTCGCGGTGCGTGACCACGACGGAAAACAGCGGGCGTCGGGCACAACGAGCAGCGAGCCCTGGCCCGACACAGCCGGGCTCCACTATGCGCAAGTGGAGCTGAGCGCCCCGGACACGGAGGGGCTCTATACATGGGAAGCCGCGGCTCCGGTGAACGCCCTGGACATTCCGCACGCTGAAGGTGTCGCCCGTTTTGGCGTCAGAGCCGTTCCCACCCCCGAGTGTCTCTTGACGGTCGTTGCCGTAGACGTGGAAAATCAGACGCCCGTCGAAGGGGCCAAAGTTGTGGCTCACCCCTACAAAACCTCCACAGACGAGCATGGGGTGGCGAAGGTGAGGGTTCCAAGAGGCGAGTACCGACTCTTTGTCTCCGGAAAGAAGTATTTCCCGTTCCGCAGCGATTGTGACGTGAAGGCGGACCTCACCATAAAGGCGGACCTCTCTATTGACCGAGAGCTCTCCGATGCTGACATCTGGAAATAACTAGACGGGGCTGCGCCCCGAACCCCCGCGGGCGCTCCGTGGGGACCCCAAAACCCCACTCCGCGCCCGCGAGGCGCGCATGTGCGTGCCTTCGGCGCCGGCGACGCGGGAGAAACGCTCGGATGTGGAAGATCGTGGTCAGTGTTCTCGGTCCGACGTTGCTCGCCGCCACCACTGCCGTCGCCCAGCCGGTGGTCGATTCGGTCGTCTTCGAGGAGGGGCAGCAGCTCTACCGGAACCACTGCACGCTGTGCCACCAGGACTCGGGTGCCGGCGACCCGCCAACGTTCCCGGCTTTGAGCGCCAAGGACCAGCTCGGCGACCCGGCGCGGATAGTCCGTAGTATCAACGCGGGCAAGAGGCGCATGCCTCCGTTCCCTGCCCTGACCGCGGAGGAAATTTCTTCGCTGGCGAATTACATCCGCAACGCGTGGGCGAATGACTTTGGCGGTGTGACCACAGAAGAAGTGACGGCGGTGCTAGAGGGCCTAGGGGAAACCGGCCCGATGGCATCGGTGTGGGACGGCGTCTTCACTGAGGCACAGGCGACCCGCGGACAGACGGTGTATGCGGGCGCCTGTGCTATCTGTCACGGCCGCAGGCTGAATGGCGCACCAGACGATCCGGACATGCGGTCCACCCCGCCTTTGGCGCGGGCGAGGTTCGTCCGCGTCTGGGAGGGAAGGTCGCTCGCCACCCTGTTCGAATACACCCGAGCGGCTATGCCGGAAGACAACCCGAGCTCTCTGACGGATCAGGAGAACGTCGATGTCATCGCCTACGTGCTTTCGGTCGGCGGGATGCCGGTGGGAGATGACGAGCTGCAGGCTGACCCGCGGAGCCTCGCGCGGGTCGTGATAGAGCCGCGGCCGTAGGAGGTGCATGCTAGTGTATGAGGGTGTTGGTGGGCGTTGGTGCACGAATTCGTTGCTGTCAAGTTGACGAGAAGTGGGCGTGACGAGCCCCCGATCGCTCGGCTTGCATCATCGTTCAGCTGGATCACGGAAGGCATCAGGGTGCGGTGCGCGGCCGAGTAGCTGCGCAGCTTGTTGGTGAACAGACGGCGCGGCACGCGACCTTGTCCTTTCAATAACTTGCGGAAGAACCGAGCCCAGCTGCCCCTCAACTTGACAATGCCGCCGTGGGTGGTCTGGGTGCGATACTTTCCAGGCGGTTCTTCGCAGGAGCGTCCGTCATGAGACTCGAGCTGTTTGTTCGATGGATGCCCAGCAGCGTCGCTCTCGTGCTGGGTATGGCTGCCTGTGCCCCCGCGCCAGACACCCTCTCCCTTGCCGGGCGGTGGGACGCCACGATCGTAGTCAACGACCTCGAGATTCCCTTTGCGTTCGAGATCGCCGATGACGGTCAAACCGTGCAGGGAACGTTCTTCAATGGTGAGCTGAGGATTACCTCGACCGGCGGCCGGTTCGACGATGACACGCTCTCGCTGGCCTTCGACCAGTACGCCACGAGTATCGAGGCGTCCTACGCGAACGGGCAGCTCGAGGGGCGGTACGAGCGCGGAGCGCGGCGTTCGTATCCTTTTCACGCCCGACCGGCGACACCGATCGAGGCGGCCAGCGCCGAGGCGCCATCCATCGCCGGCGTCTGGATCATCCCGACCGAGAGCAGCAAGGGAGAAAGAGCCTGGCGCTTCATCGTCCGTCAGGTCGGTGGCGAGGTGTCCGGGGCGATTCTCCGCGTGGACGGCGACACCGGCAACCTCACCGGCTCGTATCGCGACGGCACGTTCGTCATGAGCCATTTCTCCGGCGCGCGCCCACTGCTCCTCGAGGTGACCCTTGAAGACGACGGTTCGCTGCGTCTGCTGCAGAACCGGCGGAGAGAGCTGGTGGCCGTCCGTTCGGACAGCGCCGCCGCGGCCGAGCTCCCAGAGCCGTCGGATCCGTCGCGTCACACCACCGTCGCGGACCCAGACGAACCGTTTCACTTCAGCTTTCCCGATCTCGAGGGCCGGATCGTGACGAACGGGGACCAGCTTTTCGCGGGCAAGGTGGTGGTGGTGAACATCACCGGCAGCTGGTGTCCCAACTGCCACGACGAGGCGCCGTTCCTGTCGAATCTGTACAACACCTATCA
>MPMB02131172.1_pt1 | contig 12553 bp, 6 predicted proteins | sample 1617371 | NCBI WGS metagenome assembly MPMB02 (sample SAMN05944808, study PRJNA350692) | marine metagenome | biome: marine; feature: ODZ; material: water; isolation source: 300 m water sample filtered on 0.2 um supor filter | place: Pacific Ocean | collected 2012-04-08 | depth 300m m
CGCAAGCCGCCGGGGAAGTAAAGGCTCTTGTCAGCGGGGTCGTTGATGTAGCTAGCCCAAAAGCAGCCGAACCAGCCGCGCTCGTGCACATGCTGGTGGGGGGTGCAGCGGAAGTCCAGGTCGAGATACCACGGAGCTCGCAGGGTGAAGCGGGTGGTGCTTTCCACGTGAAAGTTGGGCGTGGCCGGCTGGTGCAGTACGGCCTGTTGCTCGTTGAGTTTCGTGAATGTCATCGGTGCGCGGCGCGGCTCGAAGAAGGTGTCACCGTCCGCAAACTCGGTTTCGCCGTTGAAGATGTGCTCGAGGTTCAATCCGGCGTAGGCTGGAACAAACAGGCTGCGCGTGCTGGTGCGATGCCTAAAATCCCAGACTCCGTTGTAGCCAGCGCGGTGGCTGTCTTGCGCGGCATTGTCGCCAATGACGGCGATGATTTCCCCGGTGTTGAAGGTTGCGTGCGCCATTCGGCTATCCTGCCATCCCCGCAGCGCTTGGCCAAGCGACGTTTACGGGCTTGCTCTTGGCTAAGTTATTGGCGCTTGGAAGGTGTCGGATTCCTGCCCTTGGGCGTGGCGTAGGGGTTGCCCCCCGGCGGCAAAAACGGATTCGGGCCGAACATGTTTGGCGGCATCCCGCCCGGGAAGCCAAACATCCCGGGCGGCGGCATCATGCCGCCCCCCATACCGGGATCGGCTTCGGCTCGCTCCTCGGGCGTCATGCTTGTGCCGCCCTTGCTCTTGAGGAAGGCAACGGTGGCCTGGCCGGCTTCCGACGGCTCTGGCGGTGCCCCGCCGAGGCTTAACATCTCGTTGGCATAAAGCGCGGCATCCAGCGGGGTGAGGCCGATCTTGTTTTTCTTGTTCACCCGCGCCCCCTTGTCTAGGAGCAGCTCGCACATCGCCTTGTTCTCCTGCATGGCCGCGAGGTGCAGGGCGGTGTTCAACTCGCCGTCCTTTGAAGTGGCGTTGGGGTAGGCCTTGTTTTCCAGCAACCGCTTGGCCAGGTCGATGTCCTCCGCCTCCACGGCGATCATCAACTCGGTCTGGCCCCATTGGTTGTACCGGTTGAGCGACTGGCCCTTGGCCAAGCGCTCGTTGATGGCCTTGATTTCCTCCTCCGGGTCACTCTCCATCCCAAATGGATCCATCCCCATGCCAAACGGATTCATGCCCATGCCCGGCGGCATCATCCCCGGCATCATGCCCATGCCAAGCGGGTTGCCTTGTTGACGCCTTGTTTTTTTCTTCACCGGGGATGCACCGGCATCGCGCAGTGCCTTGACCATCTCCGTTTGACGCTCGTTTGTGGCAAACTCCAGCACGGATTGAGTCGAATTACCCATACCCATTCCTCCGTACATTCCCATTCCATAAGGCATCATCATCCCGGGCATCATCCCCGGCATGGAAGCGTTCGATTTTTCGGGTGTCCAGACGCTGGCACTGGCGTTCGGGTCGAGGCCCTGTTCGATGAGCCATTGCAACAATTCAAGGTTACCGCTGTGCACGGCGTGGTGCAGCGCGTTTTGTTGCGTGAGGATTTCAGTTTCCGATGCGCTGAAGTCGATCGTTTTTGACCCACCGAGCATGCCCGGCCCCATCATGCCGTACGGCATCATCCCGGCCATGTTCGGATTGCTTTCCGGCGGCTGGGTCGAGCCGCCCTCGGACCGAGTGATCTTCCAGCCTTTTTCGGCGAACGCCTTGAGTCTGCCAAGATCGCCCGCCTGTATAGCGGCGAGGATGCCATCGTATTTCCATGACTGTGAATCGGTGTCGCTAACGGGAATCTTGTAGCGGGGGCTGCCGTGGTGTTCCCACGCCAACGGTTTGCCGGTCAAGGCGTCTTTCGGGAGGGCGCCGATGTAGTCCGGCACAAGGTCGCTGAGATCGCCGGGCAGGTCGCCCTTGGCGCGGCGATACCGCTCGATGGCGATGCCCAGTCGAGCGGCGGAGAATGAGTTCATCATTCGCCCTGTTTTGTTCAAAGCTTTGTTCAAGGCGGGCAGAAACATCCGGCTGAAAGGGTATAATTTTTGTTTGCTGGTTTTAGCGGCCTCTGAAAAATGCAGACTGATTTTATTCTGGTCAATTCGGCCGGTATCCTTGGCTTGCCGGATGAGCTCGATATACTTTTTCAAGGTGGTGTCGAAAAAGATCAGATCCTTCACCAACCATTGCTTGGGAATCATTTTGGTGTCCTTTGCAAAGTCCCAACCGTCACCCAAGTCAACGCCGTTGATCGCACTTTCGATAGTCAGGCCCGTACTCAATCGCTCGCCCTGCATACAGCGATCCCATTGCTTGAGGTAGTCCCTTTCGAGGGTGAGGAGTTTGTCCCACTCCACCAGTTGTTCATCGCTCCATTGGCCCATGTGCAGCCCGGCGGTGAGCCCGTCTACGATGATGTGGGCGATCGCGGCGTGCACCAGTTGGCCAATCAAATAGATGTCGCCTCCTGTTGCTTCGAACAGCCGGAACTGAAGCCGGACATCCTCCATCGCTCTGTCGGCATCGCCCCGCGCCAGCTTGATCGCGGCGGAATGCTGCAGCAGTTGCGTGATCCCCTTGAATTTGGCCAAGTGAGGTAGAAGGACATTTTGGCCGTTTTCGAAGGGATACGGGAAATTTTGCTTCGGCCGCTTGGCAGCCTCGCGCAGGTCACTGATGAGGCCATCGAATTTGGCGAAATAACGATCGACCACTTCCTGATCGGTTCCTTTCACCGATCCTGCTCCGTTTGCGTATCGGGCTCGGCTCGGCTCAAGTCGAAGTTGTTTCGCAAAATCCCTCCAGTCCGGAAATTGCCGACCTTGAATGCGGTGTTGCGGGGAGACCCTTAAATTCATGACCGCTTCAAAGTTCGTCTTGATGGTTGGGTTTAGGTAGACGGGCTTGCCCCCGATCTGCTGCGTGTAGAGCAGTCCACTAAACGGCTTGGCCATGAAGAAGTTTTCCTCATCGGGAACATCACCGACGTATTCGGCGACGTCGTAATGCCATCCTTCCGCTTGGCTGGCCGCCTTGTATTCCTCCCAAGTGGCGTAGGTCTTGGCGGTTGTCTCCGGATTGATTTCCGGTGGATCGGTTTTATCAATCGCAGAAGTTTGTTGTTCTTCCTCCGACTGATCCTTTTCGTTCAGTGCAAGGAAACCAATGGCGCCAGCGATCAACACGACACCGGCGATGCCGGCGATGAGTGCGGGGGATTTGCGGGAGGGCGACTCCTCGGCCGGCTCTTCCTCCTCCGGCTCGTCGAAGGCTTGGGCGAAGTCGGGGAGGGTCATCGATTTGTTGCAGGACGGGCAATCAATCCGTTGACCGGCCAGTTCCTCTGGCACAGAGAGATGTTGTGCGCAGCTTGGGCAGTGAATCTTGTGTTCAGGCATAAGCCAGCTTCTGGTTGAGGGAATAAGCTCACCCAGAGTTTATTAAATGTCAAGTATTTCTTTAAAGCTTTCCTCGCTGATTCAGGAAACCGGTGGTTCCCGGCGGGGATCGCCAGACGGCCAATTCCGCATTGCGTCGGGGCGTGCGGCGGCTAAACTCTGCGTCCGTCAATCGGCCGGCATGAGCCACAAGGAACCAACCTCCCGCGAGGACATCCCCGACGCGTTGCGCCGGCAGTTCGCCGTGGTGCAGCGCCGACTGTGGCGCGTGGAGACGGCGATGGCGGTGTGCCTCGCCGCCGCCGGGCTGTTCGGTTCGTATCTCGTCCTGTTTTTTTCCGACCGCCTATGGGACAGCCCGGGCTGGCTGCGGCTTGGTCTGCTCGCCATCGGCATCGGTATCACGCTTGGCTCGCTGGCGTGGTGGACGGCCCGCTGGGTGTTCCACAAGCGCGACACGCGCGCCCTGGCCAAGCTGGTGCAGAGGCGGTACCGGCGACTCGGCGATCGACTGCTCGGCATCGTGGAGCTAGCCGACGAGAAAAAGCGTCCGGCCATTTTCTCCCCGTCCCTCTACCGGGCGGCGATTGGCCAGGTCGCCGGCGAGGCGCTGAAACTTGATTTCAAGCAGACGGTCAACCCGCGCCCGGCGCGGCAGAGGGCCATGATCGCCGCGGCGCTCATCCTGGTGGCGATGGCTGCCTGGGCGGTTATCCCGGACGCCAGCTGGAACGCACTCGAGCGCTGGGGCCTGCCGTTGGCCGAGAAACCGCGGCGCACACTCGTGCAGCTCGCCGGTTTTCCCGGCGAAAAGGTGGTGGCACGGGGCGAGCCGTTCGACGTGGGGGGCGCGGTTGAGTACCGCTCATTCTGGAGGCCCGGCACCGCCTCGGCCCGGTTTAACGACAGCAAGCCGATCCGCTCCGACGTCGCCGGCACAAACGTCAACTTCACGATCCCCGGCCAGGTCGAGGACGGTGACCTGACGGTGAAGGTCGGCGATGCGCGGCACGCTGTCGAGATTCGCCCGGTGCAACGCCCGGCGATGCGTGAGTTGCACGCCCGCATCGAGCTGCCCGCGTATTTGCAACACCCGGTGCAGACCGAGACGGTGCAGGCGGCTTACCTGCCGGTGCTGCGCGGCAGCACGGTGTTGTTCAAGGGCCGTGTTTCGCGCGAACTCAAGCAGGCGCAAGTGACGATCGACGAAGTGGCCAAGCCGATGACCGTTCGCAATGAGAATTTTTCCAGTCCGGCGCACGAGGTGGGCGGCGCGTCGCATTTTGCCTTCACATGGCGCGACGAGCACGGCCTCGCCGGGGCAGCCGCATGGCAGTTGAATATCGAGGCGATCGACGACGCCGCACCGCGGCCCGATCTCGGCGCGCTGGGTCGCGACCTGGCCATCCTCGAGACCGAGGTGCTCGAACTCAATGCCACTGTGCGCGACGACTTCGGGGTGAAGGAGGCTGGCCTCGAGTGGCGTGCGCTTGGCCAGGCGGAGGAGCCGCCGCCGCAAATCGCCGCCACGCTCACGACCCGGGCCAACGGCTCGCAGGAGACCGAGTTCGAGACCGGCTTCCACTTCAGCCCGGCGGTGCTCGGCATCGGCAAGGACACCACCGTCGAGCTGGCCGTCTGGGCGACCGACCACCTGCCCGGCCGCAAGCCAAGCCGCACGATGCCGTATCGGCTGCACATCCTCGGCACCGAGGATCACGCCGAGATGGTCCGGCAAAAACTGGAGGACATCCTGGAAAACCTCGAGGAGGTTTCGCGCACCGAGGAGGACATCTCCGAGGATACGCGTGACTTGGCCGAATCCGACGACGACACCTTGGCCAAGCGCAAGACGAACGAAAAAATCGAGCAAACCGCCGACGAGCAGCGCGACAACGCCGAGGAGTTGAAAGACCTCGCGAAGGAGGGCGCCAAGGCGCTGTTGGAGGCCATGCGCAACCCGGCCTTCGATGAGCAGACGCTGCGCGACTGGGCGCAGAACCTGCAACAAATGAACGAGCTGGCCGACCAGCAAATGAAGCAGGCCCAGTCCAAGCTTGGCCAAGCGGCACAGGGCGGCGAGCCGCAGGAGAAAAAAGAGAACCTCGCCGACGCCCTTGAGAAGGAGGAGGAGGCGCTCGACGAACTGGCCGATTTACAGGACAAGGTGAACAAGGATCTTGACAACCTGCAGGCCCTCACGCTGGCCCAGCGCCTGCGCAAGATCAGCAAGGAGGAACAGGCGTTGCGCAAAAAAATCAAGGCCATCATCCAGGAGACCATCGGGCTGACGCCGGACGATTTGCCGGAGCGCCACACCCGCGCCAACACCCGCTTCACCAAGTCGCAGGGCCGCACGCAGGCCAAGGCGGTCGAGTTGCAGGGAGAGATCAGCCGCTTTTACGAGCGCACCGGCAAGGGCCAATACGGCGAGGTCAGCCGTGAGATGGAAACCGAGAAGACCGGCGAGGCACTTGAGGAGATCGAGCAGCAGATCACCTCCAACATTTCCATGCTGGCCATCCGCAACCTGGGCAACTGGTCCGGCCGGTTCGAGGAATGGGCGAAGAAACTCGAGCCGCCCAAGCAGGATTCCGACAGCGGCGGGCAGGGCGGTGGTCAGGGCGGCGAGCAAAAGATGAACGACCTGATGAAGCTGCTGTTCTCCATGCTGCGCCTGCGCGAGAGCGAACTGCGGCACCGGCAGCAGACCGCCCTGCTCGAGCAGCAAAAGCGCGAGGCTGACATTTATACAAAGGGCGTTGAGCGTGTGGTGCAAATGCACGCCAACTCGATGCTCGAGCTGAACCGGATGCAGTTCGAGACCACCGAGCCGGCGATGCTTGATCCGCTGCAGGAAACGTTCGACTCGATGGAGATCACCGACAACCTGCTCGATAAGCCGCAGACCGACTCGGTCACCACCGACTCCCAGACCGGCACCATCCGGTACATGTCCGATGTCATCAACCTTATCAACGAGGAGGTCCGGCGCGACAGCGGCCAGCAGGGCCAGTCGCAGGCGCAGCAGGAAATGGCGTTCATGATGGCGATGATGGCCATGAAACAGCAGATGGGCCAGGGCATGCAGCAAAGCCAAACCGGCGGCGGCAGCCAGGCCGGCGGCACGACCAGCCAGGCGGCGTCGGCGCTGACCGGCGACGCCGTGGGGCGCGAGGAGGGCGGGCGCGCCGTCAGCCGCGGCAGCGGCGCGGCGGCACGGTTGCCGGAGGAGTTCCGCGAGGCGTTGCAGGATTATTTCAGGGCGGTGGAGACCTTGGAGGGGGACGGGAAGTGATGAAGCAAACGCGGCTGTGGCTGCTCATCGTGGTGTGCCTAGCGGCGAACGTTCCGGCCCAGGCGCAAAAATTGTTCGAGGAGTCGAGCGACCTGTTGCCGAGGGAGATCGAGCGAATGTACTCGAGGGGCCTGCAGTTCCTCGTGCAGTCCCAGCTCGCCGGCGGCAATTACAAGGACAAGCCGTACGGCACCTCGCCGGCGGCGGTCGGCCTGGCGGTGGTGGCGATGCTCGCGCACGGGGACGACCCGGTCCACGGCCCGTACAGCCAGCCGATCAAGCGCGGCATCAACTTCATCCTCAGCCGGCAGAACAAGACCACAGGCTACATTGGCACCACGATGTACAACCACGGCTTCGCCGCGCTGGCCCTGGCTGAGGCGTACGGCGCAGTGGAGGATGACCGGCTTGGCCCGGCGCTCGAGAAGGCCGTCGGCCTGATCATCAACTCGCAGAAAAAAAACCCGCGCGGCGGCTGGCGCTACTCGCCCGACAGCACCGACGCCGACACCACCGTGAGCGGCGCGCAGATGGTAGCCTTGTTCGCCGCGCGCAACGCCGGCTTGGCCGTGCCTGAGTCGGCCATCCAGACCGGCCTGCGCTACTTCAAGTCGTGCCAGACGCCGGAGGGCGGTTTCGGCTACACGTCCAACCGCGGTCCCAACGCCGCCCGCTCGGCCATCGGCACGCTCGTGTTTGCGTTGGCCAAGGAGAAGGACAGTGCGACCTTCCGCAAGGCGTTCGGCTACCTCCGCAAGGCGCCGGAGACGTCGAGCTATCGGAACTACTATTTGTATTACGGCGCGCAGGCTTTCTTTCACGCCTCGCCGGCGGAGTGGGACAAGTGGAACCGAAAAAACATCGGCAAGCTCAAGCAAAACCAAAACGAGGACGGCAGCTGGAGTGGCCAGTTCGGCACCACGTTCGCCACCTCTGCCTCGCTGCTGTCACTTGCGCTGAACTACCGTTTTCTTCCGATCTATGAGCGCTGAACCGGCCCAGCCGACGCGATGGTTCGGCCGCCCGCTTGGCTTGGCGGCGGTCGCGCTCTGTCTTGGCCAGGCGCTTGGCCAGGTGGCCGGCCGGGACGACCTCGTGCGCTTCCTTGACGGCTCGATGCTCCACGGCGAGCTGCAGCAGGTCAGCCTCGGCGACGGCGTGCGCTGGGCGCGGACGGACCTGGCCCAGCCAGTCGATTTCCGGCCGGACAACCTCGCGTGGATCCGCTTCGAGGGAGCGCGGCCGGTCAAGCGCAGCCGCGAGCCGTCCGTGCACATCCGCTTTCACAACGGCGACCAGGTGCTCGGCAACCTGATCGCGCTGGACGGGCAGCGCGTCCAGTTTTCCACCTGGTTCAACGAGCAGTTGTCCGCGCCGCGCGCCCGGCTCCAGTCGCTGGCGTTTCTCTCCCCCGGCTTCCGCATCCTGTACGAGGGGCCGACGACCATCGCCGGCTGGAAGCTGGGCCGCGATCCCAAGGCATGGAAGTACCGCGACGGCGTGTTCATCTCCGAGGGCGTCGGGGTGCTGGGCCGCGACTTCGGGCTCAAGGGCTCGTCCCGCATTGAGTTCGACCTGCAATGGAACGGCACCTTCAGTCTGATCGTGCCGGTGTACACCTCGGCGCTTGACCGGTTCGATTACCGGAGCAACTCGTACATGTTCTACATCAGCCGCGGCTATGTGAGCCTGCAGCGGGTGCAGAGCGGCGCCGGCGTGCGCAACCTCGGCCAGGGGCAGATCCCCGAGATGCAGTCGAAGAACCGCGTGCAGGTCGAGATCCGCATCAACCGGGACAAGGCCGAGATGGAGCTCTACATCGACCGCAAGCTCGTCCGAAAATGGCGCGACACAAACGGCTTCGCCGCCACCGGCTCGGGCATGGCTTTTTTCTCGCAGCTCAACGGCCCGATCGTGCGCGTGAGCAACCTTCGGGTGTCGGCATGGGACGGCCATTCCGACCCGGTCCAGCTTGCCGTCAACGACAATGTCGAGGACATGGTTTTTCTCAAGAACCGCGACGAGGTGCCGGGCAAACTCAAGTCGATGGACGGCCGCACGGTCGTGATCAACTCGCTTGGCACGGACCTTGCCATTCCGCTCGAGCGCATCACCCGCGTGGCGCTCACCAGGCCGGAAGCCAGGTCGGAGGCCAAGCGCCCGTGGGAGGTGCGCGCGCACTTCGCCGGCGGCGCGGCGGTGTCGTTCGACCTCAAGCAATGGGAGGGCAGCATGCTCACCGGCCGCAGCCGGAACTTTGGCCCGGTGACATTTGACTCGCAGTACATCCGGCGGCTGCAGTTCAACCTCGGCGCGTCACAGAAAACCAGCGACACCAACGCCGGCGGCGCCGACCCACTCTGGCCCTGGGATGATTGACGCAGCGAAACAACTCTCGTTTGGCCAAGCGCGAACCCGCTTGGTCAAGCGCTTCATTCGCATCCCTTGGAGTTTGTTCGCGGTTTTCATCTTGGCCGCGACAACCGCCCTTGGCCAAGCCGCCGACAGCAAATCCACCATCCACTTCAAGAACGGCGACTGGCTGCGTGGCACGCTCGGCGCGTACGACCCTGCCAGCGGCGTGACATGGCGCCATGCCGACACGACGGCTCCGATGCGTTTCAACATCGGCCAACTCACTGGAATCACACTCGACGGCACGGCCGTCGGCCAACTCGCCGCCGGGAATCTCTGCGAGGTGCAGCTCGTCAACGGCGACCACTTCCGCGGCAACCTCGCCGGCGCCACGGCTCAGCATTTCCTGCTCGACACCTGGCATGCCGGCCGGATGCAGTTGCTCCGCGGTGCCGTCCGCAAGATTGCCCCTCTGCCCAAGGGGCTCAGGACGATTTTTCAGGGACCGGAAAACGACGACGGCTGGACGCACGGCAAGATCAGCAACGAGACCATCGGCGAGTCCGGCAACTGGCGCTACCACAATGGTGGATTTCACGCCAAGGCGGCCGCCTCCATCGCCCGCGACCTGAACCTGCCGGAGCGTTCGCACATCTCGTTTGACCTCGAGTGGAGCGGCGCGATGCACCTGGCCTTTGCGCTTTACACCGACTCGCTGCAGCCGATCAGCCTGTCCACCAAGGAGAACGAGCCGGACTTCGGTGGTTTCTACAGCGTGCAGGTCAACAGCTACTCGGTGAACCTGTTGCCGGTCAAGAAACACGAGCCGCTCACCTACCTCGGCCAGGCGACCGTGCCCGGCTTTCGCAACAAGTCGAAGGCGCGCCTCGAGTTTTTTGCCAGCAAGCCGCAGCGGATGATCGCGGTGGCGATCGACGGCAAGCTGATCCGCAAATGGATCGACACAAGGGGTTTCACCGGCGAGGGCACCGGCATCCGCATCGTGCACCAGGGCCGGGGCGCCGTGCGCATCAGCAACCTGCGCGTTGAGGAATGGGACGGCCGGTTCAAGGGTCCCGCGACCCACCCCGTCGGCTCAAAGGACGACCTCGTCAAGCTCGTCAACAACGACCGCATGCAGGGCCGCGTCGACGGCGTCGAGGGCGACAAGCTCAACGTCACCACGCCCGAGGGCGGCTTCCCCGTGCCGCTCGACCGCGTGAAACAAATCGAGCCGGCGACCAGCAGGACCGCCGCCACCATGCCGCTTGAGCACCGCGTGCGCGCCCACTTCAGCGACGGCAGCCGGCTCACCTTCGTCCTGAACCGCTGGGCCGCTGCCGGCGTCGAGGCTCAAAGCCCGGACTTCGGCCGTGCCACCTTCAAGCCTGGCTCCATCATGCACCTCGAGTTTCAGGCAGAGAAAAAGTGAGCGGTAAGCGGTCAGCAGTTGGGCTTTTTCTCAATCCAGACGATCTGCGTTCAACTCACCCACCGGTTTTTCCGTAGGCAGCGTGGTTTGTCGGGATACCTTGCGCGTTGAATTCCTGCTCGAAGTCGGTCACCAGCGCCTTGAGCAGTCCGGGCGTTTCCGTGCGCTCGAACCCCACCGCGCTGTCGAACACCTCGAGCATCTGCTCAAAATATTCGATGTTGTCCGTCCGCAGATAAACGATGCCTTTGTCCTTGAGCAGGCGCTTGGCCAAGGACGGGAACGGCTCGCTGATAAGCCGGTTTTTGTGGTGCCGCTTCTTCGGCCATGGGTCGGGAAAGTAAACGTGAATCGCATCCAGCGTCCCCGGCAACAGCAGGTACTCGAGCACGTACGCCGCCTCGGCCCGGAGCAGTCGGAGATTTTTCAGCCCGGCGCGATGCCCCTTGCGATCGAGCTTGGTGATGCGGCCGAGCAGCCGTTCCAGCGCGACGATGTTCCGGTCGGGATGGGCCAGGGCGTACTGCATCGTGAAAGACCCATCGCCACAGCCCAGCTCCAGCTCAAGCGGCTGCTCCGCCGGGAACAGCCCGGCCAGGTCGATCGGCTCGATGGCCGAGGTGATAGGGTGAATCAGCGACTCACCTGGTGGCAATGACTTGTTGCGACTCAAAGCTTGGCCAAGCACTTGGGTGACACTCAGCGGTAGTCGCCGCCGTTGAGGCTGTTCACGACTGACTTTTGCCAGGTGGCCAAGCCGGCTTTCATCCGGGCGGCGCGCTTGGCCAATTCCTTGTCGTCGCCGAGCAGGTTTTGCTGCTCCTTGGGATCGTGGCCCAAGTGGTAAAGTTCGTAGGCAAACTTGGCCTTGTTTTTCTTCACCGGCACGCGGTGCAGCTTGTAGTCGCCGTCTATCCACGCGGCATGACCGGGCAGCGAGTCGGTCGGGTACTGCCGTTCGATTTGCCCCTCCGGCTCGGCTGGTTTTTGGCTGCCGGCGAGTTGCTCCTGCCGCAGCACCTCGAGCATGGCCCGGCTTTTGCGGCCACGCCCCTTGGCTTGGTACGTCCAAAATCCCATCGATTTTTCGCGACGCTTGGCCTCGCCGTTGAGCAATGACACGAGACTCGTGCCGTCGAGCACCGGCTGGTTTTTCGGCAATGCTACGCCGGCCAGTTCGAGCAGCGTTGGGTAAATGTCCGACGTGTTGGCGTTCATGTTCGTGATGCGGTTGGACTTGATCCGCGCCGGCCACTCGATGATCGCCGGGACGCGGATGCCGCCCTCGTACAGGCTGCCCTTGCGCGCGCGCAAGCCGCCGGTCGAGCCTTTCGGGATCGCGCCGTTGTCGCTGCAGTACCAGAGCACCGTGTTGTCGGCGACGCCGAGATTGCGGATGCCTTTTCGCAGTTCGCCCAGCGCGGCGTCCATCGCCGTGACCTCGCCGTAAAAATGCACCGCACCGTCCGGCTGATCAGCGTACATTTTTTTGTATTTGTCCACGGCCACGTGCGGGCTGTGCGGATTGCCAAACCAGATCACCGCGAGGAAAGGCTGGTCGCGCCTGGCCGCCTTGGCAATCCAGTCCAGCGCCAGGGCGGTCGTGACGTGCGAGCTTTCGCCGTCGGTCTCGATCACTTTTCCGTTATGGCTGAAGAGCGGGCTGTTCTCGTAAAAGTTCGGGCTCGAAAACCAGTCGTCGAACCCGCTGTTGCCCGGGCTGGCCGCGCCATCGGCGCGCATCGAGCCGATGTGCCACTTGCCAAAATGCGCCGTCGTGTAGCCGGCCTTTTTCAACGTCTCGGCGACGGTGATCTCCTGCGGCCGTAGCGTGTAGCCCCATGCGAAGCAGCCGAAGCGGTTCGGGTGGCGCCCGGTCATCACGCTGCCGCGGGTCGGAGAGCAGACGGCCGCCGCCGCGTAAAAGCGATCGAAACGCAAACCGGTGCGCGCCATTTCATCCATCACCGGTGTCTTGAGCACGGGATGGCCGTTGTAGCCGGTGTCGCCCCAGCCCTGGTCGTCGGCCATGCAGAGGATGAAGTTCGGCCGCTCCGCCAGCGGCTTGGCCAACGCGACCGCC
>MPMB02017599.1_pt1 | contig 12484 bp, 9 predicted proteins | sample 1617371 | NCBI WGS metagenome assembly MPMB02 (sample SAMN05944808, study PRJNA350692) | marine metagenome | biome: marine; feature: ODZ; material: water; isolation source: 300 m water sample filtered on 0.2 um supor filter | place: Pacific Ocean | collected 2012-04-08 | depth 300m m
TATTTAGGTGTGCCAAAGGGTACCATCAGGTATTGGTGCTTTACAAAAAAGCTTCGCCACTATAAGATTGGACGCCATTTGAAGTTTGAGCAAACTGATATTGATGAATTTTTAGAATCCAATTTAGTGGAAAGGAGGTAGCATGGGTGTCTACAGTAAAAAAGACAAAGACGGCAAAATGCGCTGGTACATTGACTTTTATGCTGACGGTATTCGTAAGAGGGAATGTGTTGGACATTCAAAGACTTTAGCGAAGAAGGCTCTAGCTAAACGTACAACAGAAGTATCAGAGGAACGATACATTAACAAGCCGAAAGGGGGGTTACTATTCAAGGAATTTGCAGAACAATGGCTGGAAGAGAGAAAAGCACACCTTAAGCGGTCAAGTTACTATGATTATAAAGGTATTCTTGATCTATACCTGATTCCAACCTTCGGCAAGAAGCGATTAGGCAAGGTTACAGAAGCAGACATAGAAAATCTGATAAAGGATTTAAATGATAGGTTGAGTAACAAGAGGATTAACAATATCCTTGTGCCGTTAAAGATCCTGTTTAAGACTGCATACAGGCGCAAGAGCATTACTATCAATCCTATTGATGGTATTGGCATGCTAAGGGTTGATAAGACAGAAATAATGCCACTCAGCATGGAAGAAGTCAGGTTGTTTCTGGAAAATGTAGATAGTAATTTCAAAGATTACTTTGAAGTAGCATTTTTTACCGGAATGAGACCTTCTGAACAGATAGCGTTGAAGTGGGATAATATTGATTTCAACAGGGCTAAAATCAATGTAGTTGATGCCAGGGTTATGGGCGAAGAAAGCTCTCCTAAGACAGTAGCAAGCCGTAGGGCAATTGATATGCTTCCGCCAGTTAAAGAGGCTCTTGAAAGACAGTCTGAGAAAACCTTTCTTGGCAGCCCATATGTGTTTGTGTCTAAAGAGGGGAGTATAGTAGACATTAACAACCTCAGGAAGCGTACATGGTATCCTGCTTTAAAAGAGGCAGGCCTTAGAAGGAGAACTATGTATGAAGCCAGACATACATTTGCAACCTTAATGCTTTCCACTGGTGAGAATCCGAACTGGATATCAAGGATGATGGGACATACTTCTGTAGAGATGTTATTCAAGAAATATAACGGCTATATTCCAAACCTTACCCACCAAGATGGGTCGGTCTTCATGCAGAAATTTTATGAAGATGGACACTTTTTGGACACCTGCAATAAAAAAGGACTCAGAGCTAAGCCCTAAGTCCTTTTGTAGTATGGTAGCGGGGACAGGATTTGAACCTGCGACCTCCGGGTTATGAGCCCGACGAGCTACCAAGCTGCTCTACCCCGCGTCTCAATTCTTTTATACTATAACAGCAAATATCATCTGTCAATCAGAAATTTTAAATGATGAAAGTAAGATTTTTCAATATCCTGATCATCCTGTAAATCCTGTCTAAGAAGTCCTTATTACATCCTCTCCGGTGCTTTGAGGCCGAGGATGCTTAGTCCGTTCTTTATAACCTGCCTGATTGAATCAACTAACAATATCCTTGCCATCTTTAATTCAGTATCATCAATAAGAATCCTGTGATGCTGGTAGAATCTGTTGAACGTACTGCACAGATCAAGCAGGTATTTACTCAGTATAGATGGTTCACAATTTTGTGCAGAGCGTATTATGGTCAATGGGAAGGACTCAAGTTTCTTGACTAATAGTAGTTCATCATCTTCTTTAAATACGTCGTAATCTATTTCGTTTGTTACTGTTCCGCCACACTTTCTTAATACACTGCACAGCCTTGCATGTGTATATTGGACGTATGGGCCGGTCTCACCATCAAAATTAAGGATTTCGTTCCAATCGAACAATACATCCTTAACCCTCTTTGTGCTCAGTTCTGAAAATATTATGGCGCCGATGCCAACGTCATTTGCCACCTCTGCCTCATTTTCCAGGTCAGAGGTCTTCTCCTCTATTATTTCTCTGGCGATCTTACACGACTCTTCCAGTAGATCTTCCAGCAGGATAACCTTACCCTCTCTCGTGGACATCTTTCCACCCTTAAACTTGATCAGTCCGAAATCTACGTGTACGCAATCGTGTACCCATTCATATCCCATAAGCTCAAGGACTTTGAAGAATTGTTTAAAGTGTAATCTCTGTTCAGATCCGACAACGTAGATCAATTTATCAAGATTATACTCCCGTTTTCTATATTCGGCGGCACATATGTCCCTGGTGGCATACAGGCTGGCATCATCCTTCTTCCTCAGGATACAGGGGGGCATATCGTACTTTTCAAGGTTTACGATAAGGGCTTCTTCACTTATCTCAGACAAACCCGCATCTTTGATTCTATTAACGGTATCATCAAGCATATCGTTGTAAAAGCTTTCGCCCGCATACGAATCGAACTTTACACCCAATTTTCTATATACCCTCTCAAATTCAGACAAACTGATGTCCTTGAAATATTGCCATGTTTCTATTGCTTCCTCGTTTCCACCCTCCAGCTTCCGAAACCAATCTCTGGCTTCATCCTCCAGAGAAGGATTGTCCTTAGCCTCCTTGTGAAACCTGACATATAATTCATTAAGCTTGCTGATATCGAGACCTGTCTCTTTTATAGAATCCTGACCCTTTAGTTCCGGGCCCCACCTTTTAAAGGCAACGATTAATTGTCCAAATTGTGTCCCCCAATCTCCCAGATGGTTTATTCCTACGCATTTATATCCAATAGTCTTGTAAAGGTTATAAATAGCATTCCCGATCACTGCCGAACGGAGGTGATGTACAGCCAGGTGTTTTGCTATGTTTGGGGAAGAGTAATCTATTACTGCCGTCTTACCCACACCCGAGTCGGAACTCCCATAAGAATCCGAATCAGTAAAGACTTCATCCAGGACTATCTTGAAGATCATTTTCTTAGAGACATAGAAATTTAGATAGGGCCCATGGGCCTTAATGTCAGTTATTATGTCGCCGGTGGCCAGTTTTTGAGCAAGTTCGCTTGATATTTTCCCGGGAGCATTTCTTAATTGTTTCGCAACAGCAAAACATGGAAATGCAAAATCACCCATCTTTAAGTCAGGAGGAATCTCTATGAAACCCTTTATCTCTTCCTCAGACAGTGGGATTTCAGCCTTTAATAAATCTACTATGTTCTTAATGAAAATATCCATCTTGTTCTCGTTTGAATCTATTTTAGTATTTCAAATATTTATCCAAAGAATAGTAAACTATAAAACTCGAAATTACAATTGCTTATTGCTCGGTTGTTGGGTTGGATTATTGATATCCGGCAGCAGGAAAACCAACAGTCCTGCTATGGGCGCCAGACAGGCTACAATTACTAACGACGTTTCCATACTATAATGATCAGCAATATACCCGATTATGGGAAGCATAAGGCCTGCAGAACCCCAGACAAGGCCCATCGAAATGCCTGAAACAGAACTGGACATATCCGGCGGGCATAATCTTTGAACTATTAGTATGTTAATAGCAGATGCTGCAAATATAACCATGCCACTTACGCCTAATAATACTATAGAAAGAGTCCCGCTTGAATCTAAAAACCATAAAAGTAACGGACACGCAAAGATTGAGGAACATACTATTACTATCTTCCTGTTTATTCTATCTGCCAGATATCCTCCTATCAAACCGCCAATGCTCCCGCTAATCAGGAAAATGGATATAGCGATTCCGCTTTTCTGCATTGAGATTCCTTTTTCCGTAAAAAGTATAGACATAAAACTCATGAAGCTCGTAATGACGATTGACCGGGTAAACATTATCAGGAACATTATCCATAGCGGCCGCGAAGTTCTGGCAACAAGTACTTTTAAGCCTGACAGACTTGCATTACTCTTACTGACGGGAATTCCGGGCAGTATCTTAATCAATATTAATGCCAGGATTACTCCGGGTAGAGACAATAACCATAACTTGCCGAATCCGTGTAATGAAACAATTAACGTAATAACAAAAGGCGCTCCGGCCAGTCCAATGCATCCAACCATGAGGAAGATAGACATCTGGAATGTGGACCTGTTTTGGCTTAAACCGGCTACAGTCGCTACGCCATTAGGATGAAAGGCCGCCACACCTGATGCTCCGATCATGAGCATTAAGACCAGGACAATGAAGTTTGGTGCGAAGCAAATGCTACTCAAGAATACTGCCGAACATAAGACACCGGATACGACAAAAAAATGTTTCTTATTAAATCTGTCACCGAGAAAGCCGAATACGGGCTGTAGAACCGAGCCGAACACAGCCAATACTGTGGGCAATACAGACACCTGTGTTATTGTTAAATGGAGAGAGGTCTGAAAGTAGGACAAAAGCGGAATCAGGAAACCGGCATAGAAGTCATTAAAGAGGTGGGCAAACGTTAACAGGACTATTGATGTAGATAGGAATCTACCATTGCTTTTTGTCATTCAATTTTTTAATAAACACAGACTTTTCATCGAGTACCGGGTATCAATGTATTAAAAACTAAAACAACAGCCTATCTCAACCCCATCAACGATCTTACATCTTTCATAGTTTCTCCAGCTATCCGTCTGCATTTCTCAGCGCCGGTATTAAGGGTGTCCATTACACTGGCAGGGTTGTTGATCAATTCAAGGCCTTTTTCTCTGATAGGTGCAAGTTCTTTAACCATGTTGTTCCATAGAATCTTTTTGCAATCAACACACCCTATCTCTGCGGTTCTGCACTCTTTGTTTATTCTATCTATCTCTGATTTTTTGGAGAAATATTTGTGCAAGGTAAAGACATTGCAAATGTCAGGGTTTCCCGGGTCATCTCTTCTTTTCCTGTTTTCATCAGTTACGGCTCTCGATAGTTTTTTCCAGATAGCTTCAGGTTCTTCGATGAGAGAGATATAATTATTCATGCTCTTGCTCATCTTATTCTTGCCGTCCAGTCCCATGATCCTTGGGGCGTCTGAAAGAATATGCTGCGGTTCAGGGAATAGTTCTCCATATCTCGAGTTAAACTTTCTTGCTATTTCACGCGATAGCTCAATGTGTTGAACCTGGTCATCACCAACAGGTACTGCACAACCTTTATACAATAAAATATCGGCCGTCTGAAGAACCGGATAGTCAAACAGTCCTACATTGACGTTCTTTTCATTCTGTCCTGCCTTGTCCTTAAACTGAGTCATCCTCTCAAGATGCCCCATAGGTGTAAGAGTATTAAGTATCCACGTCAACTCAGTATGTTCGGGTACTTGAGACTGTACGAATATAATGCAGCGATCAGGGTCAAGGCCTGCGGCAATGTTTGTGGCGGCGGCGTTAATAATCATTTTCTGTATTTCAGCGGGATCGTACTCAATCGTTATTGCATGGTAGTCTACAATTGAGAAGATACAATCGTATTTATCAAGAAGGTTGATCCAGTTCTTGATTGCACCCAGATAGTTTCCTATATGAACTTCACCGCTTGGCTGAATACCACTGAATAGTCTTTTTTTCATCGTTGTAGTTTGCAGAATGTAAGAATGTCATAAATTTTCCTGTAATCTTTTAACAGCTTCTTTGATGTCACTGGTTTTTCCAAATGCTGAAAACCTAACAAATCCTTCGCCAGCCATACCAAACCCTGCACCAGGTGTCGTGACAACATGTGCTTTAGTTAGTATGTCTTCAAAAACATCCCATGACTTCTTGCCGGGAAATGCCGCCCAAATATAAGGAGAATTAATTCCTCCAAAAGTTTTTATACCTAATCCCTCTAGTCCATCTTTGATTATTTTAGCATTCTCCATATAATAATTCACTTTTTCCTTTACTTCAGATAGTCCAGTGTCTGACAAAGCTGCAATCGCTCCGTATTGAGCAATATTTGATGAACCATTAAACAGTGTGCCCATTACTCTCTGCCAGTCTTTGCCTACGCTTTCTCCATCATCAAATTTTAGTTCTTTTGGGACAATTGTCCAGCCAAGCCTGACACCGGTAAATCCGGCAGGCTTTGATAAGGAACTGACCTCAATGGCACACTCCCTGGCACCTTCAATTTCGAAAATTGATCTTGGTAAGCCTTTTTCTTTAATAAATTCAGAATATGCAGCATCAAAGATGATTATTGAATTATTCTTTTTTGCAAAATCAACCATCTCTTTAAGTTGCTCTTTTGTTGCAACAGCACCTGTAGGATTGTTAGGTGAGCAAAAATAAATCAAATCTGTTCTTTTTGCTTTTGATAAATCAGGAAAGAAATCATTCTCAGAGGTACACCTCATATATTCAATACCATCAAATTCTTCTGTATCAGAATTATATTCACCGGTTGCCCCGATCATTACTGATCCATCTACATATACCGGATACGCAGGATCCTGAACCGCAATTGACACATTACTGCCAAATAGAAAAAACAGTCTTCCGCAATCAGGTTTTGATCCATCTGAAACAATTATCTCATCAGGACTTATAATCTCGTTATACCAATTCTTTGAGATTCTGGTTTTTAATTTGTCTAAGAACGCTTGGGCTTGTGCACCATCATCATATCCGGTGTATCCTTCAGGTGTACCAAGTTTAGTTACCTCTTTATGAAGCCCTTCAACAATATGTGTACTTAGAGGTTCGGTAGTGTTTCCGATTCCAAGGCTTATTAATTTAGCATCCGGCTCTTTTTCTAAAAGCGCCTTTTTACGTCTTCCAATTTCAGGAAACAGATATCCTGCCTGCAATTTTGCTATATTTTCGTTTCTTTTTACCATTAAATTTCCACCTATGTTAAAATTATTTTTCTGATGGAGTTATTACAGTTTTCCCCCCAACAGGACTTTGTTTTGCCGTCATCTCTTTAATCCCAATCATAAGGACGTTTGTTCCTGCTGTAGCACCGGATGACGAAGAAAGCTTTGGTGATTGGGGTGCATATTTCTCTATAAGTTTGCTTAAAGCGAAGGTCTTTTCTTCAACATCAGTTACAATCTGTATATCCCCAAATATTATTATACTCTTATATTCAGTAGTGGAAGCACATGGCCTCTGCCTGCCGGGAATGATTGACATAACTTCGTCTATTTCAAAGCATATGTTCGGGTTGGACGTTATATTCTCAATTTTTCGGCCTTCTAAAGCGCTATGAAAATATATTTTATCTTTATCGTATACAAAATTAACAGGCGTTATATACGGTATATTATTGAGACACGTACCCAATCTTCCCACTAAAGCATTTGACAGTATTTCCTCAACCTCTTCCCGGTTCGTAACTTCTTTGTCGCTTCTCCTCAAATTTATTTTCATTCAGGTTTAAATGTCTCTTCCTACAGCTCTTGCAACTGCACCTGCTTCCTTCATCAGATTTTCAAAAGCGTCAGGTGTTATTGTCTGGGGGCCGTCAACATATGACTTTTCCGGGTCTTGATGGACTTCCAATATCAGTCCGTCAGCACCAACTGCAATTGCGCCCTTTGACATTGGGCACACAAGATCACGCACACCGGTACCATGGCTTGGGTCTACAATTATGGGAAGGTGTGTCAACCGTTTCAACTCAGGAACAATACTCAATGACAGGGTAAATCTCGTATGTGTCTCGAATGTCCTTATTCCTCTTTCACACAAAATAACATTCGGGTTGCCGTGTGACAGTATATATTCACCTGCAAGTAGAAACTCATCTAAAGTTGCAGACATTCCCCTTTTTAAGATTACCGGCTTTTTACACTCACCAACTGCCTGCAGCAACAGAAAATTTGCCATATTTCTTGTTCCTACCTGTAATACATCAACATAGCTGCTTACCAGTTCTATATGTTCCGGGCTGAGTATTTCTGTTACTATGGCCAGTCCTGTCGCTTCCCTGGCTTTAGCCAGGTATTCAAGCCCTTTCTCTCCCAGACCCTGGAAGGAATAAGGGCTGGTTCTTGGTTTAAAAGCGCCTCCCCTGAGTGCAATAGCGCCTGCTTTCTTCACACTCTCTGCAATATAATTAATTTGATCCTGATCTTCTACCGCACAAGGCCCGGCGATAACGCCTATCTTTTTGCCTCCCAGGACCTGATCATTTATTTTAATTTCTGTATCGGCTTTCTTTACTTCACGACTTGCTATTTTATACGGAGTTAAGATTGGGACGGCCTTTTCTACACCAGGTATGGAATCCCAGTATTCCGGTGGAATGTCGCGTTTATCACCAATTACGGCAATTACTTTCCTATTGGTACCTTCCAGCAGTATAGTTTTGCAACCAACCTCCTCAACCTTTTCAACTACATGATCAATCTCACCCTTATCAGCAGTTGGTTTCATTACAATTATCATAGATTTACCTCACAGCGCGGCATAGCCGCAGCCAAGTTTGAAGTGACTAAAGTGAACTAAAATGCCTAAAGTTAATGTAATGTGATTTTTCTTTTGGCTTACTTCAAGACTTAATCGCTTTTAACTTTTTATAACACACAAAAACTTTCTATCTGCGCGCATTTGCGAAAATCTGCATCCTATGTTACTTAATTACCGATTGCATACAAATGATTATCATTTGAACCAAAATATATAGTTCCATCCGGGCCTATTAATGGTGATGATTCGATCCAGCCCTCTGTTTGATACCTCCACTTAAGCTCTCCTTTTGAATCTATGGCATAGAGACTGCCATCGCTTGAGCCGATGTAAACGGTCCCTTCAGAATCCACAGCCGGTGATGACTCAATCCAGCCGTTGGTCTTGAAGTTCCATTTAAGTGTACAGTTGGCATTGATTGCATATATCTCCTTGCTGTAAGAACCAAAATACACTGTTCCATCACTGTCTATTGCCGGTGATGACTGTACGGTCTTTCCTGAATTGACTCTCCACTTTATCTTGCCATCAGGATTGATTGCATACACAATGCCGTTTTCCGATCCGACATAAACAACTCCATCCTTATCTACAGCGGGAGAAGAAAAAGATTGATAAACATTGCTGCCAATTCTCAGATTCCACTTTAATGTTCCATCGCAATTTAACGCATAAATAATACCTTTGCTTATGAGAAAGTAAATGCTTCCGTCAGGACCGATTGACGGTGAAGAACTTATAGAGCTGTAAATCTTGTTCTTGTAATCCCACTTCAGTTTTCCATTTAAATCCGTTGCATACAGATTACCATCTGACGAACCGAAATAAACAATATTGTCTTTCCCTATAGTAGGTGATGAATAAATCTCACCCTCGGTTTCATAAGTCCATTTGAGACTGCCATCCGAACTTATTGCATAAAGTTTTTTGTCTCTTGAACCAATGTATATTTTACCATCAGGTCCTATGGCAGGGGATGAGGTCACTTCGCCTCCTGTCTGAAAAGTCCATACGAGTTTACCCTCAGGGCTGACCGCATACAGTTTCCCGTCTACCGAACCAAAATATATTGTGCCATCCAGGCCAATTGCAGGTGATGACGTAATCCTTTTCTCTACTCCAAACTTCCATTTAAGTTTGTTTGTCTGTGCTCCTTTAAAAGGGCTGATTCCGGTATGTCTCAAATCATGCCGAAACATCTGCCACGGAGAGTCGGCTAAAACTGCACTAGAAGAGTGTACTCCAAAACCTGCAACTAAAACAAATGTAGCCAATAAAACATTAAACATTTTTAAGAATGTCTTTGTAAACATAACTGCTCCCTGAAAATAGAATTTCTTTCCTTATTTCTCTCCAATAGCATAAACATTACCATCACTTGAGCCAAAATATATAGTCCTGTCCGGTCCTATTGTTGGCGAAGATCTTATTACACCACCGGTTGTAAAACTCCATAAGAATGTTCCATCAGGACTTAATGCATAAAGCTTTTTATCCCAGGATCCGAAATAAATATTCCCGTCAGAATCAATTGCCGGAGATGATGTTATAACGCCATTAGTCTTGAAAGTCCATTTCAAAATCCCATCAGGATTAAGTGCATAAAGACTACCGTCATTGGAACCAACGTAAACATTGCCCTCCTTGCTGACGGCCGGTGAGGAATCAATCCATTTTTTTGTCTGAAAATACCACTTTTGTTTACCATCAGGGTTTAAAGCATATAACCTGCCGTCATTACTTCCTTGATAAATCGTACCGTCAGGTCCAATTGCCGGCGATGATGTAATCTGACCTTTAGTTTTAGAATGCCACTTTAACTTACCATCAGGATTAAGTGCATATATGCGGCTGTCATTTGACCCGAAATATACAGTACCCTCATTGTCTATTGCAGGGGAAGAATCTATATACTTGCGGGTAGCAAAAGCCCACAGGATTTTTCCTGCAGGGCTTATCTTATACAGATAGTAATTATCTGAACCTATGAAAAGGTTGTCATTAGCTGAGATTACAGGTGATGAAGAAACCCTGCCTTTTATTTGAATTTTCCACTTAAGTTTGCCATCTAAGTCTAAGGCAAATATTTTTCCGTTCCAGGCGCATACATAGATGACATTTTCTGAGATTGCCGGAGTTGAGAATATCTTGCTTCCAACATCGTAAGACCACTTAAGTGTTCCGCCCGGTTTAATTGCATAAAGTCTCTTGTCCTGAGAGCCTATGTATATTGTTCCGTCACGGCCAAGTACTGCAGAAGAATCCACAATATTCTCAGTACGAAAACTCCATTTAAGATTATTACTGTCCGGCCCTTGTAGTGTGCTTCGCCCTGTATGCAGGGAATCATGGCGGAAGACACTCCATGGTGTACTTAGCCCCTGTGCGCAAACAATATACACCTTAGAGTAAGTAATTGCCATAATAGCAATTACAATAAAGATTGTTTTAAAAGCTGAAGGCCTTCTACATTTAAACTGAGTTGTTTTGATTTGTGTCATTTGTTATAATTTTTAGAATGAATAGGCCATACTTCACAACAATCTTACTCTTCATGGTTGCAGTCTGTCAATTCATTATATGCGTTGAATTGCAGGGTGCAGAAACTATTCATGGTAACGATAAAGATTCTGATATAAATGTCTCTGCACAAGGCCCGACAATCTTTTTCGAGAAACCGGACTTTAATTTTGGGCAAATCCTTCATAACGGTATGCAGGGAAGCTTATAATGATCAGGATTATCAACCAATATTCAGTTTTTAAGACCTTAATCATAGTTTTTATGTTGCTGGTTTTATCAAATCAGAATAATGCCAGGCTTTATGGAGGTGAAACCGGTAAAAGCCTGAATGAAACATCTGAAACTACAATAAACATTATCTTTACCGGTGAGGAAAATGGCTATTTAGAACCCTGTGGTTGCTTTGAAAAAGAGCTTGGCGGACTTCCAAAGCGACATTCATTAATCAATCTTCTGCGAGAAAGAGATGAAAACTGGATTCTCTTAAGTCTTGGAGATCTCCCTGGCAAAGTCGGCAGGCAAGACGAAATTAAAATGGAAACGACACTTAAGGCATTAGACCAGATGGGTTATGTAGCGCATAATATTGGCGAAAAGGATATCAGCATGGGTATTGATTTGTTAGGCTATCTGTCCCAGATAAGTAGTGTTGATTTTATTTCAAGTAATATCGTTAATCTTAATCCACAGATTCTCAAAATAAAACCTTATATTGTCAAAGAGGTAAAGATAAAAGAGACAACGGTAAGGGTTGGTATTTTAGGCATTGTGTTGCCAGAACTTATTGATGATACCTATCAGGAGATAGAGGTTGTTGACCCCATTGAGTCGCTTAAACCTTTACTAAGCAAATTGAGTGATAAGACAGACCTCTTAATATTGCTTTCTCACGCGGAAATAGAGGATTCTATAAAGATTGCAGAAATCTATCCGGAATTAGACTTAATAATCTCAGGCCACAGGGTTGACAGTCCAGGCCTCTATCTTAAGAAAGTGAAAGATACATATGTAATTCCGGTAGGGGAAAAGGGTAAATATCTGGGAACAATTACTATGCAACCAGAATTCGGTAGGACAAATGAAGACAGGCCTTCTAATAGTAATTTGCCCTCTGTTGAAATTATATCATTAGATGAAAGATTTGGGGATTCACCTGAAATAAAGATGCTGTTAAAGATTTATCAGCAGAGGCTCAGGGATGAAGAGCTGTTAAAAAGTGTGTTTAAGGCTGATCTCCCATCAAACCTTACATATATAGGCAATGATGATTGTGCAGCTTGTCACAATAAAATTTTCAAGCACTGGGAAGACACAAGTCACGCCTCAGCATATGAGACTTTGTTGAAAGTTGAGCATGAATATGATCCTGAATGCATAGAGTGCCACACTACCGGCTTAAACTATTTTACAGGTTTCGTCACCATGGAATCAACACCGGGATTGAAGGGGGTCGGTTGTGAAAGCTGTCATGGACCCGGAAGCGCTCACAAAGAGACACAATCAAAAAATTATGGTAAGGTCGATGCGGATAGTTGTATAATCTGCCATGAAGATGAACACAGCCCAGGCTTCCAATTTAAGGATTATTGGCAGAAGATAATACATCCACCAGAAGACAAAAATCGTAATTCCTACA
>MPMB02030539.1_pt1 | contig 12481 bp, 10 predicted proteins | sample 1617371 | NCBI WGS metagenome assembly MPMB02 (sample SAMN05944808, study PRJNA350692) | marine metagenome | biome: marine; feature: ODZ; material: water; isolation source: 300 m water sample filtered on 0.2 um supor filter | place: Pacific Ocean | collected 2012-04-08 | depth 300m m
CCCGACGCCACCTCCTTCTGTTCAGTACCGACGCGCTTGCGTGGCATCCTACCTCCTGGTCGTGACACCCGAATTCTACCGCTCGGGCTGGAACGATTTCAGGGGGGCAGGTCAAGTACAAGACAGCGCGATAATGCCTGCATGTCGTCGGGCGTTCGACCAAAGGGTGTGCCGGTCGACTCGGCTGAGGGCTGTCCACGCGTCGCTGGGGGTTGTGCGTAGGTGTGGATTCACGATGGCGCCGATGTCGTTCAGGTGAGGTCCGACCAATGATCCGATCGGTCGGGACGAGCGGACGACGTATCGACAACCTGTACCGCGGGTTCGTCGCCCGGTCTGCGAACGAAGGTCCGGGTGTTTCGAGGTGGCGCCGAGCCTGGACGATGGGTGGTTCCGGGCCGTCATCCAGACCCCGCACTGTAACCAAACTGTAACCATCAGGGCGCAACAGGACGAAAACCACGGCACGGGAGATAACGCGCCCGCCCACCGGAAACGGCCGGATTTGTTGAAGAAACGCTTGACTTCGACCCGCTGGAAACCGCGAGTCAGTTTTCTGCAAATCCTCCATCCCCGGTTCAAATCCGGGGGGCGCCTCCATCTTCTCGTCAACCTGACAGTACCCTTTGCATGGCTTGCGGATGAACGGTTTCCTATGCCATCCACAGCCTCAGCTTGACAGCGCCTCCAGGGGGTTCTAACGTCGTCTGACGCTCGCGAGTAGCTCCCCATTAGGCAAGCGTCATTCTTGACTCAAGTGTCCCGGGGAGGTGTTGCCGTGAAGAGACCAGCTGTTTCGCTTATTTCGCAGACGACGATCATGGTCGCGGTGTTTGCCATCACTGCGCCCCCGGCACTGGGCAATGACCAAGGCGAGCTCAGAATTCGGGGAAATCAGGCCGTTATCATCAGCGTGATGGTCGACTGCGCCGCTGATTCCCGTCTGGTGACAATTCATGGTCGGAACTTCGGCACCGCCGCTGCGGCGCACGTCACGTTGAATCTGATGACGCTGGACGTTGTCAGTCTTCCCAACAACGCCCTCGTGGTAGCCACGATTCCCGTGCCAGCCCCAGAACTGGACGACCCGTGTGTCATTCCTGGCACCTACCTGCTGACCGCTATGCGCGGCAAAGTGAAGGGCAGGCATCGCTGGTTGAGGCCGTCCAAGAAAGACCTTGCGACGTTTGATGTGGCGATCGGTGCCGGAGGACTTCCGGGTCTGCCCGGCGCGGATGGGGCGAACGGCGCCGACGGCACGAACGGTACCAACGGGGTGCCCGGCACGAACGGTACCAACGGGGCGCCAGGCACGAACGGGATCGATGGGGTGAGTGGTTACGAAGTGGCGCAAAATACGGTCCGCTCTATCAGCGTCGAACATGCGAATGCGAACTTCCCTGGTCCCAGCGATCCCTTCCTGACTGCTTCTGCTTCATGCCCGGGCGGTAAGAAGCCGCTTGGAGGCGGAGGAAGCCGCGGCGCCGATTCTTTGGACGGCATCGGAAATGCTCTGCAACTTCTTGAGTTTGAGACGTCGCGACCGGACGGAGATGCCTGGGTTGTCAAGTGGCGAAACAACGGGCAGAGCAACGTCGGGCCGGTGGAGGTTATCGTGTACGCCGTATGCGCGACGGTTCTTCTCTAGCATCGAATCTGATGCTCGCTCGGGCACGGTCACGTTGACGCAGAGAGGGTGTGACGAGCCTTCGACGGCTCATGCATTCCTCATCGTGACGACAGGCGACCCTAGAGCCCCCGATCACCAAGCCACGCCCCTCGAAGCCGCGGACCATTGTGAGCCCCGCAACAAGCCCGCTCTCGCGGCCGGGCTGCGCGCGCTGATCAAAGAGGCGTACGAGGACCTGAAGCCGATCGGGCACGCGCCGTTCGAGATCACAGATTTGGAGCCGGCGAGAAAGGCGGAGCGCGAATAGGGGGGACTGGCCCGGGTCGACCCCGGGCCAGACGATGGGACGTGATTATATAGCGGGCGGGAGCGGGCTGGGTTTCGGCCGTCGCCCTAGACAGCCTGCTCCGGGAGGACCATTCGTGCTTGGGAACTGTGCAAGAAGGGTACCGTCGATACGCCTGAGCAAGCGGGGGCAACCGCATGAAGCTGGCGCCCGACGTGCGGATAAGAACCGGGCTGATGCGGGCGAACCAAGGTGACTGAATGGCTGAAATCGTTCAGGCTGTGGGGAATTTTCTACAGAGCGCAAGCGCAAAATAACACGTCATCACAATGAGGGCCAGACGAAGCGGTGCGGCTGCCTGCGCCGCTCGTGATCAGTGAAGGCAAAGATGGACCCGTTCATTCCTCGAGAAAGTGAATCGATGGCCGAGAGGCACCCAAAGCTCGATTCTTCGGACGTGCTTCAACTCCTCACGCTCCTGAAGGGCGTGCACTCTCACCTTGGGCCCCAGTCAGTATCGGTGCTGACTACAGCCGGCAAGGCACTCGGAATGGCTGCGAGTAGTGAGGGCATTCGTGGACATTCGGGTTGAGGATGCGGGTGGCAAAGTGGTGCAGAATCTGTTCCGCATCGGCCGCCATCTACTGCGGTCGGATCACCACCGCCTGCTCCGCACGCGGGCGTTCGCCGAATGGGAAGCGGTGACGTAGGCCGTGTGACAGGCCGACGGAGTCAGGCGTCGAGGGAGAGAAAGGCGCTGTCCTCGTCAAGCTGACAGTGCCGGGCTGGTCTATAGTGGGGGTCGCCATGGCCACGCCACCGCTGAATCGGCTTGTCGCTCGACCCCGCTCTGGCGCTCCGAGAAGTGCGCCGGTCACCGAAGAGCTCTCATGACTGTTGGTCTCGTCCCGGAGATGGCCTTTCACCTCGTGGGAGGGCTCGGCATCTTCCTGCTCGGCATGAAGTACATGCAGCAGGGGCTGCAAGTGGTGGCCGGCGACCGCATCCGCCGCATGATCAACGCGGTGACCGCGAACCGCTTTCTGGCCGTGGGCATCGGGCTGTTCGTGACCACTCTCGTGCAGTCGAGCTCGGTCACGTCGGTCATGGTCATCGGCCTCGTCAACAGCGAGCTCATGGCCCTGAATGGCGCGATAGGGGTCATCATCGGCGCCAATATCGGCACCACCATCACGGGCTGGATCCTGGCGTTGAAGATCGGGCAGTACGGGCTCCCCCTGCTCGGCCTGGCGGCCTTCGGCTGGTTGTTCCTCAGAGGGGAAAGACTCCGCTACTCGGCCCTGGCGGTGCTGGGCATCGGGATGGTGTTTTTTGGCCTGGAGCTGATGAAGGATGGGTTCGAGCCGGTCAGAGACCTCCCAGAATTTGCCTCGCTGTTCCAGCTGTTCGAAGCCACCGATTACCTCGGCGTGCTGAAATCCGCGCTGGTCGGCTGCGTGGTGACGCTCATCGTTCAATCGTCGTCTGCCACGCTGGGCATCACCATTGCGCTCGCCAACACCGGCGTGGTCGATTTTCAAACCGCGGGCGCGGTGGTCGTGGGGACCAACATCGGGACGACCATTACGGCGTATCTGGCGTCGTTGGGGGCCGATGTCAACGCCAGACGAACCGCCTACTTCCACGTAGGGTTCAACATCCTAGGGGTAGCAGTGATCACGGCGCTGTTCCTGCCGGTCTATCTCCCGTTCATCGACGCCGTCGTGATGGGCGGCGTAGATCCCAACTTGCAGCAGCCCACGGGCGTGTTTCCTTACATGACGGCGGGGATTGCCGCGGTCCATTCCGTGTTCAACATCGTGACGGCGCTCTTGTTCATTCCGTTCATCACACCGATTGCCAACGCCCTGCGCGGACTGGTCAAGGGCGCACCCACGGAGGCGCGGGATCATTTGACGCATCTGGATTTCGGTCTGGTGAGCTCGCCGTTGACCGCGATCGAGCAATCGGGATTCGAAATCGCGCGGACGGATCGACACGTCAGAACGATGCTGGATGACTTGCGCACCATCGTGACCGATGAGAAGCGAGACCGCGCGCTGATCGACAAGACGTTTCAGCAGGAGGACATCATCGACGACGTGCAAAGCGAGGTGACGCGGTTTCTGACCGATCTGCTGGCGGTGGACCTGAGCCATGACGTCGCCGAGGAGGCCAGGGCCCAGCTGCGACTGGCCGACGAGTTCGAGTCGGTGAGCGATTACGTCGCGAATGTCCTGAAGCTCTATTTGCGCATGGAGGACGCTGGCGTGACCCTGTCGCCGGTCCAGCAAAAAGAGCTGCTGGACCTGCATGATGTGATCTCCACGTACTACGACACCGTGCACAAGGGCTTCGCCCAGGACACGTTCGAGCTGTATCTCTCGGACATCCATCGGGATAGCCGTGAGGTCACCGCCAAGATCAGGGCCCTCAGAGACCGCCACTGGCACCGACTCTCTGACGAGACGGTCGAACCGTTGGTCAGCACGTCGTACATGGACATTGCGAATGCCTACCGACGCATGAAGGACCACCTCTTGAACATTGGGGAGGCGATTGTGGGCGGCAAGGATATCGCGAGACAGGTCATCGAGTCGGAGGAGGAGATGGCTGGGTAGCGGGCGCCTCACATCTCGTCGCCGCGGCCGGCACCGGACGAGCGGACACCGTCGTAGGAAGCAAATCGGGAAGACGAATCATGCGGCGGCCCCCGATTGACGAAGGTCTAGTAGGGGTAACCTGGAAGCCTTGGCATTCCGGGCTTCCAATCCGGCAGGGGAGCGAAGGCCTCACGATTTGGCATCTCTACCTGCGGCAGACTCTGGGCGTCGAGTGCCTGGTCCTCCGGGATGACATCGTTCAAGAAGAGCAGGTAGGCCGTCAGCGCGTAGACCTCATCGGCGGTGAGGGTGCCTTCTCGATTGAGCGGCATGCCGCGATTGATGTAGTCCCAGACCACCGTCGCGTACGGCGCGCGGATCGGCAGTATTCGCCCCCAGTTCCAGGGGTCGGAACCTGGTCTCGCTTCGCGTTTCACCAACCTGGGCGCTCGGCCGTCTGTCCCGGTCGCCCCGTGACATCCTGCGCACCCTCTCCGCCGATAGACCAGCGCGCCTTCCTCGGGGGTGCCGCGCCCCGGCGGGAGCTCCTCTCCCGTAGGACTGATGGAGATGTCCCAGGCACGGATTTCCTCCTCGGTCGGGGTCCGTCCCACACCGTACGTGGGCCCCTGCGCGAGCGCGGAGCCCCCAAGGAGCATGAGCAACGGGAGCAACAGAAAGGCTCTAAGCGATCGCATTGTGAACGCTCCCATCGCTCGCGATCCGCCACGGCTGAATGGAATTGTCCTGGCCCGGCACACCGGGCGCGTTGAAGAACTCGGCGATCTGAGCGCGTGTCGGTTGAACCTGGCCCAGTTCGTCCGTGCAGCGCGACAGGAGCTCGGTCTCTGTGCCGTCCCAATTCCACTGGAAACTGAACCGCGTATGCGCCATGCGATGCGCCGTCCCCCGAATCTCGGCGTCCATCCAGCGCCGGCCGCCGTCGGTGGAGACCTCCACCCTGCCAACGGCACCCCCACCGGACCAGGCCAGGCCGCTGACCTCGTAGAATCCGCGGCCGGGCAACTGCTGACCGGCGGAAGGAAAAGTGATGACCGATTTCGGTCCGATCTGGTAACCCAGCGCGGCGCCTTCGGGATCCCGACGAAGATGCCCGTAGTCGTTGTAGGTCATGTAATACCGGTCCACCACCTTGACTCGCCGCAGATACTTCGTGGCGAAGATCCCTTCGAAGCCGGGAACCAGCAGCCGTAGCGGGAAACCTTGCTGGGGACGTACCGCCTCGCCGTTCATGCCGTAGCACACCAGACAGTCGTCCATGGCCTTCGCCATCGGAATGCTCGACGCCCCTTTCACTTCCTCCACCCCTTCCGCCACGATCCAGGTCCCCCGGTCTTTCACGCCCGCTTCCTTGAGCAGCACAGACAGGAGCACTCCGGTCCATTCGGCGCAACTGGTCATCCCGTGCGTTTCCTGAATTGACGTCTGTTGGCGCCTCGACCGGTTCCCCGCGCACTCGATGAAATGCATGCGGGTCACCGAAGGGAGACGCTTCAAGTCCTCCATGGTGAAGGTCAGCGGACGGTCCACCATGCCGTGGATCATCAGACGATGCTCCCGGGGATCGATGTCCGGAACGAAGGAGCCACGCGTGGTCCCCACATAGTGGAGCGAGGATGGCGTGATCACCCCCACCGAATCCTGAAGCGGTGTCGCGATATGAAAGTCGAGCCCAAATTCATCAGGCGACGGCCTGCCGCCGTGCGCGATGCGAACCGACGTCACGAAACGGGAGCGCTCGCCATAGGCGACCCGTTCGTCGCTGCCCTTGATGAACCCACCAGGCGCTGGTGTCTGGCCGAGCGCGGGCTCCACGGCTCCCACGGTCAAACCACCGGCCAGCGCGGCGCTACCTTTCAGGAACCCTCGTCGATCAGGACGTCTCGAACCCATGGTCTCTCCTTCGCAGTTGAGCTTATCTGGAGATCGCTTTCCGATGGTCGAAAGTATACGGCAATCCCGGAAACCAATCGAGCACAGTCCGATCTGGTACAGCTGTCGCAAACCACGTTGTTTGATACGGAACGGGACACTGCCGACGTCGTGGTCTGTTGGACGGCTGACGAGACACCGCGTCAAGTGGATGAGCTCTACACGGTTTGCATTCAGGTCTTGACTGACGGTAGCCCATTTGGCGACCGGAAGTGCTCGGACTTCGGACCGTTCTAGACCGGCGCCACCGAAGAAGAGAAGCACATTTCGAGATTGACGAATGGTCCAATCGCTGCCGGACGGGTTGACCTTCGGCGGCTTAGGCCCGGACCACCACCTCTCACTATAATCGCGAGCAGCATGTTTCACGCTGTCGGTTCCAGTCTGCGCCCCCTGGCCAAGCACCCGGGCTTCACCGGTGTTGCCGTGCTCTCACTGGCGCTCGGAATCGGCGTCAACGCCATCATCTTCAGCTTGGTCGATAGCGCGATCCTGCGTCCTTTGCCGTTCTCGGACGTTGGTCGGGTCGTGCGTCTGTTCGCAGCAGATGACAGAAACGTCAAGGATGCCGACCGCCGCGCGTTCGTGCTGCTAGGACGACTGGCGCCCGACACGACGCTGGAACAGGCTCAGCTCGAGATGGACGCCCTGGCCAGGCGACTCGACCTGGCGGGTCCCTCTTCCAACCAGTCACTGCGAATGGCCCTTGTCTCGGAGCTGGACTACACCGGCATCGGGGACGCCGGAGACAACAAGGCGCTGGCGTATCTGGTGTTGCTCCTGGTGCTGCTAGTGCTCTTCGTGGCCTGTAACAACGTGTCCGGTCTGCTCCTGGCGCGTGCCGAGGCCCGCCGACCGGAAATCGCCACCCGGGTGGCTCTGGGCAGCTCGCGAAGCCACCTGGTTGCGTTGTTTCTGAAAGAGAGCCTGCTGCTCGCCTTTCTGGCCGCCGCCAGCTGCCTGGTGCTGGTCTACTGGGCTCAATCGGCCCTACCCACATTGCTTCCAGCCCTCCCGATTCCGCTTGACCTCGGGCTGCGCCTCGATGTCCGGGTCGTGGCCTACACGTTCTGCCTGGCCGCTGTAGCGGTCATGCTGTTCGGGCTGGGACCCGCGCTGCACGCCAGCCGGGGAGACCTTACGCCGTTGCTCCATCGCAGTCGGTCGGCGGGCACCCTGTTCCGACCACGGCAGCTGGGTCGACACGGCCTGCTGGTCCTGCAGTTGACCATCTCGTTCGTGCTGCTCGCGCTGGCCGGCGGATTCATGCACTCGGTCAGGCAGGGGCTGCGCGCCGATTTCGGCTTCGACCAGCCCGACCTCTTGCTCGTCACCGTGAGCCCGGGCGGGCAGGGCTACGAGGAGCAGGCCGCCAGACGGTACTACCAGGAGGTGATCGCGGGTCTCGACAGTCTTCCCCAGACTAGCGCCGTCAGTCTGGCGCGCCTGACCCCGTTCAGTCTGAGTGGCGAGGGCGCCACACAGCCGGTGTTTCTGCCAGGCGACGAGCTCGAGTCCGACCGGGAGGGACGCCGCGTCAAGTTCAACATCGTGGACCGGGAGTTCTTCCAGGTCATGGGAACCCCGCTACTGCGCGGTCGTGACTTCGACGCGAGTGACCATGCGGACGCTCCGAGGGTGGTCTTGGTGAGCGAGGCCGCCGCCCGGCGTTTCTGGCCGGATCGGGGTCCGATCGGTCAACGGCTCAACGTCGGCGACCCGCAGGCAGACCCGACGGAAGTGATTGGCGTCGTTCGCGACGCCAGGTATGCGGCGCCTCGCCGGGAACCGGAACCGTATCTCTATTTTCCGTTTGCGCAGATGTACTGGAACACGATGACCCTGCTGGTCGATACGCGCGGCGACTCGGCGGAGCACACACCGATCGTCCGGCAGGAAATGCGTCGCGTGGACGCCCGGGTCGAGCCGTTCTGGGTCACGACACTCCAAGAGTCGATTCGATTTGCGCTGTTGCCCGAGCGCGTCGGCGCCGCTGTGGTCGGCTCACTGGGCGGGCTGGCGCTGCTCCTGGCGGTGACTGGCTTGTTCGGCGTGGTCGCGTTCTCGGTGCGGCAGCACACCCACGAGATCGGGCTACGCATGGCCCTCGGCGCATCGCGGAACCGTGTACTTGCGATGTTTCTCCGACGCGGCCTGGCGTTGGCGGCGCTCAGTCTCTTGATCGGTATCCCGACCGCGGTCGCGACCAACCGCGCCCTCATCGGCGTTGACTTCTATGGTGCCGATCCCGGCAACCCGCTCATTTACATCAGCGCCGCGGCCATCCTGGCGGCAGCCACGTTGGGTGGCAGCTACCTGCCGGCGCGACGTGCCGCCCGACTCGACCCAATCGAGGCGCTACGAGCCGAATGAGGTCGGACACGTAGGGGCTCGCTAGACTGGCCGGGCTTCGATGACGCTCACCATCGAGGCGGTCGGCGTCACGCCGGCCAGCTCGAACCCCGCGGCGGCAAACAGCTCCCGGTACTCGGTCTCGGTGCGCTCCATGCCGCCGGGATACAACAGCATCATCACGTCCATCTCCTTCGCCGGAGACGGGTCGTTTCCTTCGGGAACAATCGTTTCCACGATCAATAGCCGACCGCCGGCCGGCACCGCCTTCCGGCAATTCTCGAGGATGCGGACCGAGTCGGCGTCCGACCAGTCGTGAATGATGTGACGCATCAGATAGGCGTCGGCGCCGTCGGGCACGGTGTCGAAGAAGCTACCCTCCACTGTGCGACACCGGTCCGCAACGCCGTCCCGCTCGAGGTTCTCCTGCGCCCGGCCGATGACGTGGCCCAGATCAAAGAGCACGCCCCTCATCCCCGGATGGTTCTGCAGCACACCGGTGATGACCGCGCCGCCGCCCCCGCCGATATCGGCGACCGTGCCGATTTCCGAGAAGTCGTAAGCGTCGAGCATCGCGTCGATTTCGCCGACATGAAACGCCGGCATCGCGGCATCGAATATCGCGGCCTCGTCTGGATGCGTTGACAGGTAGTCGAAGATCGGCTCGCCAAACACATGTGCGAGCGCGCTCCCTTCCGTTTTCAAGGTGTGATCGAATCCAGCGAGCCCTCGCGACACCATTTGCAGCATGCGGGCCACCGGACGGAAGGAGTTCTCGGCCTCCGAACGCAACGCCTTCGATAGTGAAGTATGGCCGAATGCGCGATCGTCTTGTTCCACGAAGATGCCGTGACTGGCCAGATATCGCATCACTCGGTAGAGCGTCCGCTCGTGACAGCCGGTCTCCAACGCCAGATCGGACACGCGGCGCGTCCCGTCTTCGCCGACTAGGTCGGCCACGCCGATCTCGGCGATGTGTCCAACTGCTTGACTCAGGTGCGCGGCGAAGAACATCTGCAGCAGCGCGTGGTTGTCGTCCCTTCCCATCCTGATACCTCCGGCGGAATAAGGTGATCGGTTGCAGCCGTCTGTGGGAGGCCAGGATACTACCGACAGGCACTGGCACCTCGAGATGCGCTGCGCCTCGCCGGATATTCCCCTTGTACTTCTACATGAAATGTGCGATCTTCGCCCTGTAGAAGGGAGAGGAGGACGACACGTGACCACTGCACGCATCGATTTGCCACAGGGCACCTTGGACCTGCTGATTCTCCGCACCCTCGCCCTCGAACCGCAGCATGGGTGGGCCATCTCGGAGCGGATCCGACAGGTTTCGACCGACGTGGTCCAGGTGCCGCAAGGGTCGCTCTATCCGGCGCTGTATCGGCTCGAACGCCGCGGCTGGATCCGTGCCCGCTGGGGCACCTCGGACAACAATCGGCGCGCGAAGTATTACTCGCTGACCCGGACCGGACGCCGCCAGCTTCACGCCGCCGTCGACTCCTGGCGCACGCTGGCGGCGGCCGTCGGCCAAGTCCTCGACATGACCTAGCAGCCCGTGGTGCAAGTTGCCTCCGCAGCCGTTCGGCGCTACATCAGACTATCCGCTGACTAGTATCTGAACCTCGTTGCCGGGTTGGTGTTTGTCGATAGCTCACATCCACCTTCTTACTGACGATCGAACACGATCACCTGCTCGAATCCCCGTCCGCGCGCATCCGTACCCCAGATTGTAGCGGTCAGCATCTGTCCATCGGCGGAGACCTCGTATGTCCCGTGACCGACGAGCTCTTCGCCCTTCTTCCCTTTCGTGTCGAGCGTACGTGGGCCGACCCACTCAGCAATCGACACAGTGCCGGGAACCTGCTCGACGGGATACTCCTTGCCGTCGGGATAGTAGGTTGTCGTGCTCGACACCGTATTTCCCGCCGCGTTCACGCCTGTCAGGATCAAGAGCAGGGCCTCGCCATCAACTTCGAACCGCATCGTCGCGCCCGCAAACCGATGGTCCTCATCGCGCTGTGACTTCGAGAGGTTGGCCGTCCACGCGCCGACGAGTCCATCCACGGCAGACGCTCTAGCCGCTGGTTGGGACGCCGCCGCTGCTGGAGCCGCTAGGAGAAGAACGAGAACAACACCCTTCATGAAACCACCTCTGCTTTCTCCCTCTCGGGAACCGGTGTCCTTCGAGCCATCACTCGTACGGCTGCCGATCCCACACCGTCCGCGTCTCGAAACGACGCCGCTGCGAGTCGAAGCCCGCGGCGGTGCCGGTCAATGAGCGCCCGTCCGCCGAGACGGTGTAAGTGCCTTCACCAGCGATCGACCCATCGTCCCGCCTGACCTCAGACTTGAGGGTGTTCGGGTCCGGTCGCGTCGTTACCGTCGTCAGATCGGACAGATCCGGACACGGCTGCGCGGAACCGTCTGGAACGAACCGCTGTGGCCGTTCTGCGACGCGCTTCCCGTCACAGACGCCCGTCGCCCGCATCAAGTAGACGCCGGCTTCGTCGAGCTCGAACACCATTGTTCCTGCTGTCGGCTGGTGATTCGGGTCGAAGGCCGACTTCCGGGGGTTGAGCTGCCATGTGCCGATGAACGGGTCCTGCATACTGCACCTCCTCTTCTGTGTTCCCTTTTGTATCCCGATGGCCACTGGCGGTTCCCGAAGAAACCATTAAGATCGTCTGAAGATTCCAATGCCAGTCAGCGAGCACTACGACTTCGGCGATTTCAGCGTAGATGTCGCTGAACGGCGGCTCTCCAAAGGGAGCCAGGCGCTGAGGCTGGAGCCGAAGAGCTACGACGTCCTGCTCGCACTCGTCCGCCGTGCGGGACAGCTGGTGACGAAGCGCCGGTTACTGGAGCTCGTTTGGCCCGAATCGTTTGTCGAAGAGGGCATCGTCGCCGTGCATGTGTCGAGCCTCCGCAAGACGCTTGGGGATCGAGCCCGGGTGCCGCATCGATTCATCGAAACCGTCCCCGGCTCCGGCTACCGATTCGTTGCCGCAGTCGGCAGGCACGGCACGCCACCAGCGGGCCGGCGCCAAGCCGAGGTGTACGAGCTGGTCCAATGTGGACGGTCGCTGCTGGCCACCGGTGCGATGTCCGACGTGTCGAGCGCAATTGCCGCGTTCCGCGAGGCGACGGCGCAGGACCCGACTTATGGTGCTGCGCATGCGGGTCTGGCGCGCGCGCACTGTGCCGAGGCGCAACTTCGCCTGAGGTCAACAGCCGAGGCGTATGGTGATGCCAAGACCGCCGCACTGCGCGCGTTGGCCATGGATGACTGCTCGGCGGACGCGCAGCTCGCGCTGGGGACGGTGTTGTTTCTGAGCGAGTGGAACTGGGTGGGTGCGGAGAAGAGCCTCAGCCGCGCAATCGAGCTGGACCCGAGTCACACAGACGCCTATCTGCTGTATGGCCAGCTCCTGGAAGCACGTGGACAGCTCGAGCGGGGACTCGAGATGAAGTGGCGGGCGCTCGAGCACGACTCGCGGTCAGCAGTCGTGCAGCTTCAAATCGCGCTGTCGTATTTTCACCAGCGTCGCTATGACGACGCGATCGACTGGGCGAACAAGACGTTGGCGATCGACCCCGCTCACTTGGGCGCGCGCGAGCAGTTAGCCGGCGCCTACCTGATGAAAGGCGACTTCG
>MPMB02120167.1_pt1 | contig 12480 bp, 11 predicted proteins | sample 1617371 | NCBI WGS metagenome assembly MPMB02 (sample SAMN05944808, study PRJNA350692) | marine metagenome | biome: marine; feature: ODZ; material: water; isolation source: 300 m water sample filtered on 0.2 um supor filter | place: Pacific Ocean | collected 2012-04-08 | depth 300m m
GCGCCCGGTGGGAAGACCTTCTGGCCAATCCGTCTCCCTGATTCGCTTGCACTCATCAAGGATGGCCCTGCCACCGGCCCGATGGATGGCGCCGTCCACGCCACCTCCGCCCATCAGACCGGAGTTCGCGGCGTTGACGATGGCGTCCACGTCCTCTTTGGTGAGGTCGCCCACCTTTACGAGCACACGTCCGTCGAGTAACTCCTGCTCCATGTAGATCACATCAGGTCACCCTCAAGTGGGGCTTAGACCATGATGTACGGCTGTCCCCGCTTCATGATGGCCAGGATGGTGTAGTTGATCAGGGGGAAGATGCCCCAATAAAGGATCATGAGCATGTCCGCCGAGAGGAGCTGGGTGGAGCCCTCCTCGAAGAGCACCGATAGGATGAGCGCCGCACCCAGGATGGCGGGGACCACGGCCGCCACGATGACGTACATGATGGAGAGGGTGGACACCTTGCCCGAGTACTCTTTTAGTGCGATGCGGAGGTTGGTCTCGGCCTCCTTTGCCATGGCGTTGAGCACCGACTTGATCTCGGTACCTATCTCCAGGGCGTGGGTGAGCTGGGCCATGGTGCGCACGTACAACCGGCTATCAGTGCGCTGGCAGGACGCGCGCAGTGCCTGGGTCACCGAGTACCCGCGCTCGATCTCGGCAAGGATGACCCGCGATTCGTGTCCCAGGAGCCCCTCCTCCTCGGCCAGCTTCTCAAAGGAGTCCTTGATGGGGATGCCCATCTCGCGCTCGATGGCGAGGTTCCGGACCATGAAGGGCAGCTCCGCCTCGATCCTGAGGCCGATGTCCTTGATCTCCCCGTAGGGATAGCTCTTGGAGTAGGAGTAGACGATCATGCTCACGAAGAAGGCAGCGATAGCGTCGCCCACGATCATGTTCGTGTACCCTACGACGTCACCGAGCGCGATGACGAAGATACCTCCGACGAGGAGCACACCGAGGAACGACGCGAGCCACGCTACGTAGGTGAGCGTGACGTACTCGCCGGGATCGTAGTCCATGCGCGCCTTGCGCAGGACCACGGACAGCACGTTAAAGTCCTTCTCCCGGATGCGGGTCGAGATAGCGAAAGCCTGGTTGAAACGGAACAAGAACTGGCGGAACGTGCTCTCCTGTTCGTACACCTCCATCTCGTCGCCGAATGTCGCCATCTCAAATCACCCCATGAACAACATCATGGCCTGAGGGGCCACGTACTGAAACAATATGATCGCGATCAGGAGTACCGGTATAACATAGTACACGCTCTTCTTGATATCGCCCTCCTGGCGTCCGATGGCCAGACACGCCTCGAGGGCGTGGATGATCACGTACCCGAGGAAGATGGGCTGCACCGTCTGGACCTGGGCGGTGATGATCTCCGCCTTGTCCTCGCTGAACTGGCCCATTGCCTGCGCCAGCCCCACGACGAACCCGAGGATTAGGGGGATGAGGACGGCGCCCGCTGCTATAAGGGTGATCTTCTGGAGCTGGAGCGAAGCGGCCTGTTCACGCAGGAGGTATTTGGTCTCCTTGATGTCCGTGGCCAGGGCGGCCAGGGCCTCGACGATATCGACACCCTGCTCCTGCGCCCGGATGAGTAGGTAGCAGGCCCGCTCCAGGATCTTTGACTGGTTGCGCTCGGAGAGCTTCTCCAGGCCCTCCTTGACGGACGAGCCCTTCTCGATCTCCTTCACCGTGACCCGCAGCTCGTCGGTCAGCGCTCCGTACCCGATCTTGGTGAGGCCCGTCAGCAGCTCCACGAAGTGGGTCCGGGGCGGATTGCTCGACATCTGGAACAGGGCGTCCGGGAGGTTGGTCTCGATATCGTCCTTGCGGTTCTCGAACTTGAAGATGGGATAGGAGAGCAGGATGACGAACGTACCGCCCCCTGTCACGGGGATGAGGACCATCATGATGGCGGCGTCGGAGAGGGAGGTGAGCACAGGGAACGCCACAGCGAAGGCGGCGATGCCTATCAGTGAGGCGACAAGCACCCAGTCGTCGGCGAACATGAAGAATTCCACGGCATCACAGGCCTGGCGGTACCACTTGATCCGCTCGGGGCCGAAGCGCAGGAGCAGTGGGCCCATGAACTTGAACCGGGAGCGCTGCTCGGCCTCTTTCTCCTCGACGTCAGTGGTCTGCTGCGTCTGTTCACCAACGGACGTCGAGTACCAGTCGCCGCCACCGACGGGGGCCGTTGCACCTCCCATGGGTGAAGGACCGGGGCCGAGCGGCATGGGCCCAGGTCCGTGTTGCGTGGGCCCAGGTGGCGGTGATATGGGCCCGGGTGGATGGCTTTGGGGCTGTTGCATGGCGGGGGCGGGCGCACCCCAGCCCTGGTTGGCTTGCCCGGGCGTCTGGGACCAGTCCTGTGCCTCCTGGTTCCAGGACCTGTCGTGGCCCGCCTTCACCGAGAACATGTCGTCCGTCATGCGATAGAGTCCTCAGATGTCCATGTTGATTATGCTCTGCTTGAAGGCAGGATCTGTACCGAACCGGATGATGTAGTCCATGAAGACCTTGATGTCACGTAGGTTGTTGGCCATGAGGTACTTGAGCATCTTGGTACGGGCCTGCACCTCGCCCCAGAATTGCCCCTCGTCGAGGCAGAGGTTGTATTTGGAGATGCGCTCCTCCAGCGGGGACAGCCCCGCGTGCACGCGCTCGACGGTGTCAGTGTCCGGATTGTAGCGGTAGATGGTGTGGATGAGCGGCACGCCCTCGTCGGTCATCTGATGCTTGTCGATCTCGGCGATCTCGACGACGCGACGGATCTGCTTCCGCTTGCTGCCCTCGACCCGCGACATGCGGCGCTGGACGAAGATGAGGTCCAGGACCTGCAGGTCGAGCGGTGAGATGTTCATAGGCGGGTTCTTCATGCGCTTTACGACCGAAATGGCGTCCTGTGCGTGGAATGTGCACATTGAGCCGCGGGCCTGACCGGCCAGGACCGAGTTCATGAAGGCCTGTGCCTCTGCACCGCTCCGGACCTCTCCTACTACCACGCGGTCGGGCCGCATACGTAGCGTGTCCTCGATGATGTCCTGCATGCCTATGGGCGGGTCCGCGTTGTTGACGGTGACCAGACGTGCCTTGTGCGGGTGGGGCAGATTGATTTCGGGCGTCGATTCGAGGATGAGGATGCGCTCCTCGGGAGGGATGAATGTGGAGAAGGCGTTGAGCGAGGTGGTCTTGCCGGAACCGGTGTTGCCTGCCACGATCATCGAGATCTCGCTCTCCATTGCGATCCAGCAATACACCACGGCCTCCAGGGAGATTGTGTTGAACCTGATGGTGTCGATGGGCGAGAACGGTGCGGCCCGGAACTTTCGGATCGTCACCGACGGTCCGGAGAATCCCATGGGCTTGATGCACGCATGGAGACGGGAGCCGTCCGGCAGCTGCGCGTTTACGCGGGGGTGCTGGCGGTCGATGCGCTCTCCCATAGGCTCGATCATCTTCTCGATGATCTTCCACAGGACCTCCTCGCCGGACTTCTTCTCCGGCGGGTCCGTGGTGAAGTCCATGTATTCCTCGGGGAAGAATAGGTTGGTACGCAGCATCCCGTACTCGCGGTGGTAGACATACATCGGCCGCTCCTTTCCGAGGCCGATGCACATCACCTCCTCCAGCTGGTCGTCCTCAAGCAGGATGTCGAAGGGCCCATAGCCCTTCGTGTTCATGAGAGCGATGTTGGCAAGCTCCTTGAGCAGGTTCTCGTCCACGCTGGTGCCCACCCACTGGGCGGACTTGCGCATGATCATCATCAGCGAGGAGAAGGGGTCCTGGTCCGCCTTGCCGGTGTCGATGTACTTCTTGATGGTGAGACCCAGGAGCTTGGTCTGGGCCCAGTCAGTGAGCTGGGGCAGCGAGTTGACGTAGTAGTACGGGACCGGCTGGCCATGCACCTTGACGACCTGGCCGTAGGTGAAGCTCTGGAGGACCTCTGCGATGATCTCCTGGGGGATGGTCTCAGCGCTCCATCCCGCGTAGTCGAGCACGACCTCCTGCATGAGGTCGGTGGTGATGGCCTTGGCGTCACACACCTCGATGCACTTGGGAACGAAGTTCGGCTGGTTCTGGAAGTCGTAGCACAGGTCGCACTTCTTGGCCTTGTCGCCGAACACGAACACGCCGTCCCACTGGCACCACTTCTGGCACTCCTTCTTGCACTGGTAGGGATCGCAGCGGTTCACGTCCACCTTGAGCACACCGTTGCCGACGTCCGCGATGGCGCCCAGCGGACAGGCCTGGTAGCACGGTGCGGCCTTGAGCTCACAGTGCTTGCAGAACGCCGGGAAGTTCCGCATGACGATGGCATTGTTCGGACAGGCGACAACGCACTTCCCGCACTTCGTGCACCGGTTCCTGTCGAGCTTCAGGGTGGCCATCAGTGCCTTCCTTTCGTGCAAGAGATATAAAGATACCCGCTGTGGTGTTGCGATAGGTTGCCTTCCAAGCTTCTTGCTCTCGTTCTCGTGTGCGCGCTGTGCTTAGCGAGCGTCTCTGCGGGCGAGCAGGTCATCATCGATGTGCAGAACGTCCACCATGTGCTCCTTCCCGGTGACCAGGGCGTCCACAAGGTCACGGTACGCGGTCTCATCGACGAGCCCGTGTACGGCATCGCCAACCGGAAGAACGGCACGAACGCCCAGTACCACTGGGGGACCGATTATCCGGGCGGCCTGCCCAAGCTCGAGGTGCGCAAGGACATTGAGCGGGCGTTCACCATCATGACGAAGGCCCCGCTATGCAGCACCCCCGGCGACCACACCCTCTACTTCACCTACGACGTCACATCCCCCGTGTCCGAGTCGATCGCCTTCAACATCCACACCGTGTTCTTCGTCAACACCGAGCTCGAGGCGGGCCTGACCAAGGATATCTTCGGTCCTGGAGAGCAGCTCTATCTCGACTACACCATCCGGCGCCCCGAGCACGGGGTGAGCTACAACGCGACCCTATCCGTGCTCGGACCGGGTCGGAAGGTAGTGGCCCGCTCCCACCAGCCGATCGACCTCAGCTGTGAGATGCAGGGCAGCATCCGGCACGCGGTGAGCGTGGACGTGCCCGACGAGCGCGGACGGTACACGGCGCGCCTCGAGATAGTGTCGGGCGCTCGCATCGTCGATTACCTGGAGACACCCTTCGCGGTCGTGTTCGCAGAAGACCCCCTGTTCACCCTGACCAACTACACCCGGCTCGTGAACCAGTACGATCCCGTGGTCGTCAACACGACCCTCGAGAAGTGGAACGATATACTCAGACGGGACAACACGATCTCGGTCCAGCTCACATGGAACAACACGGCCTATGTAAACCAAACCTTCTCGGTGGACCAGCTCTGTACCAACGTCCTCGACAAGATCACGTGTCCCCTAGACCTGGGTCGCCTGCCCCTCCATGACTACGAGGGCAGGATCATCTACGAGGGGTTGGTGACCTTTTCCACGGACGGCGACGAACAGGAGGAGGCACTGGAGATCGAGGTGAGGGAGTTCTCACCGGGTTTCGAGCAGTTCCGACCCGTGACAAAGGACGTCGAGGGGAACGCCAGCACAATCGTGTTCACAAGTCTCACAAACCCGGGCCTTCCCTATGAGCTCTTCCTTCGCTGCGGGGGGAACGAGACGTTGCTCGACCGACGGTGCGATGTGGGCGAGTACGGTATCGACCGGTGCAATGTGAGCACGCCCGCTACACGTGATCCACTCGCATGCAACCTCATCGGCCGAATCTACTACCGTGGGTTCGAGGCGGGTAACGAGTCCTTCCCTGTCACCCTCCATCCCGCCGGTCTCGTTTGCGAGATCTACGGGTTCGAGTGCACCTTCATGGCAGTATCGTTCGCTTTCGCCTTCGCCTCGTTCCTGTTCTTCGTTAGATGGCGCATCGGTGGTGGGAGCAGTATCACGCGGTTCAAGTTCGTGGTCGAGTCGAAGAACCTCAGGCGACACACGCCCACGGATTACGTCAAGCGGTTCGAGGAGGCCTACTGGTACCTGGGGTGGTGATCATGGCGCGCACGACGATACTCCTTGTGATGGTCCTACTCCTCCTGTCACTGACAGCTGCCCAGGTGGACAACGGGACAGCAGACGTCAACGCCACTGACCTCCCTGCCAACGTCACCGAGCCACCGACGAACACCACCGACGCCCCCGCCAACGTCACCGAGCCACCGACGAACACCACCGACGCCCCCGCCAACGCCACCGAGGCACCGGCGAACGACACGGGTAGTGCTGACATCTGGTCCCAGGACCTCACTACCGTGACCGTGGACGAGGTGCTCTACAAGGTGGTCCTCGGACCCAACGACACGGTGGTGCGCACCGCCACCATCCGGCTGGCAAACCACTTGAGCGAGGATCTGGGGCCCATGAACGTCTCGGTCATGGGCGCTGACCTGGCGCGGGAGGCCGCAGGGATTCGGGAGGAGAAAGTGGCACTGCACACCCGGGAGCTGCCCTTCGGCCCCTACTCCCGGCACGACCTGGTGTACACCGCCGCCGCGCCGCAGGAGGCCGTCTACCAAGAGGTATTCCCCTATGCCCTGGAGATCAACGGCTCGCGGTTCGACGACTTCACGTGGTTCATCTTCAAGTTCGATGTGGAAACCCCCGGTATCCACGTGGTCCCCGGCCTGAACTGCTCAAGGAGACTGTGCGTGCTCCGCGAGAAGCTCCCCATCGGCCGCTCGCTCATCACCTGGGCGTCCGAGCGCCCGAAGCTGTCCATGAGCCGGTCGATGCCCGACAAGATCGTCCAGGGCGAGGGCTTCCAGGTCAACTTCACCCTCGTGAACCTGGGGGGACAGCTCGTGAAGGTCCGGCTCGATGAGCCGACGAACCCGCGTCTGGAGTACCTGGGCGGCGCGCTGGCGCCGGTGTACGTCCCCGGCGTGGGTAATATCCTCTCAGTCAACCTCACTCTCGGCGCAGGCGAGCGCAAGGTGGTGGCGTACCGGACACGCGCTCCGGCAACCCCCGGGCTCAAGTACATCATGCACAACGAGGCGGTCATGAACGTGGATGTGGACGGCAGCTTGTACCGCGGGGGCCAGCACCGGCTCGAGGTGCTCCACCCGCCGCATGCCCGGCGGAACGTCACACTCAGCCTCCTGTCCGATGGCTCGGGCCATGCCGTGCTCCGATTGCACGAGGTCGAGGACATGAAGGCCTACGGCGAGGCCGACGTGCTATCCGCTAATCCCGACGGCGTGCTGTCACTGGTGGAATGGCAGATGGAGAACGCCACGGATTCCGCCCTCCTCGCCCCGCTCAACGGCACGGTCCACGGCAATGATATCAAGGTAACGCCCATCGAGGGCATGCTGGTCAAGGAGCAGATCGTCACTTTCACCGTTCCAAGCATCTTGAACAGGACGAAGAACGCCGGCGAATGGCGCATCCGCCTCCCCCAGGGGGATGACTGGCTGGCGATGTCGCTCCCCGACGGAATGAGCTTCAAGGAGGGTATGAGCTTCGAGGGCACCCTCACCAGCGCGCCTCGACGAGCGTACGACATCAAGTGCGGCGACACCCTCTGCCTCGAGGTGGAGCGGGCACGGTGCTGCAGCGACTGCGGGTGCATCAATGGCTTCTACTGCGAGAGCAACGTCTGCATACCACAGGCGTGTGAAGAACTGGGGACGTTCCAGGGGATCATGAACGACAACGTCCGTCAGGAGGACGGCACTTGCGCGGTGGATGTGAACCGGCTCCGCCAGCGGACACTGTTCCTGCTCATCCTGTTCTCGGTGACCGGCAGCCTGATGTACGTTACCATCAGGTTCAAATTGATAGAGCATGCCCGCAAGTTCATCTGGAAGCGCATCATGCGGCAGTGGGTGGGATTCTAACTGCGATGCCTAGCTAGGCAGCTCACGCATGTGCCTGACGCGCACGACCAGTCCGAGGCGGTCGAACTCATGCATGAGTCGTCCAAGGTGTTCTGCCGGAACAAGGATGCATCTGGGCCCAAGCTTCGAGCCAGTGAGCCGTTCGACAAGACCGCTGTAGATGCGCCCCTCCTGTTTGAATCCGAACAGCCGTTTGTTCAGCAATACGCGGGACGAGGCCGGTTTAACCGGGTCCCATGTGACGATCGCCTCCAATCGTCCAGAGCGCATCTCCGTGTACGGTCCGTAGAGCACGGTCCCGTGAACCGCCATGGCCGACTTGAGGTCCTGCCATTCGTCGAGCTTCCCGGTCACAACGTGGAGCTCGTTCTCCACTCCCATGAGCCTCCAATGCTTCGTGAACCGGGCGGACCTATAGAATTCGTCCCTGAGTCTCTCCACCTCATCGCTGAGGTCTTCGTCCGTGTCGACGAAGAGATCAACGTCGCTCCCATTCTCGGAGGAGCCCCGGGCAACGCTCCCATAGAGGATGATCCTCCTCACACGCTCGACGTAGCGCAGGTTCATGATGAAGAAGGACGTGAAGTCCATAGCGTATGCAATGAGCTTAGATTCCATCGATCCCGAACCTCCTGAACACCTTCCTCAGTTCCTGGAATGCGACCAGCACCTCTTCAACGACCTGCTCCTCGCGGGGCGTGGAGTAACAGAGGAGGTTGCGACGCGACTCGATCCTGATGAGAAGAGGGAGTATCTTGTCCCTTCCTTCGAAGCTCCAGGGGACCCGCTGAGCTATCCTCCGCTCAGAAGTGAACCACTCGTGCTTGAGGACAGCACCCGGATCTATGACATGCAGCTCGTGGAGGTAGAGCTCCAGCATGTCCACTGCCGACACGGATGTGTGAAAGCCGATGGTACGCTGACGCTCCACAAGCCCACGGGTGATGCTCTCCTCGATGACATCGACGCTCTCGCGTATCCTTGCACGGTGGGATGCGGGTTGCATGGTTACACCAGAAACCAATATAAGGTTACATTTGTAACTATAAATATATTTCTATACTCCCTTTAGGGGTACATTTGTAACTAATTTAGGTTACACTCGTATCTAAACAGATACATGTCATCACCAGGTCCGGTACACCAGCATCTCGCCCGGGAATGGATGCACATAAAAGGCTAGCTGGTGTCACAATGGCATTCGGTGGAGGGAGTGCTGTGAACCTAATCGGGCTCGGGACCTTCGGTACCACGTGGATCGAGCGGTACACCGAGCGCCATCGCGCACCCATTGCCCTGGCCTCGGCGAGCATCAGTGATCTCAAGGAGTTCGACCGCAACAAATGCCTCAAGATCGAGATCTCCGACGATACCAGCAAGCGCGACTTCAAGATGGGGCTGGTCCGGGACTGGGTGGACCACTCCCTGGACATGACCGATGGCATGAGCGTGGCACTGCTCAATCCCACGACTGAGTACGGGGCACTGGCCGCCCACGCCTTCGAGCGCATCCGCCAGTACCAGCCCGACGCCTTCCTCTGTGCCGTGATCCTCCTCCCCTACATGAAGGAGTACCCCATGCCCGCCAAGCGCAACCTCGTCGCCACGATGGTTGACATGAAAGAGACCGCTGACATGGTCATCGTGCTCGAAGAGGAGCGACTGACGAGCAAAGTAAAGGCGGTCGACCAGCACACGGCGTTCGAGCGCATGGACACCTTCGTCCAGTACATGCTCGACATCCTCAGGGGTCTCAACGGCACGTACGGCATGCGCCAGTACCTGGCCTCGGACGGCCTCACCGGCGAACTGTGCGTCCCGTCGTTCGCAGAAAGCCTCCAGGGCCTCGACATGAACACGGCCATCCTCCAGAACGTGTGCGCTTCCGACTTCTCCATCACCGATAACTCGTTCTCTTACGTGTGCATGCCCAAGGAGCCACCCGGTATCATCCCGAGCGTGCGCACCTTCGTCGCGCCTACTCCGGACTACGAGCTGTTCGCCCTAACGTTCCGGCCGCGATATCAGAAGATATATAATTATTTCATGGAGGTCCGTGCAGGGGCTGAACAGGAGGGTCGCAAGGCCGTCAGCCTCGAGGCCGATCTAATGGGCGAGCTCGAGGACGTCCGCTTCGGCGAGCGGGCCGCGCCCACGAAGAAGACGCTGGAGGAGGACCTGTTCGGCTGATAACGGGAAGTGTGCATCATGGACGTCTCAGGAAGTCAGATATTCGCAATGGGGCTGGGTCAGGGGGGCACCCGCGTGCTCGACGCCGTGGCCGAGTTCCAACGCTCGACCGTCAGCCAGATGCTGACCTTCGCCCGCTCCATGGGCATATCCACCCTGCGGGTGGACGATTACTTCTCTTCGGTGGCCCTGAACACCAATATCCGCGACCTCAACATCCTCCACATCCCCGAGGAGTCGCGGATCCTCATCGGCGGCGGCAAGGGGTGCGGCGGCAATCCCGAGTACTGCAAGGGCATTGCCAACGCCAACCGCGACCTCATCCGCAACACCATCACCGTCAACACCCTCGGCCGCGGCATCATGCCCCACTTCTGCTTCATCGTCACCTCGCTCGGCGGTGGCTCCGGATGCGGGTGCTCGCCGGTAGCGGCGGACATAATCGACGAGGTGTTCATCCAGCGCCACGTAGTCAATCCCAACGACTTCGTCAAAATCGGCATCGGGCTGCTGCCCTTCGGGTACGAGAGCGGCCGGTACGAGGAGAACGCCCTCTGGGGGATGAAGAACCTCCTGCCCCGTCTGGACGGGCTCATCATCGCCGATAACGAGTGGTTCTACGAGCGCATCCCGACCCAGGTGCGAGGTCGGGTGGGTATCAACGAGATCTTCGACCAGATCAACCGGGAGATCCTCAAGCAGATCAAGCTGCTGACCATCTCGGGCCTGCCCATCTCACAGGAGCAGGACCTGGTCATGGACTCCACGGACCTGAAGAACACCATCCTCGAGGCCAAGACCAGCGACTACGGAGTGCTGTGCTGCCTGGGCCGGGCAGAATCGCCCGTGGACGCCGAGGGCAACTCGCGCTCCAGCCTGACCAACCTGGTCCAGATGGCGGTGCTCCAGGGGACGACGACCCAGGCGGTGTACACGAGCGCACGCTCGGCGGCCCTCATCGTCGCCGGCCCCTCCTCGCCCAAGGTGTCCGAGCTCCACGAGGCCATCAGCTGGCTAGGGAGCCAGCTCAACGATGGCGCCGGCGGCACCGTGCGCTGGGGGAACGCCGTGATCTCCAGCTATGACCGGTTCGAGGTGGTCATCCTGCTGGCCGGCGTGGAGATGCCGCGCATCAAGGACCTGATCACGCGGGTGAAGGCGATGACCGGGTCGAACGAGCCACGGGAGGAGCAGCCCTCGTACGAGCCCCCGCCCGACGAGCCGACAAGCCAGGGCGAGTGGGCGGACCAGTTCCAGCAATGGAGCCAGAACCAGTAGGACTAGCTCTCTCTCAGGTACACCTCGCGCACCTGATAGCGCGCTCCGTGTTTCCTCAGGAGGGATCCCAGTTCCACTGCGTCAACGGGATCGACCAGGAGCGCCTTCCCCGCAAGAAGCGTCCTTTCCTGTAGACCCGTGGGTACGCTACCCTTCAGTCGCCGTATGACGCGCATCTTTTCCTTCTGCTCGAGCCCCGCGAGCGAGTAGTTGACCAACACCCTGCGCTCCAGGTTCTCGGGAAGCTGATCAAAGGGGCCGTAGAGAACGATCCCATTGCCCTTGATATCTTCTACGAGTGCGGCCCATCTCGGATCGTCCAGGCGTCCGACGAGGGGACGGATGGGCAGGTCTATCCCCCGCAGGTGCCAGGTCGTCTCCGCCGACGACTCGAACCTGTCCAGGACGGAGCGACTCTGCTCCTCCACGAATGCGATGTCATCGTCGCTCAGAACATCGATGAAGAGGTCGATGTCGCTCTCCTCGTCGAAGTCCCCCCGGGCGACGCTACCGAACAGCACGATGCGACCGATACGTTCCACCATACCGGGCTCCTCCATGAGGAACGAGACGAAGTCGAGAATGTCAGCTAACACTTCGCGCCGCTCTATTCCGATCCCTCCTGGATGGACTCGATGAGCCTCTTCAGTTCGAAGAGGTTCCTAACAGCCTCCTGCACGACGCTCTCGTCCTTGGCCTTGCCATAGCAGAGCTTGTCACGGAAGTCCTCCTGGGCGACCAAGAACATGAGGAGCTCGTCCCCGTGCGGTAATCCGAGGCCGTACTGCTCCCGCGCCATCTTCATGGACTTAAAGGCCCTGTGGTTGATGTTCGTGCCGGGACCGATGAGGTTGCGCTTGTGGAGCAGGGCCGCAAAGAGGTTCACGGCGGCCTCCGAGGCCGCCAATCCGACGATCCGCTGACGTCTGGCGAGGAGGTGGAAGCGTACCTTCTCCTCGATGTCACGTATGAGCTCATCGGCAGCATGCTCATGTTCCTCGATAGAGGTCATCAATAGAGATATGATCGTCCTGGCTTATATACGTTATGAATAACGGTCTATACCGTTACCTGTAACGAGGTATGACGTTATGAATAACGGTGAAATGTGTTATGAATAACAGGGGATACCGGGTGGGCGGAGC
>MPMB02137268.1_pt1 | contig 12437 bp, 8 predicted proteins | sample 1617371 | NCBI WGS metagenome assembly MPMB02 (sample SAMN05944808, study PRJNA350692) | marine metagenome | biome: marine; feature: ODZ; material: water; isolation source: 300 m water sample filtered on 0.2 um supor filter | place: Pacific Ocean | collected 2012-04-08 | depth 300m m
CCCTTGGGCCACTCTTGCTCAGCGGGCGGTGCTCTGGGGGGTGGTGAGGGGCACCACTCCCCGATCTGATCCAGGATCCGCTCGATCACCGGGGGTTCTTCAATAACTGCAAGAAAACGCATCTGGCCGCCACAGTGGGGACAGATCAGGGGATCCACCTCATAGACCTTCTTGATCAGCCTTGCCCAGGTACTGCGGGCAGCTTTGGTCAGCTCAGATTCTGGAGTGTCCGAGTCAGGCCCTCCGGCGATAAATCATTGGCGGGTTTCACTCAGCGGGCTCCACTAAGCAGGAAATCCTTTATCAGCCAAGATTCTGATGGGTGACCCCTTCTTTCATGACTAATCGAATAGACTCCTCTTTAAGAAGAATTTCTATATCTTCCAGCGGGTTACCTTCCACCATCACCACGTCGGCCAGCTTGCCTTCTTCAATTGTACCCAATTCCTTTTCTAAACCTAGGACGTGGGCCGCAACACGAGTGCCCGATTCAATAGCCTCCATAGGTGAAAAACCATTGTCTACCAGAAGTTTGATCTCACCAAGATTCTTTCCATGTTGGTTAAAAGGGCTTCCTGCATCTGTTCCCATCGCTATCTGAATTTCTGCCTCCTTTGCCATTCGTAGGCTTTCAAGATGGAAAGGTTTGACCTTTAGCGCCTTCTCCACAGCAAAAGCAGGAATTCCCGCCTTAGTACCTTTGCTCTCAATGTGATATTGGGCCGATAGCGTCGGGATTAAGGGAACTCTTCGCTTCGCCATCAGAGAGATCGCCCTTTCATTCAAATATACCCCGTGCTCAATGCTATCTATCCCGGCATGCAGTGCGTTGAGAATCCCATTGGTGCCCATGGCATGCGTTGCTGTCTTTTTGCCCGCCTTGTGTGCCTCCTCAACTCCTGCTCTAAGTTCGTCCCTGGTTAGCTGTTCACTGCCCGGTTCAACTCCAGGGGTCAGAACTCCTCCAGTAGCCATGAGTTTTACAATATCGGCGCCCGCCTTGATTTGGAGTCGCGCAGCCTTCCTAACTTCATCAACCCCGTTCGCTTCCAACCCAATTTGCCAGCCGTGACCTCCGGTCATACAGATTAGCTGACCGGAGGCGAGCATCCGCGGTCCGGGTATCAATCCGGACTGTATGGCAAGCTTGAGACCCAAATCAATTCCGGATATTCCGCCCATATCTCTAATGGAAGTAATGCCGGCCTTCAGGGTCTTCGTAGCAGAATTTGCTGCCTTCAAAGTGGCCATTGTTTCCGGTTCGGAGGTTAAACTCGATACAGGATCAGGACCACCATCCAAACAGAAGTGAACATGACAATCAATGAATCCCGGTAGCAGGGTTCTTCCCTGCAGTGAAATCTTTTCTACATTCCGAGGAATTTGATATTTTCCTTTGGCTACTTTGACGATTCTTCCCTCATCCACAATAACTGTCGTGTGCTCATAAACTCTGCCGTCACCGATAATGACGGTTCCATCTACAAAGGCAGTCGTCATAAAATCCTCCAAAAGGTAAAGTCAGGTGTGAGGCCGCAGCCTAGATTTATCACTCCATCGCCTCAAGATTCGGTCGTGGGTAAGCTGACTTACTCTGCGATAATCTCATCTTTATCAATATTTCTATTGTCTTTAATGCTGCAACGTTAGGGTCTATAACCGGGATCCCCAGCTTATCTTTTAGGAAATCAACCATCCCAAACATAGCACCACAACCTAGTATGAGAACATCCGTACCGTCCTCTTCGACTGCCTGCTTAGCTGCCAGAAGAATTTCATTTCTTTGTTCTTCATTAGAGTTGTCAACTTCCAGTCCGGTTGCTTGCATACACCGGACAGAAACAAGGATATTGTCCATACCATACAGCCTGGCTTTGTCCTGTACATCATGGGATCCGCCACCGGGGCCTATTGCACCTCGGACATTACTGGAAGTCGCTTTAGGTTGCAGAATCGTAACCCTTCGGCCCAAGTTGTAAGCCAAGGCTAGGGATGACTGCAAAAGACCGACTACTGGTATGTTTAGGCGTTCTTTAGCAGCTATTAAGCAAGCGTCAAGCAAACACAAGATCAATACGCCATCATAGACATTCTCATCGACCTCATTGATTAACTCCATAATATAAGATGTATACAAGCTCTCCCAATATTGCTGGTCCATGAGCCGTGCCCCTTTTCTAGGAAAGACGAAATCAACTTCAGTGTCAGGTTCTTTGATTGAATTATAATACCCTTGCAAAGCCGGTAGAAGTGAGTTGATAGCAAAGTCATCGGTGCTAGATCTTACACTGATAGCCTTGATCTTCATTTTATTTTATCTCCTCTTATTATCTCAACAGTTTAAAGTTATTCTGTAGTAGACTGAAATGATAAATATTTTTCATGTCATTGTAAGCAATGCGAAACAATCTCAGAAAGAACCTTAAACAAGGATATTTTGAAGGTGAAAATCACACTTCTTTAAAGCGAAGCGAAACTTGAGAAATAACATCTTAAACACCAGTGGCTTTTTTATTCACGCACTTTTTTCGATCCTTCTTCATCTAAAATACAAATGCCGTCTTCCTCCCTGATAACGACGCCATAGTCTTTTCTTGCGCTCTCCATGCTAACATAACCTTTGATAACATCTTTCAGAACGGATTCTGGATCTCTCTCGTACGGGTTACCCCAGCCACCACCGCCGCCGGTTAAAACAGTGTGTCTTTCTCCTTTTTTAATTGAAACTTCAGTAACCTTACCAAACTTCTTCTCTTTTTCAGTCCCCGGCCAAAGAATCCCAAGATTGGGAAGACCGTTCTTGCCACCAAAAAGACCCCAAGGAGGAAATTTGGTCTGTTCAATAACCGCTCCTCCAACGACATCGGTTAGTATCTGAATATCCTTCTCAATTCCCAATCCGCCGCGAAATTTACCTGGTCCTCCCGAGTCCTGCCTCAGGCACCACTTTTCTATGAGGATCGGAAACCTTTCTTCCATAACCTCATGCGGGATCGATTCACTGCCACTCATTAAATAGATTATCAAGGCATCCCCCCCATCACCATCAAAAGAGGCCCCATGGCCAATAGGTCCCTGGCCGGGAACGCAGAAAAACCACTTCCCGTCCCTGGGACTTATCCCATAAAAACGGACACCCGCGCATATGTCACCGCCGGAGCGAGCCACCGCTTTTTCGGGTAAAACTTCAGCCAGTGCTTTGAAAATACTTTCGCCGAGAGGTTCGCCCGTCCAACCGTACAGGTAAGTGGCCGTTGGTTGTTGAGGATTGTATATGGAGGCCTCGGGTGCTATAACTTTGAGTGGCCGCCAGTGACCCCCGCTGGATCGGGTATGGGGATCCAGAAGCATTTTTACGGCCAACCTGGATACAGCAACAGTCGAGGGAAACGGGCAGTTTATCGGTCCCGGAGTTTGCGGAGCGGAGCCGGTTGTGTCGATTGTCATTTCATCTTTTTTGACCTTTACAGTCACCCGTACTTTGAGAGGATTGTCATCCAGCCCGTTGCTGTCCAGTCCGCCTTCCGCAGAGTACTCTCCCTCCGGTATCTTGGCAATTGTCTGTCGCATAAGTTTCTCGTCCTGATCCATGATCGCTTCTATGGCCAGATCGATAGTTTCTTTCCCATACTTGTCCACCAGGGCGAGTAGACCCTTTTCTCCCACATCGCAACAAGCAATTTGGGCGGTCAAATCACCAATGGTAGAATCTGGAAGCCTGGTATTGTGGCGAATGATATCAACGATCTCTTTATCGAGTATGCCCTTTTTAACCACTTTTACCCCGGGGAGTATAAGCCCTTCCTGATACATATCCGTATAATTGGCAGCGAAAGGGGAACTGGCACCAATGTCTGCCCAATGCGCCTTAGTCGCTGCATAACCGAATAATTTTTTTTCGTAAAATATAGGTTTGAAAACCAACACATCCGGATTGTGTGAACCGGCAAAATAACTCCAGGCCGCTATAAAAACATCGCCTTCCTCGACGTTTTCCTTGCCAACGTGGTTGGTAACATTATCGATACCGAAGTTAACGGTTCCCTGGAAAACAACAGCTCCCCGTCCTTCCGCAATCAATTCTGTTTTACTGTTGTATAAATCGACACAAAAATCAAGCATTTCATAGAGTATCGGGCTCATAGAGGTCCTGCGCAGGCTGATCGACATTTCATTAGCAACCGAAGTAAGCGCATTCTTAATCACTTCAACCGTTATCGGATCTAATGCTTTCTGCTTTTCCACATTTGACTCTCCTTATTCCCGGGATTTATGGGAAATTAAATCGCGATTACATTTGATTCACGCATTTTGTTCGACGCTTCTTCATCTAAAATACAGATACCATTTTCCTCCCTGATAACGACGCCATAGTCTTTTCTTGCGCTCTCCCTGCTGACATAACCTTTGATGACATCTTTCAAGACGGATTCCGGATCTCTCTCGTATGGGTTACCCCAGCCACCACCGCCGCCGGTTAAAACTGTGTGACTTTCTCCCTTTTTAATTGAAACCTCGGTAACCTTACCAAACTTCTTCTCTTTATCGGTCACCGGCCAGAGTATCCCAAGATTGGAGAAACCGCTCTTGCCACCAAAAAGACCCCAAGGAGGGAATTTGGTTTGTTCAATAACCGCTCCTCCAACGACATCGGTTAGTATCTGTACATCCTTCTCAATTCCTAACCCTCCGCGAAATTTACCAGGTCCTCCCGAATCCTGCCTCAGGCACCACTTTTCTATGAGGATCGGAAATCTCTCTTCCATAACCTCATGCGGGATAGATTCACTGCCACTCATTCCGTAGATGATTAAGGCATCCCCTCCATCACTATCGAAAGAGGCCCCATGCCCAATAGGCCCCTGGCCTGGAACGCAGAAGAACCACTTCCCGTCCCTGGGACTGATCCCATAAAAACGGACACCCGCGCATATGTCGCCGCCGGAGCGTGCTACGGTTTTTTCGGGTAAAACTTCAGCCAGGGCTTTGAAAATACATTCACCAAGCGGTGTTCCTGTCCACCCATATAAATAGGTGGCCGCAGGTGGTTGAGGATTATATATGGAGGCCTCGGGTGCTACAACTTTAAGTGGCCGCCAGTGGCCCCCGCTGGATCGGGTATGGGGATCCAAGAGCATCTTTACACCTACCCTTAATAAGGCAACCGTCGAGGGAAACGGGCAGTTCATCGGTCCCGGTGTTTGCGGCGCGGAGCCGGTTGTGTCGATTGTCAATTCATCTCCCAATACCGTTACAGTCACCCGTACTTTGAGAGGATTATCATCCAGCCCGTTGCTGTCCAGTCCACCTTCCGCGGAGTACTCTCCGTCCGGTATCTTGGCAATTGTTTGTCTCATAAGTTTCTCGTCCTGATCCATAATCGCTTCCATGGCCAGAATCATGGTCTCTTTCCCATACTTGTCCACCAGGGCGAGTAGACCTTTTTCTCCCACCTCGCAACAAGCAATTTGGGCGGTCAAATCGCCAATGGTAGAATCTGGAAGCCTGGTATTGTGGCGAATGATATCAACGATCTCTTTATCGAGTACGCCCTTTTTAACTACTTTTACCCCCGGGAGTATAAGCCCTTCCTGATACATATCCGTGTAGTTGGCAGCGAAAGGGGAGCTTGCACCGATATCTGCCCAATGGGCCTTAGCCGCCGCATAACCGAATATTTCTTTCTCGCAAAATATGGGCTTGAAGACCAACACATCCGGATTGTGTGAACCGGCAAAATAACTCCAGGCTGCTATAAATACGTCACCCTCCTCGACATTTTCCCGGCCAACATGTTCAACTACCTTGTTTATCCCGATATTTACGGTTCCCTGGAACGCGACGGATCCCCGGCCTTCCGCAATCAATTCTGTTTTGCTGTTGTAAAGGTCGACACAAAAATCAAGCATTTCATAGAGTATCGGGCTCATAGAGGTCCGGCGCAGACTAAAGGACATTTCATTGGCAACCGAAGTAAGTGCATTCTTTATGACTTCAAGCATTATCGGATCTAACGTTTTTGGCCTATTCATTCAAGGTCCCTTTTCTGGCAATTACCAAATTCCCCACTTTGTCGACTTCACATTGGTATCCTTGGGGGACATTGCTCACAGTCGTTGGCTCTTCAATGAGCGCAGGCCCGTTGATGAAATCGTGAGCCAGTAACTTGGACCTTTCATAAACCTGGTAATTATCAAATGTCCTATCCATAGCGTTTAATACTTCTCTGCTACCTTTTAAAGCAACTTTCGGATTCCCATTGCCAGTCGCGATCTCTCGCAGCCTTGGCTTAGGCACCTTTCCTATGGCAGTAACTCTTAAGTGAACGATTGCAGCCGGTTGTTCCAGTGAATACCCCCAAACGTGTTGATATACTTTGGTAAACTCTTTATAAATCTTCTCTTGGGAGTCTTTATCAATTGGAAAATCGACCGGTACATTTACGGTATGCTCTTGTTTGGCATATCTCATATCCAGCGACTTGGACATCACTCTGTCATTATTGGGCACATTTTCGCTACCAAGTGTTTCATCGCCCTTCGTTACCAATTCCTCCAGTTTTCTATTTATCTCTTCCAGGTTAAGGGTATCCATGGACTCGGCCACTGTCAGGGAAAAGTCATGCCTAATGTTGATGGTCAACATTCCCCAGGCCGAAAAGTTAGCCGGGGCAACAGGTACAATCACGGAAGGCATTTCCAGTTCGCTAATCAAATAAGCCCCGAAAAGAGGGCCTGCACCTCCATAGCTTAAGAGTTTAAAATCTCTCGGGTCCTCGCCCTGATTAATAGTTATTTCCTTTATTGCATTGACCATATTGCTGATAGCGATACGAAGAATACCGCTGGATGCCATCGCCAAATCCATATTCAGGGGTTTACCTATTTTATTCATTATTCCTGACCTAGCTTTTTCCTTGTCCAAGTCTATTTCTCCCCCCAGGAAATAACCTGGATCTATATAACCGTTACTAAGGGCAGCGTCGGTGATGGTTGGTTCTGTACCACCTTTTTTACAGCAAATTGGTCCTGGATTTGCGCCTGCACTTTGGGGTCCCACGCGCAGTGCTCCTTCCTCTCCAATCCAAGCAATGGTACCTCCTCCTGCCCCCACCGTGTTGATACTCATCGTTGAAAGAAGAACTCTCCATTCATTGATTATTGCTTCCTGTTTCATCATGGCCCGACCATCCCTTATGATACAAATATCACAGCTCGTGCCCCCCATATCTAGCGTGACAAGATTCTGATGATCAAGATTATTTGCCAGAAACATTCCTCCGGTTACACCTCCCGATGGTCCTGAAAAAAGAGTGTTTATCGGATTCATCATGGCCAGATCGCTTGTCATTCCACCACCATCTGACCGTGTTATTATGACTCTTCCCCTGAACCCCCTCTCAACAAGCTCTTTTTCCAGATTAGCGACCCAGGTCTGAATAGTCGATTTCAGGTAGCCATCGAGTATTGTGGTCATACTTCTTTCATATTCACGATGTTCGCTAACTATATCTGATGAAATAGAGACCGAAACTTCCGGGTATTCCTCGAGGATTATCTCTCTTGTTCTCTTCTCATGGTCAGGATTTTTGAAAGAATGAAGATAACAAACAGCGACTGACTCTACACCCTCTTTACTCAGTTCCCTGGAGACTCTTCGGACTTCTTCAATTTCCAGATCAATTAGAACATCGCCTTTATAGTCAAGCCTTTCAGTGACATCAAACCTGAGCTCTCTTGGAGTAGGTGGCGGGTTTTTTTTATATTTTATGTTGTACAACTGGGGTCTATCGTATTTAGCAATTTCAGGTACATCGCGAAATCCCCTGGTAGCTACATAAGCTGTTTTTGCGCCCTTTCCTTCCAAAAGGCAATTCATCGCTGTGGTTGAACCGCTCACAAAGAAACTGTCTACCTGGTTTAAATCCAGCTTTGCCTTCTCAATGGCATTCAGGATGCCGAGCAGCGTGTTGTCTGGAGTCGTTGGGGTCTTTTCTACTATGAATTCGCCTGTATCCTCGTTTAAAACAACGATATCGGTGAAGGTTCCTCCCGTATCTACGGAAAACCTTATTTTTGAAAAATTACTCATATCGATTCTCCTTTCTCGTAAGTTCAGCGATGAAGCATCAAATGTGGTGTTTATCCGCCCCGCATGGTATTTGGTAGGAAAAGGCTAATTTGAGGAAATATAATAAGGAGGGCAAGGGTCAAAATATCCATAAGAAGAAACGCCCCAATGCCTCGGAAGATTTCTGCTAAAGAGATTTTGTCACCGACCACCCCCTTAAGAACATAAACTGACAAGCCGACGGGTGGGGTAATAGCCCCTATCTCGGTTAATTTTATATAGATAATACCAAACCAAATTAAATTCACCTCCATACTTATCAGAACGGGCAGGAGAATCGGCATGGTCAGTAACAAAATGGATAGAGCGTCAAAAAACATACCAAGAAAGACGTACACGATAGCAATGACAAAAATTAATATAAAAATGTTGACACCCACAAGACCAATCCATTTTGCTAATTCTTGGGGGAGACCGCTTAATGTGATAAACAGACCAAAGACAGAAGCACCGAGCACCAATAGGATGACCATCCCCATGATCCCCAGGGTTTCGGAAAAGGTGTCTCTTATTTTCGGCCAGGTGAATTTCCTGTTTATGATCATGAGGATAAAGGCGACTAAAGATCCCACTGCCGCTGCCTCAGTAGGCGTAAAGAATCCCGAGTAGAGACCTCCCAGGAGTGTGACAATTAGAACCAAGATGCCCCATACGCTACCCAATGCCTTCCACCGCTTTGTCCATGTAACTATCTCGCCCGGCATGTTCGGAGCAAGGCTGGGGTTGAATCGCACTCGAATGAAGATCATGGCCATATAAATGATAATGGAGAGAGCGGCCGGCACATATCCGGCTAGAAGAAGTTTACCCAAAGAGGCACCAGTAGTAACTGAATAGACGACCATCATTATGCTTGGCGGAACAAGCACCGCAATTGTGGCAGCTGAAGCGACCGATCCGGCCGCGAGAGATTTATCATAATTGAAGCGAAGCATTTCCGGAATTGCGATTCGCCCCATGGCTGCCGTTGCCGGGACGCCAGTACCCGCGCAGGCTCCAAATAGCCCGGAAGCCAGACATGTCGCCATGGCTAATCCTCCAGGGATTTTGACAAGCCAGATCCGAGCACAGTCAAAGGCGGCGGAGGTTAATCCGCCATGGACACTGACATACCCCAAAAGCAGGAAAAGAGGTATTGCTGTGAGGGTAAAGACAGAGACAGAAGAGTAGTAATGTAAAGGTAAGAGAAAAAAAGTCTTTTCAACTCCAAGAAGAACTATCAACCCGGAGAACCCCGAGAGTGCCATCGCAAAGGCGATAGGCACTCCTAAGGCAAGAAGGGCAACAAGGAAAAGAATCCCCAGAAATCCAATAATCAGAGGATCCATACCTAATTCCTTCTCAAAATATTGGTCAATTCAATAATTCCGGTTCGAAGGATTTGAGCGGTCAAGAGCCCCAGACCAACAGGCAGAAACCATCGAAAGGGCCAAACCGGGAAATCTATTATCCCGATCTTTAATTCACCGGAAATGGTTCGAGACCAAGCTACCCCCAAAGTCAGCCAGGTGAGTAGCCCAAAGCAGGCGACCCCGATTAGAGCGCTTACAAATCTTAGTATGGCCTGAGTCTTAGGCGGGAAACGAAGCGCAATAATATCCACCGAAATATGCCCCCGGTTCATCTGGACGTATGCTTGAGGCAAGAAACAGACCACAGCCATTAAGGCTTCACTGGTCTCAAGTGCCCCTGGGATACTACTGACAATCTTTCTCCCAAAGGCGTCTCCAACCATTGTCAGCATCATTATCGTCAGTCCCACCGATCCTACGAACAATAAGGCGAGACTCAACTTATCGAGAATTGTACCAATTACATTTCCGATCCTTAAAACGCTTGGCATGCAAGACTCTCAAGATAGCATTATTAACTGGTTTCAATCCCTTAATGCCATAAATCCCTTCCCGGCTGACTGTAAGAAATTAAGCATCTACAGTCAGCACCCATCCCGCCAGAGGAGGAGACTTTGTGGATGGGCACTGTCGAGTAGCCCAGTGAAGAAAAAGGATTGTCATTCAGCTTAATTTTCCCATGGATATCCTTTTTCCTTGATTTCTCTTTCATAAGCATTCTTCATGAACATGAAGTTCAGATGGGTTGATTTCACATCTTGCCCTTTCACTTCCCATTTACTGAGCCATTCCTCGCGCGCTTGTTTCGCAGCTTTCACCATGATATCAGCGGGCTCTTTATCCAAAATGTGAATCGTTCCTCCATGCTTTTCAACAAACTCTTTCTTCGATTTCTCAATAAACGTTATCAGGGTTTTCGCGAATCGTTCATTTATCTCCGTATTTATCTCGTTTATTGTGTCTCGCACACTTTGAGGAAAGCCGTCCCAGGTCTCCTTATTAATGAGCAAGGTAGCGCTCATACCACAGGTCTCTCCTTCTTTAGGAGTATCTGTAACATGCTTGACTGACTCCCACAATTTTAAATTCGAAAGCCATTGCCAACCAATACCGGAGGCATCAACCACCCCCTTATCGAGGGCTTCGTATAACTCTCTGGCGCTCATCGGCACAGGAACCATACCCATTGCCTTCTGGACTGAGGCAGTGAGGGCCCCGTAAGTTCGAATTCTTTTCCCTTTCATATCTTTCAAAGTGACGAATGGCATTTTTGATTGCAATGTCCCCTTTCCGCTATAATACCCTATGGTTCCAACCAGATTGCGCTCAGCCAGCTCCTTTTTGAGGCGAGGGTCCTCTCGATACATCCGAGCAGAGGCCATAACAGCCGCATAAGGGTCACTGGCGTTACCCGGAAGGTCTAATGCGTTCCAATGGGCCATTTGGGGATTAAAGTTGGCGGCGGTTCCTCCGATCTCGGCTACACCCTTTGACACGCCATCCACTAGGTCAGGAGCCTTTAGGAGCGTCTGAGCCCAATATATTTTTATTTTTATCTTACCGCCGGTCCGTCGCTCCAGCTCTTTGGCAAGGTAATTGTAATTGTCAGCCAGGGGTCCCCTTGAGGGCATGATTGTAGCGAGTTTCAAGTTCATTTCCGGTATATCTGTGCTTGCTGCCTGGGAGTTCACCGTCAAACCAACGCCAAGAAACAGTAAAAAAACCAAGGACATCAAACCAGTCATTTTTTGCACTTTTTTTTTCTCCATTTTCATTTTCCTCCGTTTGCTTTATAGAGTTTGAGGTTTAAGAGGGGATTTTGATCTATCTCCCCGATATGAGAACCGATTCTATCATAGAATTATGATACTTGCTTTCAAACACCACCTATCTTGCGGCCACACGCTTTTGACCTTTTATCCCTCATCGTTTCTAGTGACCTCCATCAATTCTTTGCAGTTGCGAGGTTTCATCACCAAGCGGTTACGCTTAACCGCGCCGGGTGGGATATTTGTCATGGTTTCTACACTTTCATATTTTAGCAGTGTGTTTTCTCCTTGGGAAAATAATTGTAACGTCCGATCCGGATCATGAGGTATGATCTTCTTCTTTTCGGTACGTGCTTTGAATATCACAGACGGCATTGTCTTCTTTTCACCGGGCATTTGGTGTAAAACCCGCAGGTTGCCGTATTGTTGGCTGATTTTATCCATTGGGCCAAAGTCCAAGGCTCGTGTCGGACATGCCAAGACGCAAACCGGCTGTTGTCCTTGCGCCAGTCGATCGATACACATATTGCATTTGCTCATCTTAGTACCGGCCTTATCATCTGCAAACTGTGGCGCCCCATAGGGGCACGCCTTCCAGCATTTCCTCTCTCCACGGCAAAGTTCATCTCTCACCAACACCGCCCCGTAGTTCTCCTCTTTATAAATAGCCTTATTCGGGCAGGCAAATTGACAAAGAGGTTTTTCGCAGTGATAGCACGGTGCGAAAACGAAGTGCATCTGAACCTCTGGGAACACACCTTCTTCCCAACTATAACGGCGTAGCCATTTCACCGGACCGGCATCTATGTCGTTCCAATCACGGCATGAGGGATAGGAATTTGCTTTTAGCAGAGGTGAGGGATTGCACCATCAGCGGCCCTCGAAACCCTGCCGTTGTCTGTTTCACATCACCCCTGTCATCCCTAACCGTCCTTTAACCCCCTCATCTCTTCTGTTTTTTATCCACAACTCACAACTTGCCCTAATTAGCGGCTGTTTTCAAGCGGAGTTACCACCCAACAGCCACAGAACACCCCGCCTGGGATCAAAAAACGGCTCAGGCGATATCAGGGACGGGATGGTAGCTAAGCGGGATCTGGCAGCCCTTGGGCCACTCTTGCTCAGCGGGCGGTGCTCTGGGGGGTGGTGAGGGGCACCACTCCCCGATCTGATCCAGGATCCGCTC
>MPMB02008685.1_pt1 | contig 12388 bp, 10 predicted proteins | sample 1617371 | NCBI WGS metagenome assembly MPMB02 (sample SAMN05944808, study PRJNA350692) | marine metagenome | biome: marine; feature: ODZ; material: water; isolation source: 300 m water sample filtered on 0.2 um supor filter | place: Pacific Ocean | collected 2012-04-08 | depth 300m m
GACCGGTTTGCATCTATTAGTAGTCTGGTGGCAACCGCTACTCCCGAATACGCGAGCGGAACATTCCTGATCGTTATTTTTTCATTTTGGCTGGGTCTTGTCCCCGGAGCAGTAGTTATTACCGACGACACAGCACTGTTTCGCAACCCGGAAATGTTAATATTGCCTGTGCTAACCCTAACCTTGATAGAAACAGGATACGTGCTTCGCGTGACTCGCGCCAGCATGGTGGATGTAATGCGCACTGACTACATCCGTACCGCCGTGCTTAAGGGTCTGCCGCGCTGGCAGGTTGTGTTCAGGCACGCGACCAAGAACGCGCTTATGGCGCCAATTACCGTCATTATGCTGCACGTGAACTGGCTTATTGGAGGGATTGTTGTGGTGGAGACAGTGTTTGGATTTCCGGGTCTTGGAGCGTATATTCTCTCGGCGGCTTTGTTCAAAGATGTTTATGCCATTGAAGCAGCCGCCATGTTGCTGGTGATCATAGCTGTGACCACGCAGCTCGTGGCTGACATCGTTTATACGTATCTGAACCCGCGCATTAGGTATGCATAACACAAGTGACACGAAGTGATGGTAGTGAGCGAAAACACCGCTGTTAGTACAGTTCAGGCACCAACTGAACAGACGCCCGAACGCAATAGCGCGTTCCGGGATGGGCTGAATATTCTACTTGGCTCAAAAGTCGCGGTGGTCGGTTTGTGCTTGGTAGGCTTCTGGCTAATAGTGGCGGTATTCGCCGACAATTGCCTCTTCACGCCAACGTGCTGGTTTGCTGGCGATGATTATGAACCTACGCCGTGGTTGGCCCGCTATTCTCCCTACAAACAGTTCTCCGGAGAGAACCTTGCCGGTCCATCTGCGAAACACTGGCTGGGAACTGACAAACTGGGACGCGACCTGTGGGCTCGGCTCGCGCAGGGGTCGCGGATCATTCTTACGGTGGCCCCCCTGGCTACCCTGATTGCATTGATTATTGGGGGCGGCATGGGATTGGTTGCTGGCTACTACGGCGGCATGATCGATGAGGTAACCATGCGTGTGCTGGATGGAGTGATGGCATTTCCCCATATTCTACTGTACATGGTCATTATCGCAGCCGTTGGGCCCTCCGCCACCAATATCGTACTGGCAATTACTATTGCCGGTGCTCCCGGTATTGCCCGTCTGGTGCGAAGTCTGACATTGGATATCAAAACGCGCGACTACGTAGCTGCTGCCCAAACCCGGGGCGAACACCCAGCTTACATCATGTTGATGGAAATACTTCCTAACGCGCGCGGCCCCATAATCATCGATGCCATGCTTCGTATCGGCTACTCTGTTTTTGCGATCGGGACGCTCGGCTATCTGGGGTTGGGACTGCCGCCTCCATCCCCCGACTGGGGCAGCATTGTAAGTTCTGGCCGCAGACTCATCATGATGGGCCACATATGGGATTCCTTGTGGGCCTGCTTGGCAATCGCTATGCTCGTGGTCGGACTCAACTTGCTGGCAGACGGCATAGCTGAGGAAACCCAGCGGTATCGATAGCACAGCAACAAAACATAATCCAATCATGCAAAACAACCACTCGGATTTTGTGGTCGAGGTCGAGAACCTAGGCATTTCCTACGAAACGCGCAAAGGTCTGGTAGACGCGGTTCGAGATGTGTCCTTCGCCATTGCCAAGGGCGAGACGCTGGGCCTGGTAGGCGAGTCGGGCTGCGGAAAAAGCACCACTGCTTACGGCCTGATCAGATACCTTGGGAAGAACGGGCGAATATCCGGCGGAGAAATCCGTTTCCAAGGCACATCGCTGATTGGACGCACTGCGAAGGAATTACGATCCCTTCGTGGAGACCGGATTGCAATGGTGTACCAAGACCCCATGAGCTCTCTCAATCCAGCGCTGAGCATCGCTGACCAGATGGAAGAAGTGCTCACAGTACACCGTGATATGGATCCGGATGAAGCGCGTCAGCGCTGTGTGGCAATGCTGGAGCGTGTGTACATGCCAGATCCTGAAAGCGTTCTGGAACGCTACCCTCATCAGATTTCCGGCGGCCAACAGCAACGTGTGGTGATTGGTATGGCAATGCTTAATGACCCCGCCCTGCTGATTATGGACGAACCGACCACCGCTCTGGATGTCACCGTCGAAGCCGCTGTCCTGGACTTGGTGGCAGACTTACGTAAAGATTATGACACGGCCATTCTCTTCATCACTCACAACCTGGGGGTTATCGCTCGCGTGAGCGACCGCATTGGTGTGATGTATGCTGGCGAACTCGTCGAACTAGCTTCGGTAGGTGAGATTTTCCGCGCTCCGAAGCACCCATATACACAGGGGTTGATTCGCTGTCTGCCTAAGCTTGGGCGCACAAAATCTAGCAGCGTATTGCATCCGATTCCCGGGCGGGTGCCTTCGCCAGCAGCTTTGCCCACCGGCTGCCTGTTTGCCCCTCGCTGTGATTACACCATCGAGACGTGCAACGCGGAGGCTCCCCAGCCGCGCGAAATTGAGGCTCTGCACTTGGTCAGGTGCATTCGTTCCGAAGAAATTGATCCTAAGAAATGGACACCGCCGAGTGACCTCGCACCCGCCGTGGCAATGGACACGGACACTGCACCGGTTGACGAGCCGGTCCTAGAAGTAGATCAGGTCAAAACATACTACGAGCAAGGCAGCGCTTCCCTACTAAGCCTGATCGGGATGGGACAAAAAGAATACGTCCAGGCTGTGGATGGTATAAGCTTCAAAATCAATAAAGGAAGTACCCTGGGTGTGGTAGGCGAATCAGGCTGTGGCAAGAGCACGCTCATCAAGACGCTCATCGGTCTGGAAGAGTTAACTGATGGGAAAGCCAGCTTCTTAGGATTCGACATCAATGAAAAAGTCCGCCACCGAGACATTGCTCTAATCCGGGAACTACAAATGGTCTTCCAGAATCCGGATTCGACCCTGAATCCGAGCTACTCAATTGGCAAGCAGATTGGACGCCCGCTACGACGTTTCAAGATAGTGCCCCGGGATCAGGCACGCGCCGAGGTGATTCGTCTGCTGCGGGCGGTCAAACTCGATGAGCACTACTACGACCGTCTTCCACGCCAGTTGAGCGGCGGTGAAAAACAGCGCGTCGGTATCGCGCGCGCCTTTGCAGGCCGCCCCGACCTGGTACTGTGCGACGAACCGGTGTCGGCGCTGGATGTTTCGGTCCAAGCAGCTGTGCTGAACCTACTGCTCGAAATTCAAGCCGAGCACCAGACCACGATGGTTTTCATTGCCCACGACTTGAGTGTTGTTCGTTTCTTCTCCGATTACGTGGCCGTGATGTACCTAGGCAAAATAGCCGAATACGGCAAAGCCGACGACATTTACGCGCCTCCTTACCACCCTTACACTGAATCTCTACTGGCTTCCGTACCGATCCCTGACCCCGACGTCACGCAAATCCCAATCCGATTAGATGGCAATGTACCTAGCCCTCTGAATCCACCCACTGGCTGTCCGTTCCACACCCGTTGTCCGAGAAGATCACTCCTGCCAGATGGTGGCCTTGTTTGTGAGACAGACGCACCTCCGTGGAGAGAAGCAGGAAACGGTCATCGAATAAGCTGCCACATCCCACTAGACCAGCTCAGCGAGTTGGAACACGTGGTCCACGCTGCGACCTGAGTACGGCCTGAGAAGGCGGCACGCGCGCACCACACGATGATTGCCGTAAAAGCGCCTGCATGTCTCCCTCTCGGGGTCACCAAGCTGCTGCGAAATGACAATACGATGCCGTGCCTCCTAGGCCTCACAATTACATATCCGCCTGTCCACCTCACTGCCGAAGTCAACCAAAGTCTAGGATGTACTGGGCCGCGCGCGAACGTCGCTTACGATGACGCCGCGAAAGTCATTGAACGAGGACAATTATCGACGAATTCGGAGATAGAGATTGAACTGGCTATTCCCCTCGGGATGGGTCTCTTCTCAGAAACAATCCTTGCCCTCAGCACCGCAACAGCAGTGGCATGGGCAAACAATCTGGCGGACAAGAATGCGACAGTACTTGCTGACATGTTAGACCTGGGCACCGGTGATGCGTTAGGTTTGGCCGCTTTTGATCGAGGCGGTTTGCTAATGGTGGATCTGGATGCCCGACGACCGAAAGATGCGGTTGTTGAACGCTGGGAAATCGCTCACGAACGAAAGGATGCATGGGCACTAGTTATGTTCTTGCCCAAGATACCGGAAAAAGCTCCTCGTAATCTGGAGGCGCGGCTGAAAGAAACTGCGACAGCGGCAGCACTTGAAATGGATGCAAACCACGAGACTGAACTCAACGAACGGCTTGTCAACGCATTAGCGTCTGACGATATCGGCTTGTTTGGTTCAGCGATCACTGAACTGCAGGAGCGCAGCTTCAAAGCCATGAAGGTTGCCGGGGGGGCGTTGTGGGAGACCGAAGCTGGCGAGGTTTTTTTCGAAGTCATGCGAAGCAACGGAGCCTTTGCCTGGGGGCAGAGCCTGACCGGGCTTGCGCTCTGGGCTCTTCTCAAAGGGGAGGTAGCCTGCATAGAAACCCAAAAAGCCCTCCACCCAAAGGTCGGTTATTATAGCGGCCGCATATTAAGTGCCATCACCGACAATGCGGGAGCACAATTCACTGAGAAGGATGATAGTCCATTCATGACGTGATAGGTGTTCTCTGCGCTACCCAACCCATCAGGACAGAAAAAACCCCGGGGCGTCTGCTTTTTTTTGGGTCCCTGTAGTGAAGCCGCCTCAAGTGATGTATCATGAATGCCTCACATTTCGGCATCGAGGATGACGCCTTCGTCCCATGGGCGGAGGCAGGCAGCCACAGCCGAGTCTGAGTCGAGACCGCGCAGGACAGCTTCTTCAACCAATGATAGTCCGACTTTGCTCGTGCATGTAAAGAGACAGCGTATAGTTCCCACCAACGCCCTTCCCACTTGAGCTACTGGCCTTCCAGCCGCCAAAACACTGTACGCCCGGCCAGCCACCAGTCGTGGCGCTGGCGGCGCGATTGACATAGACTGTTCCGGCTTGTATATTTTCCAGGAACCAGTCAATCTCTTGTTCATCTTCGCCGAAGAAACCAGCAGTGAGGCCAAATTGGGTGTTATTGGCTTTTTCCATAGCCTCCTCCAGCGTCTGAACGCGGGCCATGTGTAAGATCGGCACGAACAATTCGTCCACCACCAATTCGTGATCTTCAGCCAACCCCTCAACAATCGCCGGTTCGACGTAGTAGCCGTTGGCCAGAGTGCCTTCTATCAGCGCTTCGCCGCCGACGATAACCTGGCCGTCCTGGCGCGCCTTCTGGATGTAGCCCCTGTAATCGTCATACGCTTGCTGGTGGATCAGCGCGCCCATAAACACATCGCGGCGGGTCGGATCGCCAACGACGATGTCAGCAGTCAAGGCGACTAATTTTTTTCTAAAAGCATCATACACGCCGTCCTGGACGTAGACGCGTGAACAGGCCGAACACTTCTCACCATCCATGCCGAAGGCGGCCCGCATTACGCCCAGGGCCGCTTTGTCCAGGTCGGCCGTGTTGGATATGATGGCTGGATTCTTGCCGCCCATCTCGATGATCGTCGGTCGCGGGTACAGGCCATTGGCGGCATTCTTCAATACCTTCATGCCCACGTCATACGATCCGGTAAAGGTCCAGCCATCAACATGTGGGTTGTCCAACAGCTCCTGGCCGACCTCTTCATCCGGGCCGAGAACGCTATTGAACACGCCGGTCGGAACCCCGGCTTCGATAAAGAGTTCGCTCATGCGCCAAGCGCACTGGGGAGTCTCTAGCGAGCCTTTGAAAACGACGGTATTGCCCGTGAGTAGCGCCGCCGTCGTCGGGGCGAGGGAAAGCGCGATAGGGAAATTCCAAGGCGAAATGACACCCCAGACGCCATACGGGCGCAACACACTCATATTGAATTCGGCCTCGTCAGCGGGGTCCAACTTGCCCATCTCGCGCGCAAAGCCGTTGTTCTTCTCCATAGAAGCGGCGTAATAGCGCACCAAATCCAGCGCCTCGTTGACCTCGCCAATCGCTTCCAGGCGACTTTTACCGACTTCAAAAGCGAGCAGCGCACTCAATTCCAGTACCCGCTCGCTCATTATCTCGGATGCTTTACGCACGATCGCGACCCGCCGCTGCCATGGCGTGCGCGCCCAATCGGCGCGCGCAACTCTGGCACCCGCAATTGCCGCGCGGGCATGCTCGACCGTCCCGCGTTGGGCGGTAGACAGGTGCAACTCGGTGTTCATCGGGCTGTAGCTCTCGTATTTTTCCAGGGCGTAAACCTCTTCGCCGTTGATATACATGGGTATTTCTGCACCCAACCATTCCCTCCTGACTTTGGCTATGGCGTCATCAACAGCCGATTGCAGTTCCTCATTGTCAACAGAAAGTGTGGCGAAAGTAATTTTCATTCTGTGAGCCTCCGTGTCTGCTCTATGAATCTCTGTGTCATGATTGCCTGCTTAGCGTACAAGGGTTTCGTTGGTAAGTTACTAATGTCAATGGCGACCCCGCAAGAAGCTATCGCCCTGGACAACAGTTCCTTCTTCATAACGGCTTAACCGGAGTGGGTTATCTGCCGGCTGCATAGCGCCGGTGATCAAATCGGTGACGCGCTTACCGGCCGCAGGCGAGAGCATTACCCCGGCCCAGTAGCCGCAGTTCAGATGGAAACCGCTAACTTCTGGCACGGGACCGATGAGTGGCTGGTCATCGGGCGTATAGACGTAGTATCCAGCGCTGACCTGAACATCGTTCTTTCGCAGGCCGGTGGCCACCTCCTCCCAGAAAGGAAAAAGCTCAATCAACTTTTCCAGGGTGATGGCCGGAAAATCCCAATCGGTCGGCACATTCTCGGACGGCTCGCGAACTACCGGCTCATCCGGGTCTACCCAGGCTAGGAGCGCCCCGCCTGTTTCTGGCCGCCATAAACAATCTCTGACCACATCGATGGACATTGGCGCATCCTCAGGTATCTGCGGTTTGGGCGTAATAAACACTTTCTGGCGGCGAACCGGCTCCAACGGCAAGTCGAGGCCAACCATACGGCCCACGGATCCGGCCAAGGGTCCGGCCGCGTTGACGACAGTCCGCGTACTAATGCGGCCGTGGTCAGTTTCCACACCCTGCACGCCATGCGCGTCCAGCAAAACGCCGGTTACTTTGGTGCACAGCAGAAAACGGGCGTTGCTGCCTTTGGCGAAACCCTGAGTAGCTTCGTGAGAATGGATCCAGCCATCTTTCTGGCGAAACGTAGCGCCCACGACATTCGGCGAGACATAGGGAAAACGGGCCTGAGTTTCTTCGCCGGAGAGAAATTCCGAATCGGTCACGCCCAGGTCGTGATGTGTGGTGACAGCCGCTTTCAACGGATCGACCATATCTGGATCATCGGTTGCAAATAGATAGCCTTGCTGGCGCAGGGCGATATCGTAATTTGGAATGCCGATGACCTCGGCGAAATTCTCGAAAATCTCGATGCTCGGTTGCGCCAGCGCAGACATCGGCGGTTCCGTGAATTGGGCACGGTAGCTCTCAAGTGAATTGGGCGTGGTGAACGTAGCTAAGCCCTCACGCATTTCAAGCAGCACCGTATCCAACCCAGCGCGCGAGAGCCAGAACGCAGTTGCGACGCCCACGATACCGCCGCCGACAACCACGACATCGGCTGTTTCAGGAAACGTCTCGGCATTGGGAGTAAATATACGACTCATGATTTCCACTCAGTCCGCGGCTTGCCGGCTCGAATCTCAGCCCGGCGTTGCACCACGAAGGCGTTTAGTTCTTCGGCAGTGGCGTCATCGAGAGCCGGAGCTTGGTAATTTTTTAGCATTTGCTTCCAAACCCTGTTCGCTTTCTTGTAGGAATCCTCGCTACCTTCTTCTTCCCACTGTTCGTAGTTGGCCATACTGAAGACCTTGTGTTGATAAAAGGCATCTTCATAATGGCGCATAGTGTGCGCTGCGCCCAGAAAATGGCCGCCAGGGCCAATTTCCGCATAGGCGTCCCAGGCGAAATCCTCCTCAGTCAACCCTATGCCCTGAACATATTTCGCCATCATGCCCAGCATTTCCGCATCGAGAATCAGTTTTTCATAGCCGCTGCTCAGCCCGCCTTCCAACCACCCGGCGGCATGCAAGACAAAGTTCGTGCCAGCCTGGATCGTGGGCCAGATGGAACTAGCGGACTCGTAACCGGCCTGAGCATCGGGTATGCGCGAGGCGGCATAGTTACCGCCGGAACGGAACGGCAGATTGTAACTGCGCGCCAACTGGGCACAGGCATAGATGGCCAACGCGCTCTCCGGGCTGCCGAAACAGGGCGCGCCGCTCTTCATATCGACCGTGGGCAGGAAAGGGCCCTGGATGCAGGGCGTGCCCGGATTGAGCATCTGGGCATAGCAGATCGCAAACAAGGACTCGGCATTTTGTTGGGCGATGGTGGCAGCCAGAGTCGCGGGCGACATGGCCCCGACGAGGATAAACGAAGCCAGGATCATCGCTTGTCTGGACAGCGCATATACCTGCAGCGCGCTCAGCATGCGGTCATCCATCCGCATCGGGCTGGCAATACTGACGATGGAAACTGTGGCCGGATTGTCGCGGATGGCTTCAGCGCCGAACAGGATTTCCGACATTGTGACCGTATCGCGGGCGTTGTCGGCGTGGGTGACGCTGCCCATAAAGCCTTTGTCGTTCAGTATGATGTGCGCCAGGAGCATATCAAGATGACGTTCCGCCACATCAACATCGTTCGGCTCGATCAACACGCCGCCGGCATGATGCAGGTCTGGAATCATATATGTGAGTTTGGCAAAATTATGAAAATCCTCAAGCGTACCCGGACGGCGGCCACGGTCCAAATCGGTCACAAAGGGCGGCCCGTAAACCGGAGAAAAGACTGTGTTGCGCCCCCCCATAATCACATTATTGGCCGGATTACGGGCGAGTTGGGTGAAGGATGCGGGTGCCTGCTTGACAAAGTGCATCAAGGTATCCTCGTCAATCCAGACCATCTCGCCTTCAACTTTGGCGCCGTGCTCGCGAAACGTTTCCAGAACCGGTGGAAAATCAATCAAGAGCATGCCGGTCTCTTTCAACAGTCGCATCGAGGCGCGGTGAATGCGCTCTATCCCCTCCTCAGTGAGGATCTCAGTACGGGGCAAGTTATTGACCAGCGGCCTATTTCCGTTAACTTGGCCATTTTCTTGCTTTGCAGCGCGTTGTGCTTCTCGACGGCGAGAACGCCGTTCCCGACGAGTCACAGTTTGAACTCCTTAGACGTTGGTGAGTGGAAAACACGCCAATCTCCAGTTTCTCGATGGACAATTCTGGACATTATCAATTCTGCATTCCTAAGCCAGATACAGGATAGCATGTCCCTCAAGGAACCCGGACCTCAGAAACTCTTCCGGCGAACTCCTCACTGACAAAAACGCGGCCCTCCACAATGGCTACTGCGGTCGGGGAGACAAGTCCCTCGGAAACCACCTGAGAGTCACCGTCTCTCCAGCGCAGCAGCCTTCCCGGCGCTGCGCGCGCGTGTTCCCGATCGTACACGCCGCCGAAGGCGGCCATGTCTTCGCTGAACTCAGTCACCAGCAGCCCACCTTCACCGTCAAAGGCTAGATCGGTGGCAACCGAGAAGCCCTCTGCAAATACCGTCACCTCGCCCTCGTCAGCGGCGTCTCCATCGTCGTTCGCGTCTTCCAACCTGAATATGTTGGCGGCACCCCGCGGGTAAGGGAATCCTGTGAAGCTCGCCACGTAAAGTGCACCGCCTGGCCCGAACGCCATGCCAGTCGGTACCACGTCAATGCGCGGATGGATGTCAGATTCAGGATACAACGGGTTAGGCCGGTCGGCGAAAAGCGCGTAATCGGAAACCTCTCCGGCTGCGCTGACATATAACACCGCATTATACCCAGAATCGCTGACATAAAAGCCTCCGTCCTGCGCGGGCACGAGATCATACGGGTTGGTAATGTGAGTGGCAGGCATGCCTCCGAGCTGCACCCCACCGGCCAAGAACTCGGGTTCCTCTCCCAGCACAAGCCGATACAGCGTCGAGAATGGTCTCCCACGATGCTCCCCGACGACGTAATACAAGACGTCTTCCACCAGCACCGCCGCCGAGACCCCAGTGGGATATTGGCCACCCGGCCCTCCCAAGGTAGCTGGCAGACCATCTTGAATTGTGGTCAAGCCGCTCCGAGGACTCATGTCCAGCAGCCGCCCTCCACGGACTTCGGAGATTAACAATCCGCCATCGTCCAGCGGGGTCAATCCCCGTGGTGCATTGAGACCGGCGACCACCAGGGGTTTAGTCGGTAATTCCCGGAGGGCGATGGCGCTGACAATGCCCGCCAAGACCATTGGTACAATCGCTGCCAACCCTGCGACCCGCCATCGGGATTGTGCCCCGCCAGCATCCGTATTCATATGCGGTAAAACAACAGGGCAGCGGCTTTCCTAAGCCCACTGCCCTGTCTGTTGCACAGAGATCGTCTCAGTCTCAGTCAACCACTGCTACGATCCAGCTATTCTAGCTCTAACTAACCAGCGGTCCACCAGTTCACGGTTTTCCGCGATCCACTCCAGCGCATGGCGCTCGATGTCCTCCTGGCTATCCTCGCCGTCGAACATCTTCATGTTCTGCGCGCCCATGTCGGCCAGCGACACCGTGAAATTCTCCATCACAGCCGCAACGACCGGGTTATAGGCCACGAATTCCTTGTTAGCCGTTATACGAATGTCGGCAGGGACAAAACCCATAGGACACGGATCCGCAACACAACCTTTCACTCCGGAACCGAGAACGAGACATCAGCTAGAGCCACCACATGACCAGTTCGTCGCGAGATCTCGTCTTTCGAAATCCCCTCTCGAACTAGCGGCAGGGCTTCTTTCTTCGGCGCTGGTCCGAAGATGGTTGTCACATCGTCGACGCGAACTTTCTCAGACATAGAATTACTTAGCGGATTCAACTCCTACAGTAAGGGTGTCACATCTCTGGCAAAGGCTTCCATCTGATTCATACCAAAACTGACCGATTCCAGGCCGTGGAACTGGAACTCGACAACGAAGTGCCAAACCCCTGCATCTGTCAAGGCGTTGATCCGCTCGGCACACCGCTCTGGGGTACCGCTGATAGTGACCTCAAGAGGATCGACACTCTCATCTTCAAAGGCCACGCCCAATTGCAGTTTTGGCATCTGGGCCTGAAAATCCTCTTCGTCTTTGGCCACATAGACAAACGTAAAGGCAGCAAGTTTGGGGTCGGTACCCCATTTCGCGCCTTCTTCCCGCAGTTTTGGGAGCCACACAGATCGCGTCTCCTCCTCGCTGGGCCAGAAGCACAAGATACACTCCCCATAGCGGGCGGCCCGATGAACTGATTTGAGGCCGCCTCCAATCCAGATTGGAGGATGAGGTTTCTGCATCGGCTTGGGCTCCAAGGTCATATCCTTCAATTGATAATGCCGTCCCTCGAAGGTGGTTTTGTCCTCAGTCCACAGGCGGGTGATGGCTTCGAGCTGCTCGTCGAACAATTGCCCCCGATACTTTCGCTCTACCCCAACAGCGTCAAAGTCTTCCTCCCACCAGCCCATAACGGCCCCAAAGATAACTCTACCGTCTGACATAATGTCCAGCGTAGACAGATACTTGGCCCACTCGTAAGGTGGGAGCAGAGGTAGCACCAGCGAGTTAAAGCCGATTTTTATCTTGGAGGTCGCCGCGGCAATAGCAGGTAGAACTACCTTGGCATCGAGTAAATCCCGGTTGGAAAAATCACGAAACAACCAGCCCGGTGGCGTGGTCATGTGTGTGGGCAGTGTGACCGAGTAGAAACCAAGGTCTTCGGCCAACTTCGCGGCCTCGACAATATCGCTCACCGATGGCTTCCTCGCGTCCCAGGGAAACAACATTACACTGATGTCAGCCATCTCCGCCATTAGATTCTCTCCTTAGTTAAATTTGCTCGTTACTTTGTCCAGCATAATCCCGTCTGATTTTCATCAACTCTTTGGCGGTCTCGACTGCAACGGCGGCATCGCGGCAATAGGCGTCCGCTTCAATCTCCTCAGCAAAGGCCGCATTGAGCGGCGCGCCACCCACCATCACAATCACCTTTTCGCGCAGTCCGGCCTGCTTTACCGCGTTTATGACCACATCCATGTAAGGCATGGTTGTGGTCAGCAGCGCACTCATGCTCAGAATATCGGCGTTGTGCGCGCGCACCGCGTCTAAGAAAGAATCAGCATCATTGTTGATTCCCAGGTTAATCACCTCGAAGCCAGCGCCTTCCATCATCATCGCCACCAGGTTTTTGCCGATGTCGTGGATGTCGCC
>MPMB02156128.1_pt1 | contig 12386 bp, 10 predicted proteins | sample 1617371 | NCBI WGS metagenome assembly MPMB02 (sample SAMN05944808, study PRJNA350692) | marine metagenome | biome: marine; feature: ODZ; material: water; isolation source: 300 m water sample filtered on 0.2 um supor filter | place: Pacific Ocean | collected 2012-04-08 | depth 300m m
CCCTGATCCCCTCTCCGGCCCCTGATCCCCTCTCCGGCCCGTACTGGACAGAAGCGCTACTCGTCGGACCCAGGGAAAACGCAGCTCGAACTGCCTATGCTCCGGTCGACACCTGGGACACGCCTACATCCTCGGTCGTGTCCACGGCGTCGCGTAACCCCCACCAATCAAAACAGGAAGGAAGGGCTCCATGATCGAAATCAGCAACCCTACGGGGAACCTCGTTGTCATTGACATCACGGGACAGGTCACGACGCGCGATTACGAGGAGAACATGATCCCCAGGCTGCGCGAGCTCGGGCGCGAGCACGGCAAGATGCGGGCGCTTGCAGTGATTGGTGACGGCTTCGAGGGCTACGATCTCGGGGCGGCGTGGGACGACACCAAGCTGGGTGTCGAGATGTGGGGAGCCTGGGAGCGGTGCGCCATGGCGACGGACGTGAAGTGGCTTCGGGTGTCCATGCGCGCCTTCGCTCCGCTATTTCCGTGCCCGGTGCGGATTTTCGGTGCTGCGGAAACCGAAGAGGCACGCCGTTGGCTCGAGGAATCCCTGGGCGCGGTCCATTTCAAAATGGAAGACGGCGTACTGCACGTGCGTATCCTCGGGGAGCTCGAGAACCGCCTGTACGACGACCTGGGCGAGCGGATCGACAACGCTCTGGCCGGTGTTGACGGTGCGCGGATCGTCATCGACCTGCGCGAGTTTACGGGTTGGCAGGGACTCTCGGCCTTCGGCCATCACCTCTCGCTGATCTTCGGACACCGAAGCGTGATCGCGCGCGCCGCCATCCTCGGGGATGCGTCCTGGCAAAAGGTCCTGAGCCGCGTCGCCGGTGAGGTCCTCCGTGGCGAGACCGCCTTCTTCAGCGACGAGGCGAAGGCACGCGCCTGGGCGGCGAGCTGAAACAAGACGACGACCTGACTGGAACCGCCGCGGGATCGACACCGGCCAGACGGATGCTGCGTCCGGCTGCCATAGATTCCCATCGGATGAAATCTCTACTGGTCGGACCCCGGGGAAACGCGGCTGGAACTTCCTATGCTCGGCAGGGACCCGGACCCGAGGGACACGATGGTCGACGAACTGATCTTCTTTTCGAAGCGAGACTGTCCACTGTGTGACCACGGTTTTCCCGCGGCGCAACGCCTGGCCGCACACCATGGCTTGTGCCTGCGCAAGGTCGATATCGAGACGAATGCGAGCTGGCTGGAAGAATACGGGGAACGCATCCCCGTGCTGTGTTTCCGGGACCGCGTTCTGGGGTGGGGACGGCTTTCGGAGCGCGCCCTCGAACGAGAACTCGCAAAGGTATTGCCGTGAAACATTTGCCTCAACGTGAAGCCGCCACCCCTGAGCCTGTGGACGAGCGATCGGCGCAGGGGGGGAACACCCTGCGCGAAGCGAAGCTTGCCTTTTTCGAAGCGGCGGGTCTCCCCGCGGACGGGGGATACGAAGCTCGTTTCGTCTGGTTTCGCGTCCTGGGAATGTGGGTAGGGTTTCCCAATACGGCGGCTCGGGTAAGGGCCCTTCGGTATCACGATCTCCACCACGCATTGACGGATTACAGAGCGGATTGGATGGGAGAGGCCCAGATCGGTGCGTGGGAGGTAGCGAGCGGTTGCCGCGGTTTTCTCGCTGCCTGGGTCCTGAACCTCTGGGCCATGTCCGCCGGCCTCGTCATCTCTCCAGCGAAGACCTTCCGGGCTTTTGTTCGCGGTCGCCATTCGAGCAACCTCTACGCGCAGGCGTACGGCGATGAACTACTCGACCGCAACATCTCCGATGTTCGCAGGGCTTCGGGACTGGAGGCACGCGAGGGGCCCGCAGGGCTGCGCGATGTGCTCGCGTTTGCCGGTTTTTCGGCCCTTTCTCTGGGTCTTGCAGGTCTGCCCCTGGTTCTCGTCGGGCTGGGAGGATGGGCTCTGGTGGCGAAACTTTCCGCAGCGGGTTAGCGCACGGTGGGGCCCGTCTGGCGCTCCGAAAGCCAGTCGCCACATCGACCAGCGTGAAGCCGGCCAGCTTGCCGGCGGTAATGCTCCCCACGCGCCGGTGTTCTCGAGGCTGAGGCCGCGGGATGGTGGCGGTCGAAGAGCGATCGAGCCACCGCATCAGCCCGCAAGCGATGGCCACGCGCCGTCCACGGTCCTTCACGCATCGTTCAGGATCTCGATGCCCCGCTCGCGAAAGCTGTCCTGCGCCTCGGCGAGTCGCTGCCAAGAGAGCCTTGCCAGGCCGAGCCGCGGCTGTGAGCCCTGAATGATGTCGATCTTCGCCTCGCCCATATCGTGATAGGCGAGCAGGTGGATGCCCGCCTTATGCACTCGCTGCAGCAGCGCGGCCACCGCGTCGATGTTGGCGCGCGTGTCCGTGAAGCCCGGAATCACCGGCATGCGGAACTCGACGGGATGCTCCTTCTCTGCAAGAGCGAGCGCGTTGCGCCGAATCGTCTCGTAGCCGTCACCCAGGTGCTCGGCGTGCTGTTCGGGATCCATCAGCTTGAGGTCGAAGTAGATCAGATCGAGCTTCCGCAGGATCGCCTCCCACCTGTCGAACGAGAACACACCCGCCGTCTCGACGTTCGTGTGGATGGACTCCGCCCTGCAGAGATCGATTACCCGATCGAGAAAGTGCGGATGAAGAAGCGGCTCGCCACCGGTGAACGTGACGCCGCCACCCGAGCTCACGAAATAGGGAACGTCGGGGCGCAACTTCTCCATCAACTGCTCGGGTGTGTGCGCCTCGCCAATGAGCCGAAGCGCACTACTCGGGCAGGCGGCGACGCAGCGGCCGCATAGCGTGCACTTTGCCTGATCGATACGGAAACTTCCGTGCAGGATCGCACTATCCTCGCAGGCAGCCTCGCACTCGAGGTATTCGCCACAGCGGTCCCGATAGAAGGCCACCACCGGCACATGATCCTGTGACTCGGGATTCTGGCACCAGGGGCAGCGGAGCGAGCATCCCTTCAGGAAGACCAGCGAGCGGATGCCCGGCCCGTCGTGCAGGCTGAAGCGCTGGATGTCGAAGACCGGAGCAGTCGGTGTCATCGCGCGTACTGGCGCGTGCGATCGATCAACTCCTGCTGCATGGCGGGTGTCAGATCGACGAAGTACGCACAGTAGCCCGAGATCCTGACGAGCAGATTGCGATGGCTGCCGGGGTCGCGCATGGCCTCTTCGAGGACGGCCGGGTCGAGCACGTTGATCTGCACCTGCATCCCGCCCTGGGCGAAGTAGCCGCCGACCAGTGCCTGAAGTGCGGCACGCCCCTCGGTCCCCGCAACAGTGCCCGCGTCGAACTTGATGTTCAGGTTGATTCCGTTGCCGAAGCGGCTGTGGTCGAGCCGGGCCACCGAGTTGAGCGAGGCCGTCGGGCCGAGCAGGTCGGAGCCGTCGGTGGGCGCCAGGCCGTCGGCGAGCGGCCGGCCCGCCAGGCGCCCGGACGGCATGGCGGCCATGCGCTGGCCGAAGCCCTGATGGCACGTCATCGAGTAGTAGCCCGGCATCCAGCGACCGCCGCGCGTGTTGGTGTGGCGAGAGACGACGCGGTCGAAGAGCAGTGCCACGCAATTGGCCAGCGCGTCGACGCGCGGCGAGTCGTTGCCAAACGCCGCAACCTTGCGCGCTCGGGCGAGCATCAGCTCCTGCCCCTCGAAGTTCGTCGCGCAGGCGTTGGCGAAGTCTTCGAGGTCGTAAAGACCCTTCTCGAAGACCAGCTCGTCGATCACGGCGAGTGAGTTTGCGAGATCCGCCACACCGACACCCTGGATGCCCGAGGCGTTGAACCAGGCGCCGCCGCGTGTCGAGTCGGTGGCGTTCTCGATGCAGCCGCCGATCAGCAGCGACGAGAACGGAGTGGGATAGTACTCGGCGCCCGCACGCTCGATGGCGTCGAGCGAGCTCTTGAGCTGGTCGATCCGCTCGGCTGTCTGCTTCTCGAGCTCGGCCAGCATTTCGTCGAGATTGTGGATCTCGCGGAGCCACGGTCGCTCGCCGGCGTCGTCCTTGCCGAGGCGGCCGCGACCCGCCAGCAGCCACTCCATCGCGATACCCAGGTTGAAGATCGCCGCGTCGGAAGACGTGAAGCTCTCGCACGAGAGCGCCGGCTCCACACAGCCCACGGTCGCGTAGTTCCAGACCTTCTCCGCGGCGTTGCCGCGCTGCACCATGGCGGGCATGATGACGTCGTCGTTGTAGAGCGCCGGCGAGCCACCGCCGCCCGCGACGACCTCGATGACGCGCTGCACGTAACCGGGGCTCGAGGCTCGGCTGATGCGGGCATGCCAGTTGGGCTGGCGGGTCTTGAACCCCTCCATGACATCGAGCAGCAGGAAGCTCAGCTCGTTGGCGGCGTCGTTGCCCTCGGCGTCCACGCCGCCGATCGTGAGCGCCTGGCCGCTCGGCAGACCCGCGTAGTACTCGGTGGCCCGCCGCGAGAAGAGCGGGATCACCTCCGAGAGCTTGATGCAGACGGCCGCAAACAACTCGCGCGCCTCTCCGTCATCGAGGTCGCCGCGCTCTCGCTGCTGGCGGTAGAGGGGCAGCAGATACTGGTCCATCCGCCCCAGGCTGATGCCCTGGTCGACCGACTCGATCTGGATCACGAGCTGAAAGAGCCAGATCAGCTGCAGGGCCTCGCGGAGGCTCTGCGGCGGATCGCGTGGCACCCGCCGAAGCACACCCGCGATGTCGTCGCGACCGAGTCGCTCTGCCTCGATGCGGTATCGGTCGGCAAAGCGATCGATCGCGTCGAGGACCAGCAGGCTCGCCTCGAGGTACTCGTCGCCGTCCTTGGGCAGCGCACCGCATTGCCGGCGCTGCTGGATCTTGTCGCGCAGGCCGCGAGTGCCCAACAGGATCAGCTCGCCGTAGTCGGGCAGGAAGTGGGCGACGCCCGCCGCCTCGTTGATGGCGAAGTGGAGCGCATTCAACTGATCGCCCGCGTACTTGACCTTCTCCCGAAGTGGGAACGCGCGCATTGCGAGGTTCCGATTGAGCCAGTACGGAACGACCTTGCGCAGCAGCTTCCACTTCGTGCCGGGCGGGAGCGCGAGCGGATTGACGTCGCGCGTCTCGAAGCTGAGCACATCCTCGAGCATGGCCGCCCCGGCCTTCTCGATATGACAGATGGCCCCGATGCGATGCTCGGTGTGGGTTCCGACGATCAGTTCGTCGTCGAAGATGCGGATCGAGCGGCAGTCCAGGTGGTGAGCCAGGCTCTCGGCGCTCTGCCGCAGCGCGGAGGCGCCAGTGGGTGCAAGCTTCTTGTAGTAGTCCGTGTAGTGCAGCGCACGCTCGATACCGATCGCGGGCACGCTGCGCGAGTGGTCGGCATGGAGCTTCTGTATCCGGGGCGAAGGTTGCCAGCCGGAGGGAGCCGGGGCAGCGCTCATGGCTTGTCCTCGGGCGGAGAGTGTAGCAAGCGGGGGTCGTGGATCCGGGAGCGGGAAAGCCCGGTGTCGACCAGTATGTGTACGGGCTCCGCGGGCGGTCTGGAAACCCACGCTGGCAGAATCGCACGTGCAGTCGACGGACACCTCGTCGGAGGCCAAGGAGTCACAGCATGCCGGCTGGGCGAAGCTGTCGACGCAGAAGACGGCCGAGCCGCGGAGATCCAGAGCTCGACGTGACATCGTCAGCGCGGGGTCCACTGCGTGTTTCCGCCGCGCCGGAGGCACGTGCAGTTCTTCTCCTCGAACATCTCGCCATTTTCAGGATCGCGCGGGCAGTCGCGCCATTCGCAGGCCTCCCAGCCCCACCGGCCCCGCAGGGCGAAGCATTCGAGCTCCGACGTGATGGCTGCGGCCAGCTCTGGCATCATGCAGATCCGGCTCGTGGCCTGGCCGGTCGCGCCCATCGAGCGGACGCACCCGCCGTCGCCAGGCACATCCGCCGGCAGCTCGCACGGGCCCGCGCGATGACTGGTCGCGAACGAGAATGGAAGCAGGGGATCGAGCCATGACACAGCCGAGAATCGTATTCACGAGCGCCAACCTGGTGGACGGAGTCAACCCCGCACAGCGCGGCGTCACGGTCATAGTCGAGGGCGAGCGCATCACCCACGTCGGGGCAGGTGCTGCACCCGACTCGCGGCCCGGCGATCGCATGGTCGATCTCTCCGACAAGACGCTCATGCCCGGGATGTTCCAGTGCCACTTCCACGCGCACTTCGGCGCGTTCGGCGAGGGAGTGGGCGCGCCGGCGCTGGGGCTCGAGGGCTCGCCCGCCTATCTCGCGATGCTGACGGCGAAAAACGCCGGCATCTGCCTCGACCACGGCTACACCGGCGCGGTGGGATCGAGCAACGCACACGTGATCGACGTCGCGCTGAAAGAGGCGATCCTGGCCGGTCACGTGCGCGGCCCGCGCTACCTGGCCTGCACGCGGGAGCTCGTGACTACCGGCGACTACTCCGACTACTCCAACAACCGCAACTGGTTCATGGAACTGGGCAACACCGGGCTCACCCTGCAGGCCGACGGTGCGGACGGCTGGCGGCGTGCAGTTCGCTCGGAGCTCGGCAAGGGCGCGGACATCGTCAAGATCTCCGCCAGTGCGGGCCACGGCTCGATGCCCGCGCGTGGAACGATCTACCAGACACCCGACGAGCTGCACGCCTGCGTCGATACCGCCCATGAGCTCGGCAAGCTGGTGCGTGCACACGTCGCGACCCGGGACGGCATTCTCGCCTGTGCGAGGGCCGGTGTGGACGTGATCGACCACGCCGACCGCATCGACCGGGAGTGCATCGACGCAATCCTCGAGGCGGGGAGCTTCGTCGTGCCCAGCATGCTCTGGACGGTGCGATTCCTCGAGGTGGCGGAGAACTGGGACCACGCGGAGCGCACGCTGCAGATCAACGAGGGTTTCCCCGAATCGCTCGACGACACGCTGGCGCGCATCCGCGGCGTGCGCGAGGACTTCGAGTACACCTGCCGCGCCATGCCCGACGCCGTGGCGGCTGGCGTGAAGATGGTGGTGGGCGACGATTTCGGCACGCCGATCATGCCCCACGGCGACTACGCCGCGGAACTCGTCTTCTACGTGAAGCAGCTCGGCATCTCGCCGCTCGAGGTGATCCGCTGGGCCACGAGCAACGGCGCAGAGCTGATGGGCCACGGCGGCGACCTCGGTCGCATCGAAGCCGGGCGACTGGCCGACGTGGTGGTGCTCGACGGGGATCCGCTCCAGGACATCACCTGCCTCGCGGATCCGGCCAACGTGCTGGCCGTACTGAAGGGCGGCGAGGTGGTGAAGGACCTGCTCGGAGAACCGCAGAGCCCGCTCGCCGTCCGGGCCTAGGGTCACGCGACGGGGCGAGACCCTGCCCGCGTGACGATGTGCCGTCCGCGCGGGGCGTCAGCTGGCGCGCACGAAGTCGGCCGGGGTCTGCCCGGTCCAGCGGCGAAACGCCTTGGTGAAGGCGCTCGGATCCGAGAACCCGAGGAGGAAGGCAACCTCCTCGATCGCGCGCTTCTCCTTCGTCAGGTAGTGGCTCGCCAGCTCGGCACGCACGTCGTCCAGGATCTCCTGGTAGCTCGTCTCCTCGTCCTTGAGGCGGCGGCGCAGCGTGCGCTCGCTCATGGAGAAATGGGCGGCGACGGCCTCGGACGTCAAGCCGCCCATCGGCTGTATCGAGAGGATGCAGGCGCGGACGCGCTGCGAGAACGGAGCCGTGGTGGGGATCCTGGCGAGCTGGTCGGCTGCGTACTCCTCGAGCACGTGGCGCAGCGCAGCGTCGGCGGACGGGTTCACGCCGTCCATCATCGAGATCGGGAACAGCACCCCGTCCTCCTCCGCATCGAAGCGGACCGGGAGCTTCAGGATCCGCTCGTAATCGTCCGCGTGCGCCGGGGCCGAGTAGGAGAATCTCGCCTCGAGCGGGTCGGTCCCCGCCGCCCCGATGAGCCGGCTCATCGTGACCGTGAGGCCAATCGAGTACTCCACGATGAAGTGATTCGCCTGCGAGGGGGCGCCGGTGTGGCAGCGGAAGAACGCGACCTCGCCCTCGCTCTCCAGCTCGCACTCGATGTCTTCCAGCAGCAGCGGGGTCAGGCCCTTGACCAGCTCGAGCGAGCTGCGAACCGACTCGCTCGCCGAGGCCAGGTAGCCGATGACGCCCAGCGATTTCGCCTTGGCCCCCTCGGAGACGTGCAACGCGATGGCCGGATCGCCGGTGACCTCGCTCGCGACCTGCCACAACGCCTCGATATCCGCCTTGGGAAAGCGCTTTCGGGTGTCCTCGAGGGCCTCCCCCGGAATGCCGGCCCTATCCAGGATCGGACGGAGATCGAAGCCCTCGTTCCCGAGGTACTCGAGGAGCGGCAGAATCGCGTTGACAGAACCGTAGGAACTCATCTTCGAAGCGGTTTCCGACACCATTCGAGCCCGCCGCCTGTAACCCCGACAGCGAGAAGGACGGTTCTCGCTGCTGACCGGATTCGACCAGACACGGGGCCGAACCGGACAAGATCCGCCCCTCGACGGCTCCCTATGCTCGATTTCGCGTGGAGAAAAGATAGGCCAGGGATCCAGTTCCGGCGCACCGGCCGGAGCGGCCGTCTGGCTCACGACCCCACGTGTACCGGGCCCTGATCACGAGCCCGAAACCGCAGATCTTCGGGGAGACGACAGAATGAGCAATGCGAATTCGACCAACGGCAAGGGCGCCAGCAGCGAGCCCCGCTTCATCATCATCGGGGCCGGAATGTCGGGCATCCTCAGCGCCATCAAGCTGAAGGAGGCCGGCCTCGACTACGCCATCTACGAGAAGGCCGATCGCCTCGGTGGGACCTGGCGGGAGAACGAGTACGCCGGTCTGTCGTGCGACGTTCCCTCGCACCTGTACTGCTACTCCTTCGCTCCGAACCCCGATTGGAGCCATCGCTTCTCACCGGGCGCCGAGATCCAGGCCTACTTCGTGGACATCGCAGAGCGCTACGGGATCGACAAGGAGATCCAGTACAACAAGAAGATCACGCGCTGCGCATTCGAAGACGGGCGCTGGCAGATCGAGACGTCCGACGGATCGACCGACGCCGGCGACTTCGTAATCGCCGCGACGGGCGTCCTCCACGAGCCCGCGTACCCCGACATCGAGGGCCTCGACAGCTTCCAGGGCACGGTGTTCCACAGTGCACGCTGGAACCACGACGCAGAACTCGCGGGCAAGCGCATCGGCGTGATCGGAACCGGCTCGACCGCGATCCAGATCGTGGCGGCGCTGATCGACGACGCGAAGGAGCTCTCGCTCTTCCAGCGTACCGCCCAGTGGGTAACGCCCCAGGAGAACCCCGCCTTCACCGAGGAGGAGAAGGCCGACTTCCGGGCACACCCCGAGAAGATGCAGCAGATGCGGGAGTTCATCGCAAAGGGTTTCGCCGACGGGTTCGCCAACGCCGTCATCGACGCGAACTCGCCCGAACTCCGGATGATCCACGACACCTGCGTCGCGAACCTCGAGAACAGCGTGAAGGACTCGGCGCTCCGGGAGAAGCTCCGCCCCAACTACCGGGCGGGCTGCAAGCGCCTGATCATGTCGGAGGACTTCTACGACGCCATCCAGAAGCCCAACGCGAACCTCGTCACCGAGGGGATCGAACGGATCGAGCAGACCGGCGTGCGGACGAAGGACGGCGAGTTGCACGAACTCGACGTACTGATCCTCGCCACGGGGTTCCGCGTCGACCGCTTCATGCGGCCGATGAACGTGATCGGCCGCAACGGGACGAAACTCGACGATGTCTGGAGTCACGGCCCTTGCGCGTACATGGCGATCACGATTCCGGAGTTCCCGAATATCTTCATGCTGAACGGGCCGAACGGACCCGTCGGCAACTTCTCCCTCATCGACGTCGCCGAGCTGCAGTTCTCCTACATCATGAAGCTGGTCGACCAGGTTCGATCCGGTGCGTGCAAGGAGGTGAGCGTCTCGCAGGAGGCGATGGAGAAGTTCGACGAAGAGCGCAAGGAAGCCGCCAAGTCGACCATCTGGCAGAGCGGCTGCAACAGCTGGTATCTCGACGCCAACGGCGTACCGGCGGTCTGGCCGTGGACCTTCGACCGCTTCCGAGACGAGATGGCCAACCCGCGCCTGGATCACTTCGACTTGAGATGACGCGCCCGCGCGCGGCGCGGCGTCCACCTGCGGGAAACGGCTGATCGCCCCGGGGCGACCGGCACCCCTGCCCCACCCTTGCGTCTGCCCCCTTTTGGGGCCGTATCGTGCGACACTGGACGTGCATCGGTCGATGCGGCGGATGCACGTGCATGGAGCTGCGGCATAGAGCGCTCGACGATGAGTTCTGCCGTCGAACGCTACGCGAATCGAACCCGGAGGAGACGCCCACATGGATATCGATTGCGATTTCGTCGATTCGGAGGCCTGGGTCGGAAACGAGATGGACGGGCGCCTCAAGTGGCTGCGCGAGAACGACCCCGTCTACTGGTCGGAGAAGAGCGGGCTGTGGATGATCACCGGGTACCGGGACGCGGAGTTCATCTCCAAACACCAGGAGATCTTCACTTCCGAGTTCGGGATTCGACCCGGAACCGACATCCTCGCCGGGCTCATCGACGACGGCGAGCCGCGGCACGGGATCCTGCGCAAGAAAATCAACCGGGGCTTCACGCCGCGCATGGTCAAGAAGCTCGAGAAGACCTTCCTGCAGATCACCACGGATGCGATCGACAAGGTCGCGAAGCTGAGTGAGTGCGACTTCGTCACCAGCATCTCGACGCCTCTCCCGATCCTGCTGATCGCCGAGATGATCGGTATTCCCAAAGTGGATCACCAGCAGTTCGCCGCGTGGTCGGACGACCTGATCGCCTCCCAGGGCAACATGGACGATCCCGACGTCGTGGCGAAGGCCGGCCAGGCGTTCGTCGAGTACGGGCGGTACATCACCACGCTCATCGAGGAAAAACGCAGGAGCCCGCAGGATGACCTGATGAGCATCCTCGTCGGTGCGAAGGACGACGGACTTCTCAACCGGGAGTTCGGAAACGAGCCGCTGCTCAACCGGGAATCCACCGAGCACATGGAACTCGCCAACGACGAACTCATCATGCTCCTGGTCGTCCTGATGATCGCCGGAAACGAGACGACGCGAAACGGTATCTCCGGCGGCATGCAGCTGCTGATCGAGAACCCGGGCGAGCGCCAGAAGCTCCTCGACGACCCCTCGCTGATTCCGAGCGCGGTCGAGGAGATGGTGCGCATGGTCTCGCCCGTACGCACCATGGGCCGCACCCTGACGCAGGACTACCAGCTGGGCGGCAAGCAGCTGCTGGAGGGTCAGGAGGTCGCCATCCTCTACCCGTCGATCAACCGGGACGCCGAGATCTACGACGAGCCAGACACGCTCCGGGTGGAGCGAAATCCGCAGCACCTGGGGTTCGGTATCGGGCCCCACTTCTGCCTCGGAGCGAATCTGGCGCGGATGGAGATGCGGGTGACGTTCGAGCAGGTGCTGAAGCGCCTGCCCGACATGGAGTACTCCCGCGGTGGCCCCGAGTTCCGCCCGAACTCGCTGGTGCGCTCCTGCACCCACATGTACGTGCGGTATACGCCCGAGAGCTGACGGAACTTCGCATGCCGACGCGCCGGCCGGCCCGTCGGCGGCCAGACGAACAACAGCCCACGTCGTCCACGGAAGAGCCGGAGACGAGGAGCGGCATTCGTCCTCGGGGCTGACCGTATCGACCGGAACCGGAGCCACCGGGTGGGCTCGGTCGATCAATCTATCGAGGGGCAACGTGCTCGACCTCCCCAAGCCCGAGGACAAACGGCTCGCGTTCTTCGTCCGGGAGGCGTTCCCGAGTATTGCTACTGGAACCGATGTCACCTGCGGCCTGATCGAGCAGAGCACGGCGCTGGCGGTGGTCTCGGAGATGAACGAAGGCGGGGTCATCTTCGGCGATGGCATCGAGGACGATCACCTAGACTTCGCCTGGGGACAGCGAGTCAAGGTTCAGGCGGCCAGTGCGAACTTGTCGCTGGTGTGTCCCTGAGAAGACAAGCTGGCGCGCACTGGGGTCTGATCTGTGCCCGAAGCTCTACTGATCGGACCCAGGGGAAAACGCAGCTTGAACCTCCTGTGCCCAGAAGCGGCCAGCGGCAGGTAGCAGATCGCGGACATGAACGGCTGGAGCGTGCACCGTCGCAGCGCCACCGCGAGGTTGTATTCCTCGCTCTGATAGTGGACGACGTGTGCGGCCCGGGGGAAGTCGATCTCGTGATTCGGGCGATGGAACCGGCAGTAGCCGAAGTCGACTGCCGGAAAGCAGGCAACCCAGGTACCGACGCTGCCCGCAGAACCCGTCGGGGGCGAACCCCAGGCGGCCCCGTGCGGTCGGGGGCGAACCCCAGGCGGCCCCGTGCGGTC
>MPMB02044149.1_pt1 | contig 12377 bp, 9 predicted proteins | sample 1617371 | NCBI WGS metagenome assembly MPMB02 (sample SAMN05944808, study PRJNA350692) | marine metagenome | biome: marine; feature: ODZ; material: water; isolation source: 300 m water sample filtered on 0.2 um supor filter | place: Pacific Ocean | collected 2012-04-08 | depth 300m m
GAGGAAGCGGCCGGGGTCACGAAGTACAAGAGCCGCCGCCGTTCAGCCGAGCTGAAGCTGGAGGCTGCGCAGCAGAACCTGAACCGCGTAGACGACATCATCCATGAGGTCGAGAAACAGCGACGCGCGTTGAAGCGTCAGGCGGCGAAGGCGCGCCGGTATCGCCGGTTGCGTGACGAGCTGCGTCGGTGGGAGACCATCGGGTTCGCCCAGCGATATCGGGTGCTGAGACAGGCGATCGAGTCGGCTCGCGGCCGGCTCGACGCGGGGCGAGCTCGCGAGCAGGCAGCAGCGGCGCAGATGGCTCTGGTCGAAGGTGAACGCGAGCGCGTCCAGATCGAGCTCGCTGAAGCAGAGAGCGGAGCCACTGGCGCCCGGGATTCTGCGCATGCGCGCGAGCTCGAGGTCGAGCGCCGGCAGCAGCAGATTTCATTCGACACGCAGCAGGTCGAGACCCTCGGCGACACGCTGACCGAGACGGCGCACGAGCTCGAGGACTTGCAGGCCAGACAGGACCCGGCGCAGCGCGAGCTCGATGCCCACGTGGCCGACGCCGAACAGTGCGGTGCCGACCGTGATGCGGTCGGGTCCACCCTCAAAGGTAAGGAAGAGGCGCTCGCCGAGATCCAGCAGACGCTCGACGGGCTCGAGGGCGACGTCGAGGCGGCCCGAAGTGAGGTGAACGCTGCGATCAACGCGGCGACTGCGCTCCGTCATGCGGTCGAGCATGCGACGGCCGGCCAGACACGCCTCGCCGACGCGTTGGCCAAGCTCGATGCCGAGGCGGATGACCAGCGGGTCGAGATCCAGACGCTGACCGGGGCCCGCGACCGAACGGTTGTCGCCGAGCACGCCGTTCGTGACGCACTGGAGCGGGTGCGGGCCGCCTGCGTCGAACGCGACAGCGAGTTCGCGTCGTTGCGCGCCGAGCGGGAGGCGCGCGGCCGCGATCTGCGTGACCGGGAACACCAGCTGGCCGGACTCACCGGACGACTCACGTCGCTGCGCGACCTTGAGGCTACCCGCGCGGGTTACTCGGATGCCGCACGACTTCTGTTGTCAGCGTCTGAATCCGACATCCGTCACCTCGGAGCTGTTGCCGACCACCTCGAGGTGGAACCGGCACACGAACGTGCGGTCGAAGCCTGTCTTGGTGACCTGCTGCAATATGTGGTCGTGCCGTCACGGGCCGACGCCGAGGCCGGGCTGGCGTTCGTGCGCAGCCGGGGGGTGGGTCGGGCGGGGTTTCTCATCGTCGAGGACAGCGCGGGAGGCCCTCAGACGGTCGCCGTGCCGGACCCTGGGCTCGTGGCGGTAGCCGACGTCGTCCGGGTCGAGGGCGAGGCGGCCGCGGCGATCCGGGCCTCGCTCGAGAATCGCTGGCTGGCGGGATCGTTCGACGAGGCCGCGCAGGCCGGGTGTCAGACCACCGCCCCGATCGCGACACCGGAGGGAGACGTGTTCCGCGGTGCGGCTCTGGTGAACGGTGGAGCCAAGGGCGAAGGCCTCGGGATTCTGGCGACCAAGCGCGAGATCAAGGCGCTAGAGGACACCATTACGGCTGATCAGGCGGCTGTGCGTCGTCTTATCGAAGAAAACGCCGAGCTCGACGCCACCAGCGGATCCGTCGAGGCCGATCTGGCCCAGCTCAGGCAGGAGCAGCACCAGCAGGAGAAGGCCCTCCTCGGTCACGAGATGCAGCTCGCCGGCTTCGACGAGGAGGCCGAGCGGCAGACCCGCAAGTTGGGAGTCATCGAGACGGAGCGTCGGACTGCGGAGGAGGAACGTGACGGGCTCGAGGCCCGCCGTACGGAGGCGCAGGCATCGATTGAGCGGCTGGAGGGCGAGCAACGTGTTGCCGACGAGCGGTTCATGTCGTCCCAGCGACGCGTGCTCGAGGCGCGTGAGTCGATTGACGCGCTGAGCCGCGAGCTGGCGGAGACGAAAGCGGTGCATGCCGCACTGGTTGAACGGGCGTCCGGGCTGGAGGCAGGTGCGCTGCGGCTCGAGCTCGCCACTCAGGAACTCGCCAGCCGGCTCGAGCGTCGGACGGCAGATCAGACACGAATCAGGACGGGACGGGAGGCGCTCATCGAATCGCTGGCTACATCGAAGCAGCAGCTCGACGAAGACGTCACGGGACTGTCCACGTTGCAGCAGGACGTCAGGGAGGCCGACGAGCAGGTGCTCCGGTTGCGCGCACAGCTCGAGACGCAGGATGACGAGGTGCGCGCGACTCGGGGAGGGTTGGAGGAGATTCGTGCGGTGGTGTCGGAGCTGGACATCGCGCGCGTGACTGCCGAGACCGATCTGGCGCATCTCGAAGAAACCTGTCGTGACACGCTGCAACTGACTCTCGACGAGGCGTTGCTGGAGGTGGCGGCGCTGGAGCGTGATGGGGCCATTGTCCCCGACGCCGAGCTGATGGCTACCGAACCGGCTCATGGCCACGGCCCCGATGACGACGAAGACGACGACGCGGACGACCAGGACGCTATCGCGCAAGACGACGCGCCGACCGAAATCGACGCGCCCGTGACGGCCGAGGACATGGTCTCAACGCTCAAATTGAAGATCCAGCGGCTTGGGCCGGTGAATATGATGGCGATCGAGGAGTTCGACGATCTCGACGAGCGGTACGAGTTCCTCACGACCCAGCGTCACGACCTCGTGGAGTCGATTCGCGCGACTGGTGATGCGATCGCGCGGATCAATGTTACGACCCAGAAGCGGTTCCGTGACGCCTTCACCGCGATCAACACGCACTTTCAACAGACCTTCTCAACGTTGTTCGGGGGGGGGCGTGCCGGGTTGGTGCTGCTCGACGAGAGTGATCTGCTAGAAAGCGGCATCGACATCATCGCCCAGCCGCCCGGTAAGCGGTTGCAGAGCATCCAGTTGCTTTCGGGTGGCGAGAAGGCGCTGTCGGCGATGGCGTTGATGTTTGCGATTTTCAAATACAAGCCAAGCCCGTTCTGTTTACTCGACGAAATCGACGCGCCCCTTGACGAGGCGAACATCGGTCGTTTTGTCGAGATGCTGCGCGGAATGGAGTCCGACACGCAATTCATCCTGGTCACGCACAACCGCAGGACGATGGAGATCGCCGACCGGTTGTATGGAGTGACCATGGAGGAGCCGGGTGTGTCGAAGTTGATCTCGGTCCAGCTCGGGCAGCCCTAGCGGACCGCTCCCAGGAGACAGCACACAGGAGACAGGAGGCAGGAGAGGCAGCATGGCTTCGCCGTCACTTTCTCGCCGTCCCGTACGCCTCCGGCGCGTGTGAACGAAGGAAAGGCCGCTCGCTATCACCGGCTCAAACGACGAACCGGCCTGCTCGCGTCAGTGGGCGGCGGTGCGGTGCTGTTGACGCTGCTTGCGTCGGGGGGCTCGGCGGGGATTCGCAACATGGTGGTCCAGGTGGTCGCCGAGCTTGGACTGCCGCCGGTGTGGCGACATGCGGGTGTGGTGGTCGCCTACACGGCGTGCGTGTGGGCGGTGCTCGAAGGGGCGTTGCTGCCGGTGCGTTTCTTCCAGGGCTTTGTGCTGGAACAACGATACGCACTGTTGCGCATCGCCGCGGTCCGTTGGGTGTCCACTCATCTCAAGAGGGTCGCCCTGAGCGGCATCGTCGTCGCCGTGGCGGCCGTTGTTGTGTCCCTCTCGCTTGCGACGTGGCCCGCCTGGTGGTGGGTCGTGAGCGGGGCCGCGTTCGCGATGGCCACGATCATACTGACCAACCTCGCGCCAGTCTGCCTCATCCCGCTGCTGTATTCGGTCCGGCCCATGACCCGGGCTCGGTTGACCGAGCGCTTGGCGACGCTCGCCGAGCGTGCGGGCGTGTCGGCGCCGCGGGTCGACGAGTGTGCGGTCGGGGCGACGACGAGGCGCGCCCACGCGACGCTGGTCGGGCTGGGACCCGTGTGCCGTATCTTGCTCAGCGACACACTGCTGGCCGACTACTCGGATGATGAGATCGAGGTGGTGCTTGCGCACGAGCTGGGCCATCATGTCCATCGCGACGTATGGCAGCTGATGGCGTTTGAGCTGTCGGTGGCGCTGCTTGCCCTGCTGGTCGGTGGCTGGACGATGGTACGTCTGGGCGGGGTGTTCGGCGTGGCCGGTACGGGTGATGTGGCTGGATTACCACTGCTGGTTTTGGGCGCCGGTGGGGTGGTTGCTGCTGCGGCGCCGTTCGGGTACGCGTTGTCGCGACGTCACGAGCGGCGCGCCGACCTCTTTGCGATTCGAATGACCCGGAATCCAGTGGCGTTCATCTCCGGCCTGCGCCGGTTGGGCGCGCAGAATCTCGTCGAAGAGCGCCCGTCACGGCTGGTCGAACTGCTGTGTCATAGGCACCCGCCGCTCTATCGTCGGTTGGCAGCCGCACGTCGCGCCGAAGCGGCACTGCAGCCGTAGGCTCGGCTGGGGTCTGGGGATGTCGGCACCCCCAGTCGTTGGCCCGTGTCAAAGCAGTAGGAAGCGAAGGCCTCCGGCTTCCTCCTGTAGGACGTTGTGTCTAGGACTTCGCCGGTTGCGGTGCCCGTGACGCGCCACTAGCGGCCTTGCCGCCGCCCTCAGGCTTGTCGAGCAGTGCCTTCCGGCTCAGCCTGACCTTTCCGGACGGGTCGACGTTGATCACCTTCACGAGAACCTCTTCACCTTACTGCAGTTCGTCGCGAACTTCCTTGACGCGGTAGTGCGCGATCTCCGAGATGTGGAGCAGGCCGTCCAGACCCGGGAGTACTTCTACAAATGCGCCGAAGTCGGTGATGCGCTGCACTTTGCCCAGATAGGTCTTGTTCAGCTCAGGCGTCGCGGTGAGCTCTTCGATGATCGAGATAGCCTTGCTGGCCGAGGCGTCGTCGCTCGACGCAACGTTTACGCGGCCGTCGTCCTCGACGTTGATCTTCACGCCGGTTCGTTCGATGATGCTGCGAATCGTCTTGCCACCCGGTCCAATCACGTCTCGGATCTTGTCGACCGGGATCTGGATCGTGACGATTCTCGGCGCATAGGACGAGATGTTGGACCGTGGGTCCGGCAGCGTGGAACGCATGCGCTCGAGGATGTGTAGTCGCCCGGCGCGCGCCTGTTCCAGCGCCTGCCGCATGATGTCGGCCGTAATGCCGCTCACCTTGATGTCCATCTGCAGGGCGGTGATCCCGTTGCTGGTGCCGGCGACCTTGAAGTCCATGTCGCCGTAGTGGTCCTCGGCGCCAGCGATGTCGCTGAGCACGGCGTGGCGTCCCTTCTCCTCGTCGAGGATCAGCCCCATCGCAACACCCGCGACCGGCGACTTGAGCGGCACTCCCGCGTCCATCATCGCCAGCGTGGCGCCGCATACCGAGGCCATGGACGACGAACCGTTCGACTCCAGGATGTCGGAGACCACCCGGACAGTGTAGGGGAACGTTTCTTCGCTGGGCACGACCGGCAGCAGACTGCGCTCGGCGAGGTTGCCGTGTCCAATCTCCCGTCGACCAGGGCCACGCAAGAACTTGACTTCCCCGACCGAGAACGGCGGAAAGTTGTAGTGCAGCATGAAGCGACGGTATATCTCGCCGTCGACCATCTCGACCTTCTGCTGGTCGTCTGCTGTGCCGAGCGTGGCGGTCACCAGCGCCTGCGTTTCACCCCGCGTGAACACCGACGAGCCGTGGGCGCGAGGCAGGAGCCCGACATCGGACGTTATCGTTCGGATCTGGTCGAATGCCCGGCCGTCGAGGCGGTGTCCGTGCTCGAGCACCTCGTCACGCAGCACTTGTTCCTTGAGCGCCTTGAACACGCTCTTCGCTGTGGTGCGACGTTCGGCATCGTCGTCTGGGAGGGTTGCGAGATACTCATCGAGCACCCGGTCGACGGCCGCGTAGCTTTCCAGCTTGTCCCGTATCCGCATCGCGTCGGCGAGCGGGCCGAGAATCTGGTCTTCGACCTCTTTGGCAATGGCGGCGTCCGGCACTTTGGCCTCGACCGTCAGCTTTGGCTTGCCTATGGCGGCCGCCATCTTGTCGATTTCGGCGATGATTCCTTGGATAGCCTCGTGACCGGCCTCGAGCGCGTGCAGCATTTCCTCCTCGGAGACCTCCTTGGCGCCCGCCTCGACCATGACTAACGCGTCCTTGCTACCGGCCACCATGAGATCCAAGCGACCTCGTCGTCGCTGGTCGAAAGTCGGGTTGATCAGAAACTCCCCGTCGAGCAGTCCGACCCGCACCGCGGCAATTGTGCGTTCGAACGGCATCTCCGAGATGGCCAGCGCCGCCGAGGCGCCGGTCAGCGCCAGCACATCCGAGTCGTTCTCCGTGTCGGCCGAGATGACGAATGCAACGACCTGCGTCTCGCGACGCCACCCGGACGGGAACAAGGGACGGATCGGGCGGTCGATCACCCGGCTCGTCAGCACTTCCTTTTCTGGAGGTTTGCCTTCCCGCTTGAAAAAGCCCCCCGGGATTCGGCCCGAGGCGTAGGTGTTCTCACGGTAGTCAACGGTCAGTGGGAGAAAGTCGATGCCCTCTCGCTCGTAAGACGAGTAACACGCGGTTACGAGCACCATCGTGTCGCCATACCGCACCACGACGGACCCATTGGCCTGTTTGGCCAACTTGCCCGACTCGATGGTCAGAGGGTGGCCGCCAACGTTCACTTCGCCTATATGCATGTCTTGACTCCAGAGCGATCCTCTCGGCGAGGAGACGGGCGCGTGGGAGGATGGGACCAAGGCTGGGCGAGGCCCAACTACTTGCGGAGACCCAATCGCTTAATCAGATCGCCGTAGCGACCCGAGTCCTTGGCCTTGAGATAGTCGAGAAGACGTCGCCGTTGCCCGACGAGCTTCAGCAATCCGCGACGCGAGTGGTGATCCTTCGCGTGAATCTTGAAGTGCTCGGTCAAATAGCTGATGCGCTTGCTCAGCAACGCGACCTGCACTTCGGGAGACCCGGTGTCGGACTGGTGGGTCTGATACGAGCCGATGAGTTCGGTTTTCTGTTCCTTCTGCAACACCACCGCTGATCACCTCCACGAACGGCCCAGACACGACCGACGTGTGATGGTCGAGCAGTCGGTGCTCCGAACCGCCGTAAGAACTGCCACATCCACTGACGTTATCGTCCCTCTCACATTGGTTAACCGATCGATCCTACACTAGAACAATCTTGGGATGCAAAGCGCCGTCGGCACGCTGATCGGCGATGGCGAGCAGCCGGCCGCGTTCGTCCAAAACCCGCACCCGCCCCGTCTCTGGTGGCGGGAAACCGGTTCCAGGCGTCAAATCGGCGAGTCTCACTGGGTTTCCGTGCGCGGTTCGGCCTGCGCCCAGGTCGTTGACGACAATCGCCGGTATTCCGGGTAGCAGGGCACCCATTGGGATGAGCTCCGTCGCGACCTGGGCGCCGCGCTCGGCGGCCTCGCCGTACACGCCGTACTCGATGACGCGCGCCAGCGGAACGGCGTCCTGGAGACCGAAGGAGCCGTGCCGCTCACGCCGAAGCGTTTCGAGACACCCGCCGCATCCGAGGGCCTTACCGAGGTCGTGGGCCAGGGAGCGAACGTAGAAACCGCTGGAACAGACAATCCGGCACCGCACGCGCGATCCGTCTATCGACAGCAGGGTGAGCGTCTCGACCGTGACCGGCACCGGTGCCACGTTGACGGCCCGTCGTTGCCGGGCGAGATTGTACGCGCGGACGCCGTCGATCTTCTTCGCCGAGTAGGACGGCGGGTGCTGCGCATAGGACCCGATGAAGCCAGATGCCGCCTGCGCGATCGCCTCAGGCGTCGGCTCTTCTGGTGCACCGGCGGCTTCGGCGCCGGTCAAGTTGGCCTCGGACCCGCCAACCACCGTTCCGGTGATGTCGTAGGTGTCGGTGACCAGCCCGAGCCGGATCACGGCGTCATACTGTTTTGAGGCATCGCTGAACAGCGAAGCGAGTCTCGTGGCTCGACCGACGACGAGTGGCAAGACACCGGTGGCTATTGGATCGAGAGTGCCCAGGTGGCCGACCTTCTTCAGGCCGAGAGTTCGTCGCACGCATGACACAACATCGTGCGAGGTCGGTCCCGTTGGCTTGTCGACGACGAGCACCCCGTCGTGCGCTGACCTATCCGTCACTCGTCGCTGTCCGTGATCACCGACGCGACACGCGCAAGTATCTGGCCACGCGTGTCCGGCGCCGGATGCTCGACGGTGAACCCGGCGGCGTTCAGGTGTCCGCCCCCGCCGAAGGAGACCGCCACCTGGCGAACGTCGATCCCCTCCTTCGACCGCAGGCTCACCCGCAGGCCCTCGTCGGTCTCCTTCATGAAGACCACGGCGCGCACGCGCTGTGCGGCCAAGGGCAGATTGACGATGCCCTCCAGGTCGTCGGGATCGCAGCCGACCTCGGTCAGCATCGCATCATTCACGGCGAGCACCGCGATACGACGCTGGTGCTCCAGCTGCATCCGGTCCAGGAGTACGCCGGTCAGCCGCAGTCGTCCGAGGCTGCCGTTGTTGTAGACGTGCGCCGCCACACCGGCCGGGTCGATGCCAGTCTCGGCGATTTGACGACATATCTCGAAGGTGCGTGCTGTGATGTTCGCGTGCCGGAACGACCCGGTATCGGTCAGGATCGCGACGTAGACGTGTGTCGCCATCGCCGGAGTGAGGTGGGCACCGAGCGCCGTGACCAGCTCGAAGACCATCTCCGCGCAGGCGCAGGCCGACACGTCGTGCCAATTGATGTCGCCATACATCGCGTTACCGGGGTGGTGATCGATGTTGATGAGCGGCTGTCCTTCGAGTCCGGCGACTCCCGCCCGGCTCAGATCGCTGCACTCCAGTACGACCACCGCATCGAACCGATCCTCGACCGACGCGACAATCTCGATAGTCGACAGGTCTGGGAGGAACGCGTAGAGGTCCGGCGCCGGGTCGGAATTGATGATCCGGACCTGTTTGCCAAGTTGCCGAAGCGCCGCGGCCAGCGCCAGTTGCGAGCCAAGCGAGTCGCCATCCGGACGCGCGTGCGAGGTCAGCAGAAAGCTGCGCCCCTTGAGCAGCATGTCCCGAATCTGGGTCAGCTCAGCGTGTACCGGAGTCTTCTTGGACATCGCGTGGCGTCGATGGCGCGTCGTCGCGCAGCTCTTCGAGGACTTGCGCGATCCGCTGCTCGCGTTCGATCGACTCGTCGTAGACGAACGTTAGCTCCGGCACGTGCCTGACTCGGATGCGGCGGCCCAGCTGACCGCGTAGGAACGGGGTTGCGCGACGCAGGCCTCGCGAAGTCTCCCGCCGGGCGGTCTCGGTGTCGCCCAGTGTCGTGTAGTAGACACGTGCATGTTGCAGGTCCTTGGTCATGCGCACATGTGTCACCGTGACGAGTTGGATCGCAGGGTCGCGCGCCGACCGCTGCAGCAGGGCGCAGAGCTCCGCGCGTACTTGGTCTCCGAGGCGTTCGGGGCGGGATTGCATTTGCCGGTCTAGAACAGCACCCTCGAGAAGTCAGAAGGCAGAAGACAGAAGTCACGAGTAAGCCGGAGGGCTTCGCCAACATCTACATTGGCCACAACGGCTACGCTAGCCATTCGATCTCGCTCCGCACGAGAAGACCCGGCTCCACCCGCTCGATCTCCGACACGACGCTCTCGAGCGTGCGTTCCGCTATCTCCTGGTCGACGCCGACCGTCACGACACCGAGACCGGCGCGTTGCCGCAGGTCGTGGTGGGCAACCTCGGCGACGGCGACATTGAGCCGGCCCACCCGGTCCTTCAGCCGACGGAGCACTGCGCGTTTGTCTTTCAACGAGCGCGCGCCAGCGAGATGCAGTTCGATGGAGAGGAGTCCTACGACCATCATCAGACGGGGCTGCGTCCCGCACCCCACGCGGTCGCTACGCGGGGACCCCGAGAGCCCCACTCTGCGACCGCGAGGCGCGCATTGTCGCGCGCCTCGGCGGACTTACCACAGCCGCCTCACTTCAGTGCGGGCTGCGCTCTCAAACGGTCGCGGCCACTGTCTCGAGCGTAAAGACCTCGATGACGTCGCCCACTTTGATGTCGGCGTACCGCTCGAAGGCGATGCCGCACTCGAGACCGTTCTTCACTTCAGCCACGTCGTCCTTGAACCGGCGGAGCGACCCGAGGCGGCCCTCGTGGAGCACTACGTTGTCGCGGAGGAGCCGGGCCTGAGTATCGCCCGCGCGCGTGACCTTGCCTTCCTGGACCATGCATCCCGCAGCCGCACCGAACTTCGGCACCTTGAACACGTCCCGCACCTCCGCGGTGCCGATCTGGATCTCCTTGACGGTCGGTTCGAGCAGACCGGCCATCGCCTTCTTGATCTCCTCAGTGATGTCGTAGATTACCCGGTGGAGCCGGATGTCGATCTGCTCCCGATCGGCCATTGCCGAGGCATTGCGGTCGGGTCGGACATTGAAGCCAATGATGACGGCGTTCGATGCCGCCGCGAAGACGACATCCCCTTCGTTGATGGCGCCGGCGCCGCTGCTGAGCAGACGCACCTTCACGCGCTCGTCTCCAAGCTTGCTCAATGCGTCGGCCAGCACTTCGGCCGACCCCTGGACGTCTGCCTTGACGATGATCGGCAGTTCCTTGGTGCCGCTCTCGGCAATCTGCTGTTGGAGCGATTCGAGCGTCAGGCGACCGCCCCGCTCACCGAGGGTCTTCGCCTTGGCATGGCTCTGGCGGAGTACCGCGATCTGTCGCGCCTTGGCTGCATCTGCCACGACCTGAAACGTGTCGCCCGGCTGCGGCAGCCCGGTCAGGCCCAATACTTCGATCGGGCTCGCCGGACCGGCCTCGGTCTGCTGGACGGCCCGGTCGTCGATCAGCGCCCGCACTTTGCCTACGATCGGCCCGGCGATGAAATTGTCGCCGACACGCAACGTGCCGTCCTTGACGAGGACCGTGGCGACTGGACCGCGCCCGCGATCGATCTTGGCTTCGAGGACGGTTCCGCTCGCACTGCGCTTCGGGTTGGCCTTGAACTCGCCCATCTCGGTGACGAGCAAGATCATTTCGAGCAGGGTGTCGAGGTTCTGCTGCTGCTTGGCCGAGACCTCGACCGTCACCGTCTGCCCGCCCCAGTCTTCGGCCGTCAACCCTATCTCCGACAACTCGGTCTTGACGCGTTCGGGATTTGCGTTGGCTTTGTCGATCTTGTTGATTGCGACGATCAGCGGCACGTCTGCTGCCTTGGCGTGTTCGATCGCCTCTTTGGTCTGAGGCATCACGCCGTCGTCGGCCGCGACCACGAGGACGACGACGTCGGTGACACGGGCCCCGCGCGCTCGCATCAACGTAAACGCCTCGTGACCCGGCGTGTCCAGAAACACGATGCGCCGGTCCTTGATCTCGACGGCATACGCGCCGATGTGCTGCGTGATTCCGCCTGCCTCACGGTCGGCGACACGCGAGTCTCGGATGGCGTCGAGCAAGGTCGTCTTCCCGTGGTCAACGTGCCCCATCACGGTGACGATCGGCGCCCGCGGGACCAACTCATCGGTCTCAACGGCCGTCGATTCGACCTCGGCCACTTCCTCTTCGAACGAGCGCATCTCGACGTCGGCGCCGAACTCCCTGGCCACCATCGTCGCCGTTTCGGTATCCAGCGTCGTGTTGATGGTCATCATCAACCGTCGCTCGATCAACTTCTTCAGGACGTCCTTCGCCTTGAGGTCCAGCCTTTCTGCAAGGTCCTTGACGGTCATCCCTTCGGCAAGCGAGATCGTGCGGGTGATCGGCGGCGGCGGTTCCGGTGCCTGTCGTATCGAGGGACGCGGTGGACGGCGTCGCTTTCCTCCCGGCCGGCGCGGCGGTGGCCGGAACGACGGCCGGTAGCCGACGGCAGGACCGGTGGGCCGGGCCGAGGCGGGCCTGACCGGCTGTGTAGGTAGCGGACGCGAGCCGCCGAGCGGTGCGGCGGGTCGCGTCGGCGCCGGACCGATCGGCCGGGAGCCTGGTCGCGGACGGGCCCGAGCCACAGGGCGTGCCGCGAGGGACGCAGCCATCGGTGCGGGCGGTGGCGTCAGAGGCGGTGCCTTCTCCTCGACGCGCAGTTTCAGCATCGACGGAACGAGTCGGCCGGTCGGTGTCACCGGCTTCTCAGCGGCCGGCGCCGGTGGTTGCGTGGCTGCAGCAGCGGCTACCGGCTGGGCCGGCACTGTCGGTGATGCCGCAGATGGACGGGCCGACGCTGATCAAGACGGTTCGGGCCGAACGTCCGGACCTCAAGGTGATCTTCATCTCCGGTTACGCCGAGACCGCCTTCCGCGAGCATCTGGACGAGGTCGCCCGTATGGCCGGGCTGGACTTCATCGTCAACCCTATCCTCAATCCGGAACTGGACGTGATCGGCCTGGTAACCGGCCATCCC
>MPMB02051632.1_pt1 | contig 12347 bp, 10 predicted proteins | sample 1617371 | NCBI WGS metagenome assembly MPMB02 (sample SAMN05944808, study PRJNA350692) | marine metagenome | biome: marine; feature: ODZ; material: water; isolation source: 300 m water sample filtered on 0.2 um supor filter | place: Pacific Ocean | collected 2012-04-08 | depth 300m m
CCAGTGGCGGTCCTGCATTGGCCCTGCCCGCCTCGACCAGTGCCTCTACTGTTTCACCCATTAGATTGGATCCTTCTCGAGCACGCGGACATGGTCGCCCCTCACAGTAATCGGGATGGGGACCATAGCCTCAATCAGTTCGACTGTTACTTCTTCCTTCGCTTCGTCAATGCGCTGTACGCACGCCTTCTCTCCCTTGAAAGGACCGGCGATAACCTCAATGATGTTGCCCTCAGCGATACCAGTCACAGCGGGCGGCGGCGTCAGGTGCGGTTTCAGCTCCTCAAGGGTACTGGTGCCGAAGGTATCGGGCTGCTTGGAGCGGCCGTAACCAATTCCCTTGACCATTACCATACCGCGTGCGTGCGTGAGTCCCTTCAGGTTGTCACGTAGCACCTCGGGGCTGTCGGTCTCGACAAATACGAAGCCGCGTAGCTTGGTGGGTGCTAGGATGGCGTAAACTGGCGCGCCACTACGTCGTACACGGTCGGCGAGCCGCTCACTGGCTGTTTGTTCGCGGCCGATGGCAGTCTTCATGATGTAAATCTGTGACTCAGGTGGTGTCTCTTCTGGCTGGGTTTCGTCATCGAAAGTGGCCATTTTTTCCTCAGATTCCTAGCAAGTCCCCGATTACCGGCGGCACCTTCAACCATATCAGGTAGACAACGAAACCGATGGCGCCAACGATACCGATGCCGATGCCCACTATCCAGGAGGTCTTGACAAACTCGTCGTAGGTCGGCTTGCGCGCCAGCCTCAGCACGCGACCATACTGTCCGCGGCCAATGCGCCGGAAGCGGTCCTCGAGACCCTGCTGCGTGTTCCAGACCCGCTCGATGAAACTCATTGTACGAAGTCTATGCCGTAGCGTGCCTCCAGTTCATCCTCGACCCCAGCCGGTGGCCCCAGAATCTGGGGTGACCTGACACCAGTGACAACGAGCATGACTCGGATCGAATGCTCGAGGGAAGAATCTATGGAAGCACCCCAAATAATTCGTGCCTCCTTATTAATCTTGCCATATACCTCGCGTACAACTGCGTGCGCCTCCTGCAGTGTCATATCATCGCCACCGGTGACATTGATGAGCGCGCCCTGTGACTCACTGATATCGACTTCCAGCAACGGTGATGAGAGCGCCGCGTGCACCGCCTCCGCAGCGCGGTCACTGCCTTGCGCCTCGCCCATCCCAATCATTGCTACGCCGCCCGACTCCATGATTGAGCGCAGGTCGGCAAAATCGATGTTTACCAGCCCACTGCGAGTGGTAATTTCGGACATGCAGCGAATGGCCCCTCCCAGAATACCATCGGCGCGGCGAAATGCCTCGTTCAGTGGCAGCTGCGCGATTTCCTCCGTCAGCAATCGGTCGTTTGGAATCACGATAACTGTGTCGGCCACCTTGCGCAAACGCTCCAGCCCTTGCTGTGCATTCTTGACGCGCCTGGCACCCTCGTTGCTGAATGGTAACGTGACAATGGCTATTGTTAGTGCCTGCTGCTCTTTGGCGGTTCGTGCTAGCACAGGCAGTGAGCCAGTCCCAGTGCCGCCACCTAGTCCACCGGTCAGGAACACTATGTCAGCCCCATGACAGGCGCTAAGCATTTCCTCGCGCGCCTCCTCAGCCGCGCCTTCGCCCTTGCGCGGGTCCGATCCGGCACCTAACCCTTTTGTGAGTTGGCGACCGATGAGCAGACGGTGCGGCACGCGAGCGTTGAGCAAGTGCTGCGCGTCGGTGTTCACAGCCAGCAGCTCGACGCCATCGATACCTTCGCGGTAGAGCCGCTCGAGGGTATTGTTGCCTGCGCCACCGGCACCCAGAATCAGGATGTTAGTCTGCAACCCCGATACTAGTTCCTGTAGCTCCCGCTCGTTTAACTCACCGCTGAAATCGCGGCCGGCCTTGAGCTGCTCCTGCGTCACCTCACCCGAGGTGCCTTCCGGTTCGCCTTCCGGTTCGCCTTCCGGTTCGCCTTCCGGTTCGCCTTCCGGCTCTGCCGTGTCACTCATCGTCGGCGGGACTTTATTGCCTTATATAAAACTCAATCCTTTCATCCACCTATAAATAGCGGCCGACTCTCAACACAGTATGCGGCTCCCCCGTCGTCGGGTGTTGGTACTGGGCACAGTCTCGTTGCTAGTGTTGCAAACTATCTTGGCTGGAGTGACGGCGGCGCCCGCCGCAATGGGCAGCAGCGGCCATGACTACGGCGCAGCCGCAGAACTGGAAGCGCTGTTCGGGGCGCTTGAGTTGAGGCGAGAAGAACAGGCAAGCCTAGTTGGTGAGGAACTGGCGCTACTGCGCGAACTGCACGACGGACGCATTGTTAACTTCTCGTTGCTAGAGGACCAGAGACAGGCGCTGGATGCGCTCAATACGAATGAGAATGTGAACGCGTCAGTCGACATACAGGAGCAGGACTGGGACTATACCAATCGCGGATTCACGCCAGTAGTAGTCAGCGACCCACAGGCGCAGCAAGCCCGCATCATGGGGGAAATCCTTGAGAACGAGGAAATGTGGCCGGAAAGCACGCTCGGCACGGCGGCGTCGCTGTTCCTCCAGACTTACCTGATTTACTGGGCCTACGACGCTAACGGGGACGGTAACATCTCCGCAGAAGAGGAGGGCATCGAGGAGAAGGACTTGGTCAGCACACTCTTTGGCTCCTCGACCTCGCTCCTGTCAGCCTTCCTCAACACTACCCTTCCCCCCGGGAATCCTTTCGTGGACATTTTCATATTACTCATCAGCAACCTCGATGAGAGTGATATCTCCTGGGTCAACATTGATGTCAACAGTGACGGCAACGACGATGTCCGCGGCCGGCTGGTGCCGATTGTCGGGAACCTGATAGAGCAGTCGGACGCAAACCCCTTCGACGGCGACGTGCAGGTGGGGGCCGAAGGCGGTCTTTCATTCGAATTTGAAAAGTTGCCTGGTGTGGAACTTGACCAGCCACTGGAAATAGCGGTGATTCGCGGCGCGACCTATACTGGCGATAATGGCGAGGACCTGACCTATGTCTGGGCCGTGGACACGCAGTTCCAGGACGTACCAGATACCTACGACTGGGAAGGTACCACCGATGATTTTGCGATATATCTTAATGCGAGTGGAATCAACCCGGGTGACCTGAGCAGCCTGAACGCACCCTATAACCTGCGCTACCACATCAACGCGAACCTGTCCAACTCGTCCGACAACGGAGTTGAGGAGCTAACCATTACTCCTGGCTACATCAAGTACAACTGGTCGCGCGGAGGCACCCCGGAAGAGCCTCTACCAGCGATGGAGGAGATGTCTTTCGTCAAGCTTGAAATCTCCAACCCGCGTGGCAGGATTCCGGCCGAGCTGGAACTGCGCATTATCTCGGATGACGAGGACGGCATTGATCGTGATGCACTCGAGCTCTATGCCGAACTAGTTGAGAGGCACGACCCGCTTGAGCAGGACGCCAGTTTCAATCTTGACTTCGAGTATTATGAATACAACGTCGCCCCGCGCGACGGGAGCGACCCGTTCCTGTCGCATATAGTCGCCGAGCTAGAAGGTATTCCAAGCTGCGACCGCGGTGCTGCTCCGGGCGAAACGTTCGCCTGCCTCAGCGACCGTCCCGGCACCTCTCTCTGGCTGGAGGTGCGCAACGAATCGACCGATGAACAGAACCGCACCGTAGTCGAGTTCAGCTCTGCGCAGCGTCTCAAGTCGTTCGTTTACGGCGACTATGAGTATCTCTCCTCCACTGATGCAGGGGCGGCGTGGGGTGAGCACGACTACCGCGTCTTCACCAGCGTGGTGATGCAGGACCTCCCTGAGCATGTTTTGCTGGAGGGGTCATTCACGCTCTTCAGCGACGACTCCCCCCCACCTGTACAGGACCTTGGCAACCTAGTGGGTGATTTCCTGAACAACATGATGTTCGCGCTGGCCGACAAGCTAGTTACCATTGGCCGCATCCTGCGCTCCATTCCGCAAGCGGTGCTGGGAGTCACAGCCGGTGAGGGTGCCGGCGAGGTACGGCTCACGATGCGTACGCGCTCTGGCAGCCCCACCTGGCTCGGAAAATTCGAGTTCTGGATCACAAGCCATGCCTGGCTGGCACTGCCGGCGAACGACGACTACTTCGCCATCTACAACGAGACCGCTTGGCTCGATGCCAACTCACCTGCGCCGGGCCGTGCCGCTGTCTCGGAAGATAATCAGGGCTATAGCTTCAGCGGCCGCCTTACAGGCATTGGTGACGCCTACTACTATTCCGACGGCGACGACCGCACGGTCGAACTCTCTGTACAACCGGGGCGTGACCTGCCGCTGCGTGTCTATTTCGAGGGTATTGACGCAGTGGGCGCAACGGTACAATGGGCCAACATTACCTTCAGCGACATCCCGACCGAAATTAGCCTTGACATGCAAGGTGGCGCCATGAGCTACAGCGGCGGTCCAACGGGCGACCCGTTCGGTGACCGGGTAATGGATTCTATCACTTTCACCAGCCTCGGCGACGACATCTACACCCGCTTTGCGCTCGAGCATTTGCCGGGCGACGCCGAGATAGTGGTTGACGGCAGCGACATGCGGCTGCTAACAGACAGTTGGTTCAACTTCAGTTTCGCCATCACCAACCAGACCACAGATGGTGTCGCGACGACCCAGGTGTGGAATGAGTCTGCCTTTGACGGCAACTGGGTGCTGCTCTACCGCGACCAGGTTAGCGCCCCCAATGAGGTGACGTCGCTGGCGGGGCAGCTTAACTGGCTCCAGTCTCTACGGCTCGACAGCGCTGGCGACATGGCTGACTTCCAAATTCAGCATAAGCAATCGACACCATTCAAAGTGGGCGCAGTCGACCTTACTGAATACGAATCGCCAGCCGATGGACTCAATGCCTACGTGTTCATTGACCCGCTGCCTGTAAACCTGACTGTACGGGTGCCGCTGCTCAATGTGGATAACTTATCGGCGGGCGTAGGCGAGGTGGGCTCGCTAGGCGACGTTGCGCGGCTAATTGAAGCACTCTCTGATTTGGGCGAGGCGATGGTGCAACTTGTCTCGGATATGTCGCTAAACTTGATTTCTAACGTCGAGTCGTTCGAGACTGTGGCGCGCTTTATCTACTCGGTCGAGGAAGAAATCGCTGTTACAGCTTGGATTGATAAAGGCAATATTTCACTGCTGGAGGAGCAACCGCGCTGGGTGCAGGGGCTCTGGTCAGACAAGCTGGAAATGAACGAGGGTGACATACTGGCGGTGCGATTACTACTGTTAGGATTGCCGCGGCTGGTTGATGCCAACTACCAGTCACATGGCGACGATATCAGAATCCTGCTCGACCTAGAGCAGTACAACCACGAAGCAACCGCCAATTACCTGCTATTCCAGGAACAAGGCATCTTCGGTCCACAGGTCACAGCCTACATTGCCGAGATTCCCCAGTCGCTCGACCTAAAGATAGATGCCAACCTGACTATCAACGCCACCGCGGAGAATTTTATGCTGGCTGGCTCTATCGATTTTGAGAGCAATCAACGGGTCGGTCCAATTTATATGCACATCGAGCAAGATGGTGAGCAACCCTATTCGCTCGAAATTCTGTTGCCGCAGCTGCCAAGTGACTTGCGGCTGGAACCTGATATCAGGGATGATCAACTGGTTCTCAACCTCAGCGCCAGTGAGCCGGTTGAGCATGTCATTATCTCCGCTGAACTAGGAGACTCCACCGGGCTCGCGAGCGAATGGGTCAATGGCCTTTCGCTGATGCGCTCTGTGGAAGGCGATCTGAGCATCAAGGCATACCTTAGGGGCATCACACCGCAACTATCAATCGAGTATTACGACCGGCCTGACGGGACCTCGCTGGGGCTCAATACCTTAGATTTCAACGCCGGCGGGGAGATGGATGAGCTGGTGGCGCGGGTGGTGGGTGTAGACAACAAGTCACTCGACCTGAGGCTAGGGGACCTGCCGTCCAACCTGGACGCGACTGCACTGCTGACGGTGGATAATGATGTGGATGGTAATCCCGTCAGTGCCAACCTGACCATCACCACTGACCAGCCGCTAGGAACGGTATACGGCCATGTAATCGATACCATGCGCGAAATAGACATTGAAATTGCGCTGCCCGAACTGCCCGAATCGGCATCGCTCTCGCTCACACTGGGCGACACCCTAGAGCTGGGATTCGAGTCATTAGTACCTATCCCACGCGTGACAGTAGCGGCCGATCAGGGTGTTGCGCCAGGCACTTACTGGACCCACGGCGCGGTACTACGGCAGGTGGGAGACAACGTCTCTCTGCGATTCCACCTCACTGGAATTCCTCAAGCGGCGTTGCTGCAGCTAGTGACCGGGGAACCTGACGAAGTCAACCTTGACCTACAGGGATGGTCACCCGAACGCGAATGGATTTGGCTCGATATTGACCGTGGCACTGCCGGCACCGGATTGCGGCTGTTTCTGGACTCCATTCCAGCCGGCAGCAACTTGGAGGGCAGCTTCAGCTTTGGCAAGAATACGGACGCTGGTATCGACAGTGACTCCAGCTTTGATGTATTGGCCTCGAAAGGTTTGGGACGCGCCTACTTCCGCTCACATAACCAAACTGCGCGCTCAATCAACGAAATTATCCTCTCCGCGGTGCCTCATGAGCTGCAGGCCAAAGTACTGGTAGGGCGTGAAGTGCAGTTCAACTACCACGCCTCTGCAGGACAGGAGCTGTTACTGGCTCGCTCAATTAGTAATCGCTACGACGGCTGGCACTCCGCCACTGCGCTAGTACATGATGTTCCGCGCTTCTTCGACATGCACATTTCCCCTAACTACGATTTCGATATGGACCAGCCATTCATGTTTCAGGGCTTCCCCGACGTCACGGTCCAAACGTCCGAGCCGGGACTGGATGTGGTGCTGCAGCTCGACCCCGGGTATACAGGCGGCCACAGCGGTACTTGGCTGGACGCGACCAACCTAGGCAACAACACCCGACTCTACATAGACGGCTACTCGTACGTGATTGACGCGCCGAACGGCATCGGCGAGGCGTTCCTGCGTAGCACCAATTCGCCCGCGACGCCGCAGTTCACGCTGCACTACCTCGAAATCCATGCTGTGGATGTTAAGCACGTGCGTATCACGCCACACGAACTGTTCGGGGTCTACCCGGTCTTCGAGCTGAGCGAAGCGTACGGTGGTGAGCTGGGACTGGCAGTTGCAGGCGAGCTGCGGCTGGGGTCATTCGTGCTCGACACTGCCGCGATGTTGCTTGACGTGAGGCTGCAGGAAGTAGGTGGGTTCCCACTTATTCCAAGTTGGATTGAGCACCAGCGCGGTGGGCTCGACACTGAACTCGGTACAGGAGAGCACCATTACATCCTTCCGGAGCCTGGCACATCTCTGCTGGCGTCGCTGGGGGCGTCACTGTGAACCGGGAGCAGCGAATGCTGTTGCTGCGTGGTGGGGCTGTGCTAGCGGTGCTGCTGCTGCTGTGGGCTGGGTGGGTGTGGTTTATCCCGCGTACAGCGGTTGACGTCGAGATTGTCTATCACCATTCCTACTCTGGTAACTTTGTTCAATGCCGCGTGACTAACGAGGGAACCACCAGCTTCAGCGGACTGGAGTTGGAGGTCTCAGTCTGGAACGACACCATGCTGGTCGAACAGGAAACATGGCACCCGGGTGCGCTTGCGCCGCACACATCGGTCAAACTGCCGTCGCTCATCTACCATGAACCATCAGCTTACGACTACCAGCTGCTGGTAACACTGCGCTTCAGCGATGAAAGCGGCAGCCACGAGCTGCGCTGGTCACACACAATTGCCGAATACGCCAATTTGGCGTGGCTCGACAGCTACCGAGATACCTGAAGCTTTTTGTGTCGCCACGGCGTGGCGCAGCCTCTCGGACTCAACCCCGGACTTAACACCCATGAGCAAAGGAATCATCTCGGCCTCTGAGATGGAACGGTACGGTTACTGCCCACTGTCGTGGTGGCTCGGCCGCAGTGGAGTCGAAGCTGAAGGCAGCGAAGTGGACAGTGGTCTCGCCAAGCACCGCGAAATCGGCGACTCACTCCGGACACTGTTGTTCGAGGAGAGCCGGTCACGCGAGACCTCCAGTACACTGCTCGCCGTCGTAGGGTACATCACACTGCTGGTGCTGGTGGCGCTCTTCATCCTGTGGCGAGTCGGCACGTTTGAGGGGAATATCGTGCTTATCGTGAGTCTAATCAGTATGCTCGCCGCAGCGTACTTGCTTTACCGACTGTTACAGTCGACTGAGCGCATTGACCAACTGCGCGACGACTACCGACTAGGCGACGGTGACATCGAGGCGCCCGACGGATTGAGCGACAGTTTCCCCATTCTAAAATCAGAGAAACACAACCTAGCAGGGCGACCTGACTATATCCTCCATGAGGACGGCATACGTCTACCAGTCGAGGTCAAGACCGGCCGCCGGCCGCCGGCCCCCTTCTTCAGCCACGTGCTGCAGACAGGTGCTTACTGCCTGCTGATTGAGGAGACAACTGGCACGCCGCCTCCTGAGGGGCAGCTGCGATACGGCCTCGAGTCGGAACCGCACACGGTCGAATGGGAGCCCAAACTGAAAGCTATTGTAATCGAGAAGCTGGGGGAAATGAATGATGCCCTGGCGGGTCGGAGCGAGGTTCACCGCAACCACAACCGTCCCGGCAAATGTCGTAACTGCTCGCGCAGACAGGGATGCCCCGAGCGACTCGACCGGCCCCCGGCTGGCGACAACACTTAAACTCTGGTGCGCATTTTACCCTTCTACGCATGATTCCTGTAAAAGTGGCCATTTCAGGACAGCCGGGCACCGGCAAAACCGAGACGGTCCTGAAAATCGCCGAGATGGTGAGCGATCACTACACAATCGGTGGCTTCACTACTCATGTACGGGATGAGGATGGAGAGATGGTGGAAATGACGCTGCGCGACTACAGTACAGGTGAGGAAGAGCTGGCCGCCTCAGTGCGCTGGGATGTCAAACCGCGCGTGCCAGGGCGCACCCCCGAAGCGACGCCGCTCGGCATCCGGCTCGACACAGTTAATCGCATTGCTGCTGGGTCAGTGCTACGTGCTATCGAGGAGAATGACCTTATTCTCATCGACGAGGTCGGCAAGCTTGTTTCGGAGTCAAAGGAATTTGCCGAGGCACTTGACGACGCACTCGAGTGCGGCAAACCGATGCTCATCACAATGCATAAGCGGTCGCGCAATCCACTGCTACAGTCAATCCGCAAGCGGGACGACCTGCGCACGTTGGAAGTCACGCGCATCAACGCCTCTTTACTGCCGTCGAAAGCTATGCACATCCTGAAAACCGGGATGGTGTGAAGCTCCACCACGAAGGGGCAGTCAAGTTCGAGGCCGAGACCTCTGGCTCCGGTTCCGGTCCAGGAAAGGCAGGCGGTGTATTCTACAATCCGGCCATGGCATCCGCGCGTGACCTGCACGTCGCACTCTGGCGAAAACTGGCACCGGCCGGGACTACGCTCGATGGACTAGCTGCATCCGGGGTGCGCGGGCTGCGGCTAATGGCCGAAGCCGGAGCAGCCATCGAATTCTGCGACCGTTCACCAACCGCCGTGGAAGCGATTCGCGCCAATCTAACACGCAATTCGCTCGCCGCAGAAGTGCATGAAGGTGACCTGTGCAAGGTACTCGTGGGCCGCGAATTCGACGCGCTCGACATCGACCCTTTCGGGACGCCAGCACCTTTCATCCCTGCCGCCGTACGAGCGGTAGCCGATGACGGACTCCTTGGTGTTGCTGCTACTGACACCGCTGTCTTGTGTGGTGCGCAGCCGAAGGCGTGCGAGCGGCGCTATGGTGCACGGCCATTGTCAGGAGTGGCTGCGAAGGAGGTCGGCATACGCATCTTGCTCGGCGCTATCGCGCGCGAGGCGGCTGGAGAAGGACGTACTGTTACACCACTACTCTGCTACACCGAAGGGCATCACTTGCGAGCCTGGGTTAGGCTGACGCTTGGCAAGCCTCCCACGCTGCGCTGGCTCTCGCACGAGATGCAGCTGCACGACGCAAACGCCTCGGGTCTGGCAGGACCGCTCTGGGCAGATGCACTAGGTGACTCCGCCGCGCTGCCCAGCGAGCAGGAATTGCCAGAAACGGTGCAGCGCCAAGGGCTGATGCGGCTGCTGACTACGCTACGCGAAGAGCTGCCGGGACCGCCGGGGCTGTGGGACATGAATGAAATGGCGCGTGCCGCTGGTAGAGGCGAGACGCCACGCCGCGAGCGTATCGTGGTCACCTTGCAGGAGCGGGGCTGGTTCGCGTCGTCCAGTATTTTCCATCCACTCGGGATTCGCACCGACGCGCCACTTGACGAACAGGTTGCCGCAGTGCAATCCTTATAAACGGCAGGAAGGTCCGCGCCACCCCAGCAACCAGCTACTATGACTATGGTAGTTGCGCTGGAAAGAGGCAAGATGGAAGTCACCCAGGTCAAGAAGTCGAAAAATGAGCTGGAAGTCCAGATCAGCGGCGCTAACGAGACTCTGTTGGGGCCACTGCTCAACCGCACGCTGGCTGACCCGCAAGTAGACTATGCCTCCTACTACATGCGCCACATCGTGCTGGACGATCCCCGTTTCTACGTCCGTACCAAGAAGGGGACCCCAAAAGCAGCCCTCGACCGCGCAATGGAGTCCATCATTGCCGACATCCACGCCATCCAGGACAAGCTCGCCAAGTAGGCATGAGCCTCCCAGAACCGGGGTGCGAGCCGTTTTTCTCCAGCGCTGACGGCATTGCCGGCCGGCTACGTGCCACACCAGAGGACTTCACCGTCGTGGAGCGCGAACTTTTGCCGCCTGAAGCAGTCGATGGTCGTCACTGTGTCGTGCGTGTTACAGCGCGCAATCGCGAGACTAACCTGCTGATACGCGATCTGGCTCGTGCGCTTGGCATTCAGCCGCGCGCCATCGGCTTTGCCGGCACCAAGGACAAGCGTGCGGTGACCACTCAACTAATGACCGCACGCGCCAGCATGGAGGCGATTGCAACAGTCGGTCTGGCAGGCGTTACAATCGAGCCACTGCACCGCACGCTGAAGCCACTGCGACTGGGTCAACTACGTGGTAATCGCTTCATCATCCGGGTCACCAACTCCAAAGATCCGGAAACGCGCATTCCTGTGATTCTCGAGAAACTGAATGAGCGCTTTCCCAACTACTTCGGCGTTCAGCGCTTCGGCGCTTCGCGACCGGTAACGCATCTGGTTGGTGAGGCGATGCTGCAGAGCGACTGGCAGCGCGCGGTAGAGACCTATATCGGCTCACCGTCGACGGAAGCGGTCGACACAAGCGAAGCCCATGCCGAAGCGGAGGCGGCACGTGCCCACTATCGCAATACCAGTGACTTGGCAGGGACGCTCGAGGCGCTACCGGGACGACTGCTTTTCGAGCGACAGCTGGTCGGTCACCTGCTGCGCAACCCTGATGACTGGCAGGGGGCGCTACACCGGCTGCCGCCGAACCTGCAACAGATGTTCATCCACGCTGCGCAAGCGGCGCTCTTCAACGCCATGGTCGCGCAGCGTATTTCGCAGGAACTACCGCTTGATGTGCCAGAGGTGGGTGACATTGTACTACCGGCCGACCGGCACGGCGGTCCCGACCAGCGTGTGCCGATTGTTGTCAACGAGCGTAACCAGCCCAAGCTCACAAAGCGCTGCACCGAAGGCAAGGCGTGGGTCACCGCGCTGCTACCCGGCTTCAGTGCACCGTTTGCTGACGGTCCACAGGGTGAAATCGAGCGAAAGGTCGTCACAGAGAGCGATATCGCTCGCAAGAACTATGCACTACCCGAAGCGCCGCGGCTCGCCTCCGACGGACTGCGGCGTCCTATCCACGCCACTGCCCAAGCTTTGGAGTGGAGCGTGGAAGACGGTGTACCGGAGTTCCGCTTCACGCTGGACAAAGGTACCTACGCTACCAGCTTCATGCGGGAAATCATGAAGGCGGAAGATTCGAGAGCGTACTAATTTAGGCAGGTATAACTGTCTACACATGACCCGCATCGCAAACCTGCCGCTGGCGCTGCTGCTCCTGACAACAGCGCTGACCGGCTGCCTGGATGGAAACGACAGCACCGACCTGGAAGAGACGACAATAATCCAGAACAGCGCGGACATCGCCACGCTGAACGAGGACATCGAGGCAATCTCCGACATCCTCGATGCCGACCTTGCGCTCATCGAAGCGCTCGACGCGCGCGTCGATGCGCTCGAGAACGAGAGCGCTGACAACACCACCGACACGCAAATCGCCGAATTGCAGGCTGAAATCGATGCCATCTCCGAC
>MPMB02048882.1_pt1 | contig 12346 bp, 8 predicted proteins | sample 1617371 | NCBI WGS metagenome assembly MPMB02 (sample SAMN05944808, study PRJNA350692) | marine metagenome | biome: marine; feature: ODZ; material: water; isolation source: 300 m water sample filtered on 0.2 um supor filter | place: Pacific Ocean | collected 2012-04-08 | depth 300m m
ACGCCGCTGCATACGAGCTGAGCGTTGATGATCTACCTTCGATGGCAAAGTTCGGTAGCATCCCATCCGCTGGTGCAGCATGCCCGGTGAGTAAGCGAATTTTGTAGTCTTGACCAGCGCTTTTCGCAATAGGTCGCCAGTCTTCCACCCAGCCTTGAGCGTCTGCCAGGGTTTTCCCATCCTTAAGCGTGCATGACGAGTAGTGAAGAACTTCCGCCGATACAGATAGCGGAACAAATGCCAAGATAGTCAATAAGATTTTATGGTAGAATCTCACAGCCGTACTCCTTTTGCTATTGAGTATAGGAACCAATTGAGTATAGGAACCAATTGAGTATAGGAACCAATTGAGTATAGGAACCAATTGAGTATAGGAACCATTAACGCCCTATGCAGAGAAATTTGCAAGTAAGATTTCGTAGCTATAGGGCATTATCTATCGCGCTATTAGGAATTAGAAATTAGAAGTGATGCAAGGATTTATGCATTTTAATGATAGTCAATATGCTTTGATTAGTGACGACAAAAAAAACAAAAATAGAATTAATGGAGAATGATCAAATGAGATCAATTATGAACAATTTTGTGCTATTGGGCTTTCTAATAATATCAGTATTTTCAATCAATACATCCAATGCGCAGGCTCAAGAGGCATCTGATGGTATTGAGGAAGTAGTCGTTACTGCAAGAAAAAGAGAAGAAAATATTCAGGAAACGGCTTTATCTGTTAGTGCTTTAAGTGCACGAGATATTGAAAATCGTGTTCCTACTGATATTAGAGATTTAGCTGCGGATTCTCCTAATTTAATAATTGATGATCTGCAACAAGGCCCAGGAAGTCCTACTGCTATTTTTATTCGTGGTGTTGGTGTTTCAGATGTTGAGAAAAATTTTGATCCCACAACTGGTGTTGTTTTAGACGGGGTTTTCATTGGCGCTAATTCCGGAGCAATGCTTAAGACGATAGATTTAGAGAGTGTAGAAATTTTAAGAGGTCCCCAAGGCACCTTATTTGGAAGAAATACAGTAGCGGGTGTTATTAATTTAACAAGAACTAAACCAACTGGTGAAAGGGGCGGTAAAATTAAGATTGGATATGATAATTATAATACCCATGTAATTGATGGAATTCTTAATATTGGCACACCCGAAGCTGCTTTTAAAATAACTGGAACTCATAGAGAACAAAATGAAGGATACTTAACTAATGCGGTCGACGGACAAGATCTGGGTAGAGAAGAGTATACCCAAATTACTTTCAATTCATTATTTCAGGTAAATGACAATATAGAAGTTGAATTAACACTGACTGACGAACAACAAGACCAAGATGCGCATACGGCTTTGAATTTAGGTGGTGCAACTACTTGGTGGTGTGCTGTTTATGGCCAATGCTCACCGGGTTTAGGAATTCCTCAAAGTGGAGATCGTTACACGGTTTATAACAATGAACCAAAAAGAAGAGATGCTTCATTTGAAAGTTATACGGGGATCTTAGAACTTAGATGGGAATTGTCAGATTATTATAAATTAGATTACATTTTTGGAAGAAAAACAACTGATGAGGAGGTGGACCAGGACTGGGATGGAACACCGTTAACTTTATATCATACTGATCGTCGTGCTGACTATGAACAAGCCAGTCATGAGCTTAGATTAACAAGTGACTTAGACGGCCCATTAAATTATGTTGTTGGTTTATATAAATGGGATTCCGAATATACGATTCCAATGGAAAGCAGAATTGGTTTTTTTGATTTGTTTGGAGCAGTTCCAACTGAAGACCCTTTGATTGTTGTTCCTGTATATAATTATACCCATCAAGAAACTGATTCTATCGCAGTTTTCTTTGAAGCTGATTATGACATCAATGATCAAATTACTTTAACAATTGGCGGTAGATATATTGATGAGGAAAAAAGTAGTAACGCTTGTCAAGGAGGTGGACCATATCCAGATTGTGGTGTAATGGATACTGATGCGGATAAGAGTTGGACAAAGTTTACTCCAAAAGTAGCTGTTAGCTATCAAGCTAATGAGGATTTGCATTTTTATGCTAGCTATTCTCAAGGTTATAGAAGTGGAGGTTTTAATGGAAGATGGGGAAATGAATTTAGCGCCACAAGACCTTATAAACCTGAAACAGTAACTAGTATTGAAGTCGGAGTTAAATCTACTCTTTTGGATAATCGTTTAAGAGTTAATGTGGCTATCTTTGATATGGAGTATGAAGATAAACAACTTGATGTCGATATTCCTGATACACTGGCCGCTCTTGGAAGGCAAACGGTAACTGATAATGTTGCTGAAGCATCGTTTAAAGGTATAGAGTTAGAATTAAATGCACTTATTACCCAAAATTTTTCTATCGATCTAAATGTTGGTTATTTAGATCCAAGCTATGATGACTTTTTCGCTGATTTTAACGGAAGTGGAGCGGCTGCAGATTTTACCTATCTAGAGCCATTAAGAGCTCCTGATTTGACATGGACTCTAGGTCTAACTTATGAGTGGGAAGCAGGTCCTGGTCTTGCGTATGTAAGAGCAAGTGCGCATCATATAGGTGAACATCATACTTCTCAATTAAACTCACCGACAACATTTAACAAAGAGCAAACATTAGTTGATCTTTCGATGAATTATGAAATAAACAACACTGTAATTGCACTTTACGGTAAGAATTTAACTGAAGAAGATGGTTTTACTGTCGGGTATGATGTTTTTGCTGGCGCTGCTTGGAGTTATGCTATGGCAAGAAAACCAAGGATTTGGGGTGTAAGTATTACCCAATCATTTTAACTGTAAAATGTATCAATGGTATCTTATGAGCATACGTCGTCAGCCCATATGGGACCACTAGTACTGTAGCCATCAAATCTAACTTACAGGTTTCTCTGCATAGGGCGTTAATGGTTCCTATACTTGAGAGCTATGAATACCTTTTTGCCGTTGCAGGCAATCTCAGCTCCATCGGGCAGAGATGACCTGAATTAGCGTGCGATTCTCTATCAATTTATTGCTGCTCCTCAGCTGCCAGGTGATTGCTGATACTGGTGCCTACACTCAGCAACAGGTGTCCAAAGGCCAAGAAGCATACGTTGCTTACTGCGCGGAATGTCACCACGCCACGCTTCGTGGAACCGGTCATGGCCTGCCGCTAACGGGTCCGGCGTTCACCGCCCGATGGGAGCACCGCAGCATTGCAGAGCTTTTCGAGACAACCAGCATGTTGATGCCGGCGGGCGCTCCTGGTTCGCTCAGCAGGCAGGTCAATGAAGATCTGGTTGCTTATATGTTGAGTGCCAACGGCGCGCCTGCGGGAGGCGCACCTCTAACTGCAGACAATAGCTTGCAAATCGGTTTGGCTGTCCAGGGCGAGGGCTGGAAACCGACACCTAGGCCTGAAGCGGGCGGAGAAGTCTGGGAAGGGGCGGGGTCGGTGGCAGAAGCGGCAGCCGAAGCTTCAGGGTTCGTCAACCAGGTGGTGGCGCGGTTGTCTCCAGTGACAGATGAAATGCTGAACAACCCGGCGGCAGGGGACTGGCTATCATGGCGACGCACGCTTGATGGACAGGGCTACAGTCCACTCGCGCAGATCAATCGGGACAATGTCTCCGATCTGAAACTGGCGTGGGTACTGACTATGTACGACGGTAGCAACCAGACTACGCCGCTGGTGCACGATGGCATCATGTTTCTGGCCCACCCCGGCAACCGGGTGCAGGCACTGGACGCAACCAATGGAGAGTTGATCTGGCAATACAACTACGAATACCCACTCGAGTCAAAAACGCTGGGTGGTCCGATTCGTAACATTGCCATCTACGATGACAAGCTGTTCATGGCGACCTATGACGCGACGCTGGTGGCAATCAATGCACGTACCGGCGAGCAACTCTGGAAAGCTGTCAAAGCTGACTGGAAAGCGGGGTTCACGCATACCAGCGGTCCCATCGTTGCCGGGGGCGTCGTGGTCAGCGGCATCAACGGATGCGAGCGTTATAAGAAAGACGGTTGCTTCATTACGGGTCACGATCCGGACAGTGGCAAAGAACTGTGGCGTACATCCACGATTGCACTACCTGGTGATCCTAATGAATCAACCTGGGGTGAAATGCCGCCTGTGCTTCGTGCCGGGGGGGACACTTGGATCCCGGGCAGTTATGATCCGGAACTTGGCTTGTTTTATATTGGCACTTCGCAGGCCAAACCGTGGGTGGCGGCCAGTCGTGGCATGACTCCGAACGATGCGGCGCTGTATACCAATTCGACCCTGGCTCTGAACCCGCAATCTGGTGAGATCAAGTGGTATTTTCAACATATACCTGGCGAAACTCTGGACATGGAGGTCGGTTTTGAGCGCGTGCTGCTGGATATCGATGGTAAGGCACTTGCTGTCACCATAGGCAAGGATGGCATCCTCTGGAAGTTGGACCGCAAGACGGGGGCATTTCTCGATTTCAAGGAAACTATTTTCCAGAACATTTTCGCGTCACTCAATCAATCGACAGGACGCTTGACCTATCGCAAAGATATCATTGCGGCAAAGATCGGCGATCAGGTTTCGGCCTGTCCGGGAATCTACGGCGGCCATAACTGGCAGGCCACCGCATGGAGCCCGGTGGCTAAGGTGTTGGTTATTCCGATGCACCAACTGTGCGTGGAAATGGCCGGGCGGGAAGTCGAGATGGAAGAAGGGAAGGGTGGCTACGGCGGAGAATCGCGAATGTTCCCGATGCCTGGTGTCAACGGCATGCTCGGTAAGCTGGCGGCCTGGAATGTGGAAACCATGACGGAAAAATGGAGCCATGAGCAGCGCGCCATGTTCTTAACCGGCGTGCTGACCACTGCCGGTGATCTGGCATTTGTAGGGGACCTGGATCGCTATCTCAAAGCCTTTGATGTTGAAACAGGCAAATTGGTCTGGCGAGCGCGGCTGGGCGCGGCATTGCATGGTTACCCCATCAGCTATGGCGTTGGCGATGAACAATACATCGCAGTTCCCACTGGCATCGGTGTGTTCAAGCTGATGACTGCCAAGCAGTCGCCTGAAATCTACCAACCCAACGGCGGCAACGCTCTATACGTATTCAAACTGCCTGCTGACAGGGAGCAGTCACACTAGCGGCGGGTTCTACATTTTCACTGCGGGTGACGCGGGTAAAGTCAAACGATTGCGCAACTCCGGGTGCTCGCGTATCGCTGCCTGCTCGGCCACGGGTAAGTTGACGAGCGAGTAAGTCGATACATTGGCTGAACTGATGGCTGAACTGATGGCTGAACTGATGGCTGAACTGATCCCGGATTGGGATAGGGAAAAAGAGGCTTTGGCTGCGCTGCGGCCAAAATACGGATGGCAAATGTGGACTACCGATTTTCTCTCAAAGTTGTCTGGTAAAATAGACAAGCGTGCTTACGTTCGGGTCCGTGCCCAGCCTGAGGCTCCGTCGGGACAAATGAACCATGATTAATCCGGATCCGAGATTCGTTGAGCGATTCAAAAATCTCTGGCGTTTTTAATGGCTTGTGGCTGTGCCGCCTCTTGTCTGAATTCGAGCATTCCGGACAGGAACTAGCTAGGTCGGAGCCGACATTTGTGCGTTGGGGACAGGGTTGAAGTAATGCATTTTTACCTTGCGCCGGACGATTCTCCAGACACCGCCACGCCTTGCGAAGTCGTCGGTATAGGTGGCATTAATCATCTGCACGACATCATCCGGGGTCGCGCCCATGCAGTCGACGTCACTAACGCCATGTGCATGGTCGGCATCCTGGAAGGTCAGCCTCAGATTTGAGCTGAGGTGGTGGGTTTCCCGCCACGCCGGATAAAGCACATCCATAACGGCAGTCTTTATACCGTCATGACCTTTGAATGTGCCAAACGGTGGGCCGATTTCCCACACAGCGTCTTCATGCCAGGCAGAAATGAATTGCTCCCAGTTGTGTTGGTCAAATCCCTGGCAGTAATCTGTCACCACGTCCCTAAGAGCAGCACGGCTCTCCAATTCGTCGATGCGCTGAGCCATCGCCTGCAGTTGTTCTTGAATTTGCTCACTCATGCCTTAATTCACCCTGTGTGCCTGTGTACGTTGTTAGCAGCGATGAACCCGAAAGTCACCGCCAGGGCCAGCGTATGCCCGGCACCGTAATAGGCCTCTCTGGAGGGGCTGGCAACGCAGTTGCCGGCGCCGTAAAGACCAGCAATTGGCTGGCCGTGCGTATCGAGTACTTCTGCTTTGTGGTTCACCGATGGTCCGCCGCTGGTATCCAGAGCGCCGGCTACCAGCATGATGCAGTAATAGGGACCCTGCTCGCGGAACGGATGCATTGTGACATTGGGGTTGGTATTTGCAGCGTTACCGCTGTCCGCAGCCATGGGCGAAAACACTTCATGCCAGTAAGTGTCGTAGCCCGATGATCCGCGCTGAAAGTCCTCATCTTTGCCGCTGACGGCAAAGCCATTGAACCGCTCAATCGTGTTGCTCAGGTTGGTCGGGAATCCAGCATCCAGGGAAGCCCCTCCGGTGTCTGCTTCAATTTCTCTCAGCCTGGCTGAGATATTTCCCGCCAGTTCCTTAAGCGTTGCCCCGGACAGGACGTAGGAGGCTCCCATTGGCGTCGCCGGAAACGGATAGGCACCGGCGAAAGTCTCTGCGCTGCGTTGATCGTAGATCATGAACATGATCTGATTTGGGAACTCGGCGGTAGATTCTTTGTAAATGCCGTGAGCCTCAGTGCGATCGTTGTAGTTACGGTGCTCATTCAACGCCCGGTGGCCGTAGCGATTAACCTGTACCATCGAATCACCCGGCGGGAAGAATACTCCTGCCCCCAGCAGCGGGCTTACCAGGCATTCCTCCAGGACTACCTGTGAGCGCCAGGCGGAACCCAGGTCACCCATCTGCGCCCCGGCAGCACCTGCAATGGTAATGAAATCACCCTCCGACGCAGGCATGGCGCAGGCACCGAAAAGCGGAGCGCGTTGATAACGCCGTTTGAGTTCTGGATTGTGCGCGTAACCACCTGTAGTAAAGATAACGCCTTTGCGACCCTGAATGGTCACGGTTGTTTCGCCTGCACCGGCTTCTAATCCGACCACTCGTCCGTGATCATCCTGCACCAGTCTCATTGCCCGATGTTCCAACAGCGTTTTGATGCCCCGTTTCTTGACTGCCTCGCCCAGCTGCGTCATCAACTCCGCACCCTGACCCATGGCGCCGTTGGCCGTAAGCGGGCCTAGTGGGCGACCAGTCGGTACTTTGTTCTCGGGTACCTGGTCGAGATAGTCGACGGCGGGCTTGTCCAAGGCAAAACCCCGCCATTCAGCCAGGTTAAGGCTGCCCGATTTGCGCAATGAATCGACGGCGACACTGGCATTGTCATAGAACGCTTCCAGTAGTGCTATTTCGTCGGCTTCAAGGCCAAGATTGGGTAATTCGGGGTTGTAGCGCCCAGGGTAAGAATAGCGCGCCATGTAAGCCAGACAATCTGCTCGGTTGTCGTCAACGCCATTGGCCTTCAAAGAGAAATTATTGGGAATCCACAGCACGCCGGCCGACTTGAAAGCCGTGCCGCCCACAAACGCCGCTTTTTCAAGCAGTACGACGCTGTCTCCGGCATCGTGGGCCGTGATTGCAGCAGCACACCCTCCTGCACCCGCGCCGATGACTACAACGTCAGCCTGATGATGCCAGTTTCCTTCGGCGCGGGCTTTGGATGCACCCAGCGAGACTACACCCAACGAAGCGACTGCAGCGCCGGTGCTGGCCAATACTTGTCTTCGCGTCAGGCCATTGCGTTTGTCACTCATGCTTGTCTCCTGGTTGGTTAGTGCAGCCACATGGAAGGGAGCGGATTAGGCAGAGTTATCGTTGCAGCTCAATCCCCGCCTCCTCGCGATCCCAACAATCATCAGTTATGCCCTCAGCCTTTAGCTTGAATTTCTCCACCCGCTCGCTGGGAGTTTTGGGCATGTTGTCGCGAATTGCGATATACCGCGGTATGGCGAAATAGGCCATGCGGGGTTCGCACCAGCGGATCAGTTCTTCTTCGCTAACCTGCTGGCCTTCCTTAAGGACTACAACCGCCTTTACTTCCTCCTCGCCAACGTCAGCAGGCACGCCTACCACACATGATTCCAAAACGGCATCATGTGAACTGATCACCGATTCCACTTCGAACGATGATATGTTTTCGCCCCTGCGTCTGATTGCCTGTTTCTTTCGGTCAACAAAGAAAAAATAACCGTCTTCGTCCATTCGGCCAAGATCACCAGTGTGGATCCAACCGTTTTGGAACAACTCTAAAGTGGCCTCCGGCTTGTTGTAATAGCCGGTGGTACCGACAAACATCTTGTCGGATCGGGCTATGAACTCCCCGAGACTTCCGGGCTTGCATTCGATGTCATCTTCATCAACGATGCGCACGTCCCAGCCGGTAATCGTCTTGCCACACGCGCCTGCGCGGGGCTGGTCGTATGGGCTGACCAGGCAGCAATAGCACTCGGTCATACCGTAGACTTCGAGAATCTTGGTATTGAAGCGTTCCTGGAACGCGTGCCATTCGTCCTGCGGTGCGGCTGCGCCAACCATCAGTCTGACCGGGTTGTCATCGTCGGCTTCGGTTTCTTCCTGCTTGAGAAGAATTGGAATGATGCCACCGATGTAATTAGCTTCGGTGCACTCCCAGCGCCGGCAGTCTTCCCAGAGACTGCTGGCCGAGAAGCGTTCTACGATAACGGCTTTGGCGTCTGCCAGAATGGCGGGCCCTACGGTAATGCCCTGGGCGTTGCCATGGAAAAACGGAAGACCGGTATACAGCACATCATCCTCGGTATAGCGGGAGTACTTCACTGATTCGGCCCAGATGTCGTACCAATAGTGATGACTGAACATCACACCTTTGGAAACTCCGGTGGTGCCGGAGGTATACAGAATCGAGGCCAGGTCACTGTAGTGCACGTTGACGTCAGGAGTGTCGGAAGAGTGGTCCATCAAGTCTGCAAAAGGCAGGCTTTCAAAGCCCTGCCACTGGGGAATACCCAGCCCTGATGAGTCGGTGAATGCAACGTTGCGGATTTCGGTCAGATCGTCCGTCACGCCTTCTAGCCGATCGAGGTACTGCGTGTCTGCGACCAGCGCGACACAGTCGGACTGTGTCATTTGATAGGACAGGCCCTGGCCTTTCAACGCGACATTGACCGGCACCTCGCAGGCGCCGATCTTGTTAAGCGCAAACCAGGTGTAAAGGAACTCCGGATTATTGGGCAACATAATGGCCACTTTGTCACCATGCTTAACGCCCAGAGACAATAAGCCATTGGCCGTCTTATTTATGGCTTCATTGAATTCGCCCAGGGTCAGTGGATCATCACCGAACTGGAACACCACGTGGTCCGGATTCTGCCGCGCCTTGTCCTCGATAATTTTCGACAGGACTCGATCTTGCTGAGCGTACTCCTGCATATTCCACGACGCCCACTTTTCAGCGTGACGCTTAAATTTGTCATCCCAACGGCCCATATTTTCTCCCATCTTCCCCGGTCCGGATCAAATACGACGAGTCGTCACAGATACTCCGGATCCATGTACTGTTCGATCAGCTTCTTAGACTCGCCGAACCATACGCCATCATCGTGAGCCTCCAGCATTTTGCCCAGATCCCAGGTCATAACCTTTTCTGGAATCACCTCGATGATACAGCGTAACGGCGTGTGTACCGCTTCAAACGCGGTTTCCCTTTCTTCGTCTGTAGTCAGCTCGAAGAAATACTTGTCGATGATCTTCCAGTGGATTTCACGCATGAGCTCGTCATCGTCGTGAATGACCGCCTGTCCCATCACCAGAATGGCCTTCTGATGCCGAACATTGGTGCCATCATTGTGGATCGTGACCGACATTTTCGGATTTTCCTTCAAGCAGCCCACTTTGAGACGGTAATTCTTGATCGTGCTCATCATGATGTTGTCATTCTTGATCACGTAGAACATCGGGGACACCACAGGGTAGCCTCGCTTGTTCACGTGGGCCATTTCACAATAGGCATTATGGCGATACAACAGTTCGAACTCATTAAGCTCCATCGGGTAATCAGTAGCCACGTTGAGCTGCTCGAGCCTGACGGGGTCAAACCTTACTTCTGACTTGTCTGCCATTTTCCTCGCTCCTCCTCAATTGATTTATGTTGCTTGTACAATGCTCTGTGCACCGCGTTTTCGTTCAAATGATTACAGGGGCGCAACGGCCCCTGCAAATACTGGCCTGATAGCGCCGCTAGAAGGAATATCCGACCTCATTTGCGATTCGCCAGGGTAAGGCGTAGGCATCGCAAACTTGAACTTTATTCAATATTTCCACACAATACTAAAATACACTAAATTGTCAACTGTTGCAGTTGTAAGGTGGCGCACACCAGAAGCACGTTCAAGAACGTGGTGCGCAGCCAGTCAAATCATTCGAAAACACCGAGGTCATTATGTCCGATATTGAAGTAGATCGCAGGGGTGAAGTTGAGTGGATTCGTCTCAACCGCCCGGAACGCATGAACGCCTACGACGCAGATATGGCGAAATCTTTGATCGCTGCGGTTGAGAATGCCGCTGATGCTGGGGTTATCGTTCTGACCGGAACGGGAAAAGCGTTTTGTGCTGGCGGCTACCTTGCCAATTTGAGCGACCCTGACCCGCTGGAGCTAAGGAATATGTTCTATGGGTCGCTCAAGGTATATGAATCATTACGAACCAGTCCACGGCCAGTCATCGCAGTAGTCAATGGCGCAGCTGCCGGCGGCGGCAATGAACTGGTGGTGGCATGCGATATGGCGATTGCGGCGGACAACGCGACCTTCGGTCAGACGGGCGTAAAAATCGGAAGCGCCCCAGTGCTTGGCGGTACGAACTTTCTGGCAATGAGCGTGGGCGAAAAGCGTGCCAAGGAAATAGCTTTCATGTGCCGCCGATATCCAGCGACTGAGGCTCTGGAAATGGGATTGATTAATGCCGTTGTGCCGGCAGACCAACTTGAAGATGAGGCGACGAACTGGGCAAACGAATTGCTGAGAATGAGCCCCCGGTATCTTGAAATCGCCAAGATCAGTTCCAACGTCTGGTGGAATCAGTGCCGCGACAACTACTTGAGCGGCTTGGGTATGCTGGTGCAGGCAATTGGCTCACACGACATGGTCGAAGGGGCCACGGCCTTCATGGAAAAACGGCGTCCCCAGTTCGAAGGGCGGGCGCCAGAACTATGAATTTTGATCTTGATCCCGCCTACGCTGCGATTCAGGATCAGGCGCGGGCATTCGCACGGGAAATTGAACCTATTGCTGTCGAGGCCGACGAGATGAGCGAGGTTCATCCCGGAGTGCTCGACGCCCTGCGTAAAAGTGGCCTGTGCCACTTGATGGTGCCCAGGCACTATGGCGGTATATTCGAAAAACCGGATCCACTGGCCATCTGCCTGGTCCGTGAGGTATTGATGGGCACCTCCGCGCATGCGGATTCCCTGTTCGCCTTGCAAGGCATTGGCAGTTATGCCATTACGGTGGCGGGCACGCAGAAGCAACGTGAGCGCTGGTTGCCTCGCATTGCCGCCGCAGATGATCTCGCGGCTTTGGCGTTGACCGAGCTTGAGACCGGGTCAGACCTGAAAGCGTTAAAGACCACGGTCACGCCTGATGGCGACTGCCTCAGGCTGACGGGTGAAAAGTCCTTCATTTCAAATGCCGGTGCGGCCGCTCTTTATCTGGTCCTGGCGCGTGAAGAAGAAGGTCATAGCCTGTTATTGGTGCCGGAAAATTCACCAGGAATCTCCATTACGCCCACACCCGAGATCATTGCGCCCCACGTGTTAGGCGAAATGCGCTTCGACAACGTTGAATTGGCGGCTGACGCGCGCCTTGGTGAACCAGGCAAGGGGTTCAGTCTGGTATTGGCCACGCTCGGCGTGTTCAGGGTCTCAGTGGCCGGGGCCGCTGTAGGCTTGGCGCAGGCCGCGCTGGATGAGGCGCTGCGTCACACCAACGAACGTGTTCAATTCGGCCGTCCGCTATCCCGTCTGGGTGCAGTCTCACAGATGCTGGCGGATTGTGCGGTCGAAATAGAGATGGCGCGATTGCTTACATACAAGGCGGCCTGCGAGGCTGTTAATGACCCTGCAGCTTCATTGCATTATTCTTCGATGGCAAAATTGGCAGCCAGTGAGATGGCCGGACGAGTGACCGATCGCTGTGTCCAGATGATGGGACGCTTTGGACTGGTACGTGAAAACAAAATTGAACGCCTGTACCGCCAGGCCAGGCCAATGCGCATTTACGAGGGGGCTTCCGAGGTTTTGCGTGAATCCATCGC
>MPMB02043955.1_pt1 | contig 12320 bp, 9 predicted proteins | sample 1617371 | NCBI WGS metagenome assembly MPMB02 (sample SAMN05944808, study PRJNA350692) | marine metagenome | biome: marine; feature: ODZ; material: water; isolation source: 300 m water sample filtered on 0.2 um supor filter | place: Pacific Ocean | collected 2012-04-08 | depth 300m m
GACCGGGCCGTGCAATTTCGCGATTTCGGCTTCAGTTAAGTCTAGCTGTAATAAGCGTTCCCGCCGCTTCGCAGAGGTTCTGGTTGATCCCATCGCGCCGACAAAAAATGCATCGGTCTTGAGTGCCTCCATCAGCCCCATATCGTCTATACGAGGATCATGAGTCAGCGCGATGATGGCAGAGAACTTGTCATTCGCAAGATCCCTGACTGCATCATCAGGCATTGTGTTGATCAGTTGTACGCCTTCAACCGGCCACTGTTCGATCATCTGTTCGCGTGGATCGCAGACCACGACGTGATAATCGAGAGCCTGTGCCATCTGAGATAGGTAAATTGATACCTGCCCCGCGCCGATCAAAAACAGCTGGTATCTTGGGCCGTAGGTCTGCACCATTTTTAGATCGTTAGCTGATTCGTCATCGATATCACCAATGATCTCGAGGCGTTTGAATCTGTCTTTGTTGTCGACCTGCATGTGGCCTGTATCAATATCAAGCTTGCGCTCTATACAATCTCGATCCTTGAGTCGTCCGACTACCTGCTTCAACGCACCCAGGTGCCTCGTATCCGGCATAGGTTCAATCACGATATGAAGCTGGCCACCACAAGGCAGGCCAAAGCGTTCAGATTCTTCCTGGGTTTTGCCGTAGAGCATGACTTCTGGCGTCGTCTGTGCGAGTTCCCCGTTCTGAAGATTTTCCAGCAGATCTTCTTCCACACAACCACCCGATAGTGATCCTACGACGTGTCCACGACTGTTGCAGCTGAGCAGAGAACCAATCGGCCGGGGTGAAGATCCCCAGGTCTTAGCGACGGTGCAGAGCCAGCACATCTCACCAGCCTCGATCCATTCGGTAAGTTGAGATAACACCTGATGGTCGGCGTTTTCCATAAATTCTGATTCGTAATTGAGAGGGAGGAGTTTATCGCACACGTGTTGTTCGGGAAAGCGACGATCACTCGATCGCCGCTTTCGCGGGGATGACCAGTGCCGCTGAGATGACAGTTGCCGCACGGTTGACAGTTACAGCATGGACATCAAACACCCAAACATGACGCCACCACCCATTTACGATTATCATCACACCATGATAGTAGCAGTTGAAATTGATCGGGATATCGATCTGTCCCTTTTCTCGCGTTTTCTTCATCAGTCTGGCATCTGGCATCGTATTAACGAATCCGGTGATGTGCAGGTGGTGTGGGTGCAGAATGAGGAAGATAAGGAACGGGTAGTGTCACTGTATCGGCAGTTTACCAGTGGTGAATTCGAGCTCAAGGCTGTTAAGCTGAATGTGCCAAAAACGACCAATCAGCTGATTGACCAGTTCATGAGGTCGCCACTTACTGTATCGCTAATTCTAATCAATGTGCTTTGTTTCCCTGTTACATCCGGTGTGGATGAAGGGAACTTCAACGGCTGGTTTCAGATGATGACGCTGTTGGAATTCAAGGTTGCTGGTGGTCATCTCTACTTTGCAGATCTCGAATACACCATGAGTATCGGACAGTATTGGCGACTGCTTACGCCAATGCTGCTGCACTTTGGCTGGATTCATATTGTTTTTAACCTTCTGTGGATTTGGGAAATTGGTCGGCGCATTGAATGGGTTAATGGTGCATCGGTTCTGCTGCTCGTTATTCTTTGTTCTTCACTCGGTGCCAATCTATTGCAGTACGGACTCGCTGGTCCGGGATTGTTCGGTGGTATGTCGGGTGTAGTTTTTGGCCTCCTGGGATTTTCGCTGCTCTGGAGCTTCATCGTGCCTGATAGGAGTATCGGGCTACCCAAAGGCATTTACGTATTCATGCTGGTTTTTCTGGTGGTTGGGTTTACCGGGGCAATTGACCTGCTGGGTCTTGGATCACTGGCAAATGGTGCCCACTTAGGCGGACTGTTAGCAGGCGTCACAATTGGTGGTCTGGCTGGTTTGTTAAAAAAGACCTGAACTTGCCGGCTTCAGCTCAACATCGTATGAAGTAAATCGTCTGAGATTGATGACACCACAGTCAAATATCAGGTACTGCCCTTTGATCCCGAGCAGTGTGCCTTCGATGGAGGGTGTCTTATCAAAGTTCATAGAAACGATTTTTGTCGGGTATTGCTGGACGGGATAGATGATGTCCTGAACCCCCGTATCTATTGCTTGGACAGCCTGCAGTCCAAATCTGTCCTGGAGTTCTGATAGTTCGGATGTGACCCTACCCATCAAGTCATCTCTGGTCTGCTTCAGATCAACAGGTGGATTGTCACCCTTCAGCATACGTCGCCATTGGGTTTTGTCAGTAACGTGCTGTTTGAATATCGTTTCCACCAAACCTGACACTTGCCGCGAATTCACTCTAAAGATCGGAACTGCCTGCACCGCACCCTGATCAATCCAGCGGGTAGGGAGTTGATCTGGTTTGGTGATGCCTACCTTGACGCCAGACGAATTGGCAAGATACACAAGGTGCGGCTGCATGCAGAATTCTTTCCCCCAAACCGAATCACGGCATGTACCCTTTTCAAAGTGGCAACGCTCAGGGCTGACGATGCAGAGATCACATTGTGGTAGCTTCTTGAAACAGGGATAGCAGAATCCCTGACCATAACTTTTTTTACTAGCCTGCCCACAATGAAGGCAGCGAATGCGACCGTGGAAAATTAGCTGGATTCGATCGCCCAGGTAGGGATTTAGGTGGAACTCTTCCTCGCCCAGGGGAAGGTAATAATCGACCGGATCATTCAACCGGTTGGTCATTTTTCGAAGGAAACCGCGCATCGGGGAAGTGTAGCACGATAGTGTCGTATCGAGTCCGTCATCCCGGACTTGGTCAGGGATCCATCCCGGGTGTCATTCGCGATGCATGGATTCCGGATAAGTACTGGTGCACTTTCCGTAATGACAGGAACATGACGGTAACGGGCGAAAAAAGTACAATTGCGGCTCCCAATCCTGGCACCTATACGACGTTTTACACAGGCGAGCAGCAACATGAAAGAAGGCCAACCCAAAGCCATCGAACTGAAGGACTACAAGGTTCCTCCTTATCTGATTGAGACAACCCAACTGCATGTCGATATCGATGAGGATGTCACCCACGTTACGGCGACCTTAAAGTTCAAAAAGAACCCTGAATCCACGGAAAAAGGATCCGATCTTATCCTTGATGGGGGAGGGATCTGGATACCCGTTTAATCACCATCGATGATAGAGAACTCTTGTCCAATGAGTACTCGATTGAAGATGAGTCTTTAACTCTGTTCGCAGTTCCTGACGAGTTTGAACTGGTGACGAAGGTCGATATCAAACCCCAGGAAAATACTACACTTGAAGGCTTGTACAAGTCTGGAGATATGTTCTGCACACAGTGTGAGGCAGAGGGCTTTAGAAATATTACCTGGTTTTCGGATCGACCCGATGTGATGTCGAAGTATACAACCACCATCAAGGCGAATAAGTCGTCCTATCCGATTCTATTATCCAATGGCAATGAGATTGATCGGGGAGAGGAGGGTGAGAAGCACTGGGTGACCTGGCAGGATCCTTTTAACAAACCAGCATATCTGTTTGCGTTAGTTGCTGGTGACCTGCGTCATATTGAGGACAGCTTTACGACGATGAGTGGCCGCGAGATCAAGTTGCAGATTTTCACCGAGGCACACAATGTCGATAAGTTGGATCATGCCATGGTCTCGTTGAAGAAATCGATGGCCTGGGATGAGCAGGCTTATGGTCGGGAGTACGATCTGGATATCTTCATGATCGTTGCTGTTGAGAGTTTCAATATGGGTGCGATGGAGAATAAGGGGCTCAATGTCTTTAACACTTCCTGCGTTCTCGCGCGCCCGGATACTACAACAGATGCTGCCTACCAGCGGGTCGAGGGTGTTGTCGCACATGAGTACTTCCATAACTGGTCCGGTAACCGGGTGACCTGTCGGGACTGGTTTCAGCTCAGCCTGAAAGAGGGTTTCACGGTACTGCGAGATCAGCAGTTCTCTGCAGATATGGGTTCTGCTGCGGTATGCAGGTCTCAGGGAGTCACAGCGCTGAGGAGTGCCCAGTTTCCGGAGGATGCAGGCCCGATGGCGCATCCCATTCGACCAGATTCCTACATTGAAATTAATAACTTCTATACCGCTACGGTTTACGAGAAGGGCGCAGAAGTCGTGGGAATGATTCGAACCTTGCTGGGGGCTGACAGGTTCAGAAAGGGGACAGATCTCTATTTTGAATGGCATGACGGTCAGGCGGTCACCACTGAAGATTTTGTTACTGCCATGGAAGATGCTAATGGTATTGAGCTGGTGCAGTTCCGTCGCTGGTACAGTCAGGCGGGTACCCCTACTCTGATGGTTTCGGGTGAGTACGATGAGACCGAAAAGACTTTTTCACTGACGGTGAAGCAGAGTTGTCTGCCGACGCCACAGCAGGAGAAGAAGGAACCCTTTCATATGCCGTTGGCGATGGGCTTGATTGGTTCTGATGGTAAGGATATCGAGTTCGATTTTGATGGACTGGATATTGCTAATATTAATGACGAGGGGCAGTACACGGCGGTGCTGAATATCCGTGAGGCAGAGCAGACGTTTGTTTTTAAGGATATTGAGACCAGACCGGTGCCATCGCTGCTGCGGAGATTTTCTGCTCCCGTGAAGCTTGTTTACGACTACAGCCGTGACGAACTGCTCTACCTGATGAGCAATGACAGTGATGGATTCAATCGTTGGGAGGCCGGGCAAAGATTGGCGGTTGATGTGATCCAGGAAGTTGTGGGCCAGCTGCAGCTTGGTCAAACGCCTGTTGTTGACGAGAGACTGATCCATGCCTGTGAATATATCCTTAACGAGGCACTCGAACATGATCGGGATGGGTTGGTAGACAAGGCCATGATTGCTTTCATGCTGGTGCTGCCAACAGAAGCGTATCTGGCTGAACTTACCGAAACTGCTGATGTCGATGCGATTCACGCTGCGAGAGAGCTGGTACGGGATACGATTGCTCGCAGGCTTTCAGGAATTTTGCTTGCCATCTACAAGCTGAATCAGTCCGATAAAGCCTATGCGCCCGAGGCTGATGATATTGCCCAGCGAGCGCTTAAGAATATTGCTTTGTCCTATCTGATGCAGCCTGACGATACAGAAATGGTGAACCTCTGCGTCCAGCAATTCGAGAACTCAGATAACATGACAGATACCAGTGCGGCAATTCGAGCTCTGGTTAACTCATCTGCACCTGATGCTGTGAAGGCCAGGGAGGCGACACTCACCGAATTCTACAATCGCTGGTCAGATGAAGCCCTGGTTGTGGATCAGTGGTTCAGTCTTCAGGCGTCCTGTCATTTGCCCAATGCATTAGAGCGTGTGAAGACGCTGATGCAGCATGAAGTCTTCACTATGAAAAATCCCAACCGGATGCGATCTGTTGTTGTGGCATTTGCGTTTCAGAACGGCGTAAATTTTCATCAGAAGGATGGGTCAGGATATCGGTTCCTGGCTGATTGTGTGATTGAGTTAAACGCTATCAATCCGCAGATGGCTGCGAGGATAATGAGTCCGCTGTCCAGATGGAGGAAGTACGATGAAGATCGGCAGGAGATGATGAAACGGGAGCTTGAAAGGATACTAGATACAGAGAATCTGTCTCCTGATGTTTTTGAGATTGCTAGTAAGAGTTTGTAATCATCTCCAACCAGCTATCGTCCCCACGAAAGTACACAGCGCTTAGGGTTTTAAACCCAAAACACCGAACCTGCAACGTTCTTAGCCTTACTGGCAACTTTTATTCCGGACAGCAGTGCGCCTGCGCGGGGATGACATTTCCTTTGTAGTTGGCGTTTCGCTTTATGCAATAATCAAACAGGATTCAACGCCTCAACCAGCGCCGCTTTCTTGTGTCTGGCACGCTTATGTTTATTCAGTTCCTCCACCAAAGTGAGCAGGTTTGCGCCATCCCACTCTGTGCTGCCGTTAGGGGAATAGAGGCAGGTTTCCAGGTTTTTAATTTCATCTGTTAGTGCTTCACTGTGGGTTATAACAGCGAGTTCTCTGGTCGAATCGATGGTGGGGTATTTTGCTTTCCCCCATATGAAGAGCAGGTTGCGGGCGGTGGCTGCCTGGTTTGCTTTGCATGCGGTGATTAGTCTGCGGTAGAGGTCGCTTTTGCTTGCGCCGTTGTCCTCTTCCTCGGGTTCAGCCAGGCTGGGTTGTGCGCTTTGGTGCCACCACAGGAGCAGGGTGATTAGCCAGAGGAGGAACATTGCGGCGGCAACGTACATCCACAGGTCGGTCTGAATCGCTGGTACGGGTTGTTCAGAAACTTCTCCCCTGGTTACCCTGGTTTGAGGTTGAGTTGCTACCTGAGGGACCAGGGGCTGTACCTGGGCAGAAGCTTTGACGATATAGGTTGATGAAGGAATCCGCGCAACTTCCAGTAAATCGGTTTTAGTATTCCACCAGGGGATGACGATTTCGGGGATGACAATCGCGCCATCGCGGGTCGGCACAATGCCAATGGTTGTTGAACGGGTTGAGACAATGCCTTCCTGGCTGACTTTTTGACTCTCAGCCGCAGGATCCTTGTAGGTTTTTGTTCCTTCAATTTCCGTGTTCTCAAAAAGCGGTAGTAATGAGACAGCAAGACCATCAACCGTCATTGAGAGAGTTCGATTGATGGGTTCGCCGACCGTGAAATTCGCTGGAGGTTCACTCCAGGATTCCGAGATCTTAAGGGATTTGGCAGGTAACCAGTTCTCTCCTACAAACGAGGCTGGTTTCGCATTAACAGTAATAGTATGGGCTTCCGAGAGAGCCATGACCTGTTCGCGTGAGGTGGAGAAAAATCCCCGGCCGGTTCTGGTCCCGGAAAAGGCCTGTTTGGGAATTGTCAGTTGGCCGCTTCGTTGAGGATAGATTGCGTAGCGCTTTTCCAGTATGTAGTAACGGCGGTTGTTGGCGACAGCATCGTAGCGGCGTTCGTTTTCAATTGTTTCCACAACGGCATCTTTGACCGCTGGTGCTGCAGGGAAATCACCCGATATATTCTCGACGTAGTAGAGTTTGATTGAATAGATGATCTGACCCTGAACATAAACCTTGTTTGTATCAACGCTGGTGTCAAAAAAGACCAGTTCCTCTTTCTTGCGTTTCTCGGCGGCTGATTGCCTGACGACATTGATGACGATTGGATCGGAGCGGTCGTTACCGAGGCGGAACGCGGGAATAACCAGCTGGCCCAGCCTTCTGGGGCGCAGCAGCACCTCCCAACTGGTTGATGTCTCCGTGGTACTCCTGCCATTGACGGAGGTAATTTTGGTGCTTTGATTGGGTCCTGATTGACGTAGAATCTGAAAGTCCCTGTCCAGTGACGCAAAGTTGGGACCGCCCTGGTTCTGTGAATTCCGGATTGTCACCGTCAGGGCGACCGCGTCCGCTTCAGAGATCTGGGTACGATCGACGGTGACGGACAACTGCCCCTGCACGGTATTTGCCATGACCAGCGAGCAGATTAGTGCGAGCAGTTGCCGCCATCTAAAAGAGTCGGGATTACCAGTTCGATGAATCATGTGGCGTCTTGATACCTCGTTTCAGCCTTTCATTGTACTGCATCATGAACTTTCGCCTCAGCAGTCCACCCGGGTCATCAGGTACCCGCCGCAACCACTGCTGCAATGCTTGCTGTTCTTCTTCATCAAGGGGCTCGGGTTCCGATTCTGAGGCTTGCTGTTCCTCACCTTCCTGTTGTTCCTGTTCCTGCTGCTCGGAATCCTCAGATTCCTGCTCTTCTCCTTCCTTTTGTTCGTCCGACTGTTGCTGATCCTCAGAATCCTGGTTCTGATCCCCCTGTTCGTTCTCTTCGCTGTCCTCTGGGTTCTGATTCTGTTCGTCATTACCTTCCTGCTGCTGTTGTTCCTGCTGCTGTTGTTCGAGAAGCGTCTCAACCAGCTGCTTGTTGAAACCGGCATCCTCGTTCTCAGGATTCAAGGCAAGTGCCTCATCATAAGCGATGATGGCTTCTTCCAACTGACCCTGTCTGGCAAGAGCGTTACCCAGATTGTACTTGCCATCATCGGATTCAGAGCTGGCAAACGCTCTTGCAGCAGCAACAAAGTCCTCTCCTCGATACTGCGCTGTGCCTTTCCACTGCTCGTTTTTAAATAGATCAGCTGCCGTTTTGGCATCCCCCTGCTGCATTGCTTTGCTGGCCTGTTGATCCCTTGTTTCCCATAGATCGTCCCAGAGGGATGCTTCAGCCTCTGGGGTTGGCAGCAGACAGACAAGAACAAGAGACCAGATCCAACCGCGTCTGAAACTGATGGCGGCAAGTGGCAGGAGCAGTAATAGCAACCAGGGACCCTGCTCAAACCAGACGTCGAAATCGCGTTCCAGTTCCCGGAACTGTTCCTGATCAATTAGGGGTTCATCTGCCAGAAGGTAGGCGAGATCATCGTCGATCAGTGTCATTCTGGTGAACCTCCCGCCGGCCACGCCGGCGAAATCTCTAAGTGCAGCGAAGTCAACTCGAGGGATGATCAGCGTACCGTTCTGATCCTTCAGATAAACGTTACTGCGGGTACCGGGAATGGGTGCACCGTCCTCCGTTCCAACTGCCAGCACAGAGACTGGAAACGCAAAGCGGAATTGTCGTGCGACGCGTTGTGCTTCGGCCGCATCTCTGATTTCATCAGTCACGATGACAATGCGACCACTCTTGATCCCAGCATCGTCAAACAGCGTCTTGGCCATTTTTAAGGCGGGTGTGAGTTCGCTGCCAGGTGCGGGCATGATTTCCGGGGAAATCGCCGGGATCATCTCGGCAATGGTCTTGGCATCATCAGTCAGAGGGGAGACGAGATGGGCATCACCAGAATAGACTACCAATGCGGTGACGCCTTCTGCTCGCGCCGCTAACAGATCCAGCAGTTTTCGCTGGGCACGCACCAACCGGTTTGGTTTGACATCTGTGGCATACATTGATCGCGTCAGATCAAACAGGATGACGATTGCGTCTTCACGTTCGTGCACGGGTTGTGGTGTCTTTTGCCAGACGGGCCCTGCAAGAGCAACGATGGCAAGTATCCAGGCAATCAGAATCAGGTACATCGGGTTTCTGCCGGGTTTACCTCCGGGATCGTCAATCAGATACGGTAAGAGCCGAGGATCAATCGTCTGTTCCCAGTTTGAGCCCCGGCCTTGCCGAAGCCCTAGAATGATGACCAGGATCAATGCGGGAATCACAGCGTAGAACCATTCCGGACGCAGAAAATGAAAATTCTCAACTATCGCGTCAGTCAACACGGGATTCACTTTGATGGCTCCATGTTTAACTGCTTTGCCGGTTTGAGCAGTTGGCTGAAGCCGATTCGGACTTGCGGATAAAGCAGGCCAATCAGAAAACTCACCACCAGTGCGAGTCCAAGTGGCCAGTAGTACAGGGATTTGACGGGCCGGTAGGTCTCGAGATCCTGCTCAATAGGCTCGAGACGATCGAGTTCTTTATAGATCGCGGCAAGTTCGCCGCTGTTTCTAGCTCGTTGGTAGATGCCACCTGTGGCCTTGGCAATTTGTGTCAGCGTCTCGGTATCCAGTTCGGTTGAGGGATTGATAGTGCGATTGAATAGGAGCCCGGACACGACCAGTTCGTCTGCGCCAAAACCCACGGTGTAAATCTTAACGCCTTCCTGCGCGGCGATCTGTGCTGCCTGAATCGGTGAGACTTCACCCACGTTGTTCTGACCATCGGTTAACAGAATTAGTATCCGGCTGTCTACCGGTCTGTCGTGCAAACGTTTGACAGCGAGCCCGATGGCATCGCCGATGGCTGTTTTACCACCCGCAATGCCAAGTGGCGTTTCCGTCAACAAGGATCGCACTGTGTTTCGATCAAAGGTCAAAGGCGTTTGCAGGTAGGCCTGACTGCCAAACAGAATAAGACCGAGTCGATCCCCTTTCCTGCGCTCGACAAAGTCACCGACCACATCTTTGACCACCCGTAATCGAGTCACCTGCTTGTTGTTCAGTTCCATATCTTCCGTGCCCATGGAACCTGAGATATCGACAGCCAGCATGAGGTCACGGCCCGTGGCAGGTAATTCGACCGGATCTCCGACCCACTGGGGTCTGGCGGCTGCCAGAACCAGGAGCAGCCAGGTGAGGACCAGGAGTATTCTTCTTACAAGGTTGCGCGTGGTCGTGCTCTGGTTGGCACTTTCATAGGCATAGGCAGATTGGTAGAAAGGTACATGCAGAGCAGCATCCTGTTTCTCAGATTTTGGCAGAATGAGATAAACCAGGAGCGGTAACGGCAGAAAGTAAGCTGCCCAGGGCCAGAGGAATTCGATCATGTGCTGAACTCCATATCCTGGGACTGCCAGACGTCGTGGGTTAGTGCTCGATGGTGTTTGATCCAGTGGCTGCCGATCTGATGCAGATCGTCGATACTGATATCTATGTCTGGTCTGTAGTTGCCACTGACAAGTACCTGGCCCGCTCCCATACTGAATTCCTGCGTTTCACCCGTCAGGTCAAGAAAGGCGACCCAGGCTTCACCCGTCAGACTCGCCACCTGTTCACGCGTGTAGTGGCTGAGTGCGACCCGCTTTAATAGTTCATTGAAACGAGTCAGGTACTCTGCCGGCTCGTTTTCGCAAGTCGTTTTAAGCACGCCCAGATGTTTCAATGCGTCGCGGCGATACTGATTTCGCATCCAGCGTTGATACAGGTAGTAGAGCCCATAGATCACGACTGCCATTGCTGCGATTGCAAGAATCCACCAGCCTGGTGCTGGTGGCCAGCTGTCGATGGGGCCGGGCAGGTGAATGTCGCGCAGTTGAGCCAGTGGATCAACACTGCCGGGCCCGACAGTCTGAGGAGGTAGTGAAGCAGCCATTAGCGATTGACCATCCGGAATTTTTCATAGGCTTCTGCCAATGTCGATATGAGCTTGTCCTCGGTCGACACTTCAAACAAGGGTGACTTGGTCTTGGTAAATTCTGTCCTGATGACCTCCAGGTGTTCCAGGTAATGCTGATGGTAGTTAATTCGATGGCCTGAGTCAGCAGTATTGATCTGGGTTCGCTGCTGGCCGTCGGTGATGGTATACAGGTCAGGTCTGGGGAGTTCTCGCTCCATTGGATCAGAAACATGGATACCGATAATGTCGTTGTGGCGGGACAGTTGACGAAAATGTAACCAGGCGTCGGTGTTCATATGTCTGAAATCACTGATGAGGAAAATCGTACTGCCGTGTTTTGCGACGCGACGAACATTCACCAGTGCATCGGACAGGTAGCTGGTATTGGGCTCAAAAGTCTGTATGTTGAGCAGATGATTAAAGTCATTTATCTCGTGCAGGAGACGCAATACCGCATGCTTGCTGCGCCGTGGTCTGACCTCACGATGGGTCGCGTCCGAGAAGACAATGCCACCGACCCGATCACCGTTGTCCAGAGAGACCCAGGCTATGAGTGCTGCGGCCTGAGCAGCGATAACAGATTTAAATGCAGCCTGGGAGCCGAAAAACATTGAATGTGACTGGTCAACCAGGATCAGTACGGGTCGCTCTTTTTCTTCCTGGAACAATTTGGTGTGCGGGGTTTGAGTGCGGGCTGTGACACGCCAGTCAATCGTGCGGATGTCGTCACCAGGTTCATAGACGCGCACCTCGGCGAAATCGATGCCGCGACCGAGGAATTTTGAAGTCAATAATCCTGACAGGGGGTTGCTTGAACGGTTAATGGTTACCGAATCAATTTCTGTAACGGCATGACGAAACCGAATCAGTTCGGCGACATCCGTGTAGGCACCACCTTTGGTACTAAATTGATGTCTTATTCTGTGAGCTGAATAACGTCGCATGTTTGGTGAGCCATCATCCCTGACGATGTTCAGGCTGCAGCCACCCGCTGGACCAGGGTGTCGATAACATGATCAGCATCAATCCCGGTAGCTTCAGCCTCAAAACTAACGATAATTCGATGTCGAAACACATCGTGAACGATAGCCTGGACATCGTCTGGGCTGACAAAGTCCTTGCCTAACAGAAATGCATTGGCGCGAGCACAGAGATCTAATGAGATTGTTCCCCGAGGGGAGGCGCCATAGTCCAGCCAGTTTGCCAGATCCTCACCAAACACTTCCGGTCGCCGGGTGGCCATGGTGAGTTGTACCATATAGTCCTCAACGACGGGTGCCATGTGCAGTGAAAGAATCTCACGACGAGCTTCGAAGATGGCATCCTGATTGACACAGGGTGCATCGATTTTGCCTTCGCCTCGTGACAGAAGATTCTCATTACGAACCAGATGTAGAATGCCTCTTTCCGATGCGGCATC
>MPMB02069222.1_pt1 | contig 12312 bp, 9 predicted proteins | sample 1617371 | NCBI WGS metagenome assembly MPMB02 (sample SAMN05944808, study PRJNA350692) | marine metagenome | biome: marine; feature: ODZ; material: water; isolation source: 300 m water sample filtered on 0.2 um supor filter | place: Pacific Ocean | collected 2012-04-08 | depth 300m m
CAATGCACAAACTGCATTGTATCATATATCGCAAGGCCTGCCGTAATCGAACCACCTGGAGAGTTTATATAAACATTGATGTCCTGATTCTTGTTGTCATTCTGCAGAAATAACATCTGCGCAATTACAATGTTTGAAACATTGTCGTCTATCGGGCTTCCAATAAAGATGATCCGGTCTTTAAGCAACCTTGAAAAGATATCATAATGCCTTTCACCATACCCTGTTTTCTCCACAACGGATGGCACATATATATTTCCATAGCTCCCGTTAGGTATAGAATCAAACTCATTACGTGTGCAGTTGTTCATATTAGCGTCCTTAGTCACTTGCTCCTCCTTACTTAATACTTTATTATTTTGTTTTTCATTTAACTTTCTTCTTAACTTCTTCTTTAACCTCTTCTATAGTTGCTTCCTTCATCAAAAGATTAAGCGTTTTGTGCTCCTTCAACTGATGTCTCAAGTTTGACATACCATTTATCTTCTCAAGCTGTTTTTTCATGGCGGCAGGCTCGATACCATACATTCCTGCCATTCCGCTTATCCTTTGATTAACATCATTTTCTGTTACAAATATTTTCTCCTTTTCTGCTATGCGATCAATAACCATTGACATCTTAAAATCCTTAACAACAGATTCTTCTGAAGCATTTTTCAAATCATCTATATTCTTTTCCACCTCTTCCATTGGAGTACCTTTGTTTATAAGTTCCATCTGGTATCTGTAAAGTCTTTCATGTGATTGACGGGCAATCATATCTCCAGGTAGATCAAAATCCGCCATCTCTATGAGTTTGCTGTAGATTTGTTCATGCATTTCACCTTCTACCTGATTTTTCTTCTCTTCCTCCAGCCTCTTTGACAGAAACTCCCTTAATTCGCCAAGTGTATCGTAACCAACCTGCTTTGCCAACTCATCATTTATTTCAGGACTGGCAGGTCTTTTAATTTCTTTTATAGATATTTCCATCCTGGCAGACTTATTTCTGTGTTGTTCTACAGAAAAGTTGTCTCCTAATTCGACATCCACAGTAAGCTTGTCTCCGGATTTCGCTCCTACAAGATTATCCCTCAGATCAGGTACGTTAATATTAGCCACGCTAGAACCCGAAACCATAACTTCCAATTCTTCGTCATTCCAGATTGTCTCACTATTAATACCAACTTCACAATCACATATAATATAATCTCCGTCTTTAACTTTACCTTTTTTCACAACGGTAAGCTGGGTTTTCTGCCTGCTTACAGCTTTCAATGCATTTTCTATATCTTCATCAGTAACCGACACAGGCTTCTTCTTCAGTTGCATTCCTTTGTATTCTCCCAACTCAAATGTAGGTAAGACCTCCAATGTAATCTCAAATTTTAACGGCTTGCCCAACTCAAGGTCAATATCTCCAACATCCGGGTCACCGATAGGTGATAATTTGTTTCCTTCCAGTGCCTGCTGGTATGACTCACTGACAACTGCCCGCTTAACATCTTCTATAATTCTGTCACTAAACTTCTTCTCAAGAAGCTTTTTGGGAGCTTTACCTTTTCTGAAACCTGGTAAATTTGCCTTCCTAGATACTTCGTTTAGTTGCTTTCGCCACTCATCTTCTATTCTTACCTTTGGTATCTCAATCTTAAGTAATTTTTTACATGGCCCTACTTCTTCTATCTCTATATTCATTGTTTTATTCAAACTGTTTTTGTAGATTTCCTTTTAGTCTTCAAGCTATACATCATGCCTGATTTGCCAGCAAGACCAATAAAATGGAGCGGGTGATGGGATTCGAACCCACGACATTCACGTTGGCAACGTGACGCTCTACCACTGAGCTACACCCGCTTACTATAAGTTAAGCCTTCGGCAACTTAGGAGCCAACTCCTGCGGGCAGGCTGGCGACCGAGGCTTACATGCCGTTGTGGGTGTTACTCGCCGTCGGGAAACGGCTTCTACCAAAAAGATTGAAATTTCCAGACACTTAATTATAATTAACCAATAAGGATTTACAATATATTTTTATCTGGTGCGAGAGGGGGGAGTCGAACCCCCATACCTTGCGATACTAGATCCTAAGTCTAGCGCGTCTGCCAATTCCGCCACCCTCGCTCACAACAGTTTATTAAAGATTCAGAAATTCCTGAATTATTTTGCCCACCTGCCAATTTGCCTGTTAACGGACTAATGCGACCATCTTTTGCCACATCTATGCCGCAATATTCACTTAGATAGCTTTTACCAATTTTCAAGTTTTGTTTCAAGTACTATATTTTGCAATCATTTAATAATCACAGATAATTCTAAAATCACTTGCGCTGCAAAAGCCTATATGATAGGATTTTCACGAACTTCAGAAACTATTTCAGAAGCAAACTTTATAACTTAGAGTGTAATAAGCGATCTATAAGACAACTTGCAAATTATGCACAAAGTTTACCACTGCAACGAATAAGTTTCTAATATGTACTCAAAAAGTATCACCATTATAGTTATTATTGATAGAAAGGATAAATAATGAAAGGTGTTGTTCTTGCCGGTGGTCTTGGTACTCGATTATTGCCTTTAACAAGAATTACCAACAAGCATCTATTACCTATTTTCGACAAACCAATGATTTACTATCCATTGCAAACCTTAATAAATGCCGGAATTGATGATATTATGATTGTTACCGGAGGTAATAATGCAGGTGATTTCCTCAAGCTTTTAGGCAATGGGAGGCAATTTGGCTTGAAGGACATAAGCTACACATATCAGGAAGGAGAAGGTGGAATCGCAGAAGCACTGGACCTGACCAGGAACTTCGCAGACGGTGAAAAGGTTTTGATTGTCTTGGGAGACAATATTATTGAAAAGAACATAATCAAAGAAAAAGAGGATTTTGAGAAACAAAAGGAAGGTGCCAAGATATTAATAAAGAAAGTCCCGCATCCATCAAGTTTTGGTGTTCCGGAACTTGAAGGGAATAAAGTGATTGGCATTGAAGAAAAACCTGAAAACCCTAAAACTGACCATGCTGTCATAGGCATTTATATGTACGATAGCCGTGTATTTGATATCATCGAAACACTTGAAAGGTCAGACAGGGGAGAATTAGAGATTACTGACGTCAATAACGCTTACATAAAAGATGGAACGATGACATGTTCGGTTTTAGACGGTTGGTGGATAGATGCGGGCAGTTCACCGGAGAATTTAGCCGAGGCAACACAACTTGTTATCAAAACAGGCGCTAACAATTTAACATAAATTAAATGTTGCGAGTTACATGTTATGTTTCATTTAACTCGTAACATGTAAACACGTAACTCGAAACCAAGGCTATGTTGTACTAAAATTATGCGTATTATTTCAGGCAAATCAAAAGGTGTCCGACTATCAGCATTAAGCAGTAAACGAACCAGGCCAATATTGGATAGAGCGAAGGAATCCTTGTTTAACATTTTAGGAGACTCTATACTTGATAGTGTTGTTCTGGATTTATTTGCAGGTACCGGATCACTAGGAATAGAAGCTCTTAGTCGAGGTGCAAAAAGGTGTTTATTTGTAGATAATAGTACAAACGCAATTCCGGTGATTAAGAAGAATCTCCAGGATGCAGAATTTCTAGAAAAATCTGTTGTTCTAAAAATAAACGTATTTAGATTATTAGGAATTTTAAAAAATAAGCATCTGGAATTCGACCTTATGCTGGTAGCTCCTCCATATAAATTATTGGATTTGGATTGCAGAGACAGAAAAAGAATCTTTTCTATGCTGGATGAGTGCGTTTCCAGAAAAATCATAAATGAAACTGGACTCATTGTACTTCAACATCATAAAAAGCAAACGGTTAGCCAGGAAAGTTTCAAACAGTTGAAGGTAATTGATGAAAGACAGTATGGTACTACACAGTTTACTTTCCTGGGAATAAACTCAAGCTCAAATCCTGAGATGTAAAAATCGTAGCGCGGCATAGCCGCCTGCCAGTCGGGCAGGCAACCAAGTTTGAAGTGCCTTAAGCGAACTACCAGTCCAAACGGCATGGCCGGGCGGGAAGTGCCTAAAGTTAAAAAAAGAATTCCACAACTTTAGGCACTTTTAACTTTTCCTGAGACTCAAAAAATTTTCTAAAGAAAGAAGTTTTTATGGTGTAATGGTATAATTACCCAATATCAAGTGGAATTGAGTGTCCTCCCTTTCGGGAGGATTCCATCTGCGGACATTGGAATCCCTGCGAAAGCAGGGTTGTCCACTAAACCGTGTATTACTTCACTTGATATTGGGTAATACTTGCAAAGAATGTGAATAAAAACAATCGTGAAATAAATAGAATTAGCCTTAAAGCGCCTGCCAAGATAAATCTTTTCCTGGAAATCCTAGGCAAAAGAGATGATGGTTATCATGAGATTGAAACAGTAATGCAGGAAATTGATCTTGTGGATAACCTTCAGTTTGAAGAAATCCAGGAAGGCGTGAGGCTTAAATGCAACGACAAGAATATTCCTTCAGATGAAAACAATCTTGTATGCAAAGCTGCGAATCTTATTCTAAATGAGTGCGGAATCAAAAAGGGAGTATTGATAAGTCTAGAGAAAAACATACCTGTGGGAGCTGGTCTGGGCGGCGGGAGTAGTGATGCAGCCACGACCCTTAAGGCATTGAATTTACTCTGGAAGATCGGACTTAACGATGCTGAGTTAATGCATTTTGCTGCAAAGCTGGGGTCTGATGTTCCTTTCTTTATAAAGGGCAAGACTTCGCTATGTAGTGGGAGGGGAGAAAAGATAACTCCGGTTGAAGTGAAAAGTGAAATGAATTATCTTATCATTTTTCCGCATATCAATATCAGCACAACAATGATCTACAGAAACCTGAAAATTGACTTGACAAAAAAAATAATAGATGTAAGCTTTTTTTTGAACGCGCTAAAACATCATAAAGCTGTTGGTATCAGTAAGTTGTTGTTTAACCGTTTAGAAGAAGTAATTTTCACTACATACCCTGATTTGTTAGATGTAAAAAAGGTCTTGGGTCATTATGATTTTTGTGGTTTGTCAGTTTCTGGTAGTGGGTCAGCCTTCTTCGGTCTGTGCAAAGATAGGCAACAAGCGGAAGCTATAAAAGGCAAAATAGAACTAAGCGACATAGGAAATGTATTTGCAGTAACAAATGTTATAACACCATAGACAACGAGACAGGAAGGAGACCTTATTACAATGAATATTACTGAAGTCAGAGTGAAACTAACTGAGGCAAAGAAGAATCGTTTACAGGCTTTCTGCAGCATAACAATTGATAACGACTTTGTAGTAAGAGACCTGAAGATTATAGAAGGATATAAAGGGGCCTTTGTTGCCATGCCGAGCAGAAAGCTCGCTGATAAGTGCCCTAAATGCAATTCCAAAAACCACCTTCGTGCACGCTTTTGTAATGATTGTGGCGCCAAGCTAGATGATAAACGCGCATTAGAAGAATCCAGTGGTGAAGCGGGGGAAGAATCCAAGGGTAAATTCAAGTTATATGCGGACACCGCTCATCCAATAAATTCAAATTGCCGTGATGAAATTGAACAAAAAGTACTTGCTGCATACAAAGAAGAGACTGAAAAGGCCAAACAGCCAGGCTATAAACCACCCGTGATGGGAGAGCCTGATACAGATGATTACGACGTCGAAACCAGTTAATTAATTTCAAGAGGATCATCCATAGCAAAGAAACTCAGGAACATCCTTTCAGTCAATTCAATTAACCGATCACGCAATTGACATATCTTAAAACACACGCTATACTTATCAAAAGAAATAATTCTTTTACAATAAATCTATGTCTTGTCGGCTGAAATAAATTGGCAACCTTGGTTTATTCTCTAAAGCTTTGAAAGATTTCTCTGTATTTCTATTTATTCAGGCTGGCGAACTGAAAAAGTTCCAATTTGCCAGCTTAAAAATTATCTAAACTCCCGGAAAACCTGGTTTAACAAAAATGGAAAAAACTGGTTCGCAAATTTTAATTGATGCTTTAAAAAAAGAAAATGTTGAATACATTTTTGGCTTACCTGGCGGTGTGGTCATACCACTCTTTGATACACTGTTTGATTATTCTGACCTAAAATTCATACTAACACGTCACGAACAGGCGGCAGGCCATGCGGCTGACGGTTACGCTCGGGCTACAGGAAAAGTAGGTGTTTGTCTCGTTACATCAGGTCCAGGCGCAACAAATTTAACAACGGCCATTGCAACAGCCTACATGGACTCTATACCAATGGTAGCCATAACCGGACAGGTCAAAACACATCTTATAGGCAGTGATGCCTTCCAGGAAGCAGATGTAACCGGTATAACCCGTCCTATATCAAAACATAATTATCTCGTTAAAAATATAAAAGAACTGGGAAAGGTAATTAAAGAGGCGTTTTATATTGCATCAACAGGCAGACCGGGCCCTGTTGTGATTGACCTCCCTGTAGACGTAACCACAGATAAATGGGATGGAGATATTCATGATAAAATAAACCTTCCCGGGTATAAGCCATCATATGAAGGTAATATACGGCAGATAAAAATAGCGGCAGAGGCAATAAACAGATCAAAAAGACCGGTAATTTATGCAGGCGGTGGAGTTATATTATCAAATAGCTCAGAACAACTTATTGAACTTGCAGAAAAAGCCAATTTGCCTGTAAACACAACTCTGTTAGCACTGGGAGTATTTCCTGAAGACAACGAAAAAGCACTGGGAATGTTGGGAATGCATGGAACAGTTCCTGCTAACTATGCCGTACACGAATCAGACCTTTTAATTGCAATAGGCGCAAGATTTGACGACAGGATTACGGGTAAGATAGGTGAGTTTGCTCCCCATGCTCAAATTATTCACATAGATATAGATCCAACTTCTATCAGTAAGAATATCAGGGTTGACATCCCGGTTGTTGGTGATGCCAACAATATTCTTACTGAATTGATAAAACATGTAAATTATGCTGAAAGAAAAGAGTGGTTTGAAAAAATTGCGGAATGGAAGGAGAAATATCGCTTGTTTTATGATAATACAAGTGACGTTGTAAAACCCCAATATGTAGTTGAACAAATCTGTGAGGCCACCGAAGGCGAAGCAATTATCACTACTGAAGTCGGCCAGAACCAGATGTGGGCTGCTCAATATTATACCTATACAAATCCCAGAAGTTTCTTATCTTCCGGCGGTCTGGGTACCATGGGATTCGGTTTCCCTGCCGCAATAGGCGCCCAGCTTGGATGCCCTGACAAAATCGTTATTGACATTGCAGGTGACGGTAGTATTCAAATGAATATTCAGGAACTTAGTACTGTTGTTAAATATAAACTGCCTGTTAAGATTGCTATCCTGAACAACGGCTATCTTGGGATGGTGAGGCAGTGGCAGGAGCTGTTTCATGACAAGAGGTATTCGCATACACAACTAGATGGTAATCCTGATTTTGTACAGGTAGCAAAGGCCTATGGTGCAGATGGTTTTCTGGTTGAAAAGAAGGAAGACGTCAGACCAGTAATTGAAAAAGCATTTTCAATAGACGGCCCTGTCGTAATAGATTTCAGAGTAGACCCGGAAGAGAATGTATTTCCAATGATCCCTGCAGGCCAAACCATTAGTCAGGTCAAGGGAGTTGAATTAATCTGAGGAATGGCATGAGTACCTTTCGGGTTTTTCAGAAGATCACGTCTCTTAGAAAACCTGCATTTCAAATATATCAAGCCATAAAATAAGAGTAACTTTGTTAATTTCCTCCATAATAAAGGTCAAAGGATTAAGTATGAATCGTTTTTATGTTCCATTTCAGGCGGGGTTGAAGAGTATATGGATTGATAGTTCAGAAAGCCATCACATTATACATGTTAAAAGATTAAAGACCGGTGACAATATCGTCCTGTTTAACGGTATGGGAATTGAGTGTAATGCCGAAATCGTTGAAATAAATGGAAATAAAGTCAGAGTAGAAGTTAATCAGTACAAGACTGTCAATAAAGAAAACAGGGTAGGCGTCGACATAGCATTTGCTGTTCCCAAGGGAAAACGTTCTCACTTTCTAATACAAAAATGTACAGAGCTGGGAATTCGCAAATTAATTCCAACAAATTATGCACAGAGTGTGGTAAAGCTTAAGGCCGAATCTTCCGAAAAGATTGAGAAGTGGCGCAAAATTGCAATTGAGGCAGCAAAACAGTGCGGCCGTAATACGATAACAGAAATTGGTGATGTTGTAAACTTTGGAGATATCATCGATAATCTGGATAATTACGACCTTCCTCTCTTCGCCTGCAACCAGCCTGATTCAAATAATCTGAAAAATACGTTGCAAGAACACCTGAAAGTAAATAATATAGTTTGTTTTATTGGACCGGAAGGAGGATTTACATCGAACGAGATTGAGATGGCAAAGAATGCCGGGTGTGAGTTTGTAAGCCTGGGGCAACGGACCCTTCGAGTGGAAACTGCCGCAATTGCAGTTTCTGCAATCCTTTCGTATCATTATTCAACCAACTAATTATCGAGGTTATTTATATGTTATATGCCGTAATTATGGCAGGTGGTACTGGTACCAGGTTTTGGCCGTGGAGCCGAAAAAAAACACCAAAACAACTCTTGAAGATTACTGGACAAGATACTATGATTAAGCAAACTGTTGATCGTATTATTAGTGAAATACCTTCAGAGAATATCTATGTTGTAACAACGGCTTGCCTGGCTGACAGTATTGAGGGGGAACTGTCGCAGATACCGGCAAAGAATATTATATCTGAGCCATTCGGCAGAAACACGGCCGCATGTATTGGTCTTGCGGCAACCATAATTTCCAATAGAGACACCGATTCCGTCATGACCGTTATGACGGCAGATCATATAATCGAACCCCCTGATCTTTTTCTAAAAGCATTAAAATGTGCAGAGAAGCTTGCAACAGAAACAGACGCTCTTATTACGTTTGGAATTAAACCAAAAGAACCATCTGTAAATTACGGATATATACAAAGAAACGAAGATAGGATTGACCTTCAGGATTTCCAGATTTATGATGTACAATGCTTTACAGAGAAACCGGATCGTGCTACAGCCGAAGGCTTTGTGCAGAGTGGTAAATATTACTGGAACAGTGGCATCTTTGTCTGGTCTGTAAGTACAATTCTCGAAAATATAAAAACTCTTATGCCAGAATTATCTAGGGGCCTGGCGAGGATTGGAGAATCAGTAGATACACCTGACGAGTCAAATGTCATTTACAATGAATATGAAAAGTTTGATAACATATCAATAGATTATGGAGTGATGGAAAAGGCTTCAAATGTAAAGGTAATCGAAGCAGATTTTAAATGGGACGACGTTGGCTCATGGCTTACTATAGAAAGATTGAACAAGTCAGATCAAAATAATAATACCATATTAGGTGAACATTGCGGACTTGACACGCAAGGAAACATAATAATCGGAGACAAAGGACACTTAATAACCACTATAAACGTGTCAGACATGATTATAGTAAGCACAAAAGATGTTACCATGGTTTGCAACAAAAACAATGCTGAAGATATTAAAAAATTAACTGACCTCTTGAAAGAGAGAGGTTACGATTGCTATCTATGATTTTCTGATTATTTAATATAAAAAATTTACAAATTAACTTATTTATAAAACACAATGAATTGCAAATAATTTCTATCTCGCATCCATGAGAAGGGGTTGAAACTAAAAAGTGTTATGGATATTAATAGAAATACGATAATTAAAAATCTGGTCAAGAAACACCCGGAAACTCTGTCAGTATTCAGAAAATATAATCTTGTTATAGCCGGAGGTGTAAGAGGGCCTAATGAACCTCTGGCATTCTTTGCAAAGGCTCATGAGGTGGATTACGACGAAATAGTTAAGGAATTGAAGGCCGCTATTGAAAAGGGTCCGGACAAAAACACTGAAACTATAGAGCTGGTAGAAGATAAGGTTTATGAAAAATTCTTTAAGACAGCTATCTTAATGGCACTAACAATAGGTGTGACAGTTGGCGCAATAGTATTAACTTATATTGGTAAAAACCAAACCTTCCATTACGTACTTCATAAACTTGTCCAGACACATGGACATGCTCAATTGTTTGGATGGGTGGGTCTTTGTATCATTGGTTTTGCATACTATATAGTTCCCCGGGTTAAAAACGTAGAACTCAAATATCGTGAATTCACAACCACTAGCTTCTGGCTGATAGTCACAGGAACCGTTATAAGGATATTTGCCCAACCTTACGCTAATGAAACAACAAACATTCTCCTGCCAATATCAGGGTTATTAGAATTCATGGCAGTTGCGTTATTTGCCTTCATCATTCTCAGTACCGTCCTTGCAAGTCAGGAAAAGAAAGAACCATACGATAAATTTATAATGGCGGGGGTAATATGGTTTCTGGTTTGTAGTATTATGAACTTTATTATGGATGGTTTTATGTTTTTCACAAATACAAACGAAATTCCAAGAACATTTTACAGCCCTTTTGTACACGTATTTCTCCTCGGTTTTGCTTTCATGTTCATATTTGCAGTAAATATAAGGACGGTGTATGCCTTCCTTGATGTTGGAACAGCAAGGGTACGTGCCGTAAATACTACATTCTGGCTGCTAAATCTAACTATCCCCGTATACTTTATTGCAAATTCTTTTAATTACAACTCTCCATTTTTGTTGAAAGTCTCATACCTTACGATTTACCTGGTAGCGTTCAGCGTTTTACTATTTGTTTACGGTATCAGGATCTTTGAAAAGTCTACAAGGGAACTCGATGATGTTGTAATGGATAGAAGCTATTCAAAAACTATCAGGACTGCTTATGTCTGGTTGATTATCGGTATGCTTATCCTTGGGGCAAAACCTTTCTTTAAGGCATTTTCGGAACCTCAGTATCTGTTTCATGGTGCAGCCAATCACGCCATCGCCGTTGGATTCGTAACTTTGATGATTATAGGATACGCATCAAAGATGGTTCCAACTTTTAAGGGTGTTGGCATGCATAGCATAAGGCTTGCAGATTTATCATTTTATCTTATAAACATAGGCTGTTTTCTCCGGGTTTCTACCCAGATAATGATTGGACTATCAAATGATTCTTATTATTCTCTTATCGGGTTCTCAGGCTGGATCGAGCTGACGGCAATCGGAATCTTCGGATACAATGTATGGAAGACAATGAACGCAGAGGATGAAGATGAGATTGAAGAACCACAGGAAACTTTAACTGAGATTACAGGAGATACAAATATTGCTAATGCAATAGATCAATATCCAGAAACACTGGATGTGTTTCTGGAGTTTGGGTTTAAACAAATGAGTAATCCTGTTGCAAGGAAGACTGTTGCAAAAATGTTTACTATTAAACAGGCAACAAAGATACATCCGGTAGAAATAGATAGTCTTCTTAAATCCTTAAATGAAAAAATCAAAAAATCATGAAAATATTAAAAAAAACCATATTGCTTGTAATATTCAGTTTTCTGTTATCTAATCTTTGTATTGCTCAAGAGGCGGAAGAACATTTCAAGAGAGGAGTTGGTTATTTTGAAACAAGACTCATAGACAAGGCGATTGCTGAATTCAAAAAGGCCCTGCCTCTATTTAAAGAAGATCAAAAACAGATGAAGGCTGAAACTTATGTGACACTTGCAAATGCATACAACAGGAAAGGGATACACAAAGCGGCAATTACTGCGTGTAAAAAAGCAATAGAGATTAATCCCGACCTTGCCAATGCACATTATAATCTGGGATTTGCCTATAGGGAAGAGGGAAACGACAAACTGGCAAAGCAAAAATTTGCACTTTATGACGAACTATTAAAACAAGAGGGTGAATATATCGAAATCCCTGAAAAACTAACCTCAGAGGACATTGAAAAATATATTACCCTTGGTGATAATTTTTTTAAAGAAGGCAAGTTTGATGAATCTATTGCCGAATACAAGAAAGCCCTGGAAATAAAACCCCGTGACGATATCCTTAATAAACTTGGACAGGCTCATCAACAAAAGAGATTAGCAGGCAAATCTGAAGAGCAGCCTGCGAAAATAGATACATTTACAAGCAAAAAGACATTGGACGAAATGCCAAGGTTGGAGACAGAACAGGAGCTCTCAATAGAAGAGCTCTATGACAGAGGAATTTCATATTACGATAAAGGAATGATTGACAAGGCAATTGAAGAGTTTAAAGAAGTACTTGAGCTTGATCCGGAGGATGTAGAAACTCACCATCATCTTGGTAATGCATACGCAGATAAGGAAATGTTTGACGAGGCCATATCAATATATAAAAAGATAGTA
>MPMB02046947.1_pt1 | contig 12248 bp, 9 predicted proteins | sample 1617371 | NCBI WGS metagenome assembly MPMB02 (sample SAMN05944808, study PRJNA350692) | marine metagenome | biome: marine; feature: ODZ; material: water; isolation source: 300 m water sample filtered on 0.2 um supor filter | place: Pacific Ocean | collected 2012-04-08 | depth 300m m
ATAAGGAAGGATGGCTGCAATGGCAAAAAAACTGAAGGACGTCATCAGCAGTATCGGCTGAGCAGGCAAAACCAATGCCATCAAGAGCTGGAGAACGATGAAAACCCCCATCGCCACCACACCGACTACGACGGGGCTGATGTTTCTGGTACGGGAAAGCCGTTCGCTAAGCAAACCGAGGAAGAAGAACCCGGCCATCATCGCCGCCATCATCCACATCAGCTGCCTGGCGCAGGCAGATTCATCGAGTCCGGCCACATCCCGAAGCCAGGGTTTGGCCCAAAGTCCCTGGATCGCCATCTGAGCACTCTGGGAAAACATCACCAACGGAGCGATGGCGAGGAACGGACGGCTCGTCAGAACGGTCTTCAGGCCTGCCAACTGATCCTTGAGCGGGACCGGGCCGGTTGTTCCTTCTTTTTCCGGATAAAGCAGCCAGAGCAACCCTGCAGCCGCAACGGTCATCCCACTCAGGATGAGGAACACTCCACGCCAATCGGTGAATTCGAGCGTGATCTGGAGTGGAACGGTGGCACTGATCGCTCCCAGACCTCCGGCAACCATTTGAAGCCCATTGATCAACGGCAGGCGTTCCGGAGGAAACCAGAGCACGTAAGCTTTGAAGGAAGCCATCAGACAAGCGGAAACACCGAAACCGATCAACAGTCTTCCAAGAATCAATCCTCCCAGTGAATCGGCCTGAGAAAAAACCAGAGCCCCCAGTGCCGCAAAGAGCAACAGTGCGGATTCGGTACGGCGCGGCCCGAAACGATCCAATAGCAGTCCAAGCGGAAGCTGGAAGGAAGCAAAGGAAATGAAATAAACGCTGGTCAGCAGCCCCAGGCCGGCGGCGCTAAAACCCAGGTCCCTGACCAGATCCGCCTCGATGATCGCATTGACGTTGCGGAAAAAATAGGAAATGAAATAGCCCAGCGCAAAAGGCAGGAAGACTCGGGCGAAAAGCAGGAGGGACATGGAGGGCGGGTCGAACTGAATGCTACTCAGAACTCGATGCCGATGCGGGCGCGGATGCCCTGGTCGAAGTGATGTTTCACTTTGCGCATTTCGGTGACCAGATCGGCTTTTTCGATCAGTTCCGGTTTGGCATGCCTGCCGGTGAAGACGAGTTCGACATTTTTGGGTCGGTCATCCACGATCGCCAGCGCCTTCTCGAGGCTGATCAATTCACGGTGGATGCAGTAGTTGATTTCATCCGCAATGATGAGGTCGTATTTTCCGGAACGGACCTTTTCATGGAAATCGTCCATTTCCGGTTTCATCTTCTCCTTCATCACCTCCACGTCCTCAGGAATCGTCTTACTCACGCAGAGGGCCCAATAATGAGGAATGTTGCGGAAGGTGAGGTTGGGATGAAAACCCTCGGGGCAGAGCTTCAGCTCTCCGGTCTTCCAGCGTGGTTTGAGCATCCGGATGTAATACACATGCATTCCTGAACCCAATGCCCTGAGCATCAGTCCCAGGGAAGCGGTACTCTTGCCCTTGCCTTCACCGGTATAGATTTGGAAGGCACCCTGCTTGATTTTGGGGCGTTTGGGGATTTCCAGCCCGTCGATGGTTTCCGTTTCCAGGTCGTTGATGGTATCACTCATGGTTCTCCAGGATCATGTTTAGGGAATTGGAATAAATTATCACAATTCGAGGAAAATCTTCCGTTTAAATTCCAAGCATCCGTTCCACTTCACAGTGTTCTTCAAGAAAATCCGCCAATTGGTCCAGTTCCCGTTCCCGTGCTTCTGCAAAAGATTCCGGGATCTCCACTGTTTTTCCAGAAACATGATGAAGCAGCTTGCCCAAAATCTCCGGGCTTTCCAGCAGTCCATGAAGGTAGGTCCCGAAAAGACGCCTCTCCCTATCGATGACCGCCAGGCTTTCTTCCTCCCGGACCAGGGTCTGGGGAAGTTTCCCGGAAAATTCGGAACGGCCCAGATGGATTTCATAGGCAGTGAACTCCAATCCTTCGAACCAGTTCACGCCGTCATAATTTTTTCGCACCAGACGTTTGTCTCCTCCGAGAACAGTGATCATCGGAAGCATCCCCAACCCTGATTCGGAACCTCCGGATTCCATTCCCTGAGGATCATCGATTCGCTCCCCCAGCATCTGGTAGCCTCCGCAGATGCCCATGATCCAGGTTTTTCCCTGGAGTTTTTGGAGGGTTTCGGTGATTCCGGATTCCTTGAGAAATTGCATGTCATGGAGCGTGTTCTTGCTTCCGGGAAGAATAACAAGGTCCGCTTGCTCCAGATCCGAGGGTTTGGTGGTGAAAAGCAGGGAAAGCCCCTCCACCTGCCGCAGCGGGTCGAAATCGGTGAAGTTCGAAAGATAAGGCAAACGTACAACGGCCACCTGGATCTTCGGATCGGAAACGAGTTTCGATTCCAGATTCTGGGAATCCTCATCCTCGAGCTCGACCTGAATCCAGGGGATCACCCCCAAAACCGGAACCGGAACATGTTCTGCAAACATCTCGATGCCGGGTTGGAGAAGACTGACGTCTCCACGGAATTTGTTGATCAGCATCCCTTTCAACAAAGTGCGATGATGAGGCTGGATCAGGTCGTAGGTCCCTTTGAGCCAGGCAAAGACCCCGCCGCGGTCGATATCACCAATCAGCATCACCCGTGCATCGGCTGCTTCGGCAAGACGCATGTTGACGATGTCGGTCTTTTGCAGGTTGATTTCCGCGGGACTCCCAGCTCCTTCGATCACCAGCCACTCGCATTCCTCACGAAGCGAGTGCATCGCCTGCTTCGCAGCAACAAAATTTTCCTCGGCCAGAGTGTAGTATTCGCGTGCACTGCAGGTCTTTACCACCTTGCCCATCCGGATCAACTGGGAAACTCCGGGACCCTGGGGTTTGAGCAGGATCGGGTTCATCCGTGCGTCCGGGTCGACTCCGCAGGCCCGGGCCTGGACGATCTGGGCTCTTCCGATTTCGAGCCCGTCCGGGGTCACTCCTGAATTGAGGGCCATATTCTGGGCCTTGAAAGGCCTAACCTGGAAACCACGTTTTTTCAGCAGCCTGCAGAAGCCCGCAGCGATCACGCTTTTGCCCACCCCGGATCCGGTACCCTGGAACATGATGGCAGAATTCACGAAAGTCCGTTCCTGTATTGAAGTGATTTTCCCGGGACAGCCCTTATACCCAGAATTGGAGAATCAAATGAGCCAGTCGGGGATAGGCAGGTTTTTGGAACGCAGGAAATCCGGATTGAAAAGCTTCGACTGGTACCGGGTTCCGCTGTCACAAAGGAGGGTGACGATGGTTTTCCCCGGACCCAGTTCCTTTGCCAGACGGATCGCACCGGCGACGTTGATTCCTGAAGAACCTCCCAGGCAAAGGCCTTCTTCCCGCAGGAGCGAAAAACAAACCGGAACCGCCTCTTCATCAGGAATCTGGAAGGGGTGATCGACAACAGCGCCTTCCAGGTTGGCGGTGATCCGTCCCTGGCCAATGCCTTCGGTGATCGAATCCCCCCAGGAACTCAGTTCTCCATTGGCATAATAGGAATACAGCGCCGCGCCCATCGGGTCAGCCAGTCCGATTTGAATCTGTGGATTCTTTTCCTTGAGGAATGCTCCGGTACCGGCAAGAGTTCCTCCGGTGCCGACGGCACAGATGAAGGCATCGACTTTTCCCTCGGTCTGATCCCAGATTTCGGGTCCGGTGGTGTCATAATGCGCCTGCCGGTTGGCGACGTTGTCGAACTGGTTTGCCCAGACCGCTCCTTTCGGGTCGCTTCGATTGAGTTCCTCCGCCAGTCTTCCTGAAATTTTGATGTAGTTTTGCGGATCCCGGTAAGGCACCGCGGGAACTTCCTTCAACTCCGCTCCACTGAGACGAAGCATGTCCTTCTTTTCCTGGCTCTGGGTTTCCGGAATCACGATCAGGGTCCGGTAGCCAAGAACGTTTCCCACCAGGGCCAATCCGATTCCAGTGTTTCCAGCAGTCCCCTCGACAATCAAACCGCCGGCTTGAAGCAGTTTCCTTTTTTCTGCGTCAAGAACGATCGACTTGGCAGCACGATCCTTGACTGAACCACCAGGATTCATGAATTCCGCCTTGCCCAGGATCGTGCAGCCTGTCTCTTCTGAAGCCCGGCGGAGGCGGATCAACGGCGTGTGGCCAATCGTCTCCAGAAGATTTTTGCGGATGCCTGAAGGAATCATGTGTGTCTGGAGATCAGGAAGCAGGATGGGGCTGTTTACTGGAAAGCATAATGCGCTGGTAGAAAAACCCTGAAACACCACCCAGCACCATCCAGAACAGGGCCGCACTGACCAATGATGAAACTGCAAACTGTGCAGAGAGTTCGGCCGGCACCACGCTTTTGCTGACCACTACATGCGGCGCTCCGATCAGATGCGGAAGACAGAGCAGCAACATCGCCACCATCCTCGGCAGGACCGATCTCTTTTCAATGAAAAGACCGAGTCCTATGGCTGTCGCGATCACCGTTCCAAACCACCAGAGCTGGCGGTTTCCCAAAGTCGCAGCCGTCATGCCGGGAAGTTCCGGAGGCAATCCCAAAGCCGGTGCTGCAGAAAACACCACGAAACCTGCTGCACCCCAGAGCAAACCCTGATTGAAATCCACCGGCTTGCCTCGGACAAAATATACTCCCACCAACAAAAGTGCGAAAGCAACACCCGTGACGATGTTCGAACCCGCCGTGTAGAAAGTCCGCTCCATTCCTTCTCCAGGAAACCATTCCCCGGCATCCTCATCCTCAGGATGCTTCCATTCGTGTCCGATGAGAACCCAGGGCTTCTCCTCCGGTGGAAGCTGAAACGCCGAAGCGGCTTGTTCATAAGTTTCTGCCTCAAGGATCAGCGGGACCACCAGCACTGACTGAACTGCGGTGACCGACAATCCTGCAATGAAACCTGAAATGAGCGCAATCGAGAAAGCTCTTTTCAACATCAGAACAACGTATCAGTGACAGGGAAAGGTAAAGGCATGCCGCGTATCATGCGCAGCATTGTGCAGGGTGTTCTCCGGTCCATGAGCAAATCCGACCAAAAACAACAGTCCCAGTCCTGCCAGACCGAGCAGTGCTGCCGAAACAATTCGGTTTTGCAGTGAGATTTCTCCAGATACCCCAGTTTGAATGGCTTGTATATTCATTGAAACTCCTAAATTAAATGACTGCATCTTCTCAGATGCGTTGAAATCTGCCTCCATTTTTCATCCCTTTGAAAATGCAGACAGAGGTGAATAAAGACAAGTTAACATTAACTACCATTATGCGTACCCAACAACATCAACCTTCTGGATGGCCATGGCCTGTTCCAGACCTCAAAATGACGCCTGGTCATGAGCCTTCCAAACCCAACATCGGCGACAGCATCGCTCTGGCCTTTGGAAAATACAGATGGACATAGGATGCATGCAGGTTCCCGTTTTTGAAACCTTCCACCCGCTCTCTTCCATCAGCGTGTCTTTGCACGGTCCAGGCATTGGCCTGTGACTTTTCTTGGTTCCAGGAGGAGTAATGAAATTCATGCCCCCTGAAGGACAAATCGTGATCAAGCCTTGCCTGGCAATATCCGAAATGCTGCAGACGGTCGGTCATTTTCACTGAACCTGGAATCGCTCCAACCATGGGATGCTGAGCACCATCTTGTGTTTGCATGGCTTCCGCAAGCAGCATCAATCCTCCGCATTCTGCATAACAGGGCAGGTCTGATGCGATGGCTTCTTGAAGAGCTTCCCGCATGCCATGGTTGACAGACATTTGTTCCGCGTAAATTTCAGGAAAACCTCCTCCGATCACCAGACCATCCAGATTCGGCGGAAGTGTTTGATCATTCAACGGAGAGAAAGGAATCACTTCCGCTCCGGAAGTTCGCAGCCATTCCAGGTTGGCACGATAATAAAAATGAAAAGCCTCATCTCTCGCTACACCGATTCTTTTTTTCTGCCCGTTCCTTGGTTCTTCCTGATTGACCATGTCCTGTGCTGAATCAGGAAGCTGAAGGAAATTGAGGATTCCGGAAAGATCGAGCCTGTTTTCCGCCAATTCCGCCATCTGCTGCACTTCCGGAAGCCTTCTTTCCTGGCTTGCCTGGAGTCCGAGATGACGTTCAGGCCACATGAGTTCTGGGATTTTAGGCAGCATGCCGAGCACCGGAACCTCGAGTTCGGCACAGGCTTTACGGAGATAGGTCCCATGTCCTTCACTGCCCAAACGGTTGAGGATCAGCCCGGCTATGGTTCCAGGTCCCGCTTCTTCAATGAAACCCCGGATCGCCGCGGCAATGGATCGTCCGGCATGGGAGGCATCGACCACCAACAGCACGGGCCATTCCAGCCAGCGGGCGATTTCCATCGTGCTGCCCTGATCATCATCCGGGTTCGCCCCGTCAAAAAGTCCCATCACACCTTCGGCTATGCCGACCCGGTTGAGGGTGAACTTCCCTGCTGCCTGGCAGACCTCCGACTCGCCCATGATCCAGGAATCCAGATTGATCGAATCCTCTCCGGAATACACACGATGGTATCCTGGATCAATGAAATCCGGACCTACCTTGAAGGGTTGTACGGGAATCCCTCGTTGCTTTATGGCCGCCAGCAGCATTGAAGTCAACGCAGTCTTGCCGCTGCTGCTTTGGGTTCCGGCGATGATGAGACCTTTTGATTTCATTCCAGTCCAATCAAATGGATTTTTGAAGTTTCTGCAAGTTCCGGAATCCAACGTCGCATACCCCGTTTTGGAACAGGATGGAGCCATGCTGAGGAAGGAATCCGCTCAACAAGCCTTTGCAGCAGTATGCGAAAACGCTGCTTTTCGCCTTCCAGCGAACCTCCAGATTCAGGAGTGAAGAGGCCGTCACTGCAAAGCAGCAGTCGGTCTCCTGGAAGGAAACCCACTTTCCGCACAGCCTGATTCATCTTCCACAGCGCCTGATGCAGCCGGCTTTTTCCCCCCGCTTCCTGGAGATCCTCAAGGCAGCGCTGCGTTGCTCGGGAAGTTCCGCGTTTTACCTTCCATTCCAGCTTGTCGTCCCGAAGCAGAAGGATTTGGAAGCGTCTCGCCGCCTGACGCAGGCCAAGGCCTTTAAGCGCGTCAAGGGCTGAGCCCAAGAATTTCAAGGCACCAGCAGAACGGCTGGCATCCAGGAAAAGCCAGAAAAGAGGACGTCGCTCGGGTTTTTGATGGCGGATCGTTAGCGGATTCCCGGGTTTCCAACCCAGCTTCTTGGAAGCCGAGAGACTCGCGGTCCAGTTGATACGGCTTCCTGCAGAAGCACGCTGGGTCAATCGGGACGTTCCAGAAAAAAACTCAGGATGTTTCATGAGGCCTCCGGGACGGTTCCACCACTCCAAAAGACTTTTACATGATGAAACTTTGGAAACCTCCAGTCGGACCGATTCCTTCCGGGAGTCACGGGGAGTCGATGCTGTGATGGCAGACGGTGAATGGATCTTTTTTGGATCCTGAATTTGAGCAGGCGGCCTGCCCAAATTCTGAGGAGGCTGGTGTCGGTTTTCTTGTGGATGACGATGAGCGAGACAGAGCATCCAAGCTTCTTCAAGATCCTCCTCTTGAACTACGTCATCACCTCGCCATGCCGCAGCACAGCGAGCCGTTCGGAGCACCCCCAGTTCGGCACGGACTCCTTCGAGTCCCAAAGACGCAGCATGTTCGGAAACGGAGACGCGCTGCTCTTCATGGATTTTTATCGATTTCAGCCGGACCCGCGCATTGCGGATTCTATCTTTTAATTCCTCCAACGCTGCTTCGTGTTCCTTGCGGAAACCCTCGGGATCATCCTCGAAGGCCATTCGAGCTCGCACGATCTCCCGGCGTTCTTCGGATGTGTAGTCATCCCGGATGATGATGCCGTGGGTGAAACGGTCCAGCAGCTGGGGCCGAAGGTCTCCTTCTTCCGGATTCATTGTTCCGACCAGAATGAAGCGTGCCTCCACCTCTCTGGAAAGACCTTCACGTTCCAGACGGTAACGTCCGCTGGCCGCGGCATCGAGGGTCTGGTCCACCAGATGATCCGGAAGAAGATTGACTTCATCCACATAAAGCACCCCGTCGTGGGCCTGTTCCAGAAGGCCCCGGTGTTCCTTCCATTCACCCTGCTCCACGAGTCGTGCTGCATCCACTGAACCGAGCAACCTCTCTTCAGAAGCTCCAAGGGGGACCTCCACAAAAGGTGCCTCTGAAGAGTCATCCTGCCGGAGGATTTCCTGAAAAGCACGGACCATAGTGCTTTTGGCACAGCCACGGTGTCCCATCAACACCGTGCCGCCCAGGGTGCGGTCGATCGCATGATAGATCAACGAATGACGCGCCAGATCCATGCCGACGATGGCAGTGAAAGGGAAAAGAGATGAATTCATGTTTTTGAGTCTGTTTTGTCTTTACTGATGTTATTCTTTATTTTTTTGTTCAATACATCATTAGCCACTATTCCAACTGCCCCTGGATTTGGATGATCGAGGCTTCCAGGGCGTTGAGGGTTTCTGGGTCCGCATCTTCCCAGAGATCACGTTCGTTGGCTTCAAGCAGCCTCTGCGCTGCATCCCGAAGAGCAAGTGGATTGTGATCCATGAAAAACTGCTGTTGCTGTTCGTCGAGGAGGAGTTTTTGGGCAACCTCCTCGTACTGATAATCGGCAACGATGTCGCAGGTGGCATCGTAGCCGAACAGGTAATCCACCGTTGCCGCCATTTCGAAAGCCCCTTTGTATCCGTGTTCGCGCATGCCGTTGATCCATTTGGGGTTGAGCACACGGCTGCGAAAGACGCGGTTGAATTCTTCCTTGAGGGAACGCACACGCACCTTCTCCGGATTGGACGAGTCTCCGTGATAGGTCGCCGGACTTTGGCGTCGCAATTCGGTCACTGCGGCATGAAGCCCCCCTTGAAACTGGAAATAATCGTCTGAATCAAGAATATCGTGTTCCCGGTTGTCCTGATTCTGATGCACGATTTCAACACTGCTCAACCTTTGTTTGAACACCTCCAGTTCTTCGGTGCTGCTTCCGTCGCTGCGGTAACCGTGTCCGCCCCATTTAAGGAAGACTTCAGTGAGATCTTTACTGTCTTCCCAGTTTCCGGAATCGATGAGGGGCAACAGTCCAGTTCCGTAACAGCCTGGGCCAGAACTGAACACCCTTAACTCGGCAAGCTGCTCCGCAGTCTCCGGGGGAAGGCCTTCTTGAGAAAGACGCTCGCGGTCCTGTAGTGCAGCAGCACGGATCGGGTTTTGATCCAAGGGTTCCTCAAGGGCTGCAAGCCTTTTCGGAATGGTCGAAAGCAGCCTCATCGCATCTCCAAACGCATCACGGAACATTCCGGAAACACGGACGACCACATCCACCCTGGGCCTTCCAAGCACCGAAAGCGGAAGGATTTCGAAATCCACGACTCGTCCGGAAACCGGCTCCCAAACCGGCTCACAACCCCAAAGCCAAAGGGCCTGGGCGATATCATCTCCACCGGTTCGCATGTTCGAAGTACCCCAGATCACAAGGGCCAGGGTTTTGGGCCAATCCCCGTGATCCTCTCGGTAGCGTTCCAACAATTCGTCTGCCATCTGCCGGCCACACCTCCAGGCGGTCTGGGTGGGGATGACACGGGGATCGACAGAGTAAAAATTCCTCCCCGTCGGCAGAACATCGACCCTTCCACGAGTCGGAGCCCCGGAGGGCCCAGGGGCGAGAAAACGCCCACGCAACCCCTCGAGCAACCGCTGAGGTTCGGACACACAACGATCCAGGCGGGGAATAAGTGTTTCGTGAAGCCAATTCCGCAACTGTTGCAGGCCCTCGTTTTCTGGAAGTCCTTGATCCGATTTGGAATCCATCCCACATTCATGGGCAATCCAGGCGCGGGCCTGATTCTCCACCTGCTCCCGTTCTCTTGAAGGCAGCTGATCGAGGTCAAAACCCAAAACCTTGCCGAGCAATGCCTGCAACAGTCCAGGACGTTCTTGAGAAGGCATGCGGAGCAGGCTTAACAGGAAATCGATTCTGCGTTCGTTTTGAGGCACCACACCGAAGATATGAAGACCGGAACGGATCTGGCTCTCCTTGAGTTCGCAAAGGTGGTTGCTCAGGGCATTCAGCCAGTCATCTTCCTCTGGAAGTTCTTTTTTCCAGGGAGCCTCTTCCAGGAGGTGTTCGATCTCGTGTTCGAGCTCATGCGCCCTTTCCGGGTACAGGGTTTCGCTGTGGGCATGTTCTTCCAGCAACCGTTCCATGCGGTCCAAGTCGTCATAGAGTCCCGCGCGTGTCAGGGGAGGGGTGAGGTGATCGACGATGACCGCGGAAGTGCGGCGCTTTGCCTGAGTACCTTCTCCAGGATCATTGACGATGAAGGGATAGAGGTGCGGAAGAGGTCCCAGTACGGCCTGTGGAAAATCATCAGCTCCCAAGGCGACACTTCTTCCCGGAAGCCACTCCAGGTTTCCATGCTTGCCGAAATGAATCACCGCATGGGCAGCAAAGGATTCACGGATCCACGCATAAAAGGCCAAGTAAGCCGGGGGAGGGGTCAAATCAGGATCGTGGTAAATCGCCTGGGTTTGAATCCCAAACCCACGCTGGGGTTGGATGCCGATGAAGATGTTACCCAGTTGCAATCCCGAAACAGGGACTCCCTCATCCTTTGCAACACAGGGACGATTTTCCTGCCATTGCCTGATTAATTTTTCACGAGCTGTTTCCGGCAGCTCATCCACTCTCTTTTGAAGAGTTTCACCGGAAAACGAATTACGCACAGGTTTTCCATAACTCTGTTCCCCGTCATTGGTCACACCAGCCTGCAGCATTCGGATCAGGTCATCCCCGTCTTCCGGAATCGTGCCCACTTGGTAACCATCCTCTTCCATTTTCCTGAGAAAACGGATGACGCTGGCAGGAGTGTCGAGCCCAACCCCGTTTCCGATGCGGCTGTCGCGGTTTGGATAGTTCGCAAGGATGATGGCGACACGTTTTTCGGAATTCGGGGTGGTTCTCAATGCCGCCCAGTTTTTTGTCAGTTCAGCGACATGGCGAATCTGCATTGAGTCCGGAACCATGGCCTTGGCCTGATACTCGAGTTCCTTGTGGATTTGACTGACCTCCTTGAAACCCACCACGGTGGTGAGCACCCTGCCATCAGTTTCCGGAAGAGCAACCGACATCGCCACATTCGAGGGATTGAGCCCCCTGGGATTTGCCATCCATGAATCTCGGCTTTCACTAGAAGCAATCACCTGCAGCACAGGGGCAGCCCAGGCTTTCGAGAAAGGAGATCCTTTCGTCCATGCGCCCGATGGAGAAGCTTTGCAGGGTCAGAATCACATCCGGAGCTTCGGTTTCCGCACGTTCCAACAACTCTTGCTGAGCTTCAGGTTCGCGCAGCGAATAAGCATAGAAACCGGAAACTTCGAGCCCCAACCGGTTCAGTTCCGATGCCAAATGATCGATGACATCAAGGTCTCCAGTCTGCTGCCAGGCACGGTAAAAGGTGATCCAGACTCTTCCACACGGAGTATCAGGTTTCTGCTGATCGAGGGGATGGTACCAGCCAAACGTCGGGTTGCACTCTGCATCAGGAAAAGGTCCGGACCGGTTTTCGAGCAAACCCTCCATGGCCTTTGCCGCATGCTCGTAATTGCTGAGCCCCCCTTCCCGGAAATAGTCGAAGATATTACGTGAAATGGGTTCTGAAAAATCATTGTAGGTTGCGAGTTCAGGATCCCATTCATCCGTTCCCGCAAGCACGAGGGTTCTCACCGATGCTCCATGGGATTTGATGTGGAGCAGTTCGTCGAGCAGTTTTGGAAAATATGCCTTGCCTCCGTGAAGACGGAAGATGGCTATTTTCGCATGAACAAGCACATGATCCGCATAGTGTTCCGCAGCATCAGGATGCTGCAACGAAGAAGCATTCATCAGTCGCAGACGGGTTCCAAATTTTGGTCCCCAGATCCTTGCCAAGGCGGCAAGTTCCGTGTCAGCAGAACTGACAAAGACGATCTCTGCAGGGCTTTGGCGTATGCTTTCCAGCTTGCGTTCCAGGTCCAGCTTGCCGGCTTCGGTAGCAATGCGGTGCATCAGACTTTCCTAGGTGTCATGGCTGATATTTCACTTATTTCCAGCGCCAGTCCGGCAGATCCTTACCCGGCATCCAGAGCACTTCTTCCTCATCAAAAGTGACGGTCACCCAACGTCCGCAGACAAACAGGAAATCGGAAAGTCGATTGATGAAGGTGCGGATTGGA
>MPMB02031671.1_pt1 | contig 12219 bp, 12 predicted proteins | sample 1617371 | NCBI WGS metagenome assembly MPMB02 (sample SAMN05944808, study PRJNA350692) | marine metagenome | biome: marine; feature: ODZ; material: water; isolation source: 300 m water sample filtered on 0.2 um supor filter | place: Pacific Ocean | collected 2012-04-08 | depth 300m m
ATTTAGTAAAAAGAAAAATCAAATTACTTCAAATGAAACTATACTCACTTTCCTAGATAAATATTTAAAATAGAAGAAACAAATTAAATGAAACGCCTCTGGGTAAAATGAATCCGCCCTCCACTCAACCCTAAAATTCCCAATCTCATCCAGTATGAACCCCACTTCAATGGGGTTTTTTGTTTGTGGGATAATTGATTACATTGATGGCATGAAAAATATACTTGCAAGAGGTGGAATAGAGTTTTTGGCAGTTTTTATCGGTATAATTTTATCATTATATGTTGATGGAAATAGAGAGCTAAACGTTGTTCGAGAAAATAATAATAAGACCTTAAGATCTTTAAAAAACGAAATTAATCAGCGCATTGATTATATTGATGTAAAAATTTCACAATATCAAAGAGATATCAAAATTGGTGATTATGTTATAGAAAATTGGAAAAAAACCAATCTTGATTCAATCATTGACAAAACAAAGGAAGATAGGGGAATAGTTTTAACGCTCAAAGCATACAGAGCTATAAACCTACCAATTTCTGTGTATAATTCATTGAACAGTGATGGAAGCATTGGGGAACTTGAAGATGATTCTGTAAAAATTATTCTTGATAACCTTTATGAGGTTTTTCCTGCACACATTGTAGATGGAGTAGAAAATGAAAGAATACTTTATCATTCATTTAATAAATATATTATTGAAAAGTATCCCACGATAGTTGATGGGAAGTTGGATGTTGAAAACCGAAAAAATTATAATAAATTTTTTAATGATGATATCGTGTTGGGTTATACAAAGGAAAAGACACATATAAGAAAATTTATTCTTCGCCTTATAAGTGAATATAAAAAGGATTTGATACAATGTATTCAACTGTTTCAAGGCTAATAAGAAAATGATATGAAACGCCTCTGGCTCAAATAAAGGTGAATAAAATGAAATGTTCAATCAATTTAAAAAATTTACTGTAGAGATTGCGGTATTTTTTTATCAATGATAAATTTTATGCATTCAAAAAGGAAAAAATTATGAAAACTAAATTTCTACCAATCATCATTTTATTGATCGGCTGTTCAAATACTCATAAGGAGTATACTATTCAAGAGTTTATGGATATTACATCATTTGGTGGTTCTAGCTTTTCTCATGATGAAAAGTCAATTTTAATTCGAAGTAATGAATCCGGAGTGTATAATGCCTACGAGATTGATTTAAAAACACACGACTTAAAACAATTAACTTTTTCAGATTCAAATTCTATTTCACCGATTTCTTATTTTCCTAATGATAAGAGATTTTTATTTAGAAGCGATCAAGGTGGTAATGAAATTTTGCATATTTATTTAAATAATTTAGATGGGTCTACAGTTGACCTTACGCCTGGCGTAAAATCACGTTCCTTATTTTTAAATTGGGCAAATGATAAAAAAAGCTTCTTCTTCACATCGAGTAAAAGAAATCCAAAATATATGGATCTTTATGAGATGGATATCGATTCATTTAAATCAAAATTAATTTTCAAAAACGACGATGCCTTGAATATTGGTGATATTTCAAAAAACAAAAGGTATTTAGCATTAAGTAAAACATATACTAGGGATAATTCTGACCTTTATATATATAACTTTGATAATCAAAACTTAAAAAAAGTCCTTTTTGAAGAAACAGATGTGAACCATTCTCCAGCTAGATTTTCTCTAGATTCCAAAACCATTTACTATGTAACTGACCTTGATAGTGAATTTAGATATTTAAAAAAATATAACATTGAAACTGGTAAGGTTGAACTTGTTCAAAAAGAAAATTGGGATATAGTAGCAAATTATTTTTCCGAGAGCGGTAAATATAGAATCACCACAATTAATAAGGATTCGCAGACAGAAATAAAAATCTTGAACACAATCAATGGCAAATATCTTAAGCTTCCAAAAATGCCAAGCGGTAACATTTCTTCAATAAATATATCTAAAAGTGAATCATTAATGAGTTTTTATCATGGTGGCGCACAAAGCCCAGGCGATTTATACTATTATAAAATTGGTTCAAGAAAGCCTTCTAGATTAACTAGCTCCATGAATCCATTAATAGATCAAAAACATTTAGGAAAAGCTAAGATAGTTAGATTTAATTCACTTGATGGGCTTGAAATTCCTGCAATCTATTATAAGCCACCTCAGGCTAATAGAAACAATAAAGTCCCTGCACTAGTGAAGGTTCATGGTGGACCTGGAGGTCAAGCTAGAGTTGGTTATCGCGCGTCAACGCAATTCTTAGTAAACAATGGCTACGCAGTTTTAGATATTAACAATAGAGGAAGCAGCGGTTATGGCAAGACATTTCAAACATTAGATGATCAAGCTCATGGCAAAGGCGATCTAGATGATTGTGTAGCCGCAATAGATTGGTTAAAAAATCAAAATCATATCGATGGTGAAAATATTGGCATTCTAGGTGGTAGCTACGGTGGATATATGGTTATGGCTGCGATGGCATTCAGACCAGATGCTTTTGATGTTGGTGTTAATATTTTTGGTGTGACTAATTGGATCAGAACACTAAAAAGCATACCGCCATGGTGGGAAGCAGCCAGAGAGTCTTTATATAAAGAGCTAGGAAACCCGTTCACTCAAGAAGATTATTTGTATTCCATATCACCATTATTTCATGCTGAAAATATTAAAAAACCAGTTCTAATATTGCAAGGCGCAAATGACCCAAGAGTATTGCAGGTTGAATCGGATGAAATGGTTGACGCAATAAAAAAACAGAATGTCCCAGTGGAATATGTAGTATTTCCAGATGAAGGGCATGGATTTAGTAAAAAGAAAAATCAAATTACTTCAAATGAAACTATACTCACTTTCCTAGATAAATATTTAAAATAGAAGAAACAAATTAAATGAAACGCCTCTGGCTCAAATAGCCTCCTGGCGGCACTTTTAGCTATAATCTAACAAAGTTATACAAAGTATAAGGTTTATCGTCTTTAATCCCTCTATTTGAAAGGCTCATTATTATTAGAGTTAAGGGTCATTAAAAGCACCAGGTAAATCATATTATTCATCATTTATCCTTTTTTTACTCATTTGTTGCTCATACCTTTTTTCAATAAATTTTCTCCTCGGTAGGCGCATGCTTGGAAAGCGTGTGTACGTTAATAGCGTAATGTGTTGTTGTGTGAATATATTGAACTATAAAGTGTTTATAGTTTATATTGATTAACAGATTCATGCCAAAATTTACACTACGAATTAATAAAAAGACTCACCGCATTGATATAGATGCGGATACACCATTATTGTGGGTTCTTAGGGATGAATTAGGTTATACTGGTACTAAGTATGGTTGTGGACGTGGGCTTTGTGGAGCGTGCACTATTCATGTGGACGGTGAAGCCACACGCTCTTGTATGACGGCAGTTGATAATGTGGATGGTGCCGAGATCACTACAATAGAGGGATTATCTATAGACAATTCACATCCTATTCAAAAGTCCTGGATTTCAGAGGAAGTTTCTCAGTGTGGTTATTGTCAACCTGGACAGATCATGACAGCTGCAGCTTTATTAGATCGAAATGCTGATCCTGATGATGAAGACATTGATTCTGCAATGAAGATGAATCTATGTCGGTGTGGTACTTATGATCGAATTCGTAAAGCCATTCACCTGGCTGCAAAGGAACAAAAATGAGCCAAGGTTATTCACGCCGGGATTTTTTAAAGGTTTCTTCTGTTGCTGGTGCCGGATTAATAATTGGTGTAGTACTTCCTTATAAACATCGACTGGTGGCCGCCGGTCTTGTTGACCAAACCTTTGATCCTAATGTATGGATATCAATTCATCCTGATAATACTATTACCATTTTTGCAGCTAAATCTGAGATGGGACAGCATATTCGTACTTCTCTGCCTATGATTGTGGCAGAAGAACTAGAGGCAGACTGGTCCCAGGTTAGAGTAGCTCAGGCCGATGCACATCCAGATAAATATGGTAGTCAGGGAACGGGTGGCAGTGGATCAATTCGTCGTTCTTTTACCCGTTTAAGAAAAGCTGGTGCAGCAGGCCGGGAAATGCTAATTCAGGCCGCTGCAAATAAATGGAATGTTTCCCCAAAAAATTGTCGTGCTGAAAGTGGAACCGTGATTCATTTATCTACTGGCAACTCTTTTACTTTTGGAGAACTTGTAGAAACAGCTTCAGAATTGCAAGTACCAGAAAATCCGGTATTAAAAAACCCCAAAGATTTTAAACTAATTGGAAATGCGATGCCTGGTTTGGACACCCCTTCACGGGTGAGTGGTGCCGCCGTATTTGGTGTGGATGTACAGGTACCTGATATGGTTTATGCTACAGTGCTACGTTGTCCTACTTTTGGCGGCAAAATAAAATCGTTTAACCGCAAGAAAGCTATGAAAATCAATGGAGTACTTGATGTATATGAAATTGATGAAGGTGTTGCAGTAGTTGGAAAAAATACATGGGCTGTGATCAAGGGTCAGCGCGCTCTAGAACCAAAATGGGATCATGGTGATTTTTTGTCCTGGGATAGTACTCGTATCAAAAATATGATGGAAGAAAAAAGTACTGGTAAAGCTGTGATAGCACGTGAAGATGGTGATTTAACAAGTCTGAATGGTGATGAAAAAATTGAAGTGCAATACGAAGTGCCTTTTACTTCCCACGCCACAATGGAGCCTATGAATTGTGTAGCCCATGTAAAAAAGAATTCCTGTGAAATATGGGCCCCAACTCAATCACCTCAACGTGTTCAAACAACCGCTGCTAATGCTTTGGGAATTGATACAAAAGATGTAATCGTACATATCACCATGCTGGGTGGAGGATTTGGTCGTAGGCTATGGGCTGATTTTGTAACTGATGCAATCCAAGTTTCTCAAAAATCGAAGAAACCTGTTAAATTGATGTGGACCCGTGAAGATGACATGGGCCACGATTTTTTTCGTCCTACCAGTATCCATAAATTAAGTGCAACGCTTTCGAATCAACATGAACTTACGTCTTGGACCCATCGAGTTATTGCGCCATCTATCTCTGGACAAATGGCCCCGGAACGATTTAAAGATGGACAACTAGATCGTAGTGCTGTGAATGGCGCCAGCAACATACCTTATGATATATCAAATGTTTTGGTGGATTATATTATGGCCAATACAAGAGTACCTGTGGGTTGGTGGCGTTCTGTGTATAATTCTCAGAATTCATTTGCAAATGAAGGATTTATCGATGAACTCGCCCAAAAATCGGGAATAGATCCCTATCAATTTCGCCTCAATTTATTAAAGAATGCACCACGCCATTTAGGTGTATTAAGGCTGGCTGCAGAGAAAGCGAATTGGGGTAAAAAAATGGCCAAGAGACAGGGAATGGGCATTGCTTTACATGAATCATTTGGTTCTTGGGCTGCTCATGTAATAGAAGTTACGGTAACAAAAAAAGGTGAGTTATCCATAGATAAAATTGTTGCCGCTGTGGATTGTGGATTGGTTGTTAATCCAGATGGAGTAAAAGCCCAAATGGAAAGTGCTATTGTTTATGGTCTTACTTCCGCTTTAAAAGGTTTGATAACAATAGAAAAAGGAGCTGTTGCTCAATCTAATTTCCACGAATTTGAATTATTACGTATTGATGAAATGCCAGAAGTTGAAGTTTATATTGTTAAAAGCGCTGAACCACCTGGAGGCGCTGGTGAACCAGGATTGCCTCCAGTAGCGCCTGCTGTAACTAATGCTATTTTTGCTGCCATAGGTAAGCGGATCCGAAGTCTGCCAATCAAATTAAAAGATTTAAAAGTTTAATTTTTACTTTAAGACTCTATTCTGAATATCTCTGCAACAATTCTTGCTGCAGGCTCTTCTGAGCGCATGGAAGAAGCAAATAAGTTATTGTTACCATATAGAAGTGAAGCCTTAATTAAGATTGTTTCTACAATGTTAATTGATTCACTTTTAGATCCAATTTTTATCGTTACAGGTTACGAACATGATAAAGTAGTTAAACTTTTACCTAAATCGTTAGATAATATCATATATAACAGAGACTGGCGTAAGGGTATGTCTAGATCAATATATAAGGCTATATCTTCATTACCAGCTAATATAGCTGGGGAATATGATGGTTTTAGGTGATATGCCTTTAATTACAGTGAAAACTTTAAATGAGTTAAAATCAGTTTTTTTAAGTAATAATGGTGAAAAAATTATATACGCTGAATATTTTGGTAAACAGGCAAATCCAGTGATTTTTCCAAAGAAGTATTTTAAAGAGATGCTTCTTTTAAAAGGTGACAATGGATGTAAGGATATAATTATTCAAAATAGAAAGAACGCTCTAGGAGTATCAGTGGATTCGTCAGAAGTTATTTTTGATTGTGATACAAAGGGTGATTATTCTGACTTAATATCAAAGATATCTACTAATGTCTAAAAATAAACTTTTTTTGAAAGAAGCTTTAGAGCTAGAAAACAATGAAAAACCATATGCTATAGCAACTGTTATTAATGTTAAAGGTTCGTCATCTGGCAAAGTAGGAGATAAGGCAATCTTTGATGAAAAAGGTTATAGAATTATTGGATATGTTGGTGGGGGCTGTATTGAGAATAGAGCTTCAGATGTAGCTATAGAAACTTTAATTAACGGAATACCTAAAATTATTGAAATTGATCTTGATAGTGAGACTATTGGAATGGGTATTCCATGCGGAGGTAGTATGTCAGTACTTGTTGAGCCACAAATGAATGATCCTGTTATTTTAATCAGAGGGGAGGGTAGTATAGTTGAATCTTTATGTACTATGGCAAAGATGTTAAATTTTAAAGTAATTATTCATACGTCTAAAAGTCATATTCATACTTCAAAAAGCAATGAAGAACTTTATCCAAATGCAGATAAAATTATAACCGAAGGCTTAGGAGTTGAAGATATAGATGATAATATAAATTATTTTATTCTAGCTACTCACCATAGCAATGATGATAAAATAGCACTTGAAGCAATAAGAAAAGGAATCTCTTACGTTGGAGTTATTGCAAGTCAAAAAAAGGCTGATCTCATTAAAGAATATTTATCAGATAATAATGTTTCGGGTACTGAATTAAAAAATCTTTATTCTCCAATTGGATTAGACTTAAAGGCTACAACTCCTGAGGAAATAGCTCTTAGTATATTATCAGAAATAGTCATGTTAGAAAATGAAGCAACGGGGAAACAAATGAAACATCTCTGGCTCAAATAGAGGAGAAGAAAATGGAATATCGGCTGTTAGGTAAAACAGGTGTTGAGGTATCGCAATTGTGTCTGGGCACCATGCCCTTCGGCGGTCCGGCAGATGAGAAGGAATCGGCCAAAATGTTCCAGTCTTGCCGGGATGTAGGCATCAACTTTTTCGACTGTGCCAATGTATATGAAAAAGGCCGATCCGAAAAGGTTTTGGGCAAGCTCATGGCTGACAGCAGGGACCAGCTGATTATAACCAGCAAAGCCTATTTCCCCACCAGTGATGATGTTGTTTCTAGAGGTAGTACCAGAAAGCATATTATGACCGCTGTAGGGGAAAGCCTGAAAAGATTAAAGACCGATTATATTGACATTTATTTTTTGCATCGCTTTGACGATTTGACGCCCTTGGAAGAAACATTACGGGCTTTGGAAGACCTAGTCCATCAAGGCAAGGTGCGCTATTTGGGTGCCAGCAATTTTGCCGCCTGGCAGGTAGCAAAAGGGTTGGGTGTTTCAGCAAAAAATGGTTGGAACCGCTTTGAATGCATTCAGCCCATGTATAACCTGGTAAAACGCCAGGCGGAAGTAGAAATATTGCCCATGGCTCTATCCGAAAGTGTTGGCGTAATTACCTATTCGCCCTTGGGTGGCGGGTTACTTTCGGGAAAATACGGCATTAAAAAGCGGCCCAAGGTTGGTCGCCTGATGGAAAATAAAATGTATGAAACGCGTTATGGGGGTCCCCAGATTTTTAATATTGCAGAACAATTTAGCCTACTATCCAAAGATCAGGGTTTTTCGCCTGTTAGTTTGGCGGTGGCTTGGGTGGCCAGCCACCCAGCAGTAACTGCACCGATTATCGGTGGGCGCAATTTAAAGCAGTTGAAGGATTCGCTTAAATCTGTGGATGTTGATATGACAACAGAACTAAAAGATCGTATATCGGCATTATCGCCCGAGCCTCCCATTGCCACCGACCGCAACGAAGAAAAAACGAAACATAATTACGGCCAGCGTTAAGGGCCGTGTTTTATTTGAGCAATACCAGCAAAGTATTTATAATTGATTAAACCAGAACCAGTTCAGGAATAAATGAAACGCCTCTGGCTCAAATAAAGAGTAAACAATGAAAATTGAAGCAGGCCTTATAATTTTAATATTGTCAGTTCTTTTTGTAAATATTGTATATGTAAGTCTGGCATTTTGTATTAATAAAAATAATGCAAAATATTTGCTTGCTGGATATAATACCATGTCAACAGAACAACGTGAAAAATTTGATATTGATGGATTTCTAAAATTTTTTAAGAAATTTTTTCTTCAAGTTTCGTTTTTTTCTACTTTGATATTTATTATTCTCTTATTTTTAGTTAATCCGAAAACTGCAATAATTGGATATACTCTTTCACTAATATTGCCAATGCCCATCTTGATAATTATGGGTAACCAATTATCACATAAATAAGATTTTGAAACGCCTCTGGCTCAAATAAAGGAGAATAGAATGAACCATCCAAAACTGTTAATTCTGCTGTCAGTTTTATTGCTGACAACTTTCGCCGTTCAAGGGCAGCAGATTTTGATCCGCGCCGGTCGACTCATTGATACAAACCAGAAAACTGTTAAAAAGAATGTAGATATTCTGGTGGAGGGGAATCGAATCATCAAAGTTGGGAAAAACCTGGAATCCGCTTCAGCCTCCATTATTGATTTGAGCAATAAGACAGTTCTTCCAGGACTAATTGATGGCCACACGCACATTTGCTTAACCCCTGATTACAGCAGTAATCCGCCAGTCCTTTATAAAACAAATACTTATCGCACCATGGAAGCCTTTAAAGCGGCAAAGCAAATACTGATGTCAGGTTTTACGACGATACGAGATGTTGATAATGAAGGTGCAGATATGGCTGATATCGCTGTCCGTGATGCGATCAATAAAGGCATGTTCTTTGGACCCAGGATATTTGTTTCTGGCTGGGCGATCAGTATCACTGGCGGACACATGAATTTGACTGGATTACGTCCATCCATAGATAAAAAAGTTGAACAATTGGCCATTATTGCCGATAATCCTAATGATATGGTGGCTGCAATTCGTGACCAGCGTAAATCCGGCGTGGACTTTATCAAAATATATGCCACAGGCACATTGCGGCATATCAATCGAGAAACAATGGAGCCCCTGTCCCAACTCAGTATAGAGGAAGTTGAAGTTATGGTGAATGAAGCGCACAGATGGGGTATGGATGTGGCCGCCCACGCCTATGGGGGTAGTGGCGCTTACAATGCTGTAAAGGGCGGCGTTCACAGTCTCGAGCATGGCTTGTTCCTGGATGATAAAATACTGGCGCTCATGGTTAAGAACGGAACATTCTGGTGCCCAACTATGACAGTCTATCTTCCCGATGAAGGTGCCAGTAAAGCAGATATTCGATTCCATAATCGTATTGTAGCTGAACATAAGAAATCATTCCGGCGTGCCATGAAGAAGGGGGTCAAAATTGTTTTTGGTACGGATATCGGTTCTATGCCCCATGGCGAGGGCTGGCGCGAAATGGAACGTATGGTCAATTATGGTATGTTGCCCATGGATGTGATCCATTCTGCCACGGTGATGGGCGCTAAACTGCTTCGTAAAACTGATGAGCTGGGTCAGATAAAAGAAGGCTATTTTGCAGATATTATTGCAGTTGATGGTAATCCGGATGAGAATATTAAAGCTTTTCGATCCATAGATTTTGTGATGGTAAATGGAAATATTGCTAAAAACGATTAGAATAAAAAAGCATTAGACTTTTGATTACGGCTAATTTTTATAATCCAATGTTGTTGAAGGAAATAAAGGAAGAATAATGAAACGCCTCTGGCTCAAATAGCCTCCTCACGGGGGCTTTTTTGTTTGTGGGATGATGAGTATATTAATTCACTACTAATTGAATTGCATTTATTATTAAATTTCCAATAATAATTAAAATTAAGGAGATAGATAATGAGAAAATTTATTTCACTATTGACATTAAGTGCATTCTTAATTGTAGGTTGTAATTCACCTACTCAACCTCAGCAACCAAATGAGATTGATGAGATTGATGAGATTGAAATGATGTTGAATGATGTGAATGATAATGATGTACCATTTGTTATGTCAGGTGCGGGCGATGATGATAAAAAAGGAAAAAGAGATAAAAGTATAAAGAAATATAAGAAAAAAGTAAAAAAGCAGGGTTTCCGTAAAGTGATTCGTAGGTTGACTAAATATTTAACTAATTATCCAAACGAAGAAGCTCAAGAATATTTGGATGCCGCTAAAGTAAATATGGCAACTATAAAAGAGAAGTTCAAGAATAAAGACAGAGAAGGTCTTAAAGAACTTGTCAAGGAAACCAGACAACTATTAAGGAAAGCTATTAAAGCAGTTAGAAAAGCAAAGAAGGGTGATTAAGATGGAATGGGATTGATGCTGGTGTGTGGCACTTCTGGTGAATCTGGTGGTGACCCTGTAGGTGCAGGTGTTTACTTATACCAGTTACGGGCAAATCAGTATGTTAAGACAAGCTAGATGGTATTGCTAAAATGAAACGCCTCTGGCTCAAATAAGGAAACAAACATACTATATATTATATAGTAAATTCTTGACACCTTTTAATTATTGAAAGGAGATAAGCAATGATAACAATGATAATAAATGCACTATTTAGTGTAACACTCTTCGTTACTGGTGGTCATATAGTAAGTACTAATCTAAAATTACATCATTATAGCGATGATGATTATAAAGAAATTTTTCATCTAAAGAATAAAGCTTCAATTTCTAAGAATTGCACTAGACATTCTGAAGTGGAAGATATTAAAAAAATAAAGTATCATGATGATGGTGGACAGAAAACTACCTACAAAGTAACTAAAAATGAGGTATTTGAGAAAGTGGAGAAAAAAGACGCTAACTAAAACTTCATCTTGATACTTAAAATAGCCTCCTCACGGGGGCTTTTTTGTTTGTGGGATGATGTGTAGATTTGGGTATGCGTAGATATATACCATTACTACTGTTTATTGGGTTGGCTTGGGGGCAGTCACAAGATTTGTCAGTAGACGAATTGATAAAACATTTGGATTTAGTACCACATCCTGCAGGTGGATTATTTTTTAGACAGACTTATAAATCTGATGGGGTAATTCCAAAAAGTGTATTACCAAAAGATTACCATGGAGATAGAAATTATAATACGCTCATTTATTCATTATTACCTGAAGGGGTAAAACTAAAGTTCCATAAGCTCCATTCTGATGAAACACTCCATTTTTATATGGGGGGTCCAATGACAATCGTTCAAATTTCTCCCAATGGAGAAGTTGAACATATTATTTTAGGGCAAGAGATTTTTAAAGGACATCAATTACAACATGTTATTCCGGCTGGATATTGGTTTGGAATATATAGTATAAAAGGAAGTAAATATTCATTATATGGTGCTTCTGTTTCCCCAGGGTTTGAATATGATGATTTTATTGATGGTGATAAAGAACAACTCCTAAAACAGTTTCCTAATGCGAAAGACATTATCAACTTTATTATGGATTAAAGGAAGAGAGTAGGCATATAATTACTTTGGCTCACATACTCCCACCCAAAGGATTTCAGGATCAAGCCCCACATTCGTGGGGCTTTTTTGTTTGTGGGGCAATTTCTGTGTAATTTCCTGTATGAAACGCCTCTGGCATAAATAAAGGAGAATAAAATGGATAGTGCAGTGATTGGAGGAGTGGTTGTAGTAATGATTGTTATAATCGTTTCTATTGCCTCAAAGAAGAAAACTAAATGAAACGCCTCGAGGTCAAATAAAGGAGAATAAAATGAAGGAACAGGAAATTGGATATGTTTCTAAATTTTTTGGACAGATATCCGTTGCAGCAATTGAAATTAATGCAGGAAAATTAAATATTGGCGATACAATTCATATTAAAGGATATACCACCG
>MPMB02072075.1_pt1 | contig 12199 bp, 9 predicted proteins | sample 1617371 | NCBI WGS metagenome assembly MPMB02 (sample SAMN05944808, study PRJNA350692) | marine metagenome | biome: marine; feature: ODZ; material: water; isolation source: 300 m water sample filtered on 0.2 um supor filter | place: Pacific Ocean | collected 2012-04-08 | depth 300m m
AAAACCGTGCAGCCGCTCATCGCTCGGCCGGTTTCGGGTTGTGCCACTTGTGGCCGTCCGGCTCAAGCAGATCGTCCGCCGCCACCGGTCCCCACGTTCCGGCGGCGTAAAATTCGCGGTTCGACAGCGGCATGCCACCCCACCCTTCGCGGATGGCATCGACGATCTGCCACGCGGTTTCCACCTCGTCGCGGCGGATGAACAGTGTCGCGTCGCCGGCCATCGCCTCGAGCAGCAGCCGCTCGTACGCCTCCGGCGTGTAGGCGCCAAACTCGGCGTCGTAGCCGAAGTGCATTCGCACCGGCCGCGTCTCGATGCTGTTGCCGGGCACCTTGCCGTTGAAGCGCAGGAAGATGCCCTCGTCCGGCTGGAGGCGCAGCGTGAGCGCGTTGGCGTGCAGGTCGAGATGGCCCTGCGCAGCGAAGAGCACGTTGGGCGTGGGGCGGAACTGTACGCGCACCTCGCTTGCCCGCAGCGGGAGATTCTTACCGGTGCGCAGGTAGAACGGCACGCCGCTCCAGCGCCAGTTGTCGATAAACAGCTTGAGGGCCGTGTAGGTCTCGACGTTGGACTCGGGGTTCACGCGCTCCTCCTGTCGGTAGCCCTCGCGGCTGTCGCCGTTGACCGTGCCGGCAAAGTACTGGCCACGCACCACGTTCGTGGCAACCGCCTCCGGCGTCATCGGGCGGATCGATTTGAGCAATTTCACCTTCTCGTTGCGGATGTCCTCGGCGGCGAGCGACGGCGGCGGCTCCATGGCCACGAGCGAAAGAATCTGCAGCAAGTGGTTCTGCGTCATGTCCCGCAGCGTGCCGGCCTCCTCGAAGTACCCCCCCCGGCCGCCCACGCCGATATCCTCGCTGACGGTGATCTGCACGTGCTCGATCGCCTCGCGGTTCCAGAGTTGCTCGAAGATGGCGTTGGAGAAGCGGAACATCATGATGTTCTGCACCGTCTCCTTGCCGAGATAATGGTCGATGCGAAAAATCTGCCGTTCGCGCACATGGCGCAGCAGGTGGTTGTTCAGCACGTGCGCCGACTGCAGGTTGTGCCCGAACGGCTTCTCCACCACGACACGCTGCCAATGCTCATCGTCCTCCCCCATGCGGTGAAGCAGGCCAGCGGTGTGCAACTGGTCCACCACCTCGCCGAAGAGGCTTGGCGAGATCGCGAGGTAAAAGACGAGGTTATTGACGAGGCATGGATCGCCGAGTCCAGCCAAGCGCTTGGCCAAGGCGACGTAGGTATCGGCATCCGTCAGGTCGCCGGGATGGTACTCAAAATTGGCGGCGAAGGCATCCCGCTGGGCATCGTCCACCTGGTGGGTGCGGGAATAGGTCTCGACACCTGCGCGCATCTCGGCGCGCCAGCTTTCGTCCGTCTTTTCACGACGGGCAACGCCGATGACCCGGAAGGATTCCGGCATCTGGCCTTCAGTGTAGAGATGATACAGCGCAGGAATCAGTTTGCGCGCCGTCAGGTCGCCGCTCGCGCCGAAGATGACAATTGTGCATGGCTCATCCGCCCTGCGGCCGTCCTCCAGCCCGGGAAGGGTGATTGTTGTTGAAGAATCCACCATCGAAAATCGTGAGCCCGGGCGGTGTGAAAAATGGTGGCTGGACCCGGAATCGAACCGGGGACACACGGATTTTCAATCCGTTGCTCTACCAACTGAGCTATCCAGCCGTTCCCCCCGAAAAAAGGGACGCGCATCGTACGCATCGCCCCTCACCGCCTCAAGCACTTTTGGGATGAACTGGCCAACCGCTTGGCTGGTAACCCGCCTGAAGTGCACTTTTGTGCATCCGACTGTGCCATTCTGTGCCAATCCTACCACCACACCCCGGGGTACCCATCCACTAAAGGGCGTATCGTCAAAAAAACACCCCCCATACAACGCGGGCTGTTTTTTTGGATGGTGCCCCCCCCCGGGGGGGGAGTTACATCAACTGCACCAAAGCCCCGAAGAAGAAAAAGTGCAACACTCACGCCGGTCGCCCAACGCAACAAGAACTCGCAGTCTTCTACTTTTTCATCTGATGAATGCTTGTAGCTTCCAACCCCATTTTCTGAAGTCTGTTTGATGCATCGACCAGATTGGATGCAGAAATTTCACCGTGCTCCGTTGTGCCTGTTGTTGGATTGGTGGCTTCATACTCAAATTTAGGCAAATTGACAGAATCCGGTTGTGTGTTTTTTGTTGGAATATGTAAATCGTCTTTTTTTACAACTGATTTCGCAGCGCGTTTGGCTAACTGATCGAGAACTGTCCGTGTATCTCCAGCGGCTCGTGTATCTCGAGCGGCCCGAGCAGCCTGAGCAGCCCGAGCGGCCAGTTGGGTCGCTTTTAATGAATCAGCAACATTTTTCCCGGTGCTTATATTTGTTGGTTCGGGGGGTAGATCGGTAGTGATAGCCAATCCCGGAATTGTTAAAAACTTTTTGCAAACAGGGCAGTCGATTCCCGAACCAGATAGAATCTCATCGGTTTCTAAATTTTGGCCACAATGCGGGCAGTCAAAATTAATGTCTGCCATAGTCCGTAAAATGATTGCTAGATGAGTGGATTATAAGCCGCTCGACAGGAATTGACGAGCACAAAATTTCGGACTATCGCTGGCTAACGATAAGATTGATGAGTAGCCCCCAGCATCAATCTCCCGTGTAGCCGCGTTCGCGCGCCCAAGCGAGCCATTTTTTTCTCATTCTATTCGGTCGTAAACACCAATGATAATATGGCGCATAACACCCAGCCATAATGACCAAAGTCGCAAAACAGCCAATAAACAATGCTATCCCAAGTGAGTGGTGGCCCATGTTGAAATCTCTTATGGTTATTAGTATGGCAATAGTAGTAGAAATTAATCCGATCCCGATTAAAAAATAAGATGTAATTTTTGAGACTGAAAATAATCGCTTCGAATATGGGGATCGGAATGCTGCTGAAACACCTGCTACGAAAACTTTGGTGTTACATGACTTACACCTATGAGAATAGCGCCCAGAAAAACCAGCAGGAGAATATGAAATGCTTTGGTGTTTTGTCTGGCAACCGACATGCGCTTCACACTTCGGACACCACGGATCATCCGGGTTGGGTATGTTTGGATCGTGTTGCGGTTCTTCGGGCATTTCTTCATCTCACTTCTTCTTCCGGTACATCGCCCCCCGGCGCCTGACGTACTTTCGGGATGAGCCCGCGGCTTGGCCAGGCGCTTGGCCAAGTGCGGTTAATCTTCCTTGAAATCGTTATGGAACTCGCGGCCTTCGCGCGTTTCCGCGACGTAGCCGGTGCGGATCACAAAATCGCCAAATCGCTCGCCGTCGCTGCGCTGGCTGGCGTATCGCTCGAGGATCGGCCGCATGAGGTCGACAATCTCCTCCTGCTTAACTGAAAGCTTGTAGATCTTGTTCAAACGATCACCAGCGAAGCCGCCACCAAGGTAGACGTTGTACTTGCCGGGCGAACGGCCGACGAGAGCGATCTCGGCGATGTATGACCGGGCGCAGCCGTTTGGGCAGCCGGTCATGCGAATGGTGATGGCATCATCCCTCAGGCCAAGTTCCTCAATCACCTGATCCAACTCGGTAAGCAACTCCGGCAGATAACGCTGGCTTTCGGCCAAGGCCAAACCGCAAGTCGGCAGCGCCACGCATGCCAAGGAGTTGAGCCGCAGGCCGGTTTGATCATAGCAATGAGTTAGCTTGTACTGATCGAGTAACGCCTCGATCCCGGCACGCTTGGCCGGCGACACATTGGCGATGATCAGGTTTTGATTCGCCGTCAGGCGAAAATCGCCATCGTGCACCTTGGCTATCTCGCGCAGGCCGGTTCGCATTGGGAACTCGTCATTGTCGGTGACGTTGCCGTTTTGGATGAACAATGTGAGATGGCTGTTGCCGTTCTCGTCATCGATCCAGCCGTAACGGTCGCCATTGTGGTCGAACTCAAACGGTCTGGCTTGGTCGAGCCCGTAGCCAAGGCGCTCCTCGACCTCGCCGCGAAACCAATCCAAGCCACGGTCTTCGATCGTGTATTTAAGGCGTGCGTGTTTGCGGTCAACACGGTCGCCGTAGTCGCGCTGCGTGGTGACGATTTTCTCGGCGACATCGATCGCTTGCTCCGGCGTGCAAAAGCCGAGCACGTCGGCGAGGCGCGGGAAGGTTTTTTTCTGCCCGTGATTCATCCCCATGCCTCCGCCGACCGTTATAGTGTAGCCGACAATCCTGTCGTCCTCGATGATGGCGATGAATCCGAGATCGTTTGCGAATAAATCGATGTCGTTGCTCGGTGGAACGGCAATGCCGATCTTGAATTTCCGGGGCAGATAGGTTTTGCCGTAGATCGGCTCTGACTCCGGCTCGGGACTTGATGTCACATTTTCCTTCTCGCCGTTTTCGTCTGTCAGCCAAATCTCGTGGTACGCCTGCGTCGCCGGCGTGAGGTGGTTGCTGATCGCCTTGGCCAACTCAAGCACCTCGGCGTGCACCTTTGACTGGTTCGGGTTCGGGTTGCACATCACGTTGCGATTCACGTCGCCGCAGGCCGCGATCGTGCCCATCAACGAGTCGTTGATCTTTCTGATGATTGTCTTGAGATTCTTTTTGATGATGCCGTGCAACTGAAACGATTGACGCGTGGTCAGTTTGAGCGAGCCGTTGGCGTATTCGTCAGAGAAGCGATCCATGTCGAGCCACTGCTGCGGTGTGCAGATACCACCGGGCAGACGCACGCGCGCCAAGAACGAGTAGGCCGGCTCCTGCCCGGCCTTGCGACGTTCGCGGCGAACGTCGCGGTCATCCTGCTGGTAAATGCCGTGGAACTTGGTCAGTTGCGTGTCGTCCGCAGCCAGGCCGCCGGTGCAGTCGTCCAACAGACCCTCGGCGATGGTGCCCCGGAGAAACTTGCTGTTGGCCTTGATGATTTCATTCTTGGACAACTTTGGCTCGTCGCCGGGATTGTTTTGGTCGGTCATTCGCGTGTCACGCCGTTTGGTGGGCGAACGGGCAAGCTAGCACGAAAGTAGCTCCAAACTCAATCTGCGCTTGGCCAAGCGGGGAGAGAATTTGATGCAAAAACCCCTTGAACCCTCGATAATTTGAACATATCATCATATCTTGATTTGTTGATATCAAACCGGTCCTTCACGGCTTAAATCACATTTTTATGGGCAAAAACTACATCTTTTCTTCCGAGTCGGTTGGCGAAGGTCATCCCGACAAAGTTTCCGACACGATCTCCGATGCCGTGCTCGACGCCTGCCTCGCGCAGGATCGCCGCAGCCGCGTCGCCTGTGAGACCTTCGTCAAGAGCAACGTCGTCTGTGTCGGTGGTGAGATCACGACCAAGGCCAAGTTCGACGTCGAGCAAGTCGTGCGGGGCGCCATCCGCGAGATCGGCTACGTGAACAGCGACGATGTGTTCCACGCGGACAATGTGTTCATCAACAACTACCTGACCGCGCAGAGTCGGGATATTTCGCAGGGTGTCGATGCCAAGGCGGCGTCCGGCAAGGCCACCGCCGAACAGGGCGCCGGCGACCAGGGCCTAATGTTCGGTTTCGCCTGCGACGAGACACCGGAATTGATGCCCGCGCCGATCATGTATGCGCACCAACTCGGCAGTCACCTGACCAAGCTGCGCAAAGCCGGCCAAGCCAAGTGGCTCCGTCCCGACGCCAAGAGCCAGGTCTCCGTGCAATACATCGACGACAAGCCGGTGAAAATCACCAGCGTGGTCGTTTCCACCCAACACGCTGCCGATGTCACCAACAAAACCATCCGCGATTTCATAACCAAGCGGGTCATTCAAAAAGTTTTGCCGAAGAAAATGCTTTCCCGTGACACGCAGATTCTGATCAACCCGACCGGACGATTCGTCGTTGGCGGACCGGCGGGTGACAGCGGTCTGACCGGCCGCAAGATCATCGTCGACACCTACGGCGGCATGGGCCGCCACGGCGGCGGGGCATTCAGCGGCAAGGATCCGAGCAAGGTCGACCGCAGCGCCGCCTACATGGGCCGCTACGTTGCAAAAAACATCGTGGCCGCCGGCTTGGCCAAGCGCTGCGAAATCCAGTTCGCCTACGCCATCGGCTATCCCGATCCAGTCTCCGTCTCGATCGACACCTTCGGCACCGGCATCGTGGACGATGAGAAAATAGCTGCCACAGCGGAGAAAATCTTCAGTTTCAAACCAGCCAATATCATCAAGCAACTCAAGCTCCTGCGCCCGATTTACTCGAAGACAACCAACTACGGCCACTTCGGCAAGGTTGATGACTTGGACGCCATCACATGGGAGAAAACGGATAAGGTGACTGCGCTCAAGCGGGCTACGAAATAGGGATTTTTTGATGACCACTACACTTACTGAAACGACTAAGGACTACAACGTTCGCGACATCACATTGGCCGACTTTGGCCGCAAGGAAATTGATATTGCCGAGAAGGAGATGCCGGGCCTCATGGCCACGCGCGAAAAGTACGGCCCTGAGAAGCCGCTCGATGGCGTGAAAATCATGGGCTCGCTTCACATGACCGTGCAGACGGCCGTGCTCATCGAGACGCTCATTGAACTGGGTGCCGATATTCGCTGGTGCTCCTGCAACATTTTCTCCACTCAGGATCACGCCGCGGCGGCGATCGCGGCGGCCGGTGTGCCGGTGTTCGCGTGGAAGGGCGAGACGCTCGAGGAATATTGGGATTGCACGTTTAAGGCGCTGACGTGGTCGGACGGATCTGGGCCGGATCAGATCGTCGATGACGGCGGCGACGCCACGCTACTCATTCACAAGGGTGTCGAGTTGGAGAACGGCAGTGACTGGGTGAACACCGAGTCCGAGAGTGAGGAGGAGCAGGTCATCAAGGATCTCCTCAAGCGCGTGCAGTCCGAAAAGCCGATCCACTGGAGCAAAGTAGCCGAAGCGATGGTCGGGGTTTCGGAGGAGACCACCACCGGCGTGCATCGTCTGCTGCAAATGGAGGAACGCGGTGAGCTGCTTTTCCAGGCGATCAACGTGAACGACTCGGTGACCAAATCAAAGTTCGACAACGTCTACGGCTGTCGCCACTCGCTCGTTGACGGCATCAAGCGAGCGCTCGACGTGCTCGTCTCCGGCAAGGTCGCGATGATCTGCGGCTACGGCGACGTGGGCAAAGGCTCCGCCGAGTCGCTCGCCAACGAGCGCGCCCGCGTGATGGTCTCGGAAGTCGATCCGATCTGCGCGCTGCAAGCCTGCATGGCCGGTTACAAGGTCACCACGGTTGAGAATGCCCTGCCCGAAGCCGACATTTACGTTACCACCACCGGCAACAAGGACATCATCACTGCCGACCAGATGAGCCGGATGAAGGACCAGACGATCGTCTGCAACATCGGTCATTTTGACAACGAGATCCAGGTTGCCCAACTCGAGGCGATGGACGGCGTCACCCGCGAGGTGATCAAGGACGACTCCATCCCCGGCGGCCCGGTCACCCGGTTCACCTTCCCGGACGGACACTCAATCTACCTGCTCGCCGAGGGGCGCCTGATCAATCTTGGCTGCGCCACAGGCCACCCAAGTTTCGTGATGTCCAACAGCTTCACCAACCAGACGATCGCGCAAATCGACATCCGAAAAAATCCGGATCGAAAAATCGGCGTCTATCGTCTGGACAAAAAACTGGACGAGGAAGTCGCCCGCCTGCACCTGGACAAACTGGGGGCCAATCTCACCATGCTGTCGCAGGAGCAGGCCGACTATATCGGCGTCCCGGTCAACGGCCCGTACAAGCCGGAGCATTACCGCTACTAAACCAAGCGCCGCGCCATTTTAAACTTAGAGATGCCAAGCATCTCAGTTTTTGTGCACTTGGCCAAGGTGCTTGGCTCGATAAGTTTCCCGTCAAACACAACGTTATGACAAAGACTGTCCCGCTCACCTTGATCGTGATCTTTGTCGTGTTTGTCGGGATTATTTTTTGGTTCGAGCGACGACCTCCCGTGAAATGGACTCGAAAGGAATTCAAGGGGTATTCGGACAATCGCTTTGTTGCGCTCCTCCAAAAGTACGCTGGTGATGACGGCAAAGTTGATTATCACGCATGGAAAAACAACCCGGATGATGTTGCCGCCTTGGAGGATTTTTCCACCCAGTTAGCCAACGTCAGTCCGGAGAATCATCCTGAGTGGTTTCCTGACTCAACCGCAAGGCGGGCCTACTGGATTCAAGCCTACAACGCGCTGGTGGTACGAGGCGTCCTGAATCGTTGGCCGTTGAAAAACCTTCGCGAAGTCAAACGCTCCGCCACCTCATTCCTGATTCCCGGCAAAGGTTTTTTCTATGACTCACCCATCGTGCTCGGCGGGCGAACAACCAATCTTTATGACTTGGAAAACAAAATCCTGCGGGAACGCCTTCAGGACGCACGAATACATTTTGCGCTGAACTGCGCATCCGGTTCCTGTCCACCCCTGCGCGCTTGCACTTGGTCGGAAGAAGATCTCGACACGGCTTCCCGGGACTTTGTCAACGATGCAAAAAACGTCCGAGTTGAAAATAATGCTGTTTGGTTGTCCCGAATTTTCGACTGGTACAGGGAGGATTTCACAGGTGAAAACAACTCCCCGGAAGCACTGATTGACTATCTGCTGGACTACGCCCTGGAACCTCTCGAAGCCAGCCTGCAAACAGCGCGGAGGAAAAAATGGCCCTTGAAGTTTGTGGCATACGACTGGGAAATCAACGCCCGTGCTGTTCAACCTAACCAACCCTAAATCAGCGCTTGGCCAAGGGCTGGTTACGATTTATTCGTGTCGAGGATGCGTTGGGCGGCTTCGCGGACAGACCGGGCCAGCTCGCGGGGCTTGATGACCTGCGCGTTGCCGCACCAGGTCATGACCCAGCGCTGCACTTCGCTGAGGCTGTCGAGGCACATGGTCAACTCCACACCGCCGTCCCTCAGGTTCCGCTGCTTCTGTGTCGGGTGCCAGCGTTTCTCGCGGATGTAGTCGGCAACGAGTTCGTTGAAACGAATCACAATCTCCTGTTTCTTCTCACCTGTGACGATGCCAAAACTCCCGCGCAGCCGCTTTTCGAGCGAAAACTTTTTTGGCGGCTTGAACGTCTTGCCGGTCGGCTGCATGTTGCTGATGCGCGCCGGAGTGAAGGTGCGGATGTCGTTGCGCAAATGGCAGTGGGCGAACAGGAACCACTCGCCGTTGACGTTGGCCAGGTTGTACGGATCGACGACGCGCGACTCGGCCCTGCGCGCGCCTGGCTTGCGATAGTTGAACCGCAGCTGCCGGTTGCCGGCGGCAGCCTTGGCCAGGGTGTCGATCACGTCCAGGTTCAGCACCGGCTCGGCGCTGGTGCGGAACGAGATGCTCTGGTCGAGGTCGTCGAGATTGAACGAGAGGGTGTCGGTCAGCGAGTCGGTGACCTTTCGGAAGGCGCTCATCAACGGCTTCTCGAAGTTGGTGCCGCGATACTGCTGCATCGCCTTCTCGGCAACAAGCATCGCGAACAGCTCGCCCTCGCTGATCTGCACGGTCGGGAACGGGCCGACCTCCCCGTCGTAGCAGTAGCCGTTGTACGCCGACTCGAACACGACCGGCAGCTCCATGCGATCGCGCATGAAGGCGATATCGCGATAGATGGTCTTGGTGGTGACCTCGAGCTCGGTGGCAAGCTGCGTGGCGTTGGGGTGGCTGCCGGCCTTGAGCAGATTGTGAATCTTGAGCATCCGCTCGATCGGCGGGCGGGTGTTTCGCTCGGGAACTCGTTTGTGCCTGGTTGCCATGAACGAATGCCAAGCTAGGCCAAGCGCCCCGCCCCATCCAGCAAAAGCCGGAGACAAAAAAACGGACCTGAGCGGATCCGCTGAAAAAAAAATATGGTGCCTGGCCAGGCGCTACTTGAGCGTGCTAAGGAATTCCTCGTTCGTCTTGAACTTGGCCAAGGCCTGCTTGATCGTCTCCATGGCGTCGATCGGATTCATGTCGGTCATGGTGCGGCGCAGCTTGTGGATCGCGTCAAGGTGCTGGGGCGGAAAGAGCATCTCCTCCTTACGCGTGCCGCTCTTGGGGATGTCGATCGCGGGGTACACCCGTCGCTCGGCCAGCTTGCGGTCGAGCACCAGCTCCATGTTGCCGGTACCCTTGAATTCCTGGAAGATCAGCTCATCCATCCGCGATCCGGTGTCAATCAGCGCCGTGGCGATGATCGTGAGCGAGCCGGCCTCCTCGGTCTTACGGGCGGAGGCGAAAATCTTGCGCGGGATCTCCAGCGCGCGGGCGTCTACGCCGCCGGTCATCGTGCGGCCGGAGCCGCCATGCACGGAGTTGAAGGCGCGGGCCACGCGGGTGATCGAGTCGAGCAGCACGAACACATCCTTGCCGGACTCGACGAGCCGGCGGCAGCGGTCGGTCACGAGGCGCGACAGGCGCACATGTGTCTCGAGGTCCTGATCATTCGATGAGGCGATCACCTCGGCGTCCACCGAGCGGGTAAAGTCGGTGACCTCCTCCGGTCGCTCATCGATCAGCAGCACGATCGCCTGCACATCCGGATGGTTGGCGGTGATTGCGTTGGCGATCTGCTTGAGGATAGTTGTCTTGCCGGTGCGCGGCGGGGCGACGATAAGGCCACGGGTGCCCTTGCCGATCGGCGTCACCAGATCGATGATGCGCGTCTCGACGATATCTGGCGTGGTCTCGAGGTTGAATTTATCGATCGGATTGATGGTGGTGAGGTTCTCGAACCGTACCACGTCGGCGTACTCCTGGAACGGGGTGCCGTTGACGCTGATAACCTCCTTGAGCTGCGGACTGGTGCCGCGGTGGGGCGGCTGGAGCTTGCCCTCAATCAGGGCGCCCTCACGGATGGCGGTGCGCTTGATGGTGTCGGGCGTCACGAAGATGTCGGAAGGCTTGGGCTGATAATTGTTGTCCGCCGAGCGGAGAAACCCGAAGCCCTTGTCGGAAACTTCCAAGTAACCGGAGCCGGTCTCGGGAACCTCGATTTGAGGCCGCTTGTGCTTTTGCCTCCGATGGGAAGAATTCCTATTGGGATTATTCCTATTGGGATTATTCCTATTGGGGTTATTCCTGTTGGACGAATTCTTATTCGACCTACTGTTGTCTTTGAAACTACTCACACCTTGTAAATCACGAAAAACCGTGAATTGAATTATTCAGAATTGAGAACAAAACCAACTGCCAGAAATGGCGATTTATTAATTGGTCTTGGCGATAGAAGCCCGCCGGGACTGTCAATACTCCCAACGGCGACCGAGTGCAAGCCTTATTTTTCGCCAGCTCGGCCGGGCTAAAACCGCAAACCAAGCGCTTGGCCAAGCGCGGGAGCCGTCATGGCGACAACTCGGCGGCGACGAGTTTGATCTGTTTCAAGTCCAGCTTACCGGTGCCGAGGTACGGCAGAGCGTCCACCTCGAAAAACTGGTCGCGGCGAGGCTTCCAGATATTCGGCAAATCGCTGGCACCCAGTTTCTCGGCAACCGACTCGACAGCCGACGCATCGAGATTCTGGTAAAGCACAACCAGACGCTCGCCCTTCTTCTCGTCTGGCACGCCGGTCACGGCGAACGTCTGCTCGGTCAACTCAGCCAGTTCGTGCAGGTTCTCCTCCACCTTGATGTGCGGCACCATCTCGCCGCCGATCTTGCTGAAGCGGCTCAGCCGGTCGGTAATCGCAAGGAAGCCGTCTTCGTCCATTGCCGCGATGTCGCCGGTCGTGTACCAGCCGTCGTGCAGAACCTCGGCGGTTTTCTCCGGCTGGTCAAGGTAGCCCTGCATCACGTTCGGCCCCTTGACGAGCAGCAGGCCCGCTTGGCCAAGCGCGACCCGCGCCCCGGTGTCGGGATCGACAATGCGCGCGACCATGCCCGGCAACGGATGCCCAATGCTGCCCCGCTTGGCCCCGACCTGCCGGAAGCCGGCCGAGCGGAAGTCGCGCGTATTGATCGTCACCACCGGCGAGGTCTCAGTCGTGCCGTAGCCCTCCATCGGCCGCAGGCCGAAGCGATCCTCAAAGGCTGCAGCCAGACGCTCTGGTAACTTCTCTGCGCCGGCCAGGACAAACTCGACGCTGCCGAACTGTTCCGGCGTGCAGGCTCGAATGTAGATTTGCAGGAACGTCGGTGTGGCCAGCAGAAACGTCGCCCGATGCTCGCCCACCAGCTCGCCGATGCCCCG
>MPMB02173803.1_pt1 | contig 12192 bp, 10 predicted proteins | sample 1617371 | NCBI WGS metagenome assembly MPMB02 (sample SAMN05944808, study PRJNA350692) | marine metagenome | biome: marine; feature: ODZ; material: water; isolation source: 300 m water sample filtered on 0.2 um supor filter | place: Pacific Ocean | collected 2012-04-08 | depth 300m m
GGTATTGAACCAAAAATTATTGAATATTTAAAAGACACCCCAACGACAGAAGAATTTCAGCGCCTTGCCAAAATGTTAGGGAAAAAACCATCAGAATTCATTCGACAAGGCGAATCATTATTTAAAGATAATAATGTTAAGGAAATATTGAATGACGATACTGCCATGTTTAAGGCCTTGAACCAACTTCCGAAAATAATGGAACGCCCCATTGTTGTTAAGGGAGAAAAAGCAGTGCTGGGTCGACCACCAGAAAATGTATTGGGGTTACTATGATAAAGTACAATTCCATTAATATTGATTCCGTGAAGTTGGCAAAGTGAGTCATTTAATAGAAAAAACTAAAGATGGGAAACGATTGTCTCCGTCGTTACCAGAAGGTGTCAAAAACTACCTCATAGACATTGATGGCACAATCTGTGATGATATACCCAATGAAGAACCGGAGAGAATGGCCACAGCAACATTATATCCAGATGCATTAAAGACGCTAAATCGTTGGTATGACGAAGGTCATCAAATCACATTTTTTTCATCCAGGTTAGAAGAACATCGAAAAGTCACAGAAGTCTGGTTAAAAGATAATGGTTTTAAATACCACGGTCTTTTAATGGGGAAACCCAGAGGCGGAAATTATCATTGGGTAGATAATCACATTGTCCGCGCAACCAGGTTCGACGGAAAATTCACAGAATTGGTCGAAAAAGAAGTGACAATTCAAGTTTTTGAACTCTAACGAATAGATTATGGCCATACGCATATTAATTACCGGTGGAACCTTTGATAAGGAATACAATGAAATCACGGGTGAATTGTATTTTAAAGATACCCACATGCGGGAAATCTTGGATCTTGGTCGATCAAAACTTGATGTAAGTATTCGAACATTAATGATGATAGACAGCCTGGATATGACGGAATCGGATCGAAATATGATTTTAGAAAACTGCGTTCGCACCGAGGGAAATCAAATTATAATTACACATGGTACGGACACCATGACCGACACAGCAAAACTTCTGGCCACGGGGAATTTAGAAAAAACAATCGTTCTTACCGGCGCCATGATTCCATTTAAATTTGGAACGTCTGATGGTTTATTTAATTTAGGGAGCGCACTGGGATTCGTTCAGAGTTTACCCCATGGGGTTTACATCGCGATGAACGGTCGATGCTTTGATTATGACAAGGTCAAGAAGAATAAAGAAACAGGTGTTTTTGAAGCTTTATAGTTTTTGATTTTGCCCCAGAGATTCAATAAGGTGGATATAAAACTGGATCCCCTTTTCATAAGCCTTTATGCCAATTCGTTCATCAATGCCGTGGACCCGTTTCAAGTCAGAGTCATCTGTTCTTCCAATCCCTGAGAACCGATATATATTGGGCGAAAGATCCAGGAAATGTTTCGTATCCGTGCCGCCGGGACTGATGCCCGGGACGACCACAGCTGACGGGAATACGTCATAAATATTCCGGGATAGAAATTTGAATTGATCCGAGGTTGGGTCCGATATCGGTGCCGGTTTGCGACCAAATTGTCCCTCAGGGTGTTTTATCTCTACACGGGGATCATCCACGATTTCACGAACCATGTCAACAATGCTTTCCGGCGTATCTCCGGGGATGATCCTGAAGTTTACCATGGCCCTTGCCTGAGCCGGGATTACGTTGTCTTTTATACCACCGGAAATAATGGTGGGCGCAGTGGTGGTGCGAATCACCGCACTGCCGGCGGGAGAAGATGAAAATATTCGCTCAATTAATCCTTCGAATAACCATTGGTTTCCCATGATGATGCGAGGCAAGAGTTTCATCTCAGCCCCGATGGCTTTAAACATATGTTTGGTAGCTCCCCCGAGCCTTGCGGGTAAGGGGTTTTCTTGGAGTTTGGTAATGGCATTAGCCAAGATGCCAATTGTGGTTTCTTTTCCGGGCATGGATGAATGCCCTCCCGTGCCTTTGGCTACCAATTCTAAGGTCATATATCCCTTTTCACTCACGGCCACAAAGGCAACTGCTTTTTCTATACCAAAGGATTTCCCTGAAGTTATACCGCCTCCTTCATCCAGTATAAAATCAAAGTCGATTCCGTTTTTACGAAAATATTCCGCAGATTTTTTGGCACCCTCATTTCCACCGATTTCTTCATCGTGTCCAAAGGCAATATAAATGGTTTGGGCCGGCTGATGCCCATTCGCAATAAGTTGGTCCACCGATTCCATAATCGCAAATAAACTGCCCTTATCATCCATGGTACCACGGCCCCAGATGATCTCTTCATCGGCAGTTCCAGAAAAAGGGGGAAATGTCCATTGATCCAAGGATTGCTCATCAATAGGGACAACATCCATATGAGCCATGAGTAGGATCGGCTTCTTAAGTGGTTGAACCCCACCCCACTTTAAAATGAGGCTGTGTTTGTTAATTGTATATGACTCGAGCGTATTAAATACTTTGGGGAATTCTCGTCGGAGATACCGGTTAAAGTCCAAAAATTGTGTATAGTCAATTTTAGCGGAATTCATTTGGGATATGGTAGGGATGTTAATCCCGCCAGAAAGACGATCAACCGCTTTTTGTATATTAATATTCATAAGTTTGGCAGGGCTCCCTAGTGGGCGCACACCATCGAGATTATATGCATTAAACAGAAGAATGGCGGTTAAAGCTGCTACTAACCCCAGAATCCCTTTTAACACATTTTTCATTTATCTGTTTCCCAGTCAATTATGATCATTTCGGTTTGTCTCGGATCGATGTAATCACATGTTTTTCCATCAAACAAAGCATCTTCTTCCAGCATGATGGCTACCTCTTTACCCCATTCCTTAATGTGAACTTTTGCATTGAGTTCAATGGAGTAGGCTGTATTTGGAAATAAGGGATAATCCCCATTTACGGGTACGCCTTCCTGTTTATCCCACATACCGATAGTTGGCCCAGAGCCATGGCCGTAATACCCGATGGGGTGGGTATAGATCTGGGGTTTGATTCCTTCTTCCTTGGCCTGCTTCAAGGCCGACAGGAGCATTTCGTTGCCTGTACGTCCCGTTTTGAATTGGTCTGTGAGAATATCCTGCAACCTGTTTCCAACCCCTAACGCTTTAACCAAAAAATTCGGCGCTCTGGTTTCACCGGGCATAAGCACGTAGGCATGCTGTTGCGTGTCAGTATTTAATCCCAAGTAGGTAATACCAAAATCAACATGGAGCAAATCCCCGGGACGGATAACATTGTCCGCCTTATCTTTAGAAAATGCTTCCAGAAAATTAAAGTCTTGTTTATCGGCCCGCTGAATATCAACCGTGGGATGAAACCATGTAACCAGATTTAGGTCACGGATACGTTCTCGATACCACCAAACCACATCATCGGTAGTCGTGATTCCCGGCGTAATTACATTGGCAGAAAACCCTTCTTTAATGATGTCGTGGGCAATGCGGCAGATATCAGGATAGACTTCCATCTCTTTTGCACTGCGCGTTTCCAGCCAGCCTATAGCAACTTGTTCTGCGCTAATGATACGACTTTGGTATTTTCGAGGGAGCGCATTTTTAAACAAATTATATTCAGTTGCAGTCAGGCCATCGGCCTGGGCAAAGAATTCACTTTTATTCAGTCCAATCTTTTTTGGGTCCTTGGTTTTGATCAGATCAGCCAGTGCTTTGTATTGATTCGGCTGGGCTTCAGGATCCCAAGCTTTTTTAAAGACCTCTCCTACATCATAGCGAGCCACGGCATAAGTTTCTAGCGGTAGGCCATTCCCCGGGTTGCGTATCACTAAGATTGTTCGCCGCCGAGCGTTGAGCCATGTGGCGGGGAGCATGGTACGAATAACCGGGTCTTCATTATATTCTCTGGCAATGATGATCCACATATCCATATTGTTCCGCGCCATGATTTCAGGCAGGACGGTTTCAAAGCGGTCCTTAAGAAATCCATCCCGGACCACCGCCCTTTGATCCATAGATAAAATGTCATCTTTTAAATCATCTGCTTGAACCAATGATATGAAAAAACTTAATATAAACCCAATCCTTCTCATAATATCTCTCCTTATAGTGATTGTTTAATAACGGTAAAAAGCCGATCAACATCTTTATTTGTATTATACAAATAAGGTGCAATGCGGATTGAATTTCCCCGAATACTTACATAAACATTTTCCCGCTGGAGGTTTTTAGCCAAACGATCGGGAACACCGCTCTGGAATTGTATCCCTAATATATGAGGTGCCCGCTCTTTTTTATTTGGGACAGTCAACCCCAATTCTAATGCTCTGCTGGCGATTTTATCTGTAAAATGAGAAAGAGAATTCCCAATATTGTTAATGCCCCATTCCGAAATTTGTTTTAACGCTGCAATAGCCATGGGCATAAGAATAAAATTACTTCGTTCACCCACATCAAACTTTCGTGCACCGGGTTGAAATGAATCCCGATATAAGACCAAACCAGAAAAGTCTTCACTGTTTTCCCGAGCCATCCAATTATATTCTAATGGCTGTCCATCACGATGCTTTTTATTAACAATCATGTAACCAAATGAATAGGGGCCTAATAACCATTTATATCCTACGGTAATGACAAAGTCAGGATTCACTGAGTTAAAATCAATAGGTATCACGCCGGCAGATTGGGACAAATCAAGTACCAGGGCAGCCCCCACCTCGCTACAGCGTTTACTCACAGCTTGGGTATCAACAAGGGTACCATCTGCCCAATGGCAATTGGGAATAGCGGCAATGGCTGTCTTTTCTGTGATGGTATCCAGCACAGCCGCTGTGACATCACCATTTGTTTTGGGAACGGTACGGATGGATGCGCCCACCAGGTCAGCCTTATGTTTCCACATATAATAGTTGGAAGGAAACTGTTCTGAGAGAACCACAACTTCGTCCCCGGATTTTAAATTAAGGTTTGCCGCCGCCACCGCAATGCCATAACTGGCCGATGGTATAAAAGACACACACTCCTTATCTACTCCAAGGGTTTTGGCAAACAATGACCGGCAATGTTCTGATTCCGTAAAAAAATCCTGTGGCACCAATTCCCAGGGAGACGATTTATGGGAAACGCCACTTATTCCCGCTTCCTTAACAGATTGTAGCTGGGGTGATAGGTATGCACAATTGAGGTAAGTAATTTCGTCAGGAATATCGAATAAATGTTTTTGTGAAGGGATCATTGTGTCAATTTAGTGGTTTTTGAAAGTGCAATCTGTCGGTATAATTGTAAATCTTGCAATGGAAAAAGAAGATTTATTTAGTAATATAGATTAAGAAGAAGGAACCAGAGGATTGATTTACGTTTGTACTACCTGTAAAAAGAGATTGGATAACCCAACCAAGCCCCTAGGCCTTTGTCCCTGCGGTAAACCCCTGTCTGTTCATTATGATTGGGAAGGCATCGAAGGAGATATTGATGTAAAAACCGAAGATCATTCCCTGTGGCGATATAAAAGAGTGTTGCCTAATGTGGAAAAAGAAGATATTGTCAGTTTAGGCGAAGGTTGGTCTCCCTTGATTCCCATGGCGCACCATATTTTTATCAAGGATGAGACAGTAAATCCCACCGGTTCATTTAAAGATCGCGGTATGGCAATGGCTGTTACCATGGCGAAGGCCCAAGGTGTTGAATCTATTTGTCTGCCATCCGCAGGGAATGCAGGCGTATCTGCAGCAGCTTATTGCCAAAAAGCTGGCATTGATTGTCATGTTTTTTTACCTGAAACCATCCCCGATTCATTTAAAAAGGCCACCGATCAATATGGGGCAAATATTATATTGGAAGGTCAGACTATATCTCATGCTGCCCACAAAATGGTTGAATCAAAAAAAGATGATTGGTTCGATATCTCCACATTGAAAGAACCATTCAGGGTTGAAGGTAAAAAGACATTGGGTTATGAAATTGCTGAACAAATGAATTGGACTTTGCCCGATGTTATTATTTACCCAACTGGCGGCGGCACAGGCTTAATAGGGATGTGGAAATCATTTATAGAAATGAAAGCTATGGGATGGGTTTCGGGATCACTCCCCAGAATGGTCGTGGCCCAATCCGATGGATGCGCACCGGTTGTAAAAGCTTTTCAATCTATGGAAAAATCGACTGAATTCTGGAATAATAGCGAAACAATTGCATTGGGGCTCAATGTTCCGGGTCCATTGGGGGGAAGTTGGATGCTAAACGTATTATCAGAAAGTAATGGTATTGCTGTAACCGCAAAAGAATCTGATCTAGTTGAACTCACGGAGAATATGAAGGATATGAGTGGCATCAATGCCAGCGCAGAGGCAGGGGTGGTCTGGTCTGGTTACCAATCATTGGTCGAAGCGGGTTGGATCAGCGATGGCGAAAGGGTGGTTCTTTTTGCTACAGGTGTAGAGCGTTGTTGAATCGCTTTGTTAAAGGAAGGTAAATTGGCAGATTAATGGTGATTATGAATAAATATTTAAACCTAAACCAAATTTTATCTATTCTTTCTTTTGGGTTAATCCTTACATCTTGTGACCCCATAGTTCATGAATTTAAAGATATAGAAGGTGCTGTAATATACCACGCTAATAATATTAAGGATGTCAACGCTCAGGATACAATTAAAGTGATGACATGGAACATTCGATTTGGTGTGGCAAGACTCAGATTTTTTGGAGATGGATGTGGCGATCGCGTTATTATGACAAAAAGCGAAGTGATTGAGGGATTAGAGGGCATTGCTGAAAAAATTAATCAAGAGAATCCTGATATTCTTTTTATTCAGGAGGCAGATGTTCAATCAAAAAAAACGGGATATATTAATCAAGCCCAGTGGCTATTAGATCATACTGATTTCAACTATGGGGCCTATGGCTCTATGTGGGAATCTCAAATAATTTTGGCGGATGGGTTGGGACGCGTAAACACAGGAAATTTAATCTTATCAAAATGGGAAATAGAAAATGCAGAACGATATCAACTTCCATTGCGCGGGGATCAAGATGGCTTGACCCAGTATTTTTATTTACGCAGAAATGTAATTAAAGCAAAAGTTTCTATGCCCGGCAAATCCTTTTATGCCGTAAACACACATCTCACAGCTTTTGCAACCGATGATACCAAACAAAAACATATTGATGGTTTTAAAGCAGTATTAGATGGAATTGCGGCTGAAGGGTCCAGTTTTATTGCGGGTGGGGATTTAAATGAAATTCCACCCAATGCGTTCAAAAAGGACTACTGTATTGATGATAAGTGTGAAGGGGAATTATACCACAGCGGCGGAGAAAACGAACACAAAGAAGGTAGCTATTTTGTCCCGGAAATCACATGGCTCTCATCATTATTTAACAGCTACAACCCGGCTATTCCTTTAGACGTGTATGGCGCCTCTGAAACGGATCATTTTACTCATAGCCCCGATGACAAGCTGCAATTGGATCGCAAACTGGATTATTTATGGACCAACACAAAATGGTTTAATGGCACTACTCATCAAGAAGCAACGGAGTTATCGGACCATATTCCAGTTAGTGCCACTTGGGTGATACCTTGAATAAATGTTTCCAACTGATATTATTATTTTCTATTGGGTTTAGCGGCCCCCAGTGGGAAAACAGTTTCACAGGGTTATTATCATCCGGCCGCCATGAAATTGGGCTGTTTTCTGCCTTTAGGATGGGGTTAAACAATGGGTCCGAAATTAGTGTAAACAAATTTTTATTGTTACCTAACGTGTCATATAAAACAGAACTACCTCGGTTTAACAATTGGGAAATGGCTTATGGTATACAAGTCGCATATCCAACCATAGCCATGCGCTGGCTTCAAAGCCCATTGGGCATGAAATTAGGTGAGCCGGATATGTTTGCGTTGATTTCACCTGAATTCACAATTCCACAAATGTTATCGGTATATGGAGAAATGATGGGCACAAAGGGTACGCCTTTAGAGGGGTTGCTTTCTATAAATGGTGGATTAGGCATTGGGTTAAATGGAAAAGAGTTGGCCCAAAGGGCGACCATTGATCTTCCAATAATCTATCCAAGGCTATCTGTCTATTATAATGGGTTTCTCATCAAGGTCGGCAGTGATTATTTTCGCCAACTTAAGGGGCGATGGTTTTACATGATTGACTATGATATGTTCTTCATGCCCGGAGGTGACGGAAGGTTTGCCTTTGAACATAAAGGGTTGTTGGTGTGGTCAAAAAATGAAAAATTCAGAATACTTTTGGGATATAAACTTGTAGCCGGTGAATATCCTTATGGCTCACAAGCACATCTTTTCCCAGCGGTGGATTTCCAGTTTGGATGGTAAACAAATACTTAGAATCTCTTTAGCCATACTTTTATTATCTTGTTTTTTGGCAGGACAAGAAGAGATGCCATACAATAAACTCGCAGAAGAACTTGGGTGTGGAAATTGCCATATTGGGATGACGATTTCAGATACCATGTTAATTCGAGCTCCAGACCTAAGCTATGCTGGAGAAAAATACAAAGCAGAGTATTTATATGCCTATCTAAAAGACCCCGACATTGTTCGTCATAATATTGGATCGTCTCGAATGCCCAACTTTTTATTTTCTGATAATGAGGCCCTTGCGGTTACAAAATACCTTATGTCAAGAAAAATTCTACCGACGGAACAGAAAATTAAAGAAAGAGCGATCGGATCAAGTGCCGGTGGATTTGAAGTTATTCATAGTGAATACCAATGTACATCTTGCCACCTGCTGAATGATGTGGGGAAACAACTTTCAACTGATTTTAACAAATCGGGAAGTCGCTTAAATTCGAATTGGATGTTTGATTTTATTCAAGTTCCGGAAAAATATGTACCCAAAGGATCTCCCATGCCTAATTTTTTTGATGATGACTTTGGTCATGGGTTGGATGAATATTCTGAAAAAACAATCACCACTATGGTGGCCTATCTATATGAAATTAGCAAGACAAAGCGCGAAGAATTAGACTCAACATATCTATTGAGGGAGCAAATGTATCCAGATGTAACGGTAGAAATGGGACAGAAAATATTTCAGTCACAATTTTGTCAAGCGTGCCATACAATGAATGAAGAGGAAGTTTGGTTTGAACGAAATGCGCCGGATTTGACTCAACAAAAAATTAGAACACAAGAAAAATGGCTCAGAAATTATTTGTTATTTCCTGAGGCTATTCGACCTTTTGGCTTTATCCCTGGCACGGGGAGTAGAATGCCAGACTATCGTTTAACAGAAACAGAAAACAATGAGTTAATTTCATGGTTTGGATCCAAAAAAGATGAAACGGAATTAGAAACAATCACAAAATTTATATCATTGAAAACCGAACAAATTTTAGAGAATTATCTTCCTTGTAAGGGATGCCACCAAATTGATGGTAGCGGTGGTAAGGTTGGCCCAGATCTTACCAATGTGGGCAATCGCCTAACAAACAGCTTTATTTTAAATGCGGTTAACAATCCACACGAAACAATGGTAGGAAGCGTTATGCCAAAAACAGAAATGGATCCATTATTAGCACCACAAATCATTTCATATTTAAGTCGTAAACAATCAAATGTGAAACGACTATATCCAAACTTAATTACACAACAACCCTATAAAGTGTCCAACAATTACGAGGGCAATTGCGCCTCCTGTCATGGTTTAAATGGAGATGGAAAAGGATTTAATGCAGAAAATATGCCGACGAAATCCAGCGATTTTACCGATGCGAAGGAAATGGCAAATCGAGCAGACGACACCCTTTATGATACCATTCATGTGGGAGGGCGTATAATGAATAAAAGTCATTTTATGCCTGGGTGGGGAGAAAAAATGAGCCCCAAGGAAATAGTTGATTATGTACAAACAATCAGGAAATTTTGTAATTGTGAGCAGCCGGATTGGGCAAAAAGTTAATTTTATTTAAATGGTACTATTTATTAAAAGTCTGATATTTTCAGTTCTTTTCTTTAACATTGCTTTAAGTCAGCTCCAAGATTTCATTGGCTCAGACAGCTGTGAATCTTGCCATCCCGATCAATTTAAGCTATGGAAAAGCTCAACCCATGGCCGTGCCGGCGGTGTACCTAGTTCAAATATAAAAGCACCCTTTGATGGCAAAAAAATTGAACTTAACGATGGTTGGTTTATCCCATTTCAACAAGATGGCCATTATTATTTTCGTGCGCAAGAAAAGGGATTCCCGGAAGTGCAATATGAAGTAAGTAGCGTGGTGGGGGGCGGCCATTTATATGGCGGTGGAACACAGGCTTTTTTTAGTGTTTTTCCTGACGGTTCAATACGATTGCTTCCCTTTGATTATCACCCGGAAAAGAAAACATGGTTTTTTGAAACCAAGGATTTATCAGGTTGGGTGCCCGCATCGAAATCACTATCTATGAGAATGTTGACCGAATGGCCCCCCAATCGGATGATGGGTAGTGTTCCAGAAAAACAAAATTGTCAGCAATGTCATGGGAGCCAAATTATCACAGCATTTGATCGCAGTCTAGGCCAGTATAAATCATCATTTACACACTTATCAATAAATTGTGAATCTTGTCATGGCCCAGGGAAAGAGCATGTAACTTTAATGCAATTTGATAAAAAAATTGTAAAAGGATATGCGGGCATTCAATCATTAAAAACGCTTTCAAAAGAAGAATCGATCAAAGTTTGTGCACAATGTCATGCATTAAAAGATATGATTCGCCCGGGATACTTACCTGGTATGGATTTTGATGATTATTTTAGCGTAAAATTTTCGATGTTGGGTGGGAACCCTTATTATCCTGATGGAAGGGTGAGGGCATTTGGATACCAGCAGAATCACATTTTCAGCGATTGCTATCAAAACGGATCCATGACGTGTATTGATTGTCACAATCCACATTCAAATAGCTATCAGGATATAAATCGAAATGTACTAAAAGGGCGGTTTGACAATGAGCAATGTGTTTCTTGTCATGTGGCAAAAAAGGGAAACCCCCCTCTTCACACCTTTCACGAATCCGAATCCGAAGGAAGTCGATGTACTTCGTGTCATATGTCATTTCAACAGCATAAAGCAGTTGGGGATCAATTAATGTTTACAAGAGCAGATCATACAATTTCGATCCCCAGGCCCCAACTTGACCAGAAACTTGGAATAAAAAACGCCTGTCAACAATGTCATGATAATATGACAATAGAATCCTTAAACGATTACGTTACACAATGGTATGGAAAGTTGAAACCACAACACCCTTTAGAATCGGCATTGTTTTCATTTCAAAAAGGCGATGCTACAAATGAAAGTTTTCTAAATTTACTTGGATCAAATAACGACCCCGTACCACAGGCTTTCGCTGGTATCTCAGCAGCATTTATGTTTGAAGGAGCAGATTTTATTTCGGAAAAGGTAGTGAATAAACTAAAAGATTTAGCCAATAATAAGGATGTAGATATTCGAGCATTATCATTGGCCTTTCTTGATGCTGTTAAAGGCGATGAACCGGAAATTGAAAAATTTATTATTCACATACTATCTCTATCTGGTAAGGATCAACCAAAGGTCAGGACGCGCTGGAGTTTGGCATTGGCATACAAGGCAGAAGATTTAATCAAAGCCGGCAAAATGGAACAGGGAATGATTATTTACAAAAAATCAATAAAAATATGGCCCAAAAATGCAAGAGCACGGAAAGGGTTAGGAGAAGCATATTTAAAAATGGGTAATATCAATCAATCAATCAACACCTTTGGTGAAATAGTTAAAAGCAATTCATTAGACTGGCGGGGATGGGCCGGGTTGGGCAGAGCCCAATCCTTGGCAGGCCAGAATGCGTTAGCAATTGAAGCCTTTATTAAGGCACTTGAAATCAATAGTCATTTCGCGGAAGGTCATTTCGGAATTGGAAATATTTTTTTTAAAGAAAATATTAATATTCGCGCGGAAGGCCACTTGATGAAAACAATTGAATTGGATCCATCCATCACCGATGCATACATTTTTTTGGCGGCCACAAAAATTCGTTTGGGAAAATTCAAGAGTGCGACAAAAATTTTGAACCAGGGCCTGATTTTAAACCCAGACCATGCAATAGGTTTGATGATGCGCAGGGAATTGGATGTCATTAATCAATAGAATGAGAACCCCAATCGACTAAGGGCTTATATAAAACTATGCTTTTTCATAAGACAATCCTTTTTTTTCTCACCGTGTTATCTCTATTGGCA
>MPMB02121871.1_pt1 | contig 12147 bp, 9 predicted proteins | sample 1617371 | NCBI WGS metagenome assembly MPMB02 (sample SAMN05944808, study PRJNA350692) | marine metagenome | biome: marine; feature: ODZ; material: water; isolation source: 300 m water sample filtered on 0.2 um supor filter | place: Pacific Ocean | collected 2012-04-08 | depth 300m m
CAAAACAGGCTTTGTTGTTCTGAGTCCCGAGGGGTTCCACCGCGCTCCTCAAAAGAACAACCAATTCCACCCACGAATTGTTCTGAAGAACCTTACTTTGTAGCCAAGCATTTTGGCGTCCCCGTCATCTTTGCCGAACACACGTTGCTGAACGATCGAATCTTGCTTCTGGAAGACTATCGTCAGGTTGATAAAGTTCCGGCAAACTATCTTGACGACGCTTCAAGAGATGAGATTGTCGATCGGATCGGCGATGAACTGTGGCGTGATTTCGTCGATACCAGCTTGGAGGTCGAGCACAATAAGGGGAACAATCAGCGTGCACGGCGTACCAGTCCGCTAAGGCATTTTGTCGAGAGATGCCTTACGGGGCCATTGATTCGGGCAACAAAACGAATCGGTGGCGGCGAACAAGGGGTGGCGCGGTCCTTCCATCTTGAACGTCGATTTGCAATGGAGGAAAAAGGAAGTCGTATTTGGAATTATCTGAGAAAGTTCCAATATGAAGCGAAACTGGCATCGCTTCGTCGCTACTACGCGCAAGTTTCAGTCCAAGCTGACTGGTCGTGCAAATTCGTGTTCTTCGCCTTGCACTATCAACCCGAGAGGACCACCACTCCACAAGCCGGAGTTTTTAGTGACCAAATTCTTGCACTAAAGATCCTTGCTAGTGCTCTTCCGCAAGACGTAAGGATCTTCGTGAAAGAACATCCAATGCAGTTCGGTGCTTCCGGTTCTGGCGCTGCCATATTTAGAACGAAACACTTCTATGATGAATTGCGCAACATTTCAGGCGTATGCTTGATCGACATTGGCCAAGATTCTAAGGAATTGATTGGGAACGCCGCTTTCACGGCTACAATGATGGGCAGTTCTGGATGGGAAGGACTGGTAGCGGGAAAACCGAGTATTGTGTTCGCAAAAGCCTGGTATTCAGCCTGTAATAGTTGCTTCGTCGTAAAATCCGACCACGATGCCCGTGCGGCAGTCGAGTCCATCGCAGATAAGACGCCTGAAGACGTTCAACTCGACGTGTTGAAATTTCTGGCATTTCACCGTGATGCCTTCGTTGTTGGCGGTGTTCACGATCGCATGACAGAGTCCTCTTCTAGATCTTTTGATCAATTGGTGGAAGGAGCGGCCGACGCATTGGCAATGAAGATTCGCTCAGTGACTTCGCTCGATTCAGGCGATGCGAAATCGAGCCCAGTCCAAATCAACAGGTCAGTTGTGTAAGACGGTGACACTACACGCAATTAACGATGGACTGCCGACCGACTCGCGGAGGTGGCGGAAAACGCTATTGATCTTTGCCATCGCATTCGTGATTCGCATGCTACTTCCAACTATGTTCTACGTGATTGACGATGAGTGGCCGGTAGGCAGTTCCGTCGCATATCGAACTGGATTGGCAAGTTCCCTGGCTCGCGGCGACGGGTTTTCGTACGCCGGGTACCCGAATTTATATCAGACACCGGTCTACCCAGCCTTCTTGGCAGTCGTATTCTATCTAGTTGGCAATCACTGGTGGACAATTGCAGTCAGCCAAAGTCTTGTAGATTCTTTGACGGCGATTCTGGTCGGTAAGATCGGTTCACGTTTGACACCGCACGGATGGCTAGCCGGGATCTTTTACGCAGTGTTTCCGTACGCTGCAATGCAATGCCGGGCAATCGTGGACACGCCGATTGTGGTGTTGCTCTTTGTCGCCGCGTCGTGGGCATTCCTGGCGTTTCTTCAATCGCATCGCAAGCCGCATCTCTTCGTCGGCATCATTGCCGTTGGTGTGGGTATTTTGGCTCGACCAACATGCATCGTAATCGTCGGCGCGTTCTGTGTCGCAGTACTTTTCAGCAGGATTAGAGTGCGACGAGCCATCCTGATTTCTGCCACGACTCTAGGATTGGCGGCCGTTATTCCCTTAGCGTGGACCTATCGTAATTACGAATTGACTGGCGACTTTCCGGTTTTGGCGGTAGGAGGACAGCATGCACTGTGGTACTCGCATAACGAACATGTTGGCGGGATTTATGAGCGAGGGGAATCTCCGGACCGCGTCGGGAGAGATCCGAGGTATCCGATGTACCCGAATTACGCGGTTAGTTCGTTTTTCGGAGTCGAGCCAAAAGAACAATTAGCGTTAGCAAACGAATGCAGCAACAAAGCAAGAATATGGGTCTCTGATCATCCGCGCGAAGTGCTCGTGTATACAATCTTGAAGCTTGGGTGTTTTCTAAACCCCGATTACGTAATTCGCCAACAAGAAAACTCTCTTCAGAGCCTCAGAATCTGGGTCCATCGAGCAACGAGTACTCCCATCACGTTACTTGGTTGGTTCGGCATCATGATCGCGATTCGCAGGGATCGGGCCGTTGGCAGTTTTCTTCTCCTAGTCGCTGGAGCGTTTGTGGCAATGCACGTGATCGCCATCTTTGGAAGCAGACATAAAATTCCGTTAGAGGCGGTATTCTGTGCGACAAGCGTCTTGACGTTGGTGGCGACTCTAGAGTGGTGGCAACGAATTCGACATCTCAGAGTTCAGCAAGTCCGTGATAAGGAGGGAATCGCTAGACGTAACAGTGAATAAAAGAATTGAAGAAAGGCGAAACGGAAGGTGTCGTCGGAATGGGCGAGAATTATGGGGCGACTGCTCATGCACAATGAGTACCCGGTCGTTAGAAACGAGAGACGAATCTTCTTGCTCGCAACGCGTCCGTCGGTTGCTTCTCGCAACGTCTTCCTCCATCAATTTCGAGGTCTGACAACAACCGAAACATGCAGCAAGTAACTCAACAACTGAAGTCCGGCAACCTATGCATTCGCGATTTGCCATCGCCAGCTGTGTTTGCTGGTCAAGTGCTGGTGCGCAATCACTTTTCCCTAATAAGTGCCGGCACGGAAGCGTCGACGGTCAAGGCGGCTCGCAAAAGCTTGATCGGCAAGGCGAAGGAACGGCCGCAACAAGTCAGGCAAGTACTCGAAGTTCTACGCGCGCAAGGGCCTGTGCAAACTTATCGGGCCGTGATGAAAAAGCTGGATGGCTACTCGCCCTTGGGTTATAGCTCGGCGGGCGAGGTGATCGAGGTTGGAGAGGACGTCGAAGGGTTCGCCGTAGGGGATCTTGTTGCTTGTGCTGGCGCCACAGCAAATCATGCGGACGTTGTCAGTGTTCCCGTCAACCTTTGCGTGAAACTCGCGGCAGACGCCGATCTGAAGCGAGCCAGCTATAACGCGCTGGGGGCCATCGCGCTGCAGGGGATTCGCCAGGCTGACTTGCGACTCGGTGAGTCCTGCGCCGTGATCGGATTGGGCCTGATTGGTCAGTTGACCTGCCTGATGTTGCGGGCCAGCGGCATCAAAGTCGTTGGTATCGACGTCAGTCCTGATGCGGTGCAGACAAGCCTTGACAATCGGGCGGTCGATTTCGCCTGGGTCCGCTCTTCACCGGGGATTGTCGAACAGATCGAATTCCAGACGGGCGGTCTGGGTGTCGATGGCGTGATCATTACGGCGGGAACCAACAGCCTGGACCCAATCAATTTTGCTGGCAGTATCGCTCGAAAAAAGGGCCGGGTTGTCGTGGTCGGTGCCGTGCCGACCGGATTTGACCGTGACCCGCACTATTATCGCAAAGAACTTGAATTGCGGATGTCGTGTTCCTACGGACCGGGACGATACGACATCGAGTATGAGGAAAAGGGGCGTGACTATCCGGCAGCCTATGTTCGTTGGACAGAGAAACGCAACATGCAGGCGTTTCAAGAACTCATATACTCGCAGCGAATTGACATCGACTACTTGACGACGCACGTTGTACCGCTGGAAACATCCCCGGCCGTATATGAGATGATCCTGAATCGCTCCGAGCCGTTCTTGGGTGTCGTGATCCAGTACGATACGGAGAAGTCGATCACTCGCGAACGAGTTCAAGTTCGTGAATGTTCTGCCGTGGGCACGGTCGGTCTTGGGTTTATTGGTGCGGGCGGCTACGCCCAAGGGAATCTGCTGCCGAATCTACCGAAGGACAGCGACATCATTCGGTACGGCGTGCTCACCAATTCCGGGACAACATCCAAGCGAGTCGCCGAACGGTTTGGGTTCGAGTTTGCCGCTTCTTCGACTGACGACATTCTGAACAACGATCAGATCAACACCGTGTTCATTGCGACTCGTCACGATTCGCATGCCTCTTACGTGTTGTCCGCCTTGGCGTCCGGAAAAAACGTCTTTGTCGAGAAGCCGCTTTGTTTGACGGTCGACGAACTACTGGAGATCAAGGACTGCCTCGGTCAGTTTCCGACAGGGAAGATACCGCAATTGATGGTCGGTTATAATCGGCGGTTTGCACCTCATGCAGTCGAACTCAAGAAGCGGCTTCATGATGCTCCCATGTCAATGTTCTATCGCGTGAACGCTGGCTCGATTCCCAGTGATTCCTGGATTCAAGATCCTGATATTGGCGGCGGACGGATCGTCGGCGAGGCTTGTCATTTTATCGACCTGCTGACTTGGTTGTGCGGTTCGTTGCCGAAGACCGTCCAGGCGAACGCCATGGACGATGCGGATGGAACACGAGACACCGTGAGCATCAATATCGCGTTCGAAAACGGTTCGATCGGGACGATTTGTTATTTTTCCAATGGCGCGAAGGGAGTTCCTAAGGAATACCTGGAAGTTCACCAGAGTGGTCTGAGCGGGATATTGAAGGACTTCAAGGAGCTTGAGGTCCACGAAAAAGGCAAGCCGCATCGTGCAAAGTCACTGAGCCAGAACAAGGGGCAGGCGAACATGGTGCGAGCATTCCTGGAACGCGTCAAATCGGGTGGCATGCCCCTGATTCCGCCACAGGAAATCTTCGCGGTCACGTTGGCGAGCCTGGCAGCTCTGGAGTCGATCCGAAATCGTGCGAGCGTCGAGATCACACACACGTTGATGGCGAAATGATTGCGGCGAGAATCATGACAAACGCGTTTGTTCAGTCACTCCGCGCGAGAGTGGTCTGCGAAGTATGAACGTCACAACCACTCGGCGAATCGGGTCTTGCGTTCTGGGCGTCGGCCTGTTGGGCCTGGTTCTTGCGCTTGTATTTCATCAACGCCTGTTGACTTCATGCGGTCGGTTTCTGATCGTCGACCAGCCGATCGAGACCGCCGACTATCTACTCGTCATCGATGGTGATAGACGATTTGACGTCGCGGTCGAAATGCTGCGTAAACACGTTGCGAACCGTGTTTTGCTCATCGAAGGTCGGCACACTTCGCTAGTTGAATCTGGAGTCGATGTCCGGTCGGACCAAATCGCCCGACGCGAGCTAATCAAGCGAAGCGTGGACGAGAGGAGCATTACATTGATTTCCGGTGAGTCATAGAATGACTGGGAACGCGCTGAACACCTGCGTGGTTTTCTCTCTGATCACGATGGTCACGTCATCGTGATCGATGATCGATTTGCCACACGGGCACTGCGACACGTGCTGGATCGAGAATTAGGCGAGCTGTCGCATCGCGTAAAGATCCGAGGGCTCGCGTATCACGATCATGACGAACACAACTGGTGGAAGTCGCGGGGAGGATGCAAAGACTTCTTTCGATCGTTCGTTGAATGGGGGCACGCGGTGTTGTTCGATCATCCTTCGGAAGTTGAAACCGTTAGGTGGACCGTCGATTCACTCGATCAATGGTGCGATGCAACATATGGTGGCAGCGTTGGCAAAAAGTAGCTCATGAGTCGTTTTTTATGGCGGGGCATCATCTTGGCCGTGATTACGATCGCGGCGTCTATTCTTGTGGGCCGTCGTGCCGCGGCGTGGTTGGACGTTGGGCAACCTCCCGCCAAGCATGACTATGTCTATATACTCCCGGGACATTCGGAGACCCGTCCGTTCGTGGGAGCCTGGCTGGTACAACGGGGGTTTGCCGAGCGTGTTCTGCTTCCGACAGTGGCATTGTCTCCCGATGTCCGCGAGGGGCTTGCGCTTTCGCATCATGAGATCGCCGTCGGTGTCATGGCAAACTATGGGATTGCCGACGAGCAGATCGAGACATTGGACATTGGAAGTACCAGCACCGCGGATGAGTCGCGTGCCTTGGCGGCATTCCTCAAAGCGCGGCCAGATGTTCGAGTTGCCATCGTGACCAGCGCCTACCATACTCGCCGCGCCCGATGGACGATTCAAAGCGCACTCGGGGTTGATGCCGATCGCGTACATTTCGTGTCGGCTCCGAATCCGGATTTTCACACCGATCGATGGTGGAGTAGTTCGGTTGGCTTTCGCATCGTCACGTCGGAGTACCTCAAGCTGCTTTACTATTGGCTTCGACTTGGCCACGGAATATATTGGCTGACGGGTGCGATGTTTATTCTCGGTCTTGCTGTGTGGCGACGCATTCACGTCTCACGTCGAGAACACAGAACGCGATCGTCTTTGTCAAAGCCATAACGTGGGGCAGGCATACTTGCCTGCCATGCGAAATTCCTCGAATTCACTGGTGACGCAGCCAGTTGTGGATTACAGGCCTGGCGGACATCGATGGCGACACGCGAGTACTGTCGTCGCAGGCAATAAAATCCTGGACGGTTCTGCTCTTTCACGCCTCTGCGGCGAGTTCGCGAGGACCAACGCGGATCTTGGAACTCTGGTTACGCCAGCCGAATTCGGGGCCCCTTCTGCCGGCCGCGTTCTGTTCGGCCCCAACGACCGTTCCGCGGGAATTGTCGAGAGCGTTGGGAAAAGTTCACCTTCTCGCGTGGCTTACCATTCCACTTCCACGCCGGCCGTGGCTCCATGATAGTAAGTGCTGCTGGTGTTCTGCACCTTGCTGCCACTTTGCGCCGTCAACACACTGGAAACTTGATCCGGCGCCAGGGCGAGACCGTAGAGCCACCAAAACTCGTAACCCCCGCGAACTTTGATCCGAGGCGTGACCTGGAAGCTAACGCCGTAGCCAAATTCCAGGTTGGCCGCGAACTCGATATCGTCATCGCTGTTGGCGAATTGTAGAGCGCCGTTGTTGATCAGTAACGCGTCGCCGTCGATGACGTTGGCAAACATGCCCCCCTTCATCGATGTGGTGGTCATCCAAGACCCGACCGGGTACATCAACTCCATCCCGATTTGTGGGCCAAACAGGTGATTGTTCGTTTCGACCGCAAGCGTGCCCGTTCCGGCGGCTCCCGTCGACTGGAATGAGAAGTCTTCTGCCAGGTTCAGATATCGAAAACCCGCGAATGTCGAAATGACATTCCAACCAAACCACCGCCGGTTGAATTCCACGCTGTTCAGTTCTGACCGATAGTTTTGCGTATGGAGCGTTGCATTGTTGAATTCGGACAGGTTGAGCGTCGCGGAATTCAATCGAGACGAAAGCCCCACACCGGCGACTTGTCCGGACTCTTCCCAACTATATGGTCCGATGTACGTGACTTCCCAGGCATCAAGGCAGTCGAGATGCCGAATGAGGCTGATTCTACTACCCTCTTGAGAGCCAAGACCACCTAGTCCAAAGGCGTTTGAGTAGGTGACCCGCGAATTTTCTCGCGTCAACAGCAAGCCTTCGGCACGAACTCGCCAGCCTGGTGGGCAATCGCCGCAGCAGCTAGCGAATCCACCTGGGCCGATGGCTTCATTCCAATCGGGCGGGCCCGCCGCGAGACCCGTGCTGTCGAGGACGCTTGGAACGGTATCGCCGAAATTGTAAGTTGCGGCGTCCAACGGGAACAATGGTGCAGGAGAATCGACCTCGCCATCTGCGAACTGATCTTGCGCGTATGTCGTAACACATACGGCTTGCAACGCAAGCGTAAGAATACCTGTCCAAGTCAGGTTGCTAATCGTGCTTCGAAAAATCATGGCTTCAACCTCGTGGGCAATGTCGAGCCGCTACCGGCGGACCTTGATCTGGTCGACGACGGGAATCAATCGCAGGCTACGAATGGCACTCAAGATATCGAGCGCCTCGTTTTCACTGCGAGCGACGCCGCTCACTACTAACGATTTGTATTGACTAACGACTTTGATGTCACTGTGCGGGTAAGCCCTGGCAATCATCATCTGCAATGCCGAACCGTCGTCGCCCTTCCTGCTGCGGGAGGCACGCCCTGCAGGGACACGGTAGCCGCTCGGTATTAGTTTACTTGCCGTCAAGGGCTTGCGTTTGATGGCAGTTATTTTCGGCACTTCACGGACCACTCGCAGTTTGGGTTCGTTCTCTTCCAGATCCGGCAACCCTAATTCCAACGGCGGTCGCGGTGCCAGGTCGCCAACACCCGACGCTGGTGACGCCACGGTTGGGGCGAGTTCCTCGCCGTTGGGTTGGCGATCCGTCGTGCGTGCCATGCGAGGAGACGGGGCGAGGCCTTTCTCCTCTTGACTTTGCACGAACTGGAGGCCAATCCGGCGTCTTGGTATTTGTTTTGCGGGTTCGGTCGAGATCAAACTGAGGTCTAGTTGGTAATATTTCTGTAGGCTGTTGGGTTGGTTTACCGCCGATTCTGGCTTGGTTTTCCGTGGCGCGTCCACTGCGATAAAGGCTCCCAATCCTGTCTCCCCCCTTTCGCTCGTTGACTTGTCCGCGGCGTGGGCGGGCGCAAGCAGGAAAAGGATGGACAAAACAATGCTAGACAGTCGAGTTGCGGGATCTTCAATTGCCACTGAACAGTTGTTGAATTCCATAAGTGAAGAATGTTGCGAGGCCAAAGTTCAGGATTTCTTCTTGTGGTCTGTGCTGAAGAATGAGCACGTCGCCAGGTTCGATGAGTGGTCTGGCGGCCGGTGAATTCGCCGCGCGAGCGAGGTCGACCGCGATGGTAATCTGTCCGTTACAGGGAGTCTTTCTCAAGATGTAAAGCTGGCCTGGGGGCACTCCCCCAAAACTACCTGCCCCAATGCCAACGCCCCCGCCCCCGCCCCCGCGGCCACCGCCCGCGGAACTCGCCAGGCCCTGGCCAGCGATTGACATGGCACCAATGACATCCAAGTCATAGTCACGCGGCAGTGGGAATTCGCCACCGCCCAGAAGTCCGCCAGTGTAGAAGACCTCGCGTTCGCGACCTTCGATGTAGACGATGTCGCCCTCTTCAAGAATGATATCGGCCGGTTTAAAGGTCGGGATCACGCCGGGCGGAAGTCGCAAGGGAATCCGGATGATGGCCGGATCATCCGGCAGCGGTGGCCGGCAAAGGCAAGAGTCCGTGATCGGCTTGGAGTAAAACTCCCTCACAAAATGGTCACGCCGCTGCCGGTCCATTCTCCCTGCCTTGAGGATCTTGACTTCGTTCTTGCCGCTAAAACCGGGCAGCCCGCCAGTTTTCGCCAGCGCATTGAGCACGTCGTTCTTGTAGGCAGACAGTTCAACCGTTTGGCCGCGTGTGCTCAATTCAGTGTCGCCGTCGCCAATGCCACCGTCTTGTCGCATGACGACAACCTGGATGGTCCGTTTGCGCATCAATGTGACAATGATCCGCTCCTTTCCGATAGGGAGAATCTGATGATCAACGGTGTACGCGCGACGAATCACGCTTTCGATCTGAGCCAGTGTCAGACCGCGAACTAGAAGAGGTGGCAACAGTGGAAGCGCAAGGGTTCCATTCTCTCGAACCGGGATCGGATAGCCGATCGAGGGTGGCAGGTCAGAGTCCTTGTCCGGCATGTGAACGGGCGGCGGTTCACCCACCGCGCCCAGCACGCTTTCGATGTAAATCCCCAGGATGTCATCGCCATCGACGAGGTATTCTCGTGGTGGTGGCTGTCTCAGCCGTGAGATGTCAACCGGTACCAAGTCATTCTTAGGTTTAGCGTGAAACTGAGGCGGAAGACGATGTGCGGGCACTCCGGCGATCGGCGACATAAGCGACATGCAACCGGTCAACGCGAAAGTCCAACTCACCAATAGGAACAGCTTCGCAAATAAGATGGTGTGCCGGATCCCGCGGACGCGGGCGTCTCGCATCAATGATGCTGATGATTTGTTTGCGTTCATCCTGAACTCTCAATAATTCGCTGAAATTGCGTGTAGGCGGTTGCGGCTGGGACGATTTCGCGCAGTGGTCTTATGGAAATCTACTAATTGATGCCTGCGTCTGAGGATGCGGACCTTGCTCCTGTGGCATCCAAGTCCCGTTTGGGAAAGACGCAGCCCCGACAGGCAACGCTGTTTGCGGGAGCGGATAGGTTGTCCGATACTCAGTCGGCATTAGTTTTTTGACGTCGCGTCCAGGCTGCCACGGCGCTGCCGCCTTGACCGTTCGAATCAGACCTGCGCGAGACTCTGGACTGTGCTGCGGATGGGTCTCGAATGAAGCTTGGACCGCGTGGTGTCGTTGGCTCGGGTACGGCTGCCCAGCGCGCGTTTGAGGCTCAAAAAGTTCGTGCGTTGGAACGTCCGCAGGCAACACCTCGTGCGGCGTCGGTTCAGGCTGCTGACCAGGCAAGAACTGCCTCCCGTCCTCAAGATGAGGGACTCCGCCGGCCTGGAATTCGGACGAGTATTGGTTCTCGATGGCATAGGAAACCTGGATGTCCTGAAAACTCCCTGCCCCTTGCTCATCCGCGACACGCGCGCCATGCGGATAGCCTTCAAACCAGGCGGCAACCTTGGCCTGTCCTTCAGGCGTCTGGTATTTCCAGGTCCAGTATTTTCTTGGCGGTACCCCAGGTGGGCAGCCATTGCCGCCGGACGCCACGTCCATATAGCCGTCACGGAATCCCGCGCCGAAAGCGCCCCGTTCCTGATGACCATCGAAAAATTGCTTTTGTTCGTGCCAGGCTTGGCGAGCCCAAACTTCATTTCGCCAGCCCATCACAAAGTCATTGCTGTCGTCGTTGTATTCCAGATAGTTATTGATTCCTTTTGTCAGTGCACAACCGCTGCACGCGAGGCATAACGCCAATAAAGCAGCCAAACGGAGGGAATTCATAACGCCTGCCATTTCACTTAGCTGAACTTTCTCACCTGAAATCTGCCTCGAATGCGGCACAAAATTCGTTGGACTCATCCTGTTTGCTCTTTCGCATCAATGACGGAGCGGGCCCTGGCCTGCAGCAACGATCGCACTTCTCCCCTGCATTAAGAGTCTATCGCAAGGTCACACGGTTAAAATTTAGGGGAAAAACCGATTGCAACGATATTATCGCCATTAGGCGGTTTTCTTGCCTCTGTTAACCTTGCGATACTGAGAAAGTTAGGTAGAATATCCGGATCGCAGTTTTCTCACAGAATGTCCGCGTTTGTCGCTGAATGGCAAACGAGAACCTACACGGTAATGGAGTCGGCACCATGCAATTGCATCAACGTGTTCTTGGAATAGCTCTGGTTTCGTTTGCTGGATTGTTCGCCGCGGTGGCCAACGCCCAGGACGAACCTGCGGCAAAGGCCGAACAGGCCCCGGAAGCTGTAAAACGGGCGCCGGCCAATCGTCCTTTGTCGATGCGCGGGCATGGCGTCATGCTCTCGTCTGACGGCCGTTTGCGCGGGGTTGCGTCATCCATTGATCCCGACACCTTGCTGCTTGTGCCAGTGGCCAATGTCGACATTGTTTTCGTCCAGAATGGCCGGATCATTTCAAACGCAAGATCCGGCGCCGACGGACGTTTCGAGGCCAACGACCTGACACCTCAAGCGGTCTATTCCGTCATCGCCAAGGCACGACGAGGCACCGGCGACCGCGATCGTTCTTCGGTCGGGCAACCTGTCTATAGCGCGTTTTCACTCGTGGTGCTCGCACACCGAATGGATGACGCGTCTGTCCGGATCAAGAGCAACCGACAGTTCATCAGCTTGATCAAGCAAGATGACGGTGCGATCCAGATCATCAACGGGCTGCAACTCACACTGATCCCCGCCCGCGATTTGGCCGCCGTCGGACTTCCACAGACATTTCCACAGCAGCCTGGCGGGCAACCACCGCTAGCGACTGGTGGTGGTGGTGGAGGCGGCGGTGGAGGCGGCGGCGGTGGTGGTGGCGGTGTGGCTGCGGGAATTGGTGCCGCAGCAGTCGCGGCTGGCGTTGCCGGCGCACAGTCAGGACGACGAGTCGCGAGTCCGTTTAGGCCCTAGTGGCTTGTCAATGCTGAGTTTACTAGTTGTGGACCTTGGTTGGCACCGGCGAAGGTTGGTCGCTGTCCCGCCGGAGATATTCCGGGTAGAGGCG
>MPMB02000795.1_pt1 | contig 12137 bp, 10 predicted proteins | sample 1617371 | NCBI WGS metagenome assembly MPMB02 (sample SAMN05944808, study PRJNA350692) | marine metagenome | biome: marine; feature: ODZ; material: water; isolation source: 300 m water sample filtered on 0.2 um supor filter | place: Pacific Ocean | collected 2012-04-08 | depth 300m m
GAATAACTGGAGACGGTTGTGATGAGACCAAATCAGGAAGGCCGCAAGGCGCCGCTTCGCCGGCGATGCCGGCGCATCGGCAAGAAGCGGCAACGCCGCGGAGGCCTGATTTGGTCCACCCTTCGGGCGTCTCCAGTTATTCGGATAGGCTCTAAGGCCGCGGTTGTCATGGCCGCCGTCGTTCTGGCCGCCATGCCTGATCGGGCGTGGGCGCAAGAGGCGCCGCCAGTTGCCAGCGAGCCCATCCGCCTGTCGCCGCCGCGACAACTGCGTCCGCGTCGGGAAACCGCGCCGGCTCCGGTTTACCTGGCGCCGACGGAAGCGATGCCCAGCGCCTCGGGCGCCAAAGTGCGGATGGATTCCCTGCAAACGATCGACCCGGACACGGCGGGTACGCTGACCGTGGAACAGGGGGGACTGGGGACCGCCATGTGGAGCGGCACCAGCCGGAACCTGGTCGATACGCTTTTGCCGCGGCTGCCGGTCAACGTCGCATCGGCGGCCATGCGAAGTCTCATGCGCCGTTTGCTGCTGTCCCGCGCCGCGCCGCCGCAAGGGGAATCGAAAAGCGGCAGTCTGATCGCCCTTCGCATTGAGCTTCTCGCCGCCATGGGCGATCTGGCCGGGGTCCACCAGCTTCTCTCGGTCATTCCCAAGCACGATCGGAACGAGCGGCTCATCCGCATCGAGGCCGATGCCCGGCTGCTTGCCAACGACAACCACCGCGCCTGCAACCTTGCCACCCTTCAGATTGCCGAGCGGGCAAGCCCCTACTGGCAGAAAGCCTTCATTTTCTGCCAATCGCTGGCCGGCGAACATCACAAGGCCGCCTTGGGGATATCGCTCCTGCGTGAAATGGGCGACGAAGACGAGGTCTTTTTCGGCCTCGTCGAGGCCCTGGCCTTGGGCGCCGCCGCCACCGTGGAAAGCCTGCCTGATCCGTCGCCGCTTCACCTTGCGGTGGCGCGGGCGGCCAAGGCGCGGCTGCCGGCGGATGTGGTTTCGTCGAACCGTCCGGGAATTTTAAAAACCATCGCCACCAGTCCCAACGCTTCCGTTGAACTCAGGCTGGAGGCGGCGGAACGGGCCGTGGCGATGGGTTCGCTTGCCGTCGACGCATTGCGCCAGCTTTACACCAGCGCTTCCTTTTCCGACGAGGAACTGGCCAATCCCCTGTCCAAGGCGGAAGCGGAAAGCGGCCCCCTGAGCCGCGCTCTCCTTTATCGCACGTCGCTTGTGCAAACCGTGCCCACGGCCCAAGCGGAAGTGGTGGTACGGGCTTTGTCGTTGGCCAGGGAGGGGGGGCGCTATGCTTCCACCGTCCGGGTTTTCCTGCCGCTGCTTAAGCGGATTCCGCCGTCCGACGAACTGGTCTGGTTCGCGCCCGAGGCGATCCGCGCCCTGTTAATCAGCGGCGAATCTCAAGCCGCCAGGGTTTGGTTCGACTTGATGCGCATGAGTTCCAAATATGACAAGGACGCCAACGCCGCCCTCGCCGCCCTGTTGCCGGTGGCCCGTCTCGCCGGATCCAGGGATGTGGACAACTGGACCACGGACATGCTGGGTGATTGGTGGCGGACCATCAAGGCAAGCAAAGAGGCGGGAAAGCGGGCGACGCTGCTCTATAGTCTATTCGGCGCTCTCGGAGATAAGGTTCCCGATGAAGCCTGGGAAATCCTTCTCGAAGGTCCACAGCGGATCACCGTGGCGATGCCGCATCCGGCGCTTTGGTACCGTTTGGCTTTCGCCGCCAACAGCGGCGAACCCGTCGCCGGGCGCAAAGCCGTTGCCGGCGTCCAGCCCAACACCTTGGCCGACGCCGGGCGCGTTGATGATGCCGGGACCTTGGCGGCGGCGAAAGCCGTGCCCGGGGTTGGCCGGCGGCGCCTGGGCGAGACCGTGCTTTTGTCCTTGCTGGCCCTGGGCGAAAGCGGTCCCGGCGAGGCCGATCCGGTGGTTTTGAGCCGGGTGCTGAGCAGCCTCGGAAACATCGGGCTGGAGGCCGAGGCGCGCGCCCTCGCCGTGGAAGCGGCGTTGGCGGCGGGTTTATAAGGAGTTGATGATCGGACGCCGTCGAGACAATCCGGACTCTCCGCTGAGCCCGCAAGTCGAAATCTTCCTCGAAATGATGGCCGCCGAGCGTGGCGCGGCACACAACACCATCGAATCCTACCGCCGGGATTTGGCCGGTTTCATGGCTTTTCTGGCGGCCCGGGGACGGCTGCCCGAGAACGCGGACGCGGCGCAAATTCGCGCCTATTTTGGCCGACTTTCCGGAGCCGGGATGGCGCCGGGCACCAGCGCCCGGCGGCTTTCGGCCCTGCGCCAGTTTTTCCGGTTTCTGTTCGCCGAGCGCTTCCGGGAGGATGATCCCTGTTGCGCCATCGATAGTCCGCGCCGGGGGCGTCCCCTGCCCAGGTATTTGAGCGAAGAAGAGGTGGAACGCTTGCTGGCGGCGGCGCATCGGCGCGGTGGCGGCAAGGGAAAGAGATTGGCGGCGCTCATGGAAGTGCTTTACGCCACCGGTTTAAGGGTATCGGAGCTGGTCGCCCTGCCGCTGTCGGCAATGTCCCGCGACGGCCGCATGCTGATCGTCAACGGCAAGGGCGGCAAGGAACGCATGGTCCCCTTGAGCGAGCCGGCGACGGAGGCGGTGGCGGTTTACCAACGGACGCGGGAGCATTTCATGCCGGCCGGGCGGCGGCCGGACGAAAGCTCTCCCTGGCTGTTTCCCTCCCGCTCCCGGGCAGGGCACCTGACCCGCAACCGATTCGGCCAGTTGCTCAAAGGCCTGGCGGTGGACGCCGGGGTCGATCCGGCCAAGGTTTCGCCGCACGTTCTGCGCCATTCCTTCGCCAGTCATCTTCTCGCCCACGGCGCCGACCTGCGCAGCCTGCAACAGATGTTGGGCCACGCCGACATCGCGACGACGCAGATTTACACCCACGTGTTGGATGAGCGTCTCAAGCGCCTGGTCAAGGAGGCGCACCCGCTGGCCACGAAAAAGGGCCCGGGAAACGGCTGACGGGATACGGCGGCGCCGGCAACTCCGTTTTTCGTGCATCCGCCGTTCGCATATGGTGTTACAAGATGCGAGGGCTTGACGCTTCTCGAAAGCGATCCTCTTTAGTGGGGGGGGACATCAAGCCTGATGAATTCCTTCTCGACCCGATCATCAACATGGGAACCTTCGAGGCATGGCGGAAATGATCCGTTTGCGGGAGCTGACGAAGAAATTTGGCTCCTTGACAGCCGTTGACGGCATCTCTCTGTCGGTCGGCGGGGGCGAGGTCTTGGGATTCCTTGGTCCCAACGGCGCCGGTAAATCGACGACCATGAAAATGGTTTCGGGGTTCCTGGCGCCGACTTCCGGATCGGCCAATGTTTGCGGTTACGATGTCGCCGAAGAACCGGTGAAGGTCAAAAGCCGTATCGGCTATTTGCCGGAGCGGGGACCCAGCTACGGCGACATGACGCCGCGAAGCTTCCTCGACTTCATCGCCGCCATTCGCGGTTTCGACGGCAACGAAAAGACCCGCCGTGTCGCGCAAACGGTGGAGAGGCTGGCTCTGGGCGAAGTCCTCGGCCAAACCATCGACACCCTTTCGAAAGGCTTCAAAAGCCGCGTCGGCCTGGCGCAAGCGATTCTCCACGACCCGGAAGTACTGATGCTCGATGAGCCTACCGACGGCCTCGACCCCAACCAGAAACATCATGTGCGCAACCTCATTCTGGAGATGGCCAAGGACAAGGCGATCATCGTTTCCACCCACATCCTCGAAGAGGTCGAGGCCGTCTGCACGCGGGTGGTCATTATCGCCCGCGGGCGGCTGCTTACCGACGGCACTCCGGAAGAACTCCTGGCGCGGTCCCGCCATCATAATTCCGTTCTCGTCACCATGGACGCCAGCGCCGCCGAGCCGGTGCGAAAGGAGATCGCGGCCCTAAACGGCGTCGAAGGCGTCGATATCCTGGACGGCTTGGAAGATCGCGCCAGGTTGCGTGTCCTGGCGAAGCAAGGACGGCCGATCGCCATTGAAATCAGCGGCCTGATCCGGGCCAAGAACCTGCCCGTTCGGGAACTGCAAGTGGAGAAAGGATCGCTCGACGAAGTTTTCCGGGATATTACCCGCGCGTCCGAGGGCATGGGGGAAGGCGATGCGTAACATCCGGATCATCGCGCTCAGGGAAATTTCGGGATACTTCACCACTCCCCTGGCCTTTGTCTTCACTGTCATTTTTCTGGCGCTTACGGGCGCGTTCGCTTTTTACGTCGGCGGCTTTTTCGAGCGGGGCCAGGCTGATTTGCGGGCGTTTTTCGAGTTTCACCCCTGGCTCTTTCTTTTCCTCGTTCCGGCCATCGCCATGCGCCTCTGGGCGGAGGAACGAAAGACGGGGACCATCGAACTGCTGTTGACCCTGCCCGTGTCCACCACCGAGGCGGTTTTGGGCAAGTTCCTGGCGGCCTGGGGGTTCATCGGCGTGGCGCTGGTTCTGACCTTTCCCATGTGGATCACCGTCAATGTCTTGGGAACTCCCGACAACGGCGTCATCGCCACCAGTTACCTGGGCAGTTTTTTCATGGCCGGGGCTTTTCTGGCCATCGGCTCGTGCATTTCGGCGCTCACCAAGAACCAGGTGATCGCTTTTATCGTCGCCTCGGCGGCATGCTTTCTTTTCACCATGAGCGGCCTTGAGATGGTCTTGAATTTCTTCCGCGGGTGGGCGCCGGAAATGCTGATCGACGCCATCGCTTCGATGAGTTTCCTCATCCACTTCGATTCGGTGACGAAAGGGGTGATCGACCTCAAGGACGCCGTGTACTTCTTGTCGCTGATCGCCTTTTGGTTATTCGCCAACGTCGCCGTTGTCGAATTGAAGAAAGCCGGCTGACGGGAACCCGCGATGAATCTCTTCAAGGACGCGAACAGGAGCAAATTGATGTGGGCCGGGCTGGTGTTGGCGACGATCATGCTTTTCTCGGTCAACATCCTTTTCAACGCCGTTTTCAAATCGGCGCGTCTGGACCTCACCGAGGAAGGCCTTTTCACGATTTCGGAGGAAACCCGCAATGTGCTCGGCTCCCTCGGCGAGCCGATCGTGGCGCGCCTTTATTTCTCGAAAATTCTTGGTGAACTGAGTCCGGCTCACGCAACCTATTACGCACGTATTCGGGAACTGCTTGAACAATATTCCGAGTTGTCGGGCGGCGACATTCGCCTGGAAATCCATCATCCGGAGCCGTTTTCCGATACCGAGGACTTTGCCGTCGCCTTTGGTTTGCGGGGTGTTCCGCTCAACGCCGCCGGCGACCTGGGGTATTTCGGTCTCGCCGCCACCAATAGCACCGACGACCAGGAAGTCATCCCCTTCTTCAATACCGAGCGGGAAGCTTTCATCGAATACGACCTGACGAAAATGTTCCACGCCATGGCCAATCCCAAAAAAAAGGTCGTCGGGCTGATCAGTTCCTTGCCGATTGCCGGTGGAAGGGGCCCGACATACGAGCTGAGCCAGCCCTGGACCGTCCATTGGCAGATCAACGATTTTTTCGACCTGCGGTCTCTTGGCCTGGATGCCGATAAAATCCCCGATGAAATCGATACCTTGATGATCGTTCAACCCAAGGGGATGACCGAAGAGGCGCTTTACGCCGTCGACCAGTTCGTGCTTGCCGGCGGCAAGGCCTTGGTTTTCGTCGATCCTTACGCCGAGATCGAGACTCTCTACAGACCCCCCGGGGGGGAAAGGGGGAAAGCCGATTTCAACCGCCTGCTCAATGCCTGGGGGGTATCCCTTGTCAAGGACACGATCGCCGGCGATCTGGATGCGGCAAGGCGGGTCAATACGGAGCAGGGATCGCGCCCGGTGATTACCGACTACGTTGTCTGGCTGGGGCTTCGCCGGCGCAATTTCGACACCGGCGACGTGATCACCGGCGAGATCGACAATCTCAACCTGGCCTCGTCCGGCATCCTGGAAAAAGTCGAAGGTTCGGAAGCAGAGATCAGCCCTCTCCTCACGACCGGTATTCGGGCGATGAAGATCGACGCCGCGAAGGTTCGCTTGGAACCGGATATCGTCTCGCTTTTCCGGTCCTTCCTTCCGCTAGGGAAACGATTGACGTTGGCGGCCCGCGTCAAGGGTTCGGCCAAAAGCGTTTTCCCGGATGGGCCGCCGGCCAAGGACAAAGCCGACAAGCCGGAAAAGCCGGAGGATGGCGGGTCGAAAACGGCCGAAAAGGCAAGGCAAGACCATTTGCCGAAATCTTCCCATCCCATCAATGTGATAGTTGTCGCCGACGCCGACATGCTGCACGACAATTTCTGGGTCGATATCCGCGACTTCTTCGGTCAAAAGGTCCTTCTTCCCTTTGCCAACAACGCCGATTTCGTCGTCAACGCCCTCGACAATTTGAGCGGCGGCGACGCCCTCATCGGCCTCAGGGGGCGGGGCCGTTCCGAACGGCCTTTTTACCTCGTCGAGGACATCCGCCGTGAAGCCGAGCGCCGCTACCGGGCCAAGGAAAAGGAACTGCGGACCAAGCTGAAAGACATTGAAACGAAACTCGATAAAATTCAGCGCAAGGACGGAAAAGACGGAGAGGCCATTCTTTCCGCCGAGGACAAGGCGGCACTGGACGAATTCCGCATCGAGATGGTGTCCATCCGCAAGGAACTTCGGAACGTGCGGCATGCCTTGCGGCGCGACATCGAAAGGCTGGGTTCCTGGCTCAAGTTCATCAACATCGCCGGCATGCCCCTGCTGCTTGGCTTGGGTTTGATTATTGTCATTTACCGGCGCCGTAGGCGGCCTGTCGGCGGCGGCGCGGCAGCCTGATATCGCCCGGAGGACGCGAAGAGGAACAACAACAATGAATCGCAAGACATTCGTGGTGTTTGGCGTCGCCACCCTTGTGCTGGCGGCGGCGGCGGGCATCGCGACAACCCTCGACCGCCCTCCCCGGCCAACCGGCGGCGGCGGGGAGAAGGTGATCGCGGGCTTGATCGACAGAGTCAACGATGTCGACGAGATCATTATCCAACACGCGGATGGAAAGCTGACGATCAAGCGTCGAGACGGCGGCTGGAGGTTGGCGGAAAGAGACGATTATCCGGTGCCGGTGGATAAAGTGCGCAAGACCCTCCTCGATCTGGCCCGGCTGGAACAGTTTGAAAGGAAAACGCGGAAGAAGGACCGCTATGCCGAACTCAACCTTGGCGACCCGGAGGAAAAAGGCGCCAAGTCCAGGAAGCTGACGCTCTTGGACAAAAACGGCGGCACGATAGCGCAAGTGATCGTCGGAAAACGCAAGTACACCCTTGGCGGCGAGGGCGGCGTCTACCTGCGCAAAACCGGCGAGGCTCAGACCTGGCTGGTGACGGGAAGCCTGGATCCGGGCACCCAGGCAAGCGATTGGCTGACAGGTGAAATCATCGACCTTGCCGCCGCCAGGGTCGCCCGTGTGACCATTCGCCACCCGGACGGGAAGCCGTTTACCGTTTCAAAAAGCTCTGTCGATGATGCCCATTTCGGCATCGAAAACCTGCCCGCGAACGCCCGCATGAAAAGCCAGGCGGCCGCCGACTCGCTGGCGTCGGTTCTGGTCGATTTTGAATTCGATGACGTCGGCAAGGCCGAAACGATGGATTTCGCCGACAATCCATTGATCCAGGTGAGGGTCGCCACTTTCGACGGCCTCAACCTGCTCGTCGATATCTCCGAAAAGGACGGCAAAAGCTGGGTTCGTATCCGCGCCGAGGCGGGAGACGGCGCCAAGCCCTCGAAGGATGGGGAAAACTCAAGGGACGTGGCCGGCGAAGCTTCGGCCTTGAACGCCCGAACGGATGGCTGGGCCTATCGGATTCCGGACTACCAAATCAGTTTAATGAAAAAAAGATTGTCCGATCTGGTTGCGGAGGAAAGCAAAAAGAAATAGGCGGCTGCGTGGTGAATCGGTAGGGCCGGCGGCCTGCCCGGCGAAAGAGCGGCCAAGGCGGTCTTGAGCGACGGCTTTCGGTCGGATAAGCCTCGTTCAACAGGAGAGGCGTTGGTCCATGGCTGCGTTGTTCACCGACTTTTGCAGTTTCTCGAACGCCCGGACCTCGATCTGGCGCACCCGCTCACGGGAGATGCCGTACTGCCGGCTCAATTCCTCAAGGGTGGATGGCTTGTCCCTCAGCCGCCGCTCGGTGATGATGTGGCATTCACGCTGGGAAAGCCCCTTCATGGCTCCCGCCAACAGTTTGCGGCGGCTGGCCAGTTCCTGGCTTTTGGCCAGTGTTTTTTCCTGATCCTCGCCCTCCTCGACGAGCCAATCCTGCCATTCGCTTTCGTCATCGTCATTGATGGGGGTGTTCAAGGAATGGTCTGGCGAGGCCAGCCGGCGGTTCATGTTGATCACCTCTTCCTCGGAAACATTGAGCCTGTCGGCGATGAAGGCGAGGTGATCGGGCAGCAAATCGCCCTCCTCGAAAGCCTGCATCTTGCCCTTGAGCTTGCGGAGATTGAAAAACAACTTTTTCTGCGCCGCTGTCGTTCCCATTTTCACCAACGACCAGGAATGGAGGGTATATTCCTGGATGGCGGCGCGAATCCACCACATGGCATAAGTGGCCAAGCGAAAGCCGCGGTCGGGGTCGAACCTCTGAATCGCCTGCATGATGCCGACATTGCCTTCGGAAATCAGCTCTCCCAGAGGCAGGCCGTAGCCGCGATAGCCCATGGCGATCTTGGCGACCAGACGGAGGTGGCTGGTCACCAACTTTTCCGCCGCCGCAAAGTCGTTCCGTTCCCGCCAAGCCTTGGCGAGTTCGAACTCCTCGCTCGCCTTGAGCATGGGAAATTTGCGAATTGTCTGAAGGTAGCGGCTCAGATTCGTTTCGGGCGAGATTTCTAAACGCAAGGAAAGTGCAGCCATGTCCTTACCCTTTTTCAAATTCACGCCATCCTACTGTCGGGGCGGCCCCGAGCAATCCTGGGGGCGATCAATTCACATTGACAAGATCTATAATACATGAGTTCTCTAGTCAAGTATAGCAAAAAATTATATCGCGTCTAAGGAACTAATTAACCCATTGATATATCGTGAATATTCAGATCTTAATCGGAGGATCATCCTACTTTTTGGATGTTTGAACCCGATCAAATATGCGTGAAGTGCTTGACAATTGTAGGTCAAGACAACCGTTCTTGCCGCCGCCGGCAGAGCCTTCAGCCGCCTCGTCCCGCCGCCACCGTAGAGTGGATCGCCGATGATTGGGTTGCCGAAGTCAGCCATATGCACGCGGAGCTGATGGGTGCGTCCGGTGGCGGGCCGTAAATCGACCAGACAGGCGCCGCAGGCAAAAGCCTTGAGGATCCTGTAGCGGGTCAACGCCGGCTTGCCGCCGCGGGCGACGACGGCCATTGTCTTGCGGTTTCTCGGGTTGCGCCCGATGTTGCCGACGATCTTGCCCGGCGATGGCGAAGGCACCCCCCAAACCACCGCCAGATAGGCCTTTTCGACGCTGTGCTCGGCGAACTGGGCGGCCAGAGAACGGTGCGCGGCGTCGTTCTTGGCGGCCACCAAAAGGCCGCTGGTATCCTTGTCCAGCCGGTGGACGATGCCGGGACGGCTGACCCCGCCTATGCCCGAAAGAGAGCCGCCGCAATGGGCAAGCAGCGCATTGACGAGGGTCCCGTCCGGATGGCCCGGCGCCGGATGGACGACGACGCCCAGGGGTTTGTCGATGACGATGAGGTCTTCGTCCTCGTGGACGACGTCAAGGGGCATGGCCTGGGGTTCGGGCTTGGCCGGTTGCGGAGCCGGCACGGCGACGGTGAAGACTTGCCCCGCCTTGACGCGGCGGGCCGGTTCCATCACCGCCCCGCCGTCGCCCAAGCGGCTGACGCGGCCGGCCTCGATCAAGGCTTTGAGGCGGGTCCTGGAAAGCTCGGGCAGGGCTTCGGCCAACAGCCTGTCCAGCCTCACGCCGGCCTTGTCCTCGGCCACCTGAACAGTATATGTGGTGGCGGTCATCGGCATGGAGAATGAACCAAGATCATGCGCGCGCTCAAGGGCTTGGTGATCGCAATGGCCGTTTTTATCGGCATTGGCGTGGCGGTGCTGGTTTACGGCCTTTACCAGACGGCCAGCAACCCGGGCTTCACTTTTTTCTCTCCCGCCGCGTCGGTCAAGGCTTTTGGCGACATTACCGTGCCGGTGCCCGCCGGCTGCGCCATTGCCGGGATGCGGCCGGACGGCGGCCGGCTTTTCCTGCGCATCGGTCCCGACGGCCCGTGCAGCCGCATTATCGCCGTCGATCTGGCCAGCGGCAAACTTCTCGGCACGGTGACGGTGGGCCGGTGATCGTTCTTTCCCGTTCCCTTTTCGAGCGGATCATCGATGCCGCCGAGGCGGCCTACCCCGAGGAGTGCTGTGGGCTTCTCGTCGGCCGCCAAGAGGAAGCGGGAATTTTTCGGGTCAGCCGGGTCGAAGCCAGCCGCAACCTGGCGGCGAACGGCCGCAAAGAGCGCTTCGAGGTCGACCCGCGGTTGCGCTTCGACCTGATGCGTGGCTTGGCCGGCGGGCGGCAGCGAATCATCGGCCATTATCATTCCCATCCCGACCATCCGGTGGAGCCCTCGGATCGGGACCTGGAGATGGCCTGGGAGCCGGAACTGGTGTGGCTGATCGTCGCCGTCGAAAACGGCAAGGCCGTGGGAACCTCGGCCTTTTTCTTGGACAAGGAGGGGCGCCGCTGGCGCCAAATCGGCCTCGACAGCGAGGGCTAGCCGGGGAGGCGGCGAGGGAAGAGAATCCAGACTCTTGTTCGCATCGGCCGTTTGCTTGTGAAGGATTGGGATCGGCCCAAGGCCCCCTTCGTCCAGAGGCCTAGGACACCGGCCTCTCACGCCGGCAATAGAGATTCGAATCCCCTAGGAAACACCAATTTTTTCAATAAGTTAGATGTCATTACTGTAATATCGGCAAAACACCGGGCACGCCGGTGCGAAAAGGCGTCAGGCTATCCTTCCGGTGTCATTCCGGACGGCGCGGAGCGCCGAGACGGAATCCAGTAACCTCTTGATAGTCCTGGATTCCCGCTTTTGCGGGAATGACGAGATAGGAAGGCGGGGAATTGGCGGGTCCGCCATCTGACATGAGTTCGCCCGGTGTTTTGCCGATGTTACGATCGGGACGCTTAAGTCCGACAGTCTGCTAGCGTCAGGCATCCAATATTTAAATTTCTGTGGGAAAAAATCCTCAGCGATTCGATTTATTATATCCAACTCAAGAGTTGTAATTCCTCATTGTAATGTGCAATTCCTCATTGTATAAAAGAGAATATCCGAGGGATTAAAAACAAAGAGCCGCCGGTGATGCGGCGCTTGGAGGGGATTTATCAATGTCGAAGAATATTGTGCTCTGCTCCGACGGAACGGGGCAAGCTGGCGGCCAGGGATTCGTGAGCAACGTCTGGCGTTTGTTCAAGGCGGTCGATCGCCATCACGCTAAAAAAAACAAGTCGTATTTCATGTCGATGGCGTCGGGAGCGAGCAGGGCAAGGTCATGCGCGTCTTGGGCGGCGCACTCGGCGTGGGGTTGGGCAACGATATCCGCCAGCTTTATGCCACCTTGGTGCGGAGCTACAAACCGGAAGATAAAATCTTTTTGTTCGGTTTCAGCCGCGGCGCATTCACCGTGCGCTCGCTGGCGGGAATGATTCATCATGTCGGCATCTTGAAAAAAGACCAGTTCCAGTCAGACGAAAAGCTCAATAAGGCCGTCAAGGCGGCGTACAAGGCGTACCGCAAGGAAAAGAACCCGGATATAAGTAAAAACTACGACCTGCACGACGACAAGCGAAGTATTGAGTTTGTCGGCGTCTGGGATACCGTCGACGCAATCGGTGTGCCGATCGATGAAATGCGCGAAGCTTTTTATGCAATTCGAAACACATTTTATGCGATTCGCGATAAGTTTATATCACTTCCACATGTCTTGTATCGTAGGCACAGGGCCGAACTGAACTCTTCCATCCAAAACGCCTACCAAGCCATTTCCATAGACGACGAACGCCTTACTTTTCATCCGATGATCTGGGATGAAAGTGGCTTCAACCCCTATTCCCCAGATGAAACGCCGATTTGGC
>MPMB02095858.1_pt1 | contig 12137 bp, 11 predicted proteins | sample 1617371 | NCBI WGS metagenome assembly MPMB02 (sample SAMN05944808, study PRJNA350692) | marine metagenome | biome: marine; feature: ODZ; material: water; isolation source: 300 m water sample filtered on 0.2 um supor filter | place: Pacific Ocean | collected 2012-04-08 | depth 300m m
GCCATCACGCGAACCTCCTGTCCCTCGGCCATTTTTTGCTTGAGCGTCTTGATGCGCATCGGCGTAGGGAAGCTAGAAGCCGCGCCCGCGGAACACAAGCCGCCCGCTTGGCCAAGCGCCGGATTGCGGTTAGCCTCACGGTGTGAGCGCGATCACTCAACGAACCTTTCTCAAGCGCACCAGTCAGGGGCTGGCCGGCTTGGCCGTCGCACCGACCGCCTTGGCCAAGCCGCTTGGCCAAACGGAACGTAGTACCAAACCGGTGGCGACCTTTTCGATCGTGGGCTTCGACCCGCGGACCGGCGACCTCGGCGTAGCGGTGCAGAGCAAATTTTTAGCCGTGGGCAGCGTCGTGCCATGGGCCCGGGCCGGCGTCGGCGCCATTGCCACCCAATCGTACGCCAACGTAACCTACGGACCAGAGGGACTTGAGCGCTTGGCCAAAGGCAAGACGGCCAGGGAGACGGTCAAGGCGCTCACCTCGGCCGACAAAGATCGCCGTTTGCGGCAACTCGGCATCGTTGATACCAGGGGCAACAGCGCATCGTTTACTGGAAGCGACTGCCACGACTGGGCCGGCCACATCGAGAAACCCAATTTCTGCGCGCAGGGCAACATTCTCACCGGCAAGGAAGTCGTGAACGCCATGGCCGCCAGCTTTGAGCAGTCACAGAAGAAGGCCAAGGGCGGGCTGTGCGACTGGCTGGCCGACGCGTTGACGGCAGGACAGGACGCCGGTGGCGACTCACGCGGCCGACAATCCGCCGCCCTGCTTGTGGTGCGAAAAAAGGGTGGCTACGGTGGAGGCAACGACCGGTTCGTCGATTTGCGGGTGGACGATCACAAGACACCGATCATCGAGTTGCACCGCCTACTGGCCCTGCACAAAAAGATCCACAAACGCGCCCACGAAAATCCACCGAAAGGGTGAAAGGCGGAGATGGCGGTTCTTAACCGTCCGTTGTGAAACAACCCGAGTGAGCCGGGAACAGCGCGCCCTGTCGACTACTTCTTGGCGCTGGTTACCTGGGCGGTGCGACGCCTGGCCATCACGCGCTTGATGATCTCGTCAGCGGCGACGCCGCAAAGGATCACCATGCCAATGATGGCGTACTCAAGGTGGGTGGAGATGCCGAGCAGGTTGATGGAGTTTCGCAGCAGGCGAATGACCGCCGCGGCGATGATCACGCCGAGGATGGTTCCCTGCCCTCCACGCAAGCTGCACCCCCCCAACACGGCAGCCGCTATGGCATAAAGTTCGTAAAACTCACCGGTCTGTGCCGGTTGCACGGAGTCCAATTCGTAGGCGAAGAGCAACCCTGACAACCCAGCTAAAAAGGAGCAGATCACGTAGGCGGTGATCTTCAGTCGGTCGGTCCCAATGCCGCTGTACCGGGCGCCTTCCTCGTTGTTGCCGAGGGCTAGCAGGTATCGCCCCCAGATGGTCCGGTTGAGAAAAATCCCGGCCAAAATAGCCACGACCACGAGGAAGAAAAAAGGCGCGGGCAAACCGAATGAGCCAATGGCCATCTTGCCGCTGAAAAATGAGTTGAGCGTCTCGGTGTCGCCGTAGCCCATGCTCTGGTTGTCGGTGGTCCAGCGGGAAATACCCCGATAAAACAGCAGCCCGCAAAGCGTCACCACGAAGGGTTGCAGTTTCATCTTGGTGACCAACAGGCCGTGAACCAGGCCGATGCCGACCGAAAGCGCGATCAACACAAGCACGGCCACAGTCGGGTTCCACTCGCTCCTGACCATGAGCGCCATGAGCGAGGCCACGAGGCCGATCACCGACCCGATGGACAGATCGATCCCGCCGGTGATGATCACGAACGCCACGCCGATGCCCATGATGGCGTAAAGGCTGGACCACTTGACCAGATTCTGGAGGTTGTAGGCACTCAGGAAGTTTTCATTGCTCACCGCCGTGAAGCCGAAGATGAAAATGAACAGGCCCAAAATCCCGAGAATGTTTTTTTTCATGATGATCGGGTCAGGCGGCTGCCTTGTTTCCGGTGGCCAATTGCATTACGGCTTCCTCACTAAGTTGGTCGCGGTTCAGTTCGCCGGTGATGACGCCCTCGTGCATGACCAGCGCCCGATCCGCCATGCCGAGCACCTCCTCCATCTCGCTGGAGACAAACAAAATCGCCACGCCACCGGCAGCCAACTCCTCCATTAGTCTGTAGACTTCCTGTTTCGAACCAACGTCAATCCCCCGGGTCGGCTCGTCGAGCAACAGTAGGCGCGGTTTCATCGCGAGCCACTTGCCGAGGACCATCTTTTGCTGGTTCCCACCGGATAGATACTGGACGACCTGCTCCAAGCCAGGCGTCTTGATGTCCATCTTTTCCACCATGCCAGCGGCCACCTCAATCTCCGCGCCGAAATCAATTGCGCCGGCTTTCTGGTCCATGCGGAGTCGCGGGAGGCTGGCGTTCTCACGGACGTTCATCTCGAGAATGAGCCCGTGCTGTTTGCGATCCTCCGGCGCAAGGACGATGCCGGACTGGATTGCCTCAAGGGGTGTCCGGGGATGGATCACTTTGCCGTCGATCTTCAGAGTTCCGCCGACTGCCGGGGTGACCCCGAACAGCGTCTGTAGCAGTTCGGTGCGGCCTGCGCCAACCAACCCGGCGACGCCGACAATCTCGCCCCCATGAACCGAAAAGGATAAGCCGCTGCGGGGATGCGCCGGTGTTCTCAGGTTTTCGGCCTCAATCACCACGCTGCCCGGTTCGGTGGCATTTCGCTGGTAGAATTGTGAGAGGTCGCGCCCCACCATCAGCTTGACCATGGCGTTGTGGCTGATCTGATTGTCGGCCAACTCACCGGCGTTTTCGCCGTCGCGCAGGACAACGACCCGATCCGCGAGCACCATCACCTCGCCCAGACGGTGAGAAATGTAAATGATGCTGATCCCCTGCGAGCGCAGATCGTGAACGACCTTAAAAAGGTTCTCGCTCTCAGCCTGCGAGAGGCTGGAGGTCGGCTCGTCCATGATAATGATCCGCGCGTCGACAGAAAGCGCCTTGGCGATCTCCACCAACTGCTGGTGGCCGATCGTGAGATCCGCCACGAGAGTGTCGGTGGGGAAATTCAATCCAACGCGTTTCAGGTGGCCGGCGGCCTCGGCATGAATTCGTCCACGATCGATGAAGCCGGCCGTATGCGGCTCGTTGCCGAGAAAGATGTTCGCCGCGATGTCAAGGTTGCCGGCGAGGTTCAGTTCCTGATGAATCAACGCAATGCCTTGGGCCTGTGCGTCCCGAACGGAATGAATCACGGTTTCCTTGCCCTCGATCCGGATGGTTCCCGCGTCCGAGGTGTGCACGCCGGCGAGAATTTTCATCAGCGTGCTTTTGCCGGCGCCGTTCTCGCCGACCACCGCCAGCACCTCGTCCCGGTTCAGTGTGAGATCGACGTTGTGGAGCGCGCGGACGCCGGGGAACTGTTTCTCAAGGGCCGTGACCTCGAGAAGCGGTGTTTGGATATCCCCCATTATTACTGGGCGCCCAGCTCGGCCATCTTCCTTTTCTCGGCCCAAAACTCGTCAATATTTTCCCTGGTGACGATCTTGTAGCCGACATCGATGAACCGGTTATCAGGGATCACCGAGGTATCGCCATCGACCAGCGCCTTGAGCACGCGCACCGACTGGTAGCCATACTTCCACGGCTGCTGGCTGATGGTACCCTGTGCGTTGCCGTCCTTGATCGCCTGGAGCAGATCGTCCTGCTCATCGAACCCACACACCTTGATCTGGCCAAGCTTGCCGGCCTCCTTGATAGCCTCGAGACACCTTGGCGGATTGTAGGCGAACAACCCCACCATGCAGGCCAGCTTCGGATGCTTGGTGATGGCGTCCTCGGCGTTGGACTTGGCGGTGTCCATGACGAAATTGTCCGTGCGCGTGTCGAGAACCGTGTACTTGTCGCCCTTGAACACCTTGGCCACCTCGTCAAACTTCACCTGGCCAAGCGTTTGATGCGGGCGATCCAGCAGCTCGTCGATGACGCCCTGCCGACGCTGGCGGGCGTTGAGCTGCTCCAGCCGGCCGACGAAAATCATCACCTCGCCTCCGTCCGGGATCGCCGCCTTGATCAGTTGGCCAAGCGCGCGGCCGGCCTTGTAGTTGTCCGTGCCGATGTACAGCTGCCGGTCACTCTTGGGAGCATCGGCGTCGTGCGTGATCAACACGGTCTGCTTGGCCGCTTCGTTGAGGAACGGCGTCTGGTTCTCAGCATCGATGGGGCTGACGGCGATGCCCTTGATACCCTTGGCCAGCAGTGTTTCCAGTATGCTTTTCTGGTCCGCCAAGCCCTTGGTCGGCATGTGGATCTCGCACTTGACGCCGAATTCCGCCTCGGCCTGATGCACGCCGGCCGCGCAGAGATCCCAGAATGGGTCGATGCCATTGGTCACGTAGGCGATGCTTCCCTCGTTTGAGGTCTTCGGCGAACAAGCCACCGCGACTGCCAACGCGGTTGTCGCGGTCCAAAGGGTCAGTTTTTTGTTCATGAGTTTTTGGGTTGCTTTTGGTTTGGGTTGAAAATCAGTGCACGGTCAAGCCGCCGTTGACGTGGATGTTCTGGCCGCTCACGAATGACGATGCTTCGCTGGCAAGGTAAATGATCGTGCCGGCCAGATCCTCCGGTACGCCCCAGCGCTGCATCGGGATGGCGGCGAAATAGCCGTCCTTCAATTCCTGCGGGTCGTTCTCATGGCGCTCCACCGGGATCCAACCGGGCGACACCATGTTGACCGTGATGTTCCAAGGCGCCAACTCGTGGGCCAGGCTGCGATTGAACCCGTTCTGCCCGCCCTTGGCCGAGACGTACGCCGTGAACGGCGTGATGCCCAAATGAAACACCTCCGAGCCGATGTTGATTATACGGCCCCAGCGCTGCTGCTTCATGTGCGGCAGCACGGCACGCGTGACGAGGTATGGGCTCTTGATGAAGAAGTCGAGCATGCTCTGGTAAAAATCCCAGTCGTACTCCTCGATCGGTTTCTGCGGCTGGTCCGGCGTAGCGTTGAGCACGACGATGTCCACCGGGCCAAGTTTCTCGCCGGCCTCGGTGACGAGGCGGTTGACGTCGGCCTCGTTGGTCACGTTGGCGCGGATCATGGCTCCCTCGGCCCCGGTGGCTTCAAACTCCGAGAACGCGGCGGCAGCGCGTTCCTCATTGTTGAAATAGTTCATCGCCACCCTGGCGCCCGCTTGGCCAAGCGCGATCGCGATCCGCTTGCCCAAGCCGGTCGAGCTGCCGGTGACCAGTGCCGTCCTGCCCCCGAGTGAAAACTGTTCCGTACTCATTCGTGCATCGAGAGGCCCAAAACGTTACCAAAAGCGCTCCCCAAATGGAAACCCGCTTTTTGCGGCCAAGCGCTTGGCCAAACGCCGGATCAACCGGCGCAGACTTCCGTGGCGGTCAGATGGGTCAGGTCGGGCACGGCCCAGTCCGGTTCGCAGTCCTGTAACGCCTCCAGTGTCGCCCCGCCAGTGGCCACGCCCAGCGTGCGCGCGCCGATGTGCTTGCCGCAGGCAATATCCCTCGGCGTGTCACCGACCACGACGATCTCCCGGCCGTCGAGCTGGCACTCAAGGTATTCGCCGCCCTTGGCCGCGGCCGCGGCGGCGATGAGATTGCGATCCTCATCGTCGTCCGAGAAGCCGCCCAGTGCGAATCGCTCCCACATCCCGTACGCGCCAAGCTTGCGCCTGGCTCCCTCCCGGATGTTACCGGTCAGCAGTCCAAGCGCCGGCGCGTCCGGCAGGGCCGCCAACTCGTCGAGCATCTTCACCACGCCGGGAAACGGCCCGCCCTTGCTCGCGTCGAGGTGACTATCCACGAGGCGGAGGTAGTGGTTGAAAAATGACTCGCGGCTTTCCAGCGTGCAGTCGACACCACCGTGGCGGCACATCTCGCGGAAGAGTGAGTAGTCGGTGCGCCCGGCAAACTTGATTTTCTCGGTGACGTCGGTGATGCCGAATGCCGCCTCGAACGCCTCGCCGAACGCCTTCATCCCAGCGCCGCCGGTGCTCACCAGCGTGCCATCAATGTCGAACAACACGAGCCGCACCGGGCCAGTGCCAGCGTTATTTGTCGTTGCCTGAATGTTTGGATGGGTGTTTCCCGCCATGTCTCGCCGTGTTTTGCATCGTTCCGACCCGGTCTTTGCCGTATGGATGTGCTTTCCAGGGAGTCCCCACCAATGTCGGGGGATGGGCAAAATCTGATGCACCAACCGAAAAGTCAACCCGTCACCAACCGGGATGTGTGGAAAACGTGGTATCCCCTGGCGCTGAGCTGGCTGATGATGGGAATCGAGCTGCCGCTACTTAGCGCGGTGGTGGCGCGCCTTGCCAACCCCGAGGTGAACCTCGGTGCCTACGGTGGTGTGGTGTTCCCACTCGCGCTGCTGATCGAGGCGCCGATCATCATGCTGCTCACCGCCAGCACCAAGCTCAGCCGTGACCTCGTCTCGTACAGGAAACTGTGGCGCTTCATGATGATCGCGGGCGGCGGCCTGTCGGCGCTGCATCTGCTCGTTGCCATCACGCCGCTGTTCGACTGGCTCGTCGGCGGGCTGCTCGGAGTCGAGCCCGACATCCTCGAGGCCAGCCGACTGGGCATGATCATCATGACGCCGTGGACTTGGGCCATCGCGCACCGGCGCTTCAACCAGGGCGTGCTGATCCGGTTCGGCCGACCCCGGGCAGTCACGTGGGGAACTCTCGTCCGGCTGGTCGCCGATGTGACAGTGCTTCTCATCTGCTACACCTTGACCAAGCGCATCGACCTGCCGGAGCTGGGCATTATAGCCGCCACGGCGGCTGTCTCTGCCGGAGTGGTGGCCGAGGCGGTTTACGCGGCCTGGATCGTTCGGCCGGTCGTCCGCGACGTCCTGCCAACGGTAAAGCCCTCCGATCCACCGCTCAACCGCAAACGGTTTCTGTCGTTTTACGTGCCGCTCGCGCTGAGCCCGCTGCTGGGCCTGGCCGCGCAGCCGATGCTCACCGCCGGCATCAGCCGCATGCCGTCGCCGACCGAGTCGCTGGCCATCCTGCCCGCGCTGAACGGCTTCACGTTTTTGTTCCGCTCGATCAGTCTCGCCTTCCTCGAGGTAGTGGTGGCACTGGTCGAGCGGCCCGGCGGCTACGCGGCCCTGCGGCGCTTCGTGTGGCGGGCTGCGCTTGGCGTGTTCTTCCTGCAACTTCTGATTGTCGCCACGCCGTTGGCCAAAGGCTGGTTCAGCACAGTGAGCGGACTCGACACGGACTTGGCCAAGCTCGCCTCCCAGGCCGTCTGGGCAGCGCTGACACTGGCCGCGACCGGCTTTGGTAACAGTCTCTGCCAGGGCGTACTAGTGCATTCGAACAAGACGCACAGCGTCACCGAGTCAGTCGTGATGTTTCTCGTGGTGATCGTGGCTGGGCTGACGGTGGGGTCGCACGGCGACTGGCTGGCCGGGGCCATCTTCGCCTACATGGTTTACGCGGTTGGCCAGGCGGCGCAGTTCGCGTGGCTCTACATCCGCAGCCGCCCCGATCGCCGGGCGCTTGGCCAAGCGGAATAACTTTGTGGACCTCGCGCGCTCCGCTTGGCCAAGGTCACAAAACCGTCACAAAGACGATTCCCCTTGCACGCTCCGCCCGCTTGTGCCTTAATGCACTTGTTGCTGATTGAAGTCAATCAGCACAGAAGAAAGGAAACAGAAAATGGCACACTTCGTGAAACTGACACAGGCTTCGCCGTCCGGTTACACCGAGGAGGATTCCAGGGTTCTGTTCAACCTCGACACGGTCATCTCCGTTGAACCGGTGGGCGACCAGACGATGATCCAAACCCGCTGGGGCCGGATGACCGTCAAGGAGGATCTGGACACGATCCTGAATCTGGCGAATGCCGACCGGGGCGGCTTCAAGGCCCCCCAACTCGATTCGTTCACGCGAATCAACGAGGAGTCTCTCTCCTTGTAAAGAACGGGCGAAGGCCCGATTTGGAAATACCGAATAAGAACTGACCCGCAGCCGGTTGCTCCCCAAAGGACGCCGGCTGCGTTTGTTTTTTTTAATGACCCACCTCCTCCCCTGCCTCCTCGGCCGATTCCTCAAACGACTCGACCAACATCTTGGCCAAGTCCAGTTCCTCCAAAGGACCGTCTAGTCCCACTAGTCCGGTTTCTTTAGGGAGGCTATCCGTTGCCTCTGCTACTTCTTCTGCCATGCTTGTCCTGCAAGTTAGGATTCATTCCCGGCCCAAAAAAAGCCGTGCCTGCAATAGACACGGTTCCGGCCAATACGGCTAATTGGAGTTGGATGGTTTTGGATTGTTTGCTATTATTTGGTGTTCATCAGACCATGTATCAGGCCGTCAAAGAGGGAGACATCAAGCTTGTCAAAAAGCACTTGGGTTTCGGTGCGAATGTGAATTGGAAGGATAAGCTTGGATGGACTCATTTGCATAATGCGACTGAAAGAGGCCACAAGGAAATCGTCGAACTCTTAATTGCTAGTGGTGCGGATGTGAATGTGAAGAATAAGTTCGGATCGACTCCTTTGCATAATGCGGCTAAGGAAGGTCACAAGGAAGTTGCCGAGCTGGTGATCACCGGAGGCGCGGATGTGAATGCGAAGGGTAAACATGGAAGGACTCCTTTGCATTGGGCGGCTTCTAGAGGTCACAAGGAAATTGCCGAACTGCTTATCGCCAAAGGTGCAGATGTGAATGCGAAGATTGTTGCTGGCACCACACCGCTAGATGTGGCCATCAAATACAAACGAACCGAATTCGCCGACCTCCTCCGCAAACACGGCGGCAAGACGGCTGAAGAATTGAAAGCTGAAGGCAACTAAACCTTCCGGTACCGGTTCAGCGTCCCCTTCACATCCTCCAACGCCTGCGCGTAACCAGCGCGCCAGTGGCGGTCATCGCTGTCGACGCCGTCACTGATCGCACTGGCCACACTCATCTCGGTTGCCTCATCCAACACCTCCTTCAGCGCCTGCCAGATCGCGTTGGCGTCGTCCAGTTGCTGAAGGTGTTTCTTGCGTAGTTCCCTGTTGGTCTTGAGACATGGATTGGACTCCTTTAACCTTGCGCAGCAACCACGCGTCGATCAAAAAGATTGAACCATGCGATTTCTGCTCTCATTGCTCGCCTTGCCTCTGGCTTCGTCGGCCTCGGATGTGCCGAAGTCGATAGACAATCGGCTTGTCGTCGAACTCTTTGTGACCTCTCCACAGATCAAGCATCCGACTGGGGTGACCGTCGATGGCCAAGGCCGCGTGTACGTCATCGAGAGCCACACGCATTTCCCGCCGGATGGCTACGCCGGCGGCAAGAGCGACCGTGTGTATGTGTTCGCCAAGCCGGGCACTGATGGCCGGGCGACTGAGCGCACGGTCTTCGCCGACGGCTTCAACATGGGGATGGATTTGTTGTGGTCGGCGGACGGCTGGCTCTACGTCGCCGAGCGAGGCCGGATCAGCCGCCTGCGCGACACCAATGGCGACTCGCAGGCGGACGTCACCGAGCGACTCATCGACCTGCAAACCACCGGCACGTACCCACACAACGGCTTGAGCGGGTTGGCGTCCGACCGGCTTGGACATCTGTACTTCGGCCTTGGCGAAAATCTGGGCCACCCGTACACGATGATCGACCGCGACGGCAACCGCATCGTCGGGGCCGAGGGGATCGGCGGCGGCGTTTTCCGCTGCACGCGTGACGGCAAACAACTCGAGCAGATTGCGCGCGGTTTTTGGAATCCGTTCGGTGTGTGTGTCGATGAGTTCGGCCACATCTTCGCGGTGGAGAACGATCCCGGCGCCAGCCCGCCCTGCCGCCTGCTGCACATCGTGCCGGGCGGCGACTACGGCTACCAATATCAATACGGCCGCTCCGGCATTCATCCGTTCATCGCGTGGGACGGCGAACTCGCCAACACGCTGCCAATGGTCTGCGGCGTCGGCGAGGCGCCGTGCGAAGTCATCCACTTCAACTCGCACTCCTTCCCAGACGAATATCGCGGCGAATACCTCGTCACCTCGTGGGGAGATCATCGCGTCGAACGGTACCGGCTCGAGCGGCGCGGCGCATCCGTGAGCGGCTCAATGCAACCGCTCGTGCAGGGCGGCAGGAGTTTTCGTCCTGTCAGCATGGCCACGGCACCGGACGGCACGCTCTACGTCAGCGACTGGGGCAGCCGACTGTACGAGCTGCACGGCGAAGGCAAAATCTGGCGCATTCGTCCGAAGGAATTGCGCCAGCGCAAAGCCAAGCCCCTGCCCAAGCCGGCCACCGCAGACGCGGATCTACGGTGGCTCGCCCAACTGCGCGACTCTAAAAACCTCGACGATCTGCTCGCCGCTGCCGACGACCGCGATCCGTTCGTGAGCAACGCCGCCATCACCGGCTTGGCCAAGCTGGGCGACAAGCTCGCGTCGGTCGAGTTGACCAAGCGCAACCCCGCTGAACGCCGGGTCGTGTTGCTCGCGCTGAAGGAAAACCGCGCCCATGACCGTCTCGCCGATTTTTTAGACGACAAAGATCCGGACATCCGCTTCGAAGTGTTGCGCTGGATCGCCGATTACAAGCTGGGCGCGCACCGTGAGTTCGTGCAGGCCAGCCTGCGCCGAGGCGACGGCAACTACCGGCTGTTCCGGGCGTACGTCGCCTGCATCGACTCGCTCGACGGCAGGAAAAACCCGGATCGCACAAATACCCCGTTGGCCCGCGAGTTGATGAAAGCGCCCGGTACACCCGAGCGGCTGCACGCGCACCTCATCCGCTACCTCGCCGGGCAGCAACACGCCTACTCCACAGCCCAACTCATCGATTGGAGCCGAAGCACGAACACCGCCCTGCAACGCGAAGCGGTTTGGAGTCTGCGATTTCAAGACAACGAAGCCGCCCAGTCGCGCTTGGCCAAGCTCGCCACTGATGCCGCGCAACCCGTTGACCTGCGTCTGGCCGCTACTGCCGCGCTTGGCCAAGCGGAAACGCTGCTGACACTGGCTGGCGGCGAAAACAAGGCGCTGCGCGACGAGGCACTGCGCAGCCTCATTGGCGTGCCGCTCGAGACCGAAGCTACGCACGCGCTTGGCCAAGCTGCCAAACGCCTTCCCGACGCCGGGCCGCTGGTGAAGCGTGCGCTTGGCCAATCGTTTGCCGAGGCACGTCGCCCAGCCGACGACGACACGCAGGCCTGGTTGAAGTTGATCGACCGTCTCCCCGGCAAGGCCGACGCCGGGGCCGGCCAGCGAATTTTTCACAACAAAAAAATCGCCCTCTGTTCAAACTGCCATCAGGTCAGCGAACGCGGCACACGTGTCGGCCCCGACCTCACGCACATCGGCAGGAGCATCGACCGCGAACGGTTGCTGGAAAACATCCTGCAACCCAGCCAGGAACTCGCGCCGCACTACCGCACGTGGGTGATCACCATGAACGACGGCCAAGTCCACGCCGGCATTGCCCTGCGCCGCGGCGGCAATGCAGAAGTGTACCTCGGAGCCGATGGAAAAGAGATCGCGCTGAATAAACTGGAGATCAAGTCGAGGAAGGAAACCCACCAGTCGTTGATGCCGCCCGGCTTGGCGCACACCCTCACCCTCCCCGAACTGCGCGACCTGCTCGCCTTCCTCCTCACGCGGAAGTAACGGGCGCAAACGTCTTCGCGTGAAAATAGTAAACGCTACTTGCGCTGGAAGTAGCCGCGCTGTTTGTCGCTGATGGGCATATTGAGGCGTTCCATTACCTGCATCATGTCCTCCCAGACATGGCGCTTGATCACCAATGACTGGTTTCGCAGCAGGTAGGAAGGGTGGAAGGTGGGCATCACCGGCACGCCCCGGTACGCCTGCCAGTTGCCGCGCAGGCGGGTGATGCCGGACGGCATGTTACCGAGAAGTCCCTCAACGGCGGTTCCACCCAGCGCGACCATCACCTTGGGCTGGATGATCTCGATCTGCCGCCTGACCCACGGGAAGCAGGTTTCCATTTCCTCGGGGCGCGGCTTGCGGTTGCCGTAAACCTTGCCGGGCGTGTCGGGGCGGCACTTGAGAATGTTGGCGATGTAAACCTTGTCACGATCCAGCCCGGTGGCCTGGATGATCTTTGTGAGCA
>MPMB02038351.1_pt1 | contig 12129 bp, 5 predicted proteins | sample 1617371 | NCBI WGS metagenome assembly MPMB02 (sample SAMN05944808, study PRJNA350692) | marine metagenome | biome: marine; feature: ODZ; material: water; isolation source: 300 m water sample filtered on 0.2 um supor filter | place: Pacific Ocean | collected 2012-04-08 | depth 300m m
CTTTGGTCGCTTGACGGAATCGTTTCGGTTAGCGATGACGACTTGCGGCTAGCCCTCAACGATGCGCATCCGGCCGTGCGCGAGCACGCAATCCGGTTGGCGGAACCTCGCTTGGACAGTGCACCTGGCTTGCTCAATAGAATCATTGAGCTATCGAGCGACGCGAATGCGCGCGTTCGCTTGCAAGCTGCTTTCTCACTCGGCCAATCGAAGAGCCGGCTCGCTGCAGAAGCTCTGGCTCGTCTTGCTCGGTCGTCGGCGGGCGACGTGTGGCTGCGGACAGCGGTCTTGAGTTCCGCCAGTGGCTTAGCCGATCGAATGCTGAGCGAGTTGTTGAACGATCGCGGTTTCGCAACAACTTCGTCCGGGATTGCCTTCCTCTCGCAGCTTGCTGTCCTGGTGGGAGCCCGGAGCCGGGACGCTGAAACGATTCGCGTGCTCGAAGCACTCGTCAAGGAAGACCGGCTGCAGCTAACGTTACTGCAATCACTAGCGTCCGGCATGTTGGGCAACGGCGGACGACTAACGATGACGCAAGCGACTTCGCCAACAGTTGCCGAGTTTCTGAAACGAATCGTCGGCGAAGCCCGCACGACCGCCGCGGATCGGTCGGCCGGAGCTGGTGCCCGACAGCAAGCGATCAAGTTGCTGGGTGTAGTTCCGTTTGCTGAATCGAGTGACGTCTTGGCAAAGCTGCTGGATGTCGCTGAGCCAGAACTCGTGCAGCTCGAAGCTATCCGAAGTCTGGCGACGAATTCCGACGCGGAAGTCGCAACGATCTTGCTTGCGGATTGGCGAAGCCAAACGCCGACCGTACGGAAGGAAGTCATCGAAGCCCTGCTCGCCCGACCGTCGCGAACGCTCGCGTATCTCTCCGCCGTCAAACGCGGAGAGGCGTCGGTTGCTCAAGTTGATCTGAACCGACGATCGCTCTTGCTCAAGGATACGAACGAGGAGATCCGGAAGCTGGCTACTGAGCTGCTGGGCGATGCGGCGCCGGGCGCCCGTGGCGAGGTGGTCAGTGCTTACCAGGCAGCACTAACTTTGGATGAAGATCCGTTCCACGGCGAAAAGGTATTCCGACAACAGTGTGCCGCGTGTCATCGGCTTGGTAATGTCGGCCACGCTATTGGACCCAATCTTGCGTCATCCCCGAGTCGCGACGCGAAAGCGATTCTCATGCATGTCCTCGCACCGAATCAATACTTACTGCCCAACTATGAGAATTACGTTGTCGTCGATACGAATGGTCGAATCCTGACGGGCATGCTTGCGTCACAGTCGGCAACCAGCGTGACGTTGAAACGTGAAGAGAACAAGACGGAAACGATCCTGCGCACGAACATCGACGAGTTGCGAAGCACCGGCAAGTCGCTCATGCCCGAAGGATTCGAGCAGAAGATCGACAAGCAATCGATGGCCGACTTGATCGGCTTTCTCCAAGCTGCGACTGCTCCGACCGGCGACGGTCCCCTTCATATAGGAACGCTTCCAGGCTTAGTCGAACCGGACTGACGCGAATGATCGTCCTACAATCATGGCGTAAGGAGTTGGGTGTGCGTTGGGAAACGTCGGCCTAGCGCCGAACGCGAACCGGGTACGGCGGTCGTTCGAGTTTTTGAGGCGGATGTTGTCTCAACTCCTCCAACACCACCTCGATTGCCTTCTCCAGTTGTGGGTCGCGACCGGCGATCACGTCGGCGGGCCATTGTTCGACTTCGATGTCGGGCGGGACGCCAACATTTTCGACCACCCAACCGTCTTCGGTCCAAATGGCAACGTCCGGCGCGGTGACACCGCCGCCGTCGAGAAACGCGGGGAACCCGAGCGTCCCCACCAACCCGCCCCAGGTCCGTTTGCCCACCAGCGGCCCGAGCTTGAATTTGCGGAACATCCAGGGTAGCAGGTCGCCGCCGGAACCGGCCGTTTCGTCGATGATCATCACCTTAGGGCCCTGGATCGACGCGCTCGGCGTCTTCAGGTCATCGCCGTGCCGCATCGCCCAATAGGAAATCACTGGCTTCCGCAAATGGTCGATGTAGTAGTCGGCGATCTGACCGCCGCCGTTAAAGCGCTCGTCGACGATGATCGCGTCCTTGTCGGCCTGAGGGAAAAAGTAACGCTTGAAGTAGGTATGGCCCAGCGTCGTCGTGTTGGGGACGTAGACGTAGGCGACTCGTCCGCCGGTCGCTTCGTCGACCTTGCGAAGGTTGCCTTCAACCCAATCGCGATTGCGCAGCGCGTACTCGTTCGACAGCGGTACGACCTTGACGGTGCGCGCATCGTCGCCGTTGGGGTTGGGGCCGACCGTGATCTCGACGAGTTTTGCCGCCCGGTTCTCGAACATACTGTACAAATTCGTTGGGGGCGCCAGGTCCTGGCGGTCGACAGCCAGCAAGTATTCGCCCTCCTTGACGGCAACGCCGGGAGCGGTGAGCGGGGCGCGGAGCTCCGGCGTCCAGTTCAAGCCCCCAAAGACCTTCTTGAAGCGATAGCGGTTGTTTACGATTTCGTAGTCCGCTCCCAACAGCCCGCCCGCGACTTGGGCAGGGTCGTCGATGCGATCGCCACCACCGACGCGATGGTGTCCCACGGCGAGTTCGCTGCACATCCACTGGATGACTCGGTTCAGATCTCCACGCGTGGCGAGATGTGGCAGAAACGTCGCGTATTTCTCTCGCATCGCCTCCCAGTCGGCACCATGGAAGTTGGAGGCGTAAAAATAATCGCGATTGATCCGCCAGGCCTCGTGAAAGATCTGCGACCATTCTGCGCGAGGCTCGATTCGCAACTGGATCGCGTCGACGTTGAGTTTTCCTTGCCCCGGCTTGGCGCCGACGGTCGGAGCAATGGCCCAGTTTTCGCCGCCGGAGTAGAGAACTTTCTTGTTGTCGCGAGTTAGCCAGTAGGCAGACACCGCGGACAACACCGTTTCGGCGCTTCGTTTTTCGAGCGAGAATCGTTTCAACTGGCTGTCGGCGCGGCCCCGCGACCCTTCGGGCGGTTCGAGATAGTAGATTTCGCCCGCCTTCCCGGCGCGCATCAGGAAGTAGTTCCGCGCCGGCACGGGGAGGTCGAGGATGCGTTGATCGAGGCCGTCGAAGTCGATTCGCACGGCGCCCGTGGACTCGTCCCTTTCGTTCGCTTTCTTCTCGCCATCCGCCTCTTTCGTTGCCGTCGGCTCGGACTCGGCCTTGTCCTCCGGCTTGGCGGCGGACTGTTCTTCGTCACTTTCCTTGGCCAATGGCGACGGCAGGTCGTTGCGCAAGACGGCCAGATAGATCGAGCGGGTCATCCGCATGTCGGCGTTGGACATGTCGAACCACTGCCGCACCGGTCCGGCGTCAGTCGAGGCAAAAAAGTAGAGGTACTTCCCGCTGGCGTCGAACACCGGCTGGGCGGCGTCGCTCAAGCCGTCGGTAATCGGGTAAGACTTGTCCTGCTCCAGTGAATAGACGCGGATGGCGCGAAAGTAGGTCGGTCCGTTAAGCGAGTAGGCAATCCATTTGGAATCGGGGGACCAGCTGTATTCGTTGGATCGCGACCGTCCCGGACCGTACAGGTTTTGCTGACCGAACTTCTTCGACGCACCCGATTCGAGGTCAATCCAGTAGTAGCTCAGCGAGTTGTCGGCATAGACGATGGCCTTGCTATCGGGCGACCAGAGCGGCGTCGAGTAAAATCCGCTTCCCGGCAGTTCGTACTTCTTGACCGCGCCCTTGTCGCTCATATTGTGCACGTGCAATTCGTACTCGCCCGAGGCGTCGGAGAAATAGGCGAGGCTCGTCCCATCGGGCGCCCACGCCGGCGAGCGATCGTGCACGGCGGTGCTGCTGGTCAGGTTGCGGGGATCGCCTTTTTTGGCGGGCAACGTAACGATCTCGCCGCGGACCTCGAGCACGGCACGTTTCCCGGTTGGCGAGATATCGGCGCCGCGCACGTAGTCCGTCCCTTTTACGTAGCGTGGGCGGGCTTCGAGTAGTTCGGCGGCCACACCAATCTTGAGCGTCGTCGTCGACCGGTTACCCGGATTGAAGACGTGCAGACGGCCGGCTTGTTCGTAGATGATCGTGCCGCTGCCGGCGGCTGCATTGAGGATGGGGAAATCGTCGTGGTTGGTCAGCCGTTCGATCGACTGTTTTTTCGTATTGTAGACGAACAGGTTGAATTCACTCTTGCGGTCCGAACGGAAGTAGACCTTGTTGCCGATCCACATCGGGTCGGTGTCGTTACAGCGTCCGGCGGGCTGCGGCACCTGTTCGACCGAATGATTGGCGAACGAGTACAACCAGATCCGCGAAACGGTGCCGCCCCGATAGTTCTTCCACTGTTGAAATCGTTCGGACAAGGGTGTGTATGCCAGTCGCTTGCCATCGGGGGAGTACGAGGCTTTGTGCGCGTGGGGAATTTTCAGCGCGACCGGGAACTCGCCCGACAACGGCGCTGCGAACAGTTGCGTATGCCGGTTGGTGAACACGGCTCGCCCCGAACGAAACAGCACCGAATCGCCACCGGGCGTGACTCCCAACACGACATCCGGCCCTGGATGCCACGTCAAACGTTTGGGAACTCCACCGGCGATGGGTACAACGTAAACATCGGTGTTGCCGTCGTACTGAGCGGTGAAGGCAAGACGCTTGCCGTCCGGCAGAAACACCGGATTCGATTCAGTGCCGGGATGCGTGGTCAGACGGCGTGGCGCACTGCCGTTCGTTCTGGCGATCCAGAGGTCGCGGTCGTAGACGAAAGCGATGTGTTTCTTGCCGATCGCCGGATTGGTCAGCAATCTCGTGTCGTCGACGTCGACCGCGCGGGAAACCGTGGACGTCGCGATGATGGCGAGGAACGAAAGGGCCGACAGATTCCAAGGGTGCTGGGTCATGGTGGGTCTCGCAGATCTATGGTGCAGCGATCAACGTTGGGCTTGCGTCCCGTTGATTTCACGATAGTGTGTGAGGATCGCCGTTGCAAACCGGATCTGCGTGCAAACTCTCCATGTCTGCCGGTAACCGCGCTGAGTCGGTGTCACGTGCCACCCAGCACCCGCCACCCACTTACCACAAGAACTCGTTTCGCCACCATCCGGTCAGCCCCATCTGAAGTCCGTCACCATCCGGCGCCAATTCAATTGTCTTGACCGGCGCATGATCGCTATCCACGATGCGAGCCTGCAGGACATACTCCACTTCGTGTTCCGGTCCGACCCGCGTATCGAGAAGTCCATCTAGTAAGGCGAGCATTTCAAACAACGACGTCTTGATCGCTTCCGTAGCGAATCAAGTGCGTGCCGAACGTATGTCCTGCGTCCGTCCATTGTGACCAGTCGGCGAAGGCGACCGCTGGATACTCGGACAAGGGTTCCGGTACTCGATGGTAGCCGAGGACGCGAAGACTTTGCCAAGTCGTTGCGCGAGACGTGCGAGGCTCGAAGTCGGTACATGGCGGTATTCAGGAGACGTGACCATCTCTTGGATCGCGTTGACCTCTTGGGAAGTGAGTTGCTGTGGCGAGCTTCTCGGACAGGATGTCTTGTCATCGAGTGCGCAGCGTTCGTCACGACTCCAAGCGATCCGGATTCTGTGGAAGGAGAAGCCTATCACTCTCACAACGACGATGGCCAGAGGCAACAATGCAGTAAGCTTGGTGACTCGACGGCGAAGTTGAATCACTTCATGTTGGAGCCGCATGGTGTCGAGATCAAGAACGTCGAGCGACACGACTTCAGTGGCTGGCTTGTTGAGCCAGCCGCGCGCTGTTGACGCCGGCACTCCGTGCTGAGTTGCAAGTTGGATGTCACGTGTGGTTTCCACGAGCTCTCGAAGGCGATGGTCATAGGTGCGTTGCTTGCGAGTCATTGTGGACATGCCACGATTCTCGCGCGCCGTGTCATCCTTCGAAAGAGGTCAAGGCACCGACCGAAGCCGTGGTGTTGAGAACTCGTGCCGAAAAGCCCAGAATGTCGTGAGAAACAGCATGGTGGACCAGCACAGCGAGATATGATAGATACCAGATCGTGGTCGCGGATTATGACACAATCGGGCACCCCGTTTTCCTATCCAGTTGCACCTGGGACCGTGGGAAAAACAACGTCGGTAATTGCCGTAGCTACCGTCGCCAGACGGTGGACGTGTTGCGCGGATCACGCTCAGGCAAGCGTAGCTACCAAACGAAATTCTCCCACATTCCTTAAGCCAACCACCATGCCCATAGAAAACTGCTGTCGCATCGCTGTCGTTGCAATTGTCGTCTGTCTCGTTGCCGCCGATTCCACTTCTGCCCAGCCGCAGGGCGTCACTCCGGGAGTCGAGAAACCCATGCGGATTGCTCCCCGGCCGGGAAACGGGCGCAACAGCGAAGGCGATTTTATCCGCTTGAAGGATGGCCGCCTGCTGTTGGTCTACTCCAAGTTCATAGGAACTGGAGACCACGCGCCGGCTGAACTTGCAGGGCGTTATTCCTCTGACGGCGGAAGAACTTGGGAGACGGACGACATTCCGATCATTGCCCGAAAGGGTAGTGACGCGAATCTGATGTCCGTCTCGCTTCTGCGGTTAGCCGATGGCCGAATCGCGATGTTCTACATCCAAAAATACAACAGTCCGTCAGGCTCGAAATATCCGTATCTGGATAACATCCTGATGCGGACCAGTTTGGACGAAGGAGCCACCTGGTCCGAGCCGACACACATCGTGCCGAAAGACCAGCCTGGCTATCGCGTGTTGAACAATGATCGAGTGATTCAATTGAAGAGTGGCCGTTTGGTCGTGCCGCTGGCGGTCCACTACCTGCCGGGTTGGCCCGGTTTTCAGAGTTCGGCGGATATCGTTTGCTATTTGTCCGACGATCAGGGCAGGTCATGGCGGGCCAGCAAAAGCACGCTGAAATCGGAATTTCTGGCTCAGGAACCAGGCGTGGTCGAATTGAACGATGGTCGTTTGTTGATGTTCTGCCGCAATCGCGATTGTCAACTTCTCTCGCATTCGAAGGACGGTGGCGAGACCTGGTCGCCGCTGACACGCTCAAGCTTTACACAGCCCACCGTATCCCCGGCTTCCATTGAACGGATCCCCTCTACCGGTCATCTGCTGTTGGTATGGAACAACGGCGATGATCCGTTGGCGGCGGTCAAGCCGGTAGGTCGCCGCCCATTTGCAGCCGCTGTTTCCAAAGACGAAGGAGGCACGTGGGAGCACGTTCAAAACCTTGGAACCGATCCGCAGGGTTGGTACTGCTACACCGCGATCGAGTTTATCGACGACCATGTGCTGCTGGCGCACTGTGAATATCCGGGACTGAATTCCCTCCAGATCACTCGCGTCCCGATCAGTTGGCTATATAGCGCGGCCGGTGCCTCCAATGGAAATCAACAACGGTAAGAGTTGTGAGCCGTGCAGCTTCCGTAGGAAAGTGCATTAACTCGACACGAGTTGCGAAGGCAAGTCGCTGGAGTACGTCTGCCGGTGGCAAGACCTCAAACCGTAGACTGTTCTGGAACCCCTGTTAGATATCTCGAGCGAGCGGCGACATGAAAGGAAGACGAACGAAAGTTGACAAGCTTCGCAGATCCAAAGGGGCAACCGATCATCGTCTCGCAGCAGCCGTCATTTTGAGTTTGCTTGTGTTCCCGTCCACGCTCGCCAGCGCGGACGAACCATTGATCGTGTCCATTTCCAAAGAGACGCTGTGGCGAAATCGCGACGGCCAAAGCCGCACCTGGTTTCACCCGCGAGCGTGCATGATGCCAGGGCCAGACGGCCAGCCGGTTGCCCTGATGACACTCCAGGAGATCGGCGGATCTGATTATTTCGGACAAGTGCACCGGTCGTTGTCGGCGGATCTTGGCAAGACGTGGAGCGAACCTGAACCGATCGCTGCGCTGGGTCGTGATCCTGTGACAGGCCGCGGCGACGGTCTGAAGGCCGGCGTCTGCGATGTGACACCGCAGTACCATCCACAGAGCGGCACGGTCATCGCGCTCGGCCATGTCGTGTTCTACAAAGGAGCTTACTTCGCGCGAAAGGAACATCTTCCGCGTTACCCTGTTTACGTAACCCGTGGAAAGGACGGGACGTGGTCGAAACGCAAGATCCTGGAGTGGAACGATCCGCGTGGCGGTCACATCTACTCCAACAACTGCGGCCAGCGCGTCGTGCTTCCAGGCGGCGACGTGCAAATGTCATTCACCTTTGGCCCGCAGGCCGAGCATCGCATGGTGGCCGGTGTTCGCGCCGCGTTCGACGGCGACTTGCTGACTGTGCGTGAAGTGGGTCCATCGCTACACAACCCGAAAGGCCGCGGCTTGCTCGAACCGAGCGTGACACGGTTTGGCGGCAAGTTCTGGATCACGATGCGGGCGGAAGATAACCGTGGCTACGTGAGCACCAGCGACGATGGTCTCCACTGGGCCGAGAAACAGGCCTGGGCCTGGGAAGACGGAACGCCTCTCGACATGTCCACCACGCAGCAACACTGGCTGACGCACAGCGACGGCTTGTTCCTCGTTTACACTCGCAAAGATGCTTCGAACATCAACGTCATTCGCTGGCGTTCACCACTGTGGGTTGCGCAAGTGGACGTCGATCGACAGTGCCTGATTAAATCGACTGAGCAGGTTGTCCTTCCGCTGGTCGGCGAAGGCGTCAACGATCCTGACAAAGTTGCCCTGATGGGCAATTTCCAGGTCGTCAATGCGAGCGAGCGAGAATCGTGGGTCACCGTTGGCGAATGGATGCCCCGCAACGGCTACCGAGGCGATGTGTTGCTCGCTAGAATCCGCTGGTCCAGACCAAATCATCTGGCGAGTGTGCTTGATCAGGATAAGGAAGTCTGGACATCACTCTTCAACGGCAAGGATCTGACCGGCTGGCATCAGCAGAAGGAGCGTGGCCAGCACGGATCCGGCGGTCACTGGGGCGTGACGACAGACGGCGTGCTGTTTGGGGAACAGGGTCCACCGGGCTCCGGCAATGGCGGGCTGTTACTGACCGACGAAACATACTCCGAGTTTGAACTGGAACTCTCACTGCGCCCCGACTGGGGACCGGACAGCGGTGTGTTCGTTCGCACGGACGAACGCGGAGGCGGCTGGCAGATTTACGTCGATCACCACGACCACGGAAATGTCGGTCACATTCGACTGGAGACAAAGCCATACAGTCTGCCGTTTCGTCCTTGGGGATTCTCGAGGATCGATCCGGCAAAGCCTGATCTCGAGATGGACGTTGATGCCCGCACGACAAACTGGCCCGCTGGTGTGTACGAAGAATCGTGCACGCAGGAGCAATGGCTTCACGTGTGGAAGACCAACGACTGGAACCGGTTGCGCGTCCGCTGTACAGGGGGAGAGTTGCCGGTGATCGAAACCTGGGTGAACGGTCTGAAAGTTTGCCGCTTCAATGCGGCCACAACGACGCATCCGAAGTTTGATCGCGACCGTGCGATGAGCGTCATCAGACCCACCGGTTCGATCGGCCTACAGGTCCACGGGGGAAAGAACTGGCAAGCTGGTGACCGAGTCTTTTGGAAAGACATTCGCATTCGAAAGATCGCACGATGACTCGCCGTCTCGGTGCGAACGGAAACGCGAACCACATACCGATTCGTCGCTGAGAATAGGGAATAGCAATGCGTGTGGTGGTCCAGCGAGTTTTGCGCTGGGCAAAAGCTCATCAACATCGCCCAGATTAGTGCAATTCTGTTCACCTGAAAGATCGCTGGACCACTACAGCCACTACACCGCCTGCAATAAACAGCACTGCGGTAAACATCGTGCAAGCCGATGGTATGTCTTTACGGTTTCGAAGGCGCTTGTCTTGTCGAAACATGATCCTACTCCTTTGGATCAAAAACGTTGCGCAGATCGGAGTCGAAGGCGGCGTCTCGGATTGTGCTTTCGGCGTTGACCGGCTTTGTGTTGAGCCGCCACTCGATCAGTCCGACGTCACGCGGAGCCTGTGGACTGTCTTTACCAGCGTTGATGCGGTATCCGGTTCCGAAAGCTGTCAGGATCGCGCCGTCGCGCATCAGTGTGGACGACGTTGCCTGGCTGCTGGGCCACCAGTAGGTCTCGCCCTTACGTTTACCGGACCAGACATGCAGTAGATACCGGTGATCGAGATCCCAGGTGACGCCGTGGTCGTGGCTGACCACTGCCTCGATGCCGAATTGCGGGAAGCCGTTTTGGTCGTCGACATATCCCAGTCGCACGACGTAGGTCATCACGATGTCCTGGTTGGGCATCAAGACCAACGACGGGTGATGGCGACCGTAGTCGTAGAGCTTCTTAACGGCTGACCACGTGCGGCCGTCATCCTTGGAGATCGAGATTCCCAGCCCTTCGTAATGGTCCAAAGTCTTTCCCTTCAGCCGTCGCGGAACGTCGGTCCGGCAGGCTGCCAGCAAATCGCCGTTGCCGGCGCGAAACAAGTGAGCCTCATTAACGCCCTGCCATTGCGGGACCTTGATTGATTTGCTCCACGTTTTCCCTTCATCGACGCTGAAGCGGATGTAGGCTTGAGAGCTGGTGCCGGACTGTGTGTAGCCCGTCTCCGCAAGTTGGGTGATCTTGCCGGTCTTGGGATGACGATCAACCAGTGGCGGATCCCAGATGTACCAGGGCTTCTCGTCTGACGTCAGTTCGATCGCCACGGGGTCGCCCCAAGTTCGGCCGTAGTCGGAGCTGAACCAGCGCGAGGGCGGACCAGCCGCCAGAATGCCGTCTTCATAAAAAACTAACTTCCCGTTGCCGACGTAAGCCAGACCCGTTCCCATACCGATCGATGGTTTGCCATCGTCGCCCTCGCGCACGGGACGAGGATCCGTCCATGTCGCTCCGCGGTCGTCGCTGGTCAGCACGAAGGCGCGATGCGGATAGTCACAACCGACCAGCATCAGCAGCCGGTCCTTGTCCGGCATGTTGACCATGTAGGGAACTGCGACCACTCGGTTCCAACTCTCGGTGACGATCTGAAATCTCGCGGGCAGCCGAACGCTACTTGCCTCGCCAGTCAATTGCCGGACTTCGTGCGGCTGCCAGCCGTTCGGTCGCGACGAATCCGTCTGGTCGCTTTCCCTTTTTACGGCCAGGTCGCGCAACACTTCGAACGGGGGTTCATAAGCCGCATTGCCGCCTTCACGCGATGTGAAGAAGTTGAACAGGTAAACGCCGTCGGCTTCTGCTTTCATGAGTTGAGTTGCCGCGTGGCGGTATTCGTCGGCGGTGAGGTTTTTCGCCCCGCCGCCTTTCGTGCATTCGATGCCTCCGTAAACCGGCACGGTCGTGATGGCCTGTTTCCACTTGTCGATAGGCAGATCGCCGCGTTCGTGCAGGAACTCAGAAACCGCGACGAAATCGACCCAGCCGTGTTTCACCCAGGCGGGCACGTCGCAGCCGAGTTTTCTTGCGGCTTCGGGCGTGGGTGGAGTGCGACCGAAGTTCGACGGCGGGCGCACCGAGAGCACCAACCGGCGACCGCGTTTGCGTCCGACCTCGTCGAGCATTCTGCGAACTCGCTCGACCAGAGAGTTCATCTTTGCGACACGTTCGTCCGTTGACCCGTCCTTGAAGAACCGAGGGAAGCGGTTGAAGTCGAGTTCGATACCGTCGCAATCGTAGCGCTCAACGGCTTCCTCGATCAGTCGAAACGTGTAATCGCGGATCTCGTCGCGTGCGAAATTCATCGCGCCTTTGCCCTGATACTGCTTTGTGCCCAGCCGCCAGTCGGCATGGTCCACCAGGAACTGCGTGTGGAGAAAGTCGTTGCCATGATCATCATTCATCCGAAACGTGAGCAACGCCTCGCAACCGCGCCGCTTCGCTTCGGCCAACATGATCGCGTAGGGATCGACTCCCGCATCAAAAAAGGCTTTGAGATTCTTAAAACGCTGCTTCTCCGATTCTGGCCATTTCGCTCGCTCGTCCTGCGTCGACAACGTCCCGCGCATCGTGCCGACCTTTGTCGGGTAGTACATAACCTGGGCGTTAACGCAGACCAGCACCGTATCAACGCGGCTCCCTTCATAAGCAACTTCCTCGATCAACCGCTTCACGTCGTCAATGTTGACCGGTACCGGTCCCTTGCTGCCGGCCTTTGTCGACAGGCACGAATCGCCGTCGAAGTTGTAGAGCAC